>Ga0326727_10001540_pt1 | contig 84622 bp, 69 predicted proteins | sample MB2enrmetagenome_FD_207643 | JGI IMG/M metagenome (GOLD analysis project Ga0326727, IMG submission 207643) | Lab enriched peat soil microbial communities from McLean, Ithaca, NY, United States - MB29MY | ecosystem: Environmental > Terrestrial > Soil > Wetlands > Peat | place: USA: New York... | reverse complement strand
ACTCAGTTCGGGGAAAATGCTGGAGCAGTTGATTGAACAGGCTGGCTGCTTGTACCATGGTCTTGCCCTCCTTGTGGGTGACGTCTGGCGAAGCTCCGGCCAAGGAACGATTCGCCAACGTTCATTATAGGAGGGCCTTTCTTTTGGCTATCTCAGCGCCAGGATTGTCTTGGACAAGAGTGATTTCCGATATAATCGGTGCTGCTCCCGGCAAGATAGGTGGCATAACTCAGCACGGGATCGATGACCAGTTCTTTGGAATGGTCGTAGCTGCCGAGACGGAAGCGCGCCTTGTTCCCGGCCACGGAGAACCGCCCTTCGACGCGGGTCTTCTTGTCTCCATCCAGTTGGTACAGCGCCGGCTTCCGGAAACTGGCCAAACCGTTGGGAGCATTCAGAACGAGATTGCCCTCCGCGTCAACGCTGGCGCGGGCCCCATCGATTCGCCAGGCGATGCGGCTGGGGTCGGCGCCGGGAGCCACCACGAAGTCGTACTCCAACTGGCGCTGATTGCCGTAAAACACCAAATCCACGCCAGGGTAGATCTGGGGATAGTCGACCTTGCCGTAGGTTGGGATGCCGGTGCGCCATTGCTTCGGGTCGTTGCCGGTGAAGTAGCTCACTACGCCGGGCTGCGGGGCCATTCCTTCGGCTCTGGCCTTGGTATTTGCCCCGATGAGGCTCATACGCAGGGTGTCGATGGAGGCGGCTTCGAGGGGTTGCCCCGCGGCCGCCGCCGGCTGTTGCCTTTCCAGGTTCAGCACGATCTCGCCCGGAGCGAGGAAGATGGCGTAGCCGGAACCACGCGAGAGGAACTGAACCGGAGAGGCCGTCTGCCCCCGGTTCGGCTCGAAACTCAATGGCACGCTCACAAGCTGCGATTCGCGGCGGTTCGTGGAGAAGGGAAGAGATCGGGGAAACTCCGCTGTAGGGACGGACGATCCGGAACCGGCCTGCCGGGAAGCCGTTGGTTCCGCGTCCCGTTTGTTATCTCGCGAGGCCGCGGACGCGCGCGGCCCGCCAAGACAAGAAGAAATCGAGATCATCGTGAGCGCCGTTATAGCCCGAAGCGCACGCTGCCGGGGCGCAACCAAAGACCGTTCGTTCGTCATGCTCGCTGTCCCTCTCTGTCCTCCCGGAACGTCGTGGAAGTCTATGAGCCAGGATTTCCGTTTTGGCACCCTGGCCGACATCGATTATATATCCAAGCGCGTCTTTCGGAGCCGTTTGTCTCTTTTCTTCCATCCCGAATTCAGCGTGGTGGACGAGAGGCGTCGATACCGGACAAAACCAGTCCTCCAGGTGCGCGTTCGACAGGCGGAAGCGCCCGTTCCACAACTCCGCAGAACCACCGCCAAATGTAGCTGCCGCCCGCGCTCCGGCGGGTGCAGAGAACCTTGAACTTTTTGTCCGAGCAGCGAAGTTCATGGAGGGAAACTCCAGGCGTCGGCGCCCATGCCGACGCCTGGCTACGACACTTGGTGGGAAACGCGAACACGTGTCGAGATGAGTCCAGTCTCGACACGGCAGACACGAATGTCCGCGCCACATCGGAGGGTGGGGTGTGAGATATGCAGATTACAGCGACGCAGTCACGGCCCTACACTGGACCGGCGTCCTGTCGGGCAACTCAAACATGTAAGCCTCCCGGAGCCTCCGTCGCGGCGATGCTCAAGAGATTGCGACGGGTTGCGAGTTCGAAAGCGGCGGGCGCATCGGATCTTTCCACGGACAGGGTATCGCTCACCGCGCCAGCCAAAACCGCCTCGACGGCCTGAAGTTGGCCCGGAGTATTCGCATCGCCTATCCCGGAATTCTGGTCTTGGTGGTCTCAGGGTACTTCTACAAGGACGATCCCGCCATACAAACGGCTCTGGAACAAGTCCCGGCCATTCGCTGCATCCTTAGAGATCTCTCTACCCACCCCTTGGGATTGCGAGAGAACCGGCCCTATCCTCCTTACCGGAACGTTCGCCGCCTCACTCGGCGGCCAACCATGATATAAACTTGGAGTGCTTGAAAGGGCGCGCGCGCAATCGCGCGGGCCGGCCACCCGGCGTCACGGCGAGAACGCCGGGCTACAGGAGGAACTCATGAGCTATCTTCCGCGGCTTTTCCATGTCGCGGTTGTACTTTCGGTAGCGCATCTTTTGCTGCACGCGCAGTTCGGACCGCGCGAGCCGCAGGGCAGCGGACCGAAACTGACGCCGCCGGTGGCGTTCCCGGCGTCCGGAACTTTTCCCACAACCGAGTCGGTGACCCTGATGAACGCCGACCCGCAGGCCACCATCCATTACACGCTGGATGGAAGCGATCCTACGTCCAGGAGCCCGGTGTACGACCCGTTGCAGGTTCTCTTCGTGGGCGGTATCTACGAGGGCGATAGAGGCCTGAAGGCAGGCTATACCATCCGCGCGGTCGCCATGCGCGATGGACGCACCAACAGCGACATCGCCGACTTTCTCTACGTTGTCGACCGGCGCGACCGCACGGCTTACGTGTCGGAGGAAATCCTGCCCGGGGTCCGTATGATTCGCGACTCGGATAACGACAAGATATTCCTCGTCAAAGGTTCGAAGAAGTTCGCCCTGATCGATTCCGGCCAGGGACGAGGCCCTCTGAAGGAGTATCTCGCGCAGTTCACAGGCGGGCTGCCCATCGAACCCATCTTCACTCACAGCCACGGCGACCATATTGGCCAGGCCGATCAGTTCATTCGCGACAGCGTCGAACATATCGGAGAAGCCGACCGGCCGGCGACCGAACGACTCCTGAGATCCCGCGGCGTTCCGGACGACGTGATCGCCAGGAATCTGCTCGCGGTTCATGACGGCGACCGGATCGACCTCGGCGATCGCTCGCTGGTCATCTATGCGGCGCCCGGACACACTCCCGGTTCGATCGTCATTTTTGACGAGCAGTCTGGCAATCTCTTCAGCGGCGATTCGTTCGGCAGCAACTCGCCCACCATCCCCGACGCCCTCTGGATGCAGAGCAGCCAGGTTTCGCTCGACGTCTACCTGGCGACCATCAAGAACTGCCGGGCGAATTTCCGCGGCAAGGTGAAGTACGTGATGACCGGCCACAACGATCGGCCGCTGGCGGGCGAAAAGTACCTGGATAACCTGCAGGACGCCCTGCAATCCCTCATGGATAAAGGAGACGCGGCGCTGGTTCCGTCCTACCGTCCTACTGGTCTGCAACAGGTAGTGGTTGGCGATCGCCTGCGCGATCCGGACTGGGTGGCGATAAATGTCAACAAGGCTCGCTATCTGCCCGCTCCGGTCGACAAGATCGCAGGCCTCACGCAGGTCGCCGTGGAAGGCGCGGATCTCTCGCCCGCTTTCACGCCGCAGGTGAAGGAATACGTTGCAAAGGCGCCCCGTGGGGCGGCCAGCGTCGTCGTCACCGCCGAGCCGACGTCAACGCGGTCGTCCCTCCTTTCCGTCGACGGCGAAACGGTGAAACCGGGAGTGCGGCACAGCGTGCGCCTGACCGGCCCGTCTTCCGCGGTGAAGATACGCGTGGTCTCGCCGGACGGAACCGCGAGCGCCGAATATACGATCGCCGTTTCCGGTCGATAAGCCGAACCGATCGGGTTCTCTCGCGGTGCGCGACCCGGTGGCGACCCTCTCGGGAACCTTTCGTTTTTCGGCGCGGCGATGTACCAGCGCAGGGATTGCCCGGACATCGGAGGTTCTCCCGGGAACATGTCAACAGCCGGAATCCGCTGCGGCGCTATGATCGCTGCGCTGCTCGTCCTGGCGACCTCAGCCAGCGGTCATACCCGGCAGGCACAGAGGCAGACAGATGAGTATACAATGCTCTCAGATCGGGAGTACATAAAATCCCGGTGGGGAGGTGCGGCGTGACCGCAAGAATCGATGAGATTGCGCAGGACGTGCATCGCATTTGCGTGTACGTGCCGGAGTTTCAACTGCAGTTCAACCACTTTTTGATCCGGGACGATGAGCCTTTGCTGTTTCACGCGGGCCTTCGCGGTATGTTCCCTCTGGTGCGCGAAGCTGTCAGCCGCGTGCTGGACCCCTCAAAGCTGCGCTGGATCGCCTTCAGCCATTTCGAGTCGGACGAGTGCGGCGCGCTCAATCACTGGCTCGAGCTGGCGCCCTCGGCGCAAGCGGCGTGCAGTCTGGTCGGGACTATCGTGGGTGTGGACGACTATGCGATTCGCCCTTCCCGCGGACTAGCCGACGGAGATGTATTGGCCACCGGAAAATACCGCTTCCGTTTTTGCTCCACCAAACACCTGCCCCACGGCTGGGATGCCGGGCTGCTGTTCGAAGAGACGCAGCGGACCCTGCTGTGTTCGGACCTGTTCCACCATGCGGGGGACGGGGAGCCACTCACCAGCTCCGATGTCCTAGGCCGTAGCAAAGCCACTATGATGGAGTACCAAAAGGGACCGCTGGCGGACTACCTCCCCTATACGCCGATGACCGCGAAAATCCTCAGGAAGTTGGCGGACCTGAAGCCGAGCACGCTCGCCATCATGCACGGCTCGAGTTTCGCCGGGAACGGCGAGCAGGCCCTGCTCGATCTGAGCACGGTCCTCCGGGAAGTCTTCGGCGAATAGGCGACCGTGGAACGACCCCCAAGAGGCCCTCCAACGCCAACGCGCCGCCATCCGTGGCGCGTCGGCCGGCGCTCTTGCGGATGCTCTTACTGCCCTCCCTTACCGGCTGAAGCGGCGCCAGCTTGCCCGAAGCAGTATAGCCGCCCGTCCTGGGAACCAATCACCACCCGCCCCGCGGCTATCGCCGGAGACGCCGAAAGGGGCGCGCCAACTTCGAGATCCCAGAGCTTCTTTCCGGAGGCCAGATCGAGCACATAGAAATGCCCGTCGTTGGAACCGATGTATACACAGCCGTTTGCCATGGCAGGAGAGGAATCGACGCGGGCCTTGGTGGCGAACGTCCAGATCACCTTGCCGGTTTTGGCGTTCAGGCAATGGACCAGCTTGTCGCGGCCGCCCAGGACGATGCGGTCGCCAGCCGCCGCCGCCGAGGAGTAGAACGGAAACTGGGCGTCCTTCCTCTGATATCGCCATAGAATGCGCTTCCGGCGTACGCTGGCGCCCACGACTTCATTGTTGAAATTGCCGAAATAAGCCCACTGATCGAGCATGGCCGGAGATGCGGCGGCCGGGCCGCCCGCGGGGAACCGCACAACTTCTTTCCCATCCGCCACGCGGACTCCGTGGAAGACTTCATCGCAGCCGGAGACATACGCGACGCCGCCCGCGAGCGCCGGCGTTCCATGCACATAGCTGCCGGTAGTGAATTTCCAGAGGAGCTTGCCATCCGGCCGCGAGAGGCAGTAGAGGTTGTTGTCGTAGGATCCGATCAGGAGCCGGTCGCCCGAGATCACCGGCGACGACCGGATCTCGGCCTCGGTCTTGAATGTCCACAGGCCCTTCCCGTCAGCCGCATTCACGGCGTGCAGGACGCCGGCGAGATCGCCTACATAAACGACGCCCTGGTACGCCGCCGGGGAAGATTCGCCGATGGCATCGGTGGCGCGGTACTTCCAGCGCAGCTCCCCGGTTGCGAGGTCTATAGCCAGCAGGTCTTTCGATTGGGACCCCACGTAGACCGTTCCGCGTGAAATCGCGGCGGAGGACTCGATGGATTCGCCGGCGTCATAGGTCCAGAGCAGCTTCAGATTGGTTGGAACGGAACCGGTGGCGACGCCCGTCAGCTGCGGGTTGCCGCGGAACTGCGGCCAATCGTCGGCGGCTGTTAGAAGACCTACTACGAGGAATAGGAAAAGCGGGCGCAAGTAGGGAGACGGGCAAGCTAAAGCACGCCCCACCCTGGCTGATTTTGGTGGGGCATGCTTCAGCTTTTCCTCGGAATTCGAGACTGCATTCGTGAGACGGTGCATTTACGGCTTCTGGGCAATCGCGAAAAGCTGGCTCCGGTTGGTTAGAAACAGGGTCCCGTTGGCCGGAACGGGGGTAGAGTAAACGTTGCTTCCCATGCTGTTCGTGGCGATCAGTTTTTCCTGCTTGCCGGCTTCCATGACCAGCACATCGCCGTCTTCGTCTCCGAGGTACAGTTTTCCGTCGATCACCATGGGCGAGCCCCACACGGCGGAGAGCGTGTCGTGAGTCCAGTACGGCTGGCCGGTGTTCACATCCAGGCAGTGGAGATAGCCGGTGAAATCGGCGTAGAACAGCAACCCGTCGGCAATGGCGCCAGTTGAAATCGAGCGCTTGATTTTGTCGTAATGCCAGAGCCGGCCGGTCACGGTGATGTCGCCGCGCTTAGTGGCGTCGATGGCGTAGAGATGCCCGGGGCCCTGGCCGCTCTCGGGGTCCTGGCCGTTGGCGATGAAAACCTCGTTTCGCCAGATCACGGGCGTGGAGACGATCTCGTTGCGGGTCCGCGGCCAGACCGAATCCTTAGGGTTGGTATCGAATTCCCAGAGCTTCTTGCCGGTGAGCGCCTCATAGCCGCGTACCCAGCCATCGCCTTCGCCAATCACCACCTGGACCACGCCGCCGATGGAGCCCAGCGCGGGAGAGGACCATTGCCCGTCCAGGATTCGATCGCCGGGGTCATTCACCTGCCAGACCAACTTGCCGGTTTTCTGGTCGACCGCGATCATGGACGGCGCCTTGGGCGCGGGCACGCGTTCGTGGTTCTCATCCCGGCCGTTGGAGGCGCCGACGAAAACCAGGCCGCCGTAAGACGCCGGCGAGGAACTTGCCTTATTGTGCGGCCACACGCCGAGTTCCTGGATCATGTCGAGCTTCCAGACGACCTTGGCGTTCCCTTGGCCGTCGCCATGCGCATCCAGGCACACTAACTCGCAGCGGTTGGTCACATAGTAGACACGGTCGCCTTCGATTAGCGGCGCGGAGCAGACTCCGGTTTCGGGCCAGTCCTTGCTCGAATCCGCGAGCTTCTCGCTGGTGTGCTGCCAGAGGAACTTTCCGTCCGATTCCCGGAAGCACATCAGCACGCCCCGGTCGCCGCCCTCCTGGGGGTTGAGCGCCAGTTCGTTGTTGGTTCCGACATACACGTACCCGCCCGCCACCACCGGATTGCCATAGGTCTGCGATCCGAGTTTGGCCACCCACTTCACGTTCTTCCCGCTCTGGATGTCCCAGGAAGTGGGGATTCCTTGCATCCCGGAGACCATATTGCGGTCCGGCGCGCCGCCCCACATGGGCCAATCGGCGGCGCGGTCGGACGCCAGCAGCAGGCAGCCGGAAACCACCAGAGACAAGAGGACGACGCGCATTGGGTTACCGCTTGATGTTATAGCAGTAAAGATTGGTCTGCTCCCGCAGGTAGAGCTGGCCGTTGGCGACCGCCGGCGAGGTCCACGTGTTGGAGGGGCCGCGCGGGATCTCGAACCGCGATATTTCCTTGTAGGCGGCGGGGGTGGGGTCGATCAGCCCGACCACGCCGTCCTCGCCCATGCAATAGAGGCGCTGGTCGGCATAGATGCAATTGCCCTTGCCGACGCTGCGATCTTTCCACGCGACCTTCCCCGTTTTGAACTCCATGGCGGTGAGAATCTCACTCGAAAACCCGTACAGGTAGTCCCCCACCAGCACCGAGGTAGTGTAGTGATTGCGCATGTCCCGGTTGAAATAGACTTCGGCGGTCTTGCCGTCGGGGGTGGGCTTCAGCAGCACGCAGCCAGTACCGTAGTCGCTCGAATAAAACACGTATCCATCGTGAGCGATGGGGGTGGCAATATTGGCGGTCCGGTTGGCCACTTGGGGATAGCGCCAGAGCAGCGCGCCATCCCTGGCGTCCAGCCCGATGGCAGCCTCCCCGGTGAGCAGGGCTAGGGCGTGCGTGCCGCCGACATCGAGTGCGATGGCCGAGGAGTAGCCTGGCTTATCGCTCTGCGACTTCCAGATGACGGCGCCCGTATTCTTGTTGAGCGCCACGATGGAGGCCGCGGGCCCGCCGGGCATGAGGATGAGGCGGTCGCCATCCACCAGCGGCGATTCGCTGTACCCCCGGTTCGGGCGGCCGCCCAGGAACTCGACCAGCTCCAGCCCCCAGATGCGTTTGCCGGTGGCGGTTTCGAGGCACACCAGCGCGCCATCGGCGGACAAGGCGTACAGGCGCGCGCCGTCCACCGTAGGCGTGCCGCGAGGACCATTCCCGTGCTCCTCGTTGAAGGACTTGCCGGCCGACGTCTTCCAAAGCTGCTGGCCGGTATGAACATCGTAAGCCACGACGAACTGCCGCCCGCCCTGCTGGCCCTGGGTGTAGAGATGATCGCCGGCGATGGCGGGCGCGGAAAAGCCCTCGCCCAGATCCTGCGCCTTCCAGAGAAGGCGCGGTCCGCCCTTGGGCCATGAATCCAGCAGGCCGGTGTCGGCGGATTTCCCATCGCGGTCGGGGCCGCGCCACTGCGGCCAATCGGCGGCCGGCGCAAGGATGGCGAAGAAGAACAGAATCAGACCGAGACGTCCGGACAGCGGGCCGCCGGTTTGCCGCGGCGCATCTTCCAGCATCTCCCTCCCTCCCGCCGCATCGAATCGAGCAACTCCCACCGCATGCTTCACGAAGGCGGAAACGCTCGCTGCCGCTCCGGCCGCGACAACTGCGCGAATTCCCTCAAGCCGATGGTCCTCAAGCGTGATGGCGATCTTCGTGGTGGCCATACCAAAGACCATACCATGCAAGGCCGGTCGCGGCTCGTTATCGGTCTGGCGAGCCGGGCTCAGAGGGCGCCCCGTCAGGGAGCGGTTGGAATAGTGGTCGCACGGCAGGCCCAAGTTGCTTTTTCGACCCTGTTCCTGAAACCCCTGAAACCCGGAAACCCACCGCCGTTCAGGGCGTCACAATCGCGCTATCTGCGGTGAGTCGTTTGTAGGCGTAACACCGGACGTCCATTTCCCGATAGGCATGCTCCTTCGCGCCGATCTTGACGTCGGTGCGTATGTGGGCGGTATCGAGCAGCCATGCTTCGCCGATTTTCGAGAACTCCAAGGTGAGTTCCGTTGCAGCCCCGGCTTTCGGGTCCTTGGCTACAAGGCTGGACGTCTGCTTGATCTCGACGCCATCCTGCTGATCGATCCAGGTTGCGACGCGGGTTGCGACCATCCCTCCTTGTATGGGGGTCGGTTGCACGTTACGCCTGGGGACCGACTCAAGGCGCCAGGTCTTGCGGCCGAGTACGGTCTCCTCCCCGGTCACTTTGGTCTCGAATAATTGTTCGAGTTGCTCGATTTTGACCGTTGAGAGGTGGAATCCGGGGACGGCCGGGGTTTTCTTCGGCTGCTGGCGGATCGCGCGTTCTCTTTCGAGGTCCTGATTCACTTGCTCTTGAGTCTGCTCATCGAGCGGTTTGCCATCGATGAGAACCAGCTTATGGTAGGGTTCGCCCTCGAGCATGACGACGTCAAACGTCTGGTTCGGGGTCGGAGTCTTCGAGGGCAGGCGTTGCCCTTTCTTGTTGAGCGTAAAACTCTCGTCGTCTTCGCGATAGGTGTACTTCCAGTCCTGCTGCGCCGCGTGTACGGCGACGGCCGCGCGAAAGAGCTGCTCGGGCGAAGGGAGCGTACCCGCGGAAGCGGTCAGGCAGGAGAGAAGCGTGAGCGGAAGCAGCAGGCGTTCCATAATATGAGTCTGCCAGAAAACAACATAAAAGTGGGGTCAGCGTTTCACCCTACCAAGGCCAAAAGGCCGGCGGCAGGATAAAATCCCGATCCCACGTCGGTTCAAGCTGTGGTTCTTTTCAACGAAAGAGACCTGAAAAACTGTAAAATGTGAGTTGAGATAGATTGGGAAGTTTGGCGGGATGCGGGGGTAGGGCCGGTGGGCCGGCGCGCCTTCTGGGTTGCGCGCAGGATGGCACGCTGCCCCACAGGCCATCTGTTGGGAGAAAAGCTTCTGATGCACACGCGGCGGGGTTGGATCATCGGCGGTATCGGCTCATTGGGGGTCTCCGCTTTCATGCCGGCCGCGCCGGGGACAGACTGGCCGCAGTTTCGGGGGGCGGACCGGAGCAATATCTCGAAGGAAATCGGGCTGTTGCGCAAATGGCCGGCGGGGGGACCGAAGCGCTTGTGGTCGGTTCCGGTGGAGCAGGGGTACGCCGGCGCCGCGATCGTCGGGGGACGGGTCTACCACCACGATTACGACGTGAAGGAGTCCGAGTGGATCGTCAACTGCCGCTCTTTGGCCGATGGCAGGCGGATCTGGCAGTTCCGGGAAGCGCGCGAGATCCGTCCCAACCACGCCATCACGCGCACGGTTCCGGCGGTAGACGGCAGGTTCGTGATTTCGCTCGATCCGAAGGCCGTGCTGCATTGCCTGGACGCCAGGACCGGCAAACAGATTTGGCGCAAGAGCCTGGTGGAGGAATACAAGGCCACCATACCCTCGTGGTACAACGGCCAGAACCCGCTCGAGGAAGGAGACCGGGTGATTATCGCCACCGGCGGCGCGGCCATCATGGTGGCGCTCGAAAAGGCCACCGGCAGGGAGATCTGGCGCACGCCGAACCCCGGGCAGCTCTTCATGTCGCACGCTTCGGTGATGCCGGCCGTGCTGGGGGGGACCAAGCAGTATCTTTATGGGACGCTGGCCGGACCGCTGGGCGTGGCCGCCAAGGACGGCAAGCTGCTGTGGGCTTTCGCGCGGAAGTTCAACGTGGCGGTGGCGCCATCGCCCATCGCGGTGAACGAGGACTCGGTCTTCATGACCGCCAGCTACGATGCTGGGTGCGTCATGGTGCGAGTGCGGCGCACGGGGGACACGTTCAAGGCGGAGAGCGTGTTCGACATGAAGAACAACGAGTGGAGCTCGGAAGTGCACACGCCGATCGTATACAAGGGCCGCATGTTCGCCGTGGGGAAGAAGAAGCGCGGCCTGTTCACCTGCCTGAGTTTGGACGGCAAGGAAGTCTGGACCAGCGAGGGGAAAGCCTCGTTCGGCCTGGGCAGCTTCCTGCTGGCCGACGGCGTGTTTTTCGTCCTGGATGGCGACACGGGCAAGCTGCACTTGATTGAGGCGAGCACGACCGGATATAACGAGCTCGCCAGCGCTCCGGTTCTGGCGGGAGAGGAAGTCTGGGGGCCGATGGCATTGTCGGACGGCAAGCTCGTGCTGCGAGACTTGACCAAGATGATATGCCTTGACGTTCGAGGGTAGGACCATGCAATACCGGCACGTGCAGGCGATCGACGGCAAGGGCGGGCTGCGCGGCATCGCGGTTGACAGCCACGGGCAACTGTGCGCCGCCGGCGATTCTGAAATCAAGGTGTTCGATGCCGCCGGCCGGCTGGCGCGGCGATGGCCGACCTCCAGGCCGGCGCACGCTATTGCCGTGGCGAGCGACGGCGCCGTGTATGCCGGCGAGGCCGGACAGATTGAGATTTTCGACGGCGCGGGAAAGCTGCTCGACGCCTGGCGGGACGAAAAGCCGCTCGGGCGCGTGACGGCCATCGGCTTCACCAAGGACAGCGTGCTGGCTGGGGATGCGACGGACCGCGCCATACGGCGTTTCGACCGCAACGGTAGGTTCCTCAACAACATCGGCAAAGACAACCCGGTAAACGGCCTGCTGATTCCCAATGGCGTGGTGGATTTCGGCGTGGACGCCCAAGGCGTGGTCTACGCGGCCAACCCGGGAAAGCATCGCGTGGAGCGGTATACGCCGGGCGGCGAGTTGCTGGGGCATATGGGGCGGTTCGACATGCTCGACCCGGCGGGGTTTACGGGGTGCTGCAATCCGACCAACGTGGCGATCCGCGACGGCATCTACACCACGGAAAAGGCCGGCCCGCGAGTCAAGGCCTACGATTTCAGCGGGAAACTGATGGCGGTGATCGCCACGAACCTGTTTGACGCCAACTGCAAGAACATGAGCATCGCGGTGGATGCGCGGGGGCGCGTCTATGTGGTGGATACGGTGAAGGCGGCGATCCTGGTTTTCGAACCGGTGAAGGCATGAGCGAAGACCTGACAAGACGGGACCTGTTCGGCACGGTAGCGCGTGGGACTGTTCTCGCCGTGCTGGGCGGGGGCGCGGGCTTTCTGGTGAAGAAGGCCAACGGGCAGATCGTGTGGCAGGTGAATGCGTCGCGGTGCATCAACAGCCGTCTGGGCGACGCCGGGGCGGAGGCGTGCAGTCTGTGCACCACGGAGTGTGTTGTTGCACTGTCGGCGGTGCGCGCGGTGAACGAGTATTCCAAGTGCGGGCGCTGCAACATCTGCCCGGCGTATTTCAACATCACGAGCGCGGTGAACGAACTGGGACAGCCGAGCGAGAAGCTCTGTCCGCGCGACGCCATCGTCCGCAAGGCGATCGGCAAGGTGGACCCCGAGGACCCGGCCAACAACTTCTACGAGTACATCATCGACGAAGAGAAGTGCGACGGCTGCGGAAAGTGCGTCATGAAATGCAAAGAGCCGCTGGGATTGGGGTCGATCACTTTGCGAGTGCGCTACGACAGGTGCGTGAATTGCAATTACTGTTCCATCTTGAAGGCGTGTCCCCAGAACGCTCTGATGCAACTGCCGATCGAGCAGGCGCTGGAGCCGGCCCAGGTCAATCGAGCGGGATAGGGGGCAAGCTAGTCATGCCCCACCCGAGGATGAGGGTGCGAGGTGGAGAGTTGGGCAAGCTGAAGCATGCCCCACCATGGGTGATTGTGGCGCTGCTCGTCCTTCTGCCGGGGGCTGTCCGGAGCGCGCCAGCCCAAGCCCTACCGTACCAGCGGCCCGTGGACACGGCTCCCCAGGCGGATAGTATCGGCGGGGGCTACAAGACGCCCCCGGTTCAGAAGCCGTTGCCGCGGGACTACTGGCTGCAGATTGTGGATGTGGTGGCCCTGGCCGCGGCCATGGGGATCTCGGTTTGGCTGGTTCTCAGGCGGCGCAGCCGAAGATGGCTGACGGCGCTGAGTATCGGTTGCCTGGCGTATTTCGGTTTCTACCGCGAGGGCTGCATCTGCCCCATAGGATCGCTCCAGAATGTGGTGGTGGCGCTTACGGATCCCAAGTATTCCATCCCCATGGTGGTGACGGCGACCTTCGTTTTGCCGCTGGCGGCGGCCCTGTTTTTCGGCCGCGCCTTCTGCGGGGGCGTTTGCGCGCTGGGCGCGATACAGGAACTGGTGGCGCTGAAACCGGTCCAGGTTCCGCGCCGGCTCGACTGGGCGCTGGGCCTGTTGAAGTATGTCTACCTGGGGCTGGCGGTCCTGTTCGCGGTGAAGCCGGCGCTGGTCCGCGATTTTCTGATCTGCCGGTTCGACCCGTTTGTGGGGTTCTTCCGGCGAACGGGAGCGCCGCACATGCTCATGCTAGGCGGGGGCTTTCTAGTGGCGGGGATGTTCGTGGGGCGGCCGTATTGCCGCTATCTGTGCCCCTACGGCGTCCTGCTGGCGTGGTGCACGCGGCTGGCCCGCCGGGGGGTGACCATTACGCCGGACAAAGAGCTGGATTGCGGCCTGTGCGCCGGGGCCTGCCCCTATGGCGCCATCGAGAAGATGCGGGCTGTCCGCAGGAACTGTATGTACTGCGCCCGATGTTACGCGTCTTGCCCGCGGGACGGCGAACTGGCGCACGCCAAAGCGGGATTGGCGCAAGTGTCCGGAGCCGCATCGTGACGACCGGCGCACGGACGGGGAGCTTGATTGCAGGCTCGCTGGTGGCTTTGTCGGTGGCGATTCTGCTCGCGGACTACGTGGTGGCCAGCGGACGGGCGGCGCGCGACGACAGAGTCATCAAGAGCTTGCAGGAACAGACGAAAGCCGAGGCTTCCTTCGCCCCCAGACTGGCGGCGGAACAGAAACGAGTGACGGCTTCCCGGCTGGCGCGGAAGAGCAGGGACGGCGCCGTGGCGTGGGGACTGATCGCGGCGGCAGCGGCCTTCTTCATATTTGCCAAGCGGCTGGTGGGACAGGAAAAGCCGCCGGCGCGTGGAGAACGTTGCCGGGCGAAAGCGCCTGGCCCACCTCGGAGGGCTTCGGCCGCTAAGCCTCCGGAGCTGGATCTGACCTTTGTCGACCAAGTGGCGTCCACAATCGGGCGCGGTAAAGAGACGGCTATCCCTCTGCTGCAAGCGATTCAGAACCATTACCGATATTTGCCCGACGAGGCCCTGCGGCGGGTCTGCGAGCTGACCGAAATCACGCCCGCGGAGATCGCGGGCACGTCGTCGTTCTATGCCCAGTTCCGGCGCTCGCCGGTGGGCGAGCACATCGTCCGCGTGTGCCACGGGACGGCTTGCCACGTCTCGGGGGCTCGCCAGATCACCGAAGAACTGCGCCGCTATCTCGCTATCCCCGAGGGTGAAGATACCGACGCCGCGCGCATGTTCACGCTCGATGAAGTCGCCTGTCTGGGTTGCTGCAGCCTGGCGCCGGTGCTCATGGTGGATGGCCACACGGCCGGCAATCTGACGCCCGCCACGGCGTGCGATGCGCTGAAGGTGACGGCATGAAGCGCGGCGCCGTCGAGATCCGCATCGGCCTCGGATCGTGCGGCGTCGCCAGCGGCGGCGAGCCGGTTCGCGATGCGCTCGAGCGGGAGGCGAGCGAGGCGGGGGCGAATGGCGTCATCAAAACGGTTGGCTGCAACGGAATGTGCCATCGCGAGCCGCTGGTGGAAGTGGTGGAGCCGGACGGGCCGACCGCGCTCTATGGCAACGTGACCGTGGAGACCGCCCGGCGCATCGCCCGCAGGCACATCCGACCCAGGCGCGTTTCGACCTGGGTTAGGTGGAAGTGGGAGGAAATGGGTTGGCAGGCGGAGGCGCCTGCCCCACCTGGCCCACAAGAACAGGGTTACCTTGCCAAGCAGAAACGGATCGTGCTCGAGAATTGCGGGAGCATCGACCCGCTGAACATCGACGACTACCTGGCTCGCGACGGCTACCGCGCGCTGGCGATGTGCCGGAGCCTCACTCCCGACGAGGTAATCGCCGCGATTTCCGATTCGGGCCTGCGCGGGCGCGGCGGCGCGGGTTTTCCCGCCGGACGGAAATGGGCGCTGGGGCGGGCGCAGCCAGGCGCCGTCAAGTACGTCATCTGCAATGGCGACGAAGGCGATCCGGGCGCCTTCATGGACCGCCTGGTGCTGGAATCGGATCCGCACCGCGTACTGGAAGGGCTGGCCATCGCGGCGTACGCGATAGGCGCCACCGAGGGCTATCTATACATTCGCGCCGAGTACCCGCTGGCGGTGCGCCACACGCGGGCGGCGATCCGGCAGGCGGAGGAGCGCGGCTTGCTGGGGCGTCTGCGCCTGGAGGTCCGCGAGGGCGCCGGCGCTTTCGTCTGCGGCGAGGAGACCGCGCTGATCCAATCGCTCGAGGGGAAGCGCGGCGCGCCGAAGCTGCGGCCTCCGTATCCCGTGGAGCGCGGCTTTCGCGGGCAACCGACGGTCATCAACAACGTCGAGACGCTGGCCTCGGCGCCGTGGATTATGCGCCACGGCGCGAGCGCGTTCGCCGCGCTGGGCACGAAGAACAGCCGGGGGACGAAGGTCTTCGCGCTGGCCGGGAAAATCAACCGAGGCGGGCTGATCGAAGTTCCCATGGGCATCACCATACGCGACGTAGTGGAGGATATCGGCGGCGGCATCCGCAACGGACGGGCGTTCAAAGCCGTGCAACTCGGGGGACCGTCCGGGGGGTGCATTCCGGCGCGGCTGGCCGATACGCCGATTGACTACGACGCTTTGGCCGAGACCGGCGCCATCATGGGATCGGGCGGGCTGGTGGTGCTCGACGATCGCGATTGCATGGTGGATATCGCCCGCTTCTTCCTCAAGTTCACGCAGGCGGAATCTTGCGGCAAGTGCACGTTTTGCCGTATTGGCACGAAGCGGATGCTGGAGATTCTGGAGCGCCTGTGCGAAGGAAAAGGCCGGATGGACGATCTCGAAAAGCTCGAAGCACTGGCCGATACCGTGGGCCGCGGCAGCCTGTGCGGACTCGGCCAGACGGCGCCCAACCCGGTGCTGACCACGCTCCGGTACTTCCGCGACGAGTACGAAGCGCACCTTCATGAGCGGCGCTGCCCGGCCGGCCGCTGCCCGGCGCTGATCCGTTATCGGGTGACGGACAACTGCATCGGCTGCACGCTATGCGCGCAAGCCTGCCCGGTGGGCGCCATCGCCTATCGCCCATACGAGAAGCACGGGGTGGACGACCATCTCTGCACGCGTTGCGACATGTGCCGCCAGGCATGCCAGGACGACGCCATCGAGGTGATATAGGCGGGCGATGGTCAACTTGACGATCGACGGACGGCGGATTAGCGTACCGCCAGGGGCGACCGTGTTGGACGCCGCCAAGTGGCTCGGCATACGCATCCCGACCCTATGCCACGTGCCCGGAATCGAGCCAGCCTCGTCGTGCTTCCTGTGCGCGGTTCAGATCGAAGGCCGCCGGACGTTGTCGCCCGCCTGCGGCATGCCCGCCGCGGAGGGCATGGTGGTGGTCACCCAGAGCGAGGACGTGCGCACGGCGCGCAAGATGGCGCTGGAACTTCTGCTCTCGGACCACGCGGGGGAGTGCGTGGCGCCGTGCGCGGCCCAGTGCCCGGCCGGGCTGGACATTCCGGGTTTTGTCCATGGCATCGCGACGGGGGATCATCGCCGCTCGATAGAGGTAATCGCGGACCGGCTTGCGCTGCCAGGTTCCCTGGGACGCATCTGCCCGCGATTGTGCGAGCGGCAATGCCGCCGCTCGGACCTCGACCAGGGCCTGGCAATCGGCGCCCTGCACCGGTACGCGGCCGACCTGGCGCAGTACGCGCCGCCGCGCGCGCCATCCACCGGGAAGAGAGTCGCCATCATAGGCGCGGGCCCCGCGGGGTTGGCCGCCGCTTGCTATCTGGCGAGAAACGGTCACACCTGCACGCTGTTCGACGCCCACCCGCTGCCCGGAGGCATGTTGCGCTACGGAATCCCCGCCAACCGCTTGCCGAAAGATGCGCTGGATGCGGAAATCGACGCGATCCGGCGGCTCGGCGCACGGTTCCGGATGGGTGAGCGGTGGGGCGAGCACTTCACGCTGGCCGGCTTGCGCGAGACGCACGACGCGGTGTTCGTGGCCGTCGGGGCGCAGCGCGCCGAGGGGCTGCGTTGCAAAGGCGAGGAACACGCCCTGGCGGGAATCGAGTTTCTGGAGCGCGTGGCCGAGGGGAATTCGCCGCCGTTGGGCGACCATGTGGCGGTGGTCGGCGGCGGCAATACGGCCATGGACTGCGCCCGCTCCGCAGTCCGGCTAGGAGCCCGGAATGTGCGAGTCCTGTATCGCCGCAGCCGGCAGGAAATGCCTTGCCTGATGGAGGAGGTGGAAGCCGCGGAAGCCGAGGGCGTACGCATCGAGCCGCTCATTGCGCCGGTGCGGCTGGAATGGAACGGCGAAAGCCTGCGGTTGACTTGCCAGCGGATGACGCTGGGCGAAGCCGACGCCTCGGGACGCCGCCGGCCGGTAGCGCTCGAGGGCTCCGATTTCACGATGGAGTGTACCAGCGTGATCGCGGCCATCGGGCAGACGGTGGAGCGATCGCTGGTCAAGCGGGAAGGGCTCGAGGCGACCGCCTGGGGCATCGCCGCCGATGAACGGACGCTGGCCACAAACCTGCCTGGCGTTTTCGCCGGGGGCGACGCGGTCCTGGGCGCGGATCTCGCGGTCCGCGCGGTGACCGCGGGGAGAATGGCCGCGGCCGCGATTCATCAATTCCTATCGGACGAAGCCGTCACGGGGGAAGCGGCGATGGCCGAGATCGCCATGCGCCCGATTGACGACGCCGAGCGGGCCGCCATCTTTCGCGCTATCGAACAAGCCGCACGCGTGCGTGCGCCGGAGATCCCCATGCCGCGGCGCGTGGCGAGCTTCGAGGAAGTGGAAAGCCGGCTGCCGGACGAGGATGCCGTCCGCGAGGCTCGCCGCTGCCTCGCTTGCGGGTGCCGCAAAGCGGACTGCTGCCAGGTTCGAACGCTCGCCACCGAATACGGCGTGGATGTGTATCGTTTTGCCGGCGCGCGGCGCCGCTTCTCGCGGGATCTCACTCATCCGGAGGTGATCTACGAGCCGGGCAAGTGCATCTGTTGCGATGCGTGCGTGCGGATTGCCGCCGCCGCGGGCGAAAAGCCCGGGCTGGCGATGATCGGCCGGGGCTTCGACGTCGCGGTGGCAGCGCCGTTCGGCGAGCCGCTCTCGGCCGGGTTGCGCAAAGTAGCGCAACAATGCGCCGAGGCTTGCCCCACCGGCGCGCTGGCATTGCGCACGGCGCGATCGTGCGACGCGTGCGGGCGGGGCAACCCTAGGTCTTCGACCGCTTGATTTGTACCTCAAGCGGCGTGCCAGGCGTGCCCGGCCCCTTCGGGGGCTTGGGATAGCTTCCGATATTCGACGATAACGCCGCGCTTTCCGCCCACGAAGCGCCCGTGGCGTCCGAAGCGCGGTCATAATCGCTCCTGGCGCGTCCTACTTACCTGACGTTGATGTCATAACACCAGAGCGAGCCGAGTTCGCGGATGTAGAGCCGCCCGTTGGCGACCACGGGGTAAGTCCATGCCTTCTCCATCGCGCCCCTGGCGGGTTTCGGCCGCTCCGGTGGTATGAAGCGTCCTTTCTCGCGATAGGCCTCGGGCGTCGCCTCCGCGAGGATGACCTCGCCCGTTTCGCCGTGGATATAAAGCCGGTTCTCCGCCTCGAGAACCGCGCCGGCGGCGATGCTGGCATCCCGCCACAGTATCTTGCCGGTAACCCAATCGGCCGCCACCAGCGCCTCGCCGGTAGCGCCATAGTGGGTAGCGCCAACCACCACCGAACCGCCGATACTGTTGGGCAGGTCCCGCTGAAGGTAGACCTGCTCGGCTGCCACGCCCTGACCGGCGGCCGTCAGGCGGACCAGCCCGCCCGGACCGCGGCCCTGCGAGGTGTAAATGTATCCGCCGCTGGCCAGGGGTGAAGGTATGTTGGTGTTGCCTTTGCCCGTGGCGTCGTAGCGCCACAAGAACCGGCCCGTACGTGAGTCCACTCCCACCAGGCCTTTGGCCAGGAATTGCACGTACTGCCTGTGGCCTCCGGTCTCCACGATAATGACTGACGCGTAGGCCGCGTCATCGCCGCCCGGTACAGCCGATTTCCAAATGGTCTCGCCGGTCTGCTTGTTCAGGGCCACGATGGTAGCCTGCGCGCCGCCCGGCGTCGCCACCAGCGCGTCCCCATCGACCAGCGGCGATTCGGAATAGGCCCACTGCCCGGGATGGCCGCCGAAATCGGCGCGCAGGCTCTTCCGCCATCGGATCTTCCCGCTCGCGGTTTCCAGGCACGCCAGATCGCCATCGGAGCCCAGGGCATAGAGCAAACCACCATCGATAGTTGGCGTAGAACGGGCCGCCGGAAACGAGGGCATCTGGTCCGGATTTCCGACTTTCCCGAGTCTGGTGGCCCAAACTTGTGCGCCATCCTGGGTCGAGAGCGCCTGCACGAACTCGTTTTCCAGTCCTCGGTTGCTCAGAACATAAATGCGATTCCCCACCACGGAGGGCGTCGCGTAGCCATCGCCAATGTCCTTAGCCTGCCAGACCAAGGGCGGGCCTTGCTTGGGCCATTCCTTGAGCAGACCGGTTTCGGAGGAAACCCCGTTGCGCCGCGGTCCGCGCCACTGGGGCCAGTCGGCCGGGGACGCGGCCAGGGAAAGCAGGATAGCGCCGCACGCACAGCCCAGCAGCCTTTGCCTTCTCATGATTCGCTCCTTGGGTTGATTGTCGCCTCAAAGGCCGCGGTTGTCCATGGCGCAGTCCGCCCGAAGATTTCACAGCTTCCCGGAGCGCCGAAATCCCTCGCCGCACTGCCGCCAACCTGAACGAGGCGCGGTCGTACTACACTGGGAGAAACCACGGCGCCCTCCCCGGAAGGTATATGAGAATCCTCGCGCTCACAGCCGGAGCCGCCCGGATGTTTTGCGGCAGTTGTCTGCGCGACAATGCTCTGGCGGCGGAACTCAAGAGGCAGGGCCACGACGTTATCCTGCTCCCCCTTTATACGCCTACGCGCACGGACGAGCCGAATGTCAGCGAACCGAAGGTCTTTCTGAATGGCATCAGCGTGTGTCTCTGCCAGCAGGCGGCATTCTTCCGCAGGCCCCACCCGCTGCTCGACCGGTTGTGGGATGCGCCCTGGATGCTGAAGCTGGCATCCCAAACCTCGATCCGGGTGAACCCGCATTCGCTGGGGGCCATGACGGTTTCCATGCTGCGCGGGGAGGAAGGCCATCAGATCAAGGAAATTCGCAAGTTGACCGACTGGCTCCGCGGTGAAGAACCGCCCGATATCGTAACATTGCCCAATTCTCTTTTGATCGGGTTGGCGCGTCCCATACGCGAAGCGTTGAACCGGCCGGTGTGTTGCACATTGCAGGGCGAAGACCTCTTCCTCGGCCAGTTGCGGGAGCCGTATCGGACGCAGGCGCTGGAACTGATCCGCGCCAAGGTTGAGGATGTGGACGGATTTGCGGCCGTCAGTGAGTTCTGCGCGGACTACTGGCAGCGTCGACTCGGAATCCGTGGCCGCAGGTTGCACGTGGTCCCTCCGGGGATTGACGCGGAGGGGTACGGTCCGGCGGAGCGTGTTCCCGGCGCGCCTTTCCGGGTCGGTTTCTTGGCGCGGGTGGCGCCGGAGAAGGGACTGCACACTCTGGCCGAGAGCTATGCGCGGCTACGGCGCGAGACCGATTTCAGCGGCCCGGCGCTGGAGGCGGCCGGTTATCTGGCGCCTGAGCACCGAGGCTACCTGCGCGGCATCGAAGGGCGGATGAAGGATGCCGGCCTGGCGCACGAGTTCCACTATCGGGGCGAGCTCGACCGGGCAGGGAAGATCGAGTTCTTACGCAGCCTCAGCATCCTGAGCGTCCCCAGCGCTTACGATGAGCAGAAAGGAATCTTCCTCCTGGAGGCCATGGCCAGCGGCGTGGCCGTGGTCCAGCCCCGGCGCGGGGCGTTTCCCGAGATTCTGCAGAGAACGGGGGGCGGAGTCATGGTGGAACCCGGCGACGCGGCGAGCCTGGCGGACGGCATCTACCGGCTATGGAAAAACCCCGAGGTGGCCGCGGAGCTGGGGCGCCGAGGCGCCGAGGGTGTTGGCAAGTACTTCAGCGCATCGCAAATGGCTGCGCGGGCGCTCGAAGCGTACCAGGCCATCGCCGCCACACGCGCCCATGCTTGAGATTTCGAACGTCAGCAAGCAGTATGCGACGCCGCGCGGCCCGCTAAGGGTGCTCTCGGGGGTGTCGCTCCGGTTGAGCCGCGGCGAGGCGGCGGCCATCATGGGGCCATCGGGCTCGGGTAAGAGCACGCTGCTCTACATTGCCGGAGCGCTGGAGCCGCCTACCGCCGGCGCGGTGACGCTGGGCGGCGTCAATCCTTACGCCGTTCCGGAAAATGAGCTGGCGGCGTTTCGCAACCGGTCGATTGGTTTCGTCTTCCAGGACCACTGCCTGCTGCCCCAGTGCTCGGTTCTGGAGAACGTGCTGGTTCCCACGTTGGTGGCGAGCCATCGCGCCGGCTATCCGGCGCGCGCGCGGGAACTGCTCCGTCAAGTGGGGTTGGAAGACCGGCTGGATCACCGTCCCGCGGAGCTCTCGGGCGGCGAGAAGCAGCGCGTGGCCCTGGCGCGGGCACTCATCCTCCGGCCGAGCCTGCTGCTCTGCGACGAGCCGACCGGCAACCTGGATGAGGCTTCGGCGGAGATGGTGGCGGCCCTGCTGCTGGAACTGCACGGGCAGCAGGAGACCATCCTGATGGTGGCGACCCACAACCCCGCGCTGGCCGCGCGATTTGGGAAGCGGTACGAATTGCGTCATGCGAACCTGCACCCTGCTGGCGCGTAGTCTCACGTGGTATTGGCGCACAAACCTGGCGGCGTTGCTGGGGGTGGCCACGGCCACGGGCGTGCTCGGCGGCGCGGCCCTGGTGGGCGAATCGATGCGCGCCTCCTTGCGCGACCTGGTCTTAGAGCGGCTGGGCAACACGGATTCCGTGGTGACGCGCAGCGGCTTCTTCCGCGAGGAACTGGCGGCGGCGTTCCCGCCCGCCGCGCCGATCATCGCGGTGGAGGGAGTTGTGGAGCGCGAGGCGGGCGTGCAAGCGTACGGCGTAGACGAGCGCTTCTGGAAATTCCAACGGTGGGGAGGAGAGCCGCCGCGCGGACGCGAGGTTTTCCTCACCGCGGCTCTCGCGCGAGAACTCGGCGCCAGGCCCGGCGACGAAGTTCTGCTGCGCATTCCGAAGCCTTCGGCGATTCCGCTCGAGACTCTGCATGGCCGCAAGGACGATGTAGGCACGACCATCCGGCTAACCGTCGGGCAGACCGTAGACCCGCCCCACGAGTTCTCGCTCGGTCCGCAACAGGGCGACGTCCGCGCGGCGTACGCGCCGTTGGCGCGCTTCGAGCGGGACCTGAATCGGCCGGGGAAGGTCAACACGATACTGGTGGGGCGGGATTCGGTGAACCTGAGGGAGCGCTACGCCCTGGCCGACGTTGGCCTGCGGATCCGCACCCTCGAAAAACTCGGCTGCCTCTCGCTCGAAAGCGACAGCGCGCTGATCGGCGACGCGGTGGCCGCGGCGGCGTTCTCCGCCGCCCGATCGCTCGGTCTGCGCGCCCAACCGGCGCTGACATATCTGGCTAATGGCATTCGCATCCGAGAGCGCGAAGTCCCCTATTCGGTAGTGACTGCGCTCGACAACGGGCTGGCTCCCGCCCGCGAGGATGGCATCACGCTGAATGAGTGGGCGGCTCGGGAACTGGGAGCGCAGATTGGCGATCCGGTTACCCTCGAATACTACGTTTGGCGGTCCGATGCGCGCCTGCACACGGAGACGGCGCAATTCCGCGTGGAGCGGATTGTCCCGCTGGCCGGAGACGCCGCCGACCCGGACTTCGCTCCCGAGTATCCCGGCATCACGGAATCGAGGAGCCTCCGCGATTGGGACCCGCCGTTCCCACTCGACATGGCACGCATACGGCCGGCCGACGAGCGGTACTGGAATCGATACCGCGCCACTCCGAAAGCTTTCGTTCGCCTGGCGCGGGGACGCGAGCTGTGGGGGACGCGCTTCGGCAGCCTGACTTCGATCCGCGTCTTCCCGCCGTCCCCGGCGTGGGCCGAGGCGCTCCGCGCCGCGCTTGACCCCGCGCGGGCCGGTCTCACGGTGGTCCCTGTGAAAGCTCAGAGCCTGGAGGCGGCGCGGGGCGCAACCGACTTTGGCGAGTACTTCGTTTACTTCAGCTTCTTCCTGATGGTTTCAGCCCTGCTGCTCACGGGATTGTTCTTCAAGCTCGGGATCGAACAGCGGACGCGCGAAATCGGCGTGCTGCGCTCGCTGGGGTTTTCGGCATCCAAAATCCGGACCTTGTTCCTGCTCGAAGGCGCGGTGCTCGCGGTGGCCGGCGCGGTGGCCGGCGTGGGGGCGGCGCTGTCATACGGAGCGCTCGTCGTGCTGGGGCTGCGGACCTGGTGGTTCGACGCGGTGGGAACGCGGCTGCTTTCTCTGCACGCTTCGATTCCATCGCTGGCCATCGGAGCCGCTGCCGGCGTGGTCACGGGCCTCGCTTCCGTGGGGTGGACATTGCGCGGCCTGCGGCCAGTGACGCCCCGTGGTTTGCTGGCGGGTGAGCTTGACAGGCGAAAGCGCCTGCCCCACCTTTGCAGGCGGTTCCGCCTGCCAACGCAACACTGGCGATGGATCGCGGGCGCCGTCGTCACGCTTCTCGCCGCGGCGCTTGTAGGCGCCGCGCTTTACGGCAGACTGGACCAGGCCGCCGGTTTCTTCGGCGCGGGCACGCTGCTGCTGATCGCCGCTCTGCTGTTTCAATCGGCGTGGCTCCACGGGCGCGGCTTCGAAGCCGTCGGCGGGGTGGTCGCGCTGGGCTTGCGCGGCGTTCAGTACCGGCCGGGCCGCGGCGTTTTGTGCATTGCTCTCATTGCCTCGGCGACCTTTGTGATCGCATCGCTCGAAGCCTTTCGGCGCGATGGTTCTTCCGCGGGCACGGGCGGGTTCCCGCTGCTGGCGGATGCCGAACTGCCGCTGATTCACGATCCGAACTCGGAATCGGGAAGAGCGGCGCTGAATATTCCGCCGCTCGAAGGCGTGGACTTCATTCCTTTCCGCCTGCGTCCAGGAGACGATGCCAGTTGCCTGAATCTCTACCAGCCGCGCAACCCGCGCATTCTGGCGCCTCCTCCGGCATTTCTACGCAGCGCCCGCTTCGCCTTTCAGGGCGTGGCTGGCCGTGCGCCGAATCCCTGGCTGCTGTTGGAATCGCGGCTTGCGGGCGGCGCCGTTCCGGCCATCGCCGACGCCAATTCGATGACCTACGCGCTGCATCGCAAGCTGGGCGAGGAGTTCGAGCTGGCCGGCGTCCGCTACCGGATCGTGGCGGCGCTCCAGGATAGTCTGTTTCAGGGCGAGCTGATCGTCTCGGAAGAGAACTTCCTGCGTTTGTTTCCGGACACCGCGGGCTACCGGTTCTTCCTCTTGCGCGCCCCGCCGGGGAAGGCGGACGAGGTCGCGCGTGCGCTGGCGGCGGCCCTTTCCGATTACGGATTCGTGGTTCAGCCCACCGCGGCGCGCGTGGCCAGTTTCCACAAAGTGGAGAACACCTACCTGGCGACATTCCGAGCGCTTGGCGGTCTGGGGTTGGTCCTGGGAACGGTGGGATTGGCGGCATTGCTGATGCGCAACGCGCTCGAGCGGAGAAGAGAGCTGGCGCTGCTGCGCGCGGTCGGGTACCGCCCGTGGCATCTCTTCACAATGGCGCTGGCGGAGAACGTGTTTCTTCTTATGATGGGACTGGGGACCGGCGCCGCGTGCGCCGCGCTGGCCGCGGCGCCGGCGGTTTCCGCGCGCGGTGGTCATGCGCCGGTGGCCTCTTTAGCCATCCTGCTGGCCCTGGTGGCGGCCACTGGAATCGCATCGTCCTCAATCGCCACCGCCGCGGCGCTACGCTCTTCGTTGCTCGACGCGCTGAAATCGGAGTAGGGGCGGCGTTCCCCGCACTATGCTTTCAGTTCATGCAGGTACGGGATGCTGGCCTTCATCAGGTCCAAGTCCATCTCGACGAAGTAATTCTTCACTCCGCCGGTCCTGGCGGCGGCGAAGAGCTTCGTCCAATCGACCACTCCCTTGCCTATGGGGACCTGTTTCTTCTCGGCGCTGGACCAGTCCGCCAGGTGGAGCGAAAGGAATCGCCCAGGATACTTGGTGAGGTACGTGGCGGCCTCGTAACCCTGATCGATCACCGCCACCTGGAACTGCATCTTGACCAGCTTCCCATCGAGCTGGCCCATCAGTTTGTCATATACCAGCGCGCCGTCAATGAGCCGGAACTCGAAATTGTGATTGTGGAAGCCCAACTGGATGCCGGCTCTCTCGATCTGCTCGCCGATCTTGTTCAGCGTGTCGGCGGCGCGCATCCAATCGTCCATGGCGGCGTTGTTGGGAAGGGCGAAGGTCGAGACAATCATCTGCGTCAGGCCCATTTCCTTCGACCAGGCGATTCGCTCCTCCAGGTTTTGCCTCAACTCCTGAAACTGAAAATGGGAACTCTCGCAGCGCAGGCCGGCCGCATTAATCGCCTGGCGGATCTCCGCGGCCTTCATCTTGGCGAGAGGCCCAAAGCCGGAGGTGGCATAGCCCGCCGGCGAGCACATTTCCAAAGTGCGGAACCCGACCCCGGCGAGCATCTTGAGAGTGCCCGGGAAGTCCTTTCCGATCACGTCCCGTACGGTGTATGACTGGCATCCGATCGGCATGCCCAGCGGGTCCCCTCTGAGCTCCAGCGCTCCCCGAGAGAGATACCCGGCCGCGGCGGCTCCCATCGCGCCGCCCAAAAACCCTCTTCTTGAAACATGCGACATATCATTTCTCCCCACCAGCTACACCGAGTCGGGCTCGAAGCCCTTCCGGTATTCGCGCGTTAAATACTTGTTCGCCGCCGCGTAATTCGTGATTTCCATCTTCTCCGGGTCGTACAGCAGCCTCCGCCGGCTCCGGAGCGCGGCGGCGTACAGGTTGACGGCCTCTGAAATCGGCCACGCGTTCAGGAAGCTCCCGGCCGACTGATCTTTGGCGCCCCGGCAGGCGGCTATCCATTGCTTGATGCCCGGCGAAGGTTCAGAGCCGGCGCGTTGTTGCTGCTGCCCTGGCGAAGCCGGCGGGGCCGGGTAGCCGCTCATTCTTCTCTCGGGGATCAGCCGCGGATTCTGCACATTGAAGCCCGCCAGAATCTTGCCCTTGTCGCCCACGAACAGCATTTGCTCGGCCTGCAATGCCCGCTTGTCCTCGTCCAACTCCTCGGGCGTGGGCGGCCGCATCCCGCCGTCGTACCAGATCAGGTCCACCGCCGGCCTCGCCCCGCGCGCCGGATACTTGAAGCGCACCGCGCTGGCCGTCGGAAAGGAGAAATCGTTGTTCACCGTGATGGCCACGGCGTCGCGGAACGCGCACGTGTGGCTCAGCATGGGATCCACGCTGGTTGGCCCCACCAGGTCCAACGCGTTGAAAACGGTCCACAGGCTGTAGTGGCCCATGTCCGCCATGGACCCGCCTCCAAAGTCGTACCATCCGCGAAACACCATGTGCGTGTAATTGGGGTGATAGGTCCGCTCGGCTTCGGGACCCAGCCACAAGTTCCAGTCGAAGCCCGCCGGCACGGGCGGCGTATCCGTCGGAAGGGTCGGGTATTGCGGCCACACCGGGCGGTTCGTGCAATTGTGGATCTCGCGCAGGGTTCCGATGGAGCCGTCCTTGATCCACGCCATTACCTGGTCCATCGATCCGTTGCTGTCCCAAGGCATGAAATGCGTCGCGACGCCCTTCGCGCGCACGGCGTCAATCACCAGCTTGGCTTCCTTCAGCCGGTTGGCGATGGGCTTGTGGACGATCACATGCTTGCCCCGCTTGATGGCCGCCAGGCTGATGATGCCGTGAAGATGGTCCGGCGTCATGATCTTGACGGCGTCGAGGTCCCTCTCCTTGTCGAGCAGCTCGCGAAAATCGGCGTAGGAAGCGCAGCCTTTGTAGCTTCCGGAGGGCTGCTGGTTCGCGTAGTAGCTGTCCACGATGTCCTTGGCCGCATCCCGGCCTCCGGGAATGGCGCCGTCGGGGCCGGCTTTCCAATCCGGCTTTCCAATCGCGGCCCGAATGCTCCTCAACAGGGAATTATTGTCCCAGTCCCGATATCCCACCGCGTCTTGGTTGGGGTCGCAAACCGCGACCACCCGGATATCCGGGATGGCCAGCAGGTTCAGCAACTCCCGCAAGCCTTGCGTGCCCACGCCGATGTAGGCGAGCGCGATCTTGTCGCTCGGAGCGACCGTCCCCCGACCTCCCAAAACGCGTCGTGGAACGACGGTGAACGCCGCGCCGGCGGCCGTCCCCAGAAACTTGCGGCGATTCTGTCCGGTTGTCATCTGCCATCCTCTCTACCGATGCCGGAATCATACTCGATAGTCGCGTTCGAAGCAAGCATGTGGCCCGCGCCTCGAAAGAAGGCTCATGGAAAGAAGGCTCATTGCGACCGGCGCGCGCGACGTGATATGCTCGCTGGACGTTGATAGATCGCTCGACGCACGAGAGAGTCGGAAAGACCGCATCCGTCCTGAAAAGACCTGTATCCCTCCAGGCAGCATATGACTATCGATCAGCATAAGTGCGTGGCCTGCGGGAACTGCACGTACGTGTGCCCGATGGGCGCCATCTACATCGACCCGCGGCGCAAGCGCGCCACCATCGACCGGGATGAATGCGTCGAATGCCATGCCTGCTACGACGGCTTGAGCCAGGAGCATCTCAATCCCACCCTGGTGCGCACGGTGCGCAGGGTCCTGGCCATGATGCGCGTGCGCTTCGATCCGGAGCCGGACGTGTGCCCGACGGCCGCATTCTCGCCCGACGAGCTCACCTGGCCGCGGGTTGTGCGCCGCGCCTTTTCCGACCCGCGCGTGCCCCATGAATCGACGGGGATAGAGGGACGCGGCACCGAGGAAGTCAAGACCAACGACGTGACCGGACGAGTGAAGCTTGGCGAGGTGGGGTTGACGATTGAGTTCGGCCGTCCCGGCGTGGGTGTACGCTTTCACGAAATCCAGGAGATGTGCCGGGCACTGGCGGAGGCCGGCGTGGCCTTCGAGAAGAAGAATCCCGTGACATCCCTGATGACGGACGTGGCGACGGGAACCCTTCGCGAAGACATCCTGGGAGAGAAGGTGATGTCGGCGATCGTCGAGATCAAGACCTCCGTCAAGCGCCTGGAAGAAATCATCCGGCTGGTGGCGAAGGTGGAGAAGCGTCTGGACACGGTGGTGGCCATCGGCGTGGGCGCGCGTTGCGACGAGCAGGGCGAAGACAACGTGGTGGCTCCGATTCTGGAGCGGCTGGGCTACCGGCTGGAACGCGCCAAGACCAACGCCGGCCTGGGCCGGGCGACGCGACCGAGCCACTGGATGGTGAACGCATGACCAACACCCTCCACCGTTTCGGCGACGCGGAGAGCTTTCGCGACGACTTCGTGGTGTTCGCCATCGCCAGCAAAGGCAACAATGACGAGGACGCGCTCCCCAAGCTGCGGCGCTTCCTCGAAATCGCGGTCGAGTACAAGCCGGTCAACCTGGGCGACGCCCGCCACGGCGGGGCGTTCCGGCCGTCGAGAAGCATGAATCCCGCGGTGCACTGGAAGCGGGATATCCAGCCGGATTTCGAAGCCGTGATCCGCGGCCTGGACGCCCCGACTACCTGCGCCGCGGTGTTCGACAACCGCATGGCGGCCGAGGAATTCCTGAGGCGCATCCGGGAGGAGGATCTGGGCCTCAGCGTCAACATCTCCACCTCAATCGATGGCGCGGAGCAGTGCTGCCATCACGCCGGCATACCGCGCCACAGCGTCGGTTATTCGCTCGGATTCGAAGGAAAAACCGAGAAGCTGCCGGATGCGCGGGTACTGTCGCTTTCCACCATGTGCGGCCACGGGATGATCAGCCATTCTCTTGCCAAGAAGATGATCGATTGGGTCAAGGAAAACCGCCGGACGCCGGATGAGGCGGCATCCTGCCTGGCGCGTTTCTGCTCCTGCGGAGTTTTCAACCCGTCGCGCGCCAAACGGATTCTCGAAGATGCTCGCACAAAAACGAAGTAAAGCTGTCTGTCTGGCGGCGCTGCTGTTGGGCGCCTCGCTGCTGCGCGGCGAGATCAAGGTTCTGAAGGACTTCACCTTGATCGACGGCTCCGGCCGCCAGCCCCTGGCCGGCGCCGCCATGATTGTGGACGCCGGCCGCATCGTCTGGGTGGGTCCGGCGGCGCGGCTCCAGGCGCCGTCCGGGGCTCAGACAGTCGACCTGACCGGAAAGTATGTCATGCCCGGGATCATCAACCTGCACGGGCACCTCGGCAACACCGTCGGCCTGACGCAGGACGCCAAGTTCTTCACCAGCGAAAACCTCGAGAAGAACCTGCAAACCTATGCGTCTTACGGCGTCACCTCCGTGCTGAGCATGGGCACGGACCAGGACCTGATCTTCCAGATCCGCGACCGGCAGCGCGCCGGAAGGCCGGCGATGACGCGGGTCTTCACGGCCGGACAGGGTTTCATCTTCAAAGGCGGGTACGGCGGCATCGCGGGAGTGAACCAGGGCGTGTCCAGCGTCAACGAAGTCGAGCCGGCGGTGGCGGCGCAGGCGCGCAAGAAGGTGGACATCATCAAGTTCTGGATGGACGATGAGCTGGGCAGATTCCCGAAGATGCCCTATCCCATCGCCAAAGCCATTATCGATGGCGCGCATCGGCGCCACTTGCATGTGACGGCCCACATTTTCTATTTACAGGACGCGAAGCAGTTGGTGGATTACGGCGTCGACGGCCTGGCCCACAGCGTGCGCGACAAACCCGTGGACCAGGCGCTGATCGAGAGCATGAAGAAGCGCGGCGTCTGGCAAATGGCGGCGACGCTCTCGCGCGAGGCGTCCATGTTCGTCTACGCCGGCGCGCCTGCGTTCCTCGGCGATCCTTTTTTCACGCGCGGCGTGGCGCCGGAGGTCATCGAGGCGCTTCGCAGTCCAGCGTATCGAGAGACCGTTTCATCCGGCCCCCATTTCAGGGAATACCCAGCATTTCTGGAGACCGCCAAGAGGAACATCAAGGCCCTCGCCGATGCAGGGGTGAAATACGGTTTCGGCACGGATACCGGACCCCCCGGACGCTTCCCGGGCTATTTCGAGCACTGGGAAATGGAGCTGTTGGTGGAAGCCGGGCTGACGCCGATGCAGGTTCTAACGGCGGCCACGCGCAACGCGGCCGAGTTTCTGGGAGCCAAGGACCTAGGGACGCTGGAGCGCTCCAAATGGGCCGACTTGATCGTGCTCGACCGGAATCCGCTCGAAGATATCAGGAACACGCGTGCGATCGACGCGGTCTATATCGCCGGCAACAGAGTGAAATAGCGATGTGGGACAGGCGCTTCCGCCTGTCAACCCGAGCGCAGGTCGGGATCGTTGGCAGGCGGAAGCGCCTGCCCCACAAACCTGATCGTCAGCGAACCCGGCATCCCTCAGGCAAACAAAAGTCGTCCCTTTGGCTGCGGAATCGGGCGCCCAAGCTCCCGGGCTGTTTCCAGCCATTCGGAGTTTCGGGGGAGTTTCGGGGACAGGCTACTCGAGTTTCGGGGACAGGCTACTCAACCCCCAAACTCAGTTGCCCTGCGTTCACATCTTTCTTCCTCGGGGAGCTCTCAGGAATTTCGGGGACGGTTCGGGGACAGGCTACGCAACCTCCAAACTCAGTTGCCCTGCGTTCAGACCTTTCTTCCTCGGAGAGCTCTCAGGAATTTCGGGGTTTCGTAGTCGGTCCCTGAAACTCCTGAAACCCAGCGAATCAAGCTCTACGCTATCATTGACGCCGGGGCGACGGGGCAAAGCCGGCTTGTCGCCCCCGCTGTAGTGGCCGGGCATGTCCGGCCCTTGGCAGGCGGCAGCGCCTGCCCCCACCGTGCGCGTTCAGTTCACCTTCAGCATTCCGATGTCTTTGAGCCAATCGCCGAGGCGCATTTGCCACGTGGTGGCGACGGGCGACGGGCTCCTGGTGTTCGGATTGATTCCGAAACCGTGGCCGCCGGAAGCGTAAATGTGCACTTCGGTCTTGATGCCGGCCGCCTTCAGCATGGGGTACAGGCCGGCGAGAGCGGTGGAAGGCCCGCGGTCGTTATCCACGCAAAGCATGAAGGTCGGCGGCATGTCTTTCGGGATGGTGTAATTCTCCGCGCGGATGCCCGGGTAGATCAACATATCGAAATCGGGCCGCGAGCTCAGCCGGTCGATGGGGTCCGAGGAGCCGGGCTTGCCGGCGTCGTAACGCGTGGCCGCTAGCGCCGCCACCTCGCCGCCCGCCGAGAATCCCATCATGCCGACCCGCGCCGGATTGACATGCCACTCTTCGGCCCGGCTGCGTATCAGGCGGATAGCACGCTGGGCATCGGCGAGGGCATCGTCGACCTTGTATGTCGAGCCCGGTTCGCGCGCCAAGCGGTACTTGAGAACCATGCCCGCCACTCCGATGGTGTTGAGGTACTGGGCGACGTACGTACCCTCCTGATCGAAGTTGAGAAACTGATGGCCGCCGCCTGGCGCAATTACTATCGCGGCTCCCGTGGCCGTCTCGCGCGGCGGCAGGAAGACCGTGATGGACGGGTTGTGGATGCTGGTCACCTTGAGGTAACCATGATCCTTGTTGGGCGGCTCGTCGACTTCCTTGGCCGTCTTTCCTTCGGAGCCAGGCGCCCCGTTAGCCCAAAGCGGAATCTCGGGAGGATCGGCGGCCAGCGCCAGCCCCGAGAGCATTAGAGAAACACAGACTACGGTTGCGTGCATGAGGGAATTCTACACCGGGGAAGGGTGGGTGGAGATGGATAGGATGCTGCAAACGGCTTCCGCGGGGCGATTCGATGTACAATCGATGCTAATCTTTCGGGATCGAGGCGCTCATCGCGTCCCGGCCCCAGGAGACCGGGAGATAACAGGTTATGAGAAGGGACGTAAGTTCGATTGGGCTGATGTTCATCATGACGGCGGGTCTGTTCGGCGCGGACAACGTCCTGACGCCCCAGGAGAAGGCCGGCGGCTGGACGCTGTTGTTCGATGGCCAGACTCTCAATGGCTGGGACTCCGTGGTAGCCGGCGGCCGGCAAGGCGGCGCCCCTAAGCAGGCCAAGGGGCCGGCGCAGCCCGGCGCCGCGGTTGGTTCCAACCCGCGGGCCTGTTCCACTCCGCTGGGGTTGGCTTCTCTGCCGGCGGGCAGTTCGCACTGGGAAGTCGTGGATGGCATTCTGACGCCTTGCGGGGATCCCCCCGGTTACTTGACGTCCAAGGAAAACTACTCGAGTTTCGTTCTGGCTCTCGATTTCAGGGCCGGCGAAGATTGCAACAGCGGGGTGTTTATTCGAGGCGCTTACGAAGTGCAGATCTGGAAGGCGCAACCGCAGGGCTACAACACGGGCTCGATCGTGAACGTTGCTAAAACCGACGGAGAAATCAAGTTCATCGCGGACCAATGGAACCACTATGAGATTACCGCCGATGGCGATCATCTGGTGGTTGTTCTGAACGGAACAAAAACCCTGGACGTGCACGATTCGAAGTCCGCCAGCGGCAGCATTCGGCTTCAGTACCAGATCTACCCCATTGAGTTCAAGAATATTAAACTGAAGCCGATCCAGCACTGAACGGGCGGCTAATCCCAGCGAAAGGGCGAAGCCGGCAGGCCGGCGCCGTTGAACAGGTTGCACTGCGGGTTGTCGTCCCACCCGTAGCGCACGTGCGCCGGCCATTGGACGGCATCGCTGCGCACCACCACCGTGTCGCCCTCAATGCGCGCCAGGGCGGGGACGAACTGGTTATCGGCGGCGGCGATTTCGAACCCCCGCGGCTCGCCTCCGCGGGCAGTCAGGCCGGCGGCGTGTTCGAACCAAACCCGCAGCGCTCCGGGCTCCGAGGTTACCTGCCGCGGCGCCGGGCCGGAGTACTCCACGTCCTCGCCGTAGGCCAGGGCGCGCGCCGCCAGGGACAGGCGCGTTCCCACGGTCTTCTTGTCGGGCGGGTGGATGTTTTCCGCTTGGCCGATATCGATGGTCACCGCCATGGCCGTGTTGCGCAGCGCGAGCGCCTGGCGCTGTCCCTCGCGCAGCACCGGCCACGCCTTATCGGGCGAGTTGTAATTGGCCAATTGGACGAACAGGAACGGGAAATCGCCGAGGCCCCAGGCCTGCCGCCAATCCTGGATCATGGTTTGGAAGAGCCGTCCGTATAGCGGCGCGCGCGCGGCCGTGCCGTTGGCTTCGCCCTGGTACCAGACGACGCCGCGGATGGCGAAGGGTGTAATGGGCGCCACCATGGCGTTGAACAGGCCGCCCGGCCTGCCGGGTCCGGCGGGGCCAAGGGGTTTTTCCGGCGGGGGCGGCAGCGGTTTGTGTTCGGCTTTGAGAATCGCGGCGGCCTTTTCCCAATCCTTGGCCGCACGGTCGTACGCCAGCAGGGCCAGGGCGTGATGCTCCATGCGCGAGTTCCACTGCGCGAAGACGGGCATCAGGGCGACGTCCCGCGTGATGGCGCCAAGGCTGGTCCAGGCCTCCAGCGGCGTACCACCCCACGCGGTCTGGATCAGGCCGATGGGCACGCCCAGGCGCTCCTGAAGCTGCACTCCGAAATGGTAGGCCACGGCCGAGAAATCCGCCGCCGAGGCCGGAGAGCACTCGCGCCACATTTGCCCCACCAGGTCCCCGACCGGGTACTCCGAGATCTTGTGCATGGCGCGCACCAGGCGGATGCGAGGGTGTGCGGCGGCGGCGATCTCGGCCCGTCCGTCCAACGCGCTGGCCAGCGGCCATTCCATGTTCGACTGGCCCGAAGCCACCCACACTTCGCCCACCAGCACGTCTTCGAGGGTGATGGCGTTCACGCCGCGAATGGTCATTTGAAACGGTCCGCCCGCCTCGCCCGGCGGCAGAAACACGCTCCATCGCCCCAGCGAATCGGCCGTCGAGCGGCGTTCGGTCCCGCGAAACGCCACCGCCACCGCCTCGCCGGGTTCGGCCCGGCCCCAGATATGCACCGGCGTCCCTCGTTGTACCACCATGTGATCGGCGATCAGGTAGGGAAGCGTGACGGCGGCACGGGCGCAACAGCCGAGCGCCACGGCGAGAGCGCCGGCGCGCCACATGAATCCTGGGTTCATATCGAATCCATATGGTAGCGGGCGGCGGGAAAGCGGCCAAGCGCAATTCGCGTGGACTTGCGCAGGCGCACGGAGGTTCGGGACGGCCTCTGCCGGAGCGGCCGGTGATCCGGACTTGCGGCTTCGGCGTCGCTCTTGGCGGCTTGTAGAGACCGAAAGCGCGGCGCCGGGGCGGTCCCGAACGCTACTTCGCGGCGCGGACCATAATCGTCTTGTCCGCTTCGATCTTGACTTTCTCTTCGTGTCCGTCGCCGCCGCTCACCGGGACCACCTTAACCGCGTACTCTCCGGGGTTCAGCAGGAGACCCTGCACCGAGTTGTTGAACTCCCCGGCATGGCCCATGAACTTGCCGTTGACATACACCGCCTCGAATTTATCCGGCGCGGCGATGCGCAGGCATCCAAACGGCGGTTTTGGGGGTGGGAGAGCCTTCATCGTCTGAGAAAGTTCCGCGGTCTTGCCTGGCTGAATTGTGATTTTTGTCACAATATCTTCATAACGCGGCTCCGACAGCTTGACCTCGTGCTCACCTGGCGCCACTGCGTATTTCCTGCTCATTCCAAAATTCCCGGCGGGCCCGATGTACTTGCCGTCGATGAAGACGCCCGCCCGGCCGGGATCGACCTTAGTCTTGAGATAGCCTGAGCCTTGTTGTGCAACTACGGGAATAGCGGCCACCGCGATCGACAGCGCAGCAACATGAATGAGTGAACTAATTCGCATTTTGACCTCGTTTCCATTCGATTCGAATGCCAGGCAGCTACTTTGCCCCGGGGAAAAGAATCCCCAGAACGCTTTGAAACAAGCCTAACTCCGTTATGCTATCTTATTTCCGGCATCATGCTCAGGCCAAAGAGCCGCGGCGAACGGCGGCCTGGCGGGTACTAGCAGTAATCGTAATGGAGGCTGGCAGATGTCTTTGAGCAAAAGAGCTATCGCGGAGTTTTTTGGCACATTTTGGCTTGTTTTTGGGGGATGTGGCAGCGCCGTTCTGGCGGCCAGATTTCCCGAGGTCGGCATCGGCCTGCTGGGCGTGGCTCTGGCCTTCGGGCTGACAGTTCTGACCATGGTTTACGCCCTGGGCCACATTTCCGGAGGCCATCTGAACCCCGCGGTTTCGGTGGGTTTGGTGGTTGGGAAACGGTTCCCCGCTTCGGACTTATTGGCCTATGTGGTGGCGCAGGTCGCGGGCGGGATCGCCGCCGCGGCGGTCCTGTACGTGATCGCCTCGGGCAAGGCGGGATTCGACCTGGCGGGCGGATTCGCTTCCAACGGCTACGGGGCCCATTCGCCGGGCGGGTACTCGCTGTTGGCGTGTCTGGTGGCCGAAGTCGTTTTGACGTTCATGTTCCTCATAATTATCCTCGGGGCCACCGACCGGCGGGCGCCGCAGGGCTTCGCGCCACTGGCAATCGGGCTGGGATTGACGCTGATTCACTTGATCGGAATCCCCGTGACGAATGTGTCGGTCAATCCCGCGCGAAGCACGGGGCCGGCGCTTTTCGTGGGCGGCTGGGCCGTGGAACAACTCTGGCTATTCTGGGTGGCGCCGATTCTGGGGGCTGCGATCGCCGGAATTGTCTACCCCTTGATTTGGGAGGAGCGAAGAGGGAATTGACGGCGGCCCGTCGAGGCGGAATCCCACCCCGACCCTACGGCCGGCGCGCGCTCGGCGCGGGCTTGCGGGCCGGCGCAATTCATTCGATTATAGATGAAGGAGAACTATGTCGAGAGACTGCAGATTGGTCCTGATCTCGGGATTGGCGGCGTCCATGAGTCTCTTTTCCATCGCCGCACGGGCGGACCAGGTGGTCATGAAGAACGGCGACCGAGTTACGGGCAGCATCATCAAGCAAGATGGCAAGACCATAACTATCAAGACCGACAGTTTCGGAGTTGTCACAGCTTCCTGGGATCAGGTGGCTTCGGTTCAGTCGGACAAGCCGGTCAATGTGGTGCTCAAAGACGGAAAGACTCTGCTGGGCACGCTGGGCTCGAGCGAGGGAAAAGTCGAGGTTGCCACCAGCGCGGCGAAGGTGGACGTGGCCCCGGGCGAGGTGGCTGCCATGCGCAACGCCGATGAGCAAAAGGCCTATGAGCGGCTGCTGCATCCGGGTGTGTTCGAACTCTGGTCGGGCACGGGCAGCATCGGTTTGGCCGGGGCCGAAGGTAACTCGAAGACACTCACCTTCACGACGTCGGCGAACGCCGCGCGAGTCACGAGGACGGACAAGACCTCGCTCTATTTCAACTCGATACAGGCTTCGGCCCTGGTGGACGGCAAGAGCGCCAGCACGGCCCAGGCGGTGCGCGGCGGAATCGGCTACGACCATAACTTCAGCCCGCGCGTGTTTCTGAACACGTTCAACGATTACGAGTACGACAAGTTTCAGGGACTGAATTTCCGGGGTGTCATCGGCGGAGGGTTCGGGTTCCACGCCGTGAAGGGGGAGCGCGCGTCACTGGGTTTGGTGGGAGGCGCCGACTACACCCACGCCAGTTTCAGCACTCCACTGACCAGGAACGCGGCCGAAGCGTACTGGGGGGACGACTATACCCTTAAGTTCACAGGCGCCAGCTCGCTCATTCAGAGCTTCCGGATGTTCAATGATCTCTCCGACACGGGCAGTTACCGGATGAACTTCGATCTGGCGATCTCCACCAGGCTGAAGAAACGGGTTACCTGGAACATCGGGCTGAACGATCGCTATCTGAGTAATCCAGTTCCCGGCCGCAAGTCCAACGACTGGATGTATACCACCGGGCTGGGAGTCGCTCTCGGGAAATAGGCGGGCGGGCCGGCATGGGCGCGTAGCATCGGCTAAAATCGACTTTGTGACAGCCGGAGCGAAGAAGCTAAGCCTGGGAGTGCTGCTGGCGCTGGGGTTCATCGATCTTGGCCGCGGCGGTTTCCATTGGCTCGCTCCGGACAGCGGAGCCGGGGTGGTCGCGGGGATGAACCTGTCGTTCCCAAATGCCCGCGATGTGGTGTTCCTGCTGGCGCTGAACGGAATCAGTCAGATTTTCTGGGGGATCGCTTACCTCTTCATCGTGTTTCGAGCGAGACAACTCGTACGGTTGGCGCTCCTCATGGAAGTGGTGCGAGGCTCGATGGTCCTGGCGACCGAGTATTTGCTGAAGCCGCCCGTATCGCCCGTGCCCGGACGTTTCATGCACATGGCCACCACGATCGTCTGCGGAGGAGTCCTGCTTCTGTGCATGCTCCCGAGCGGAAAACAACACAGGTAGCGCTGTAGACGGCTATTGCGAAGGGGTATTCAGGCGGGGGCGGACGCGAAGCGTGCGCATCGACCCACGCTGCACCACACTGGTGGAGTTCGTGTACAATGAGGCTATGCCGGCTCGAACCAAGACGCCGCGCCGTTCCACAACGAAGCCGGTGCGGCAGAGTGTGACAATCCCGGCGCCGCTTGCGGCTGAAGTGCGCCGCGTGGCGAACGAGCGCCAACTCACGATGAGTCGCGCGTTGGTCGCCCTGGCCGAACGCGGCGCCCGCGCCGAGCTCGACGCGAAAGAGAACTTGAAGGCCGCATATAAACGGTTCCTGGGCGAGCGGGAGCCTGTCCGCAAGAACGAAGCCGGGAGGGATCTGATTCGAGCGATCTTCGGGAAGGACGCGATTGCCGAGGATACGGTTCGCTGACCTCCCACGAGGTCTGTGGCAGCACTTACTCGAACGCGTTCAGGAGCGTGAGATCTCGCTGACCGACCTTGGGCGCCTGCGGGAGTGGGTTAAGTCCGAGCCGTTCGCGCCCGATGGCGACTGGTACAAGGATTTCGGTTCGTTCAAACTGTGCGGCTCCGGGGAGTTTCCGCGGACGGTGCTTAGGAAGGGCATGGCGGCGTTCGGCAAAGAGATCGAGTAGGCTGCCCGGATGGAGATGCGCCATCCCGCAAAAGCCAGGCTGGCCCGCTGCTCCGCGCCCTCTTATTCCGGCGGGCCTTCCCCGTCCGGCGGCAAACCGGCGGGCGGCTGCTCCTCCAACTCGGACTGCAACTGCTTCACCACCTCATCCGCCTGGTCCGAATGAACGTCGTGGTTGAGACGCCGCAACGCCAGGCGGATCACGTCGCGGTGATGGAGTTTGGGCCCGAGCCATTTCTCGCTCAATTCCAGCCACAGGTTGTGGAGCAGGTCCAGATCCTGCGGCCACAGCCGCGGCGGATGCGGTCCGAGGTTGAAAAAGAGCGACTTGCCCGTGGCGGGATCGTAGAGCTGCAACGAAAGCTGCGGCCTGGGCTGAGGCAGCGCCTCCCAGGCGTCGCCGAACGCCTTGGCCTGCTCCGCGGCGCTCATCTTTCCCGACCACCCCATCACCACCAGCGACGATCCCATGCGCTGCGCGATCTCCACCAGCGTGAGGTTCGGGTCGCGCCCCGTCACCACCATCAACTCGACGTGCTTGCCCGCCTTTTCCGCCAGCGTCACCACCAGGCTGAAGAGATGCGCGATATCGTCGGAGAACACTTCGCCGGTGGAAAGTTCGTGCTCGCCGAAGCCCGGCGCTCCGCTATGCTTCACGGTGGCCACCACGATATCGATTTTGCCGGTGTCGGTCTTCTCGATCACCCGTTTGAGGTGTTCGAGCTGGTTCGGATTGCGCACGGCCACCAGAATGTTCCCGGGCCGGACATTGGTCGCGTCGACGGTCAACTCCGCGGGAGCGTCCAGGCGAAACTTCTCCAGCTCCTGGTCGCCCGCCGCCGCCCGCTTGCGCCGGTTGAGGTGCTCCGAAATCTCGAACATGATGAAGAACGCAGCGGTAAACGAAAGACCGCTGATGGTTGCCACCCTCTTGGTCAGCACGTTGACGATGGCGATGGCGAACAATACCAGCGTGATCAGGCCCAGACCCACCGGTATCTCCGTGCCCCGCCAGTGGAAGTTCAGCGGCACCTTCCACTCGCGGTTCCGCGGCTGTTTGTAGCGCAGCACCACCACCGACAACGCCTTCATGGCGAAGCTCCACACTACGCCGAAGGCGTAGGCTTCGCCGAGCACCGCCACGTCCCCGCGGCTGAGCAGGATGGTGACGAGCTGCAAGCCGACGATCAGGTTGATGAACCTGTGAGTGGTGCCGAACCGCTTGTGAGGATGGCGGAACCAGTCCGGCAGCACGCCGTCTTCGGCCACCCGATTCAACACCCCATTGGACCCTACGATCGCCGTGTTCACGGCCCCCGCCAGAATGACGGTGCCCACCACCACCACGAAGCCGTGGAACAGCAATCGCAGCGCCAGCGGACCGACCACGTGCATCGCCAGACCGCCGATCAGGTTGTCCAGGAAGTGGCCCCGGTCGGAGTCCGGAATCAGCATCACGGCGAAAAACGACACCAGCGAGGTGAACACCATGCTGTAGATGAAGATCACGAAACCGGTCCGTTCCAGGTTCTTCAGCTTGGGAGAAGCGATCTCGCGGTTCACCTGCGCCAGCGTCTCTTCGCCGCTCATGGCCAGCACGGAGTGTCCCAAGCCGACCAGGATCATGATCGCGGGGATGGCGGAAAGCCAGCTCCCTTTCAGCCAGCCCAGCGCCTCCGGTCCGAAGTGAATGTTCTGCGGCGTGGGCAGGGGAACCGGCTGGTAGCCGCGGGTGAGAATGGTGGCCACGCACCACACGATCAGGACCACCACCATCACCGTGGTGAGCTGCATGATGCGAATCGCCTTCTGGCTGGATTCGTGCATCCCGATGATGTTCTTCCGCCAGAAGTAGAGCGTCGCCGCCACCGCGAAGAAGGCCGCGAAATACTCGGGGTGAACGCGCATCCCGGGGTGGCCCAGGCTGTCGACGATCTCATTGATCAACCCGGCCAGGTACAGCCCGGCGCTGACCGCGCTGATGGGCCCGGTGAGCACGTAATCGAACAGCAGCGCCGAGACCGAAAACTTGGCCAGCGTCGGCCCCATGGCTTCGTGCACCACCCGGTACACGCCGCCGCGCACGAACATGCTGCAGCTCTCGATGTACACCGCGCGCACGGCGTAGGAGAACAGCATGATCGCAAAGATGAACCACGGCGCGGACTTGCCCACGAACGTCTCGGCGATGCCGCCGACGTAGAACGCCGACGAAGCCAGATCGCACAAAACGATCGCCGCTGCCCTCCAGAACGTGATGAAGGACAGCATGACCGTAGTCGCCACCACAACTTTTGTGGTGCGAGAACTGGACGGTAATTCCACTGAGTCTTTACCTCGACGACCCGACTTCAAGGTCGCTTTCAAATTGGCCTGCGGGGTTAGCTGACGGGCTAGGGCTCGAAAGTACCCTGTCCGGTTCCCGGACTACGCCCCAAAACTGCATGGTTTCCCCGTCTCCTGGGTGGAGTTCGGCTTGCCGTTCATGATAGCAAACGTTCCACGCGGCGACAAAACAGCAGGGCGTGTGCGCGGCATAAAAGCGGATGGCGGCGCGATTGACCGTGGGCCAGCAGCCGGCCCCCTGGCCGGCTCATAGAGGGAGGCGCTTGATTCCTCGGGAGGAGAGCGGGTCCAGGGGACCCGCGCGGACCAGGAGGTCCGCCCCACCGCTTCCGCCGGATTCGCAGACTCCGGAATGCCGTCCAGGGCTTGTAACCGGCTATGATGAGGGCTTCATGACCAGCCTGTGGACCCTCCTGCGCTGCAACCACAACTATCGCCGCGCCTGGGTGGGCCAGGTGGTGAGCGAGATCGGGGACTACTTCAACAACATCGCCGTGTTCGCGCTGGTGATGGAGAAATCCGGATCGGGGCTGGTGGTCAGCGGGGTGATGCTCTCGCGGGCCATTCCCGCCATGCTGGCCGGGCCCATCGCGGGCGTGCTCCTGGATCGCTTCGATCGCAAGAAGATCATGATCGCGAGCGACCTGATTCGCGCGGCCGTGGCGCTGGCCTTCGTACTCGCCATTCATCGGCCCCGGCCCTGGCTGCTCTACGCCCTCAGCGCGGCGCTCATGTTCGCTTCCCCCTTCTTCACCAGCGGCCGGGCCGCCATTCTTCCGGCCATCGCCAGCCCGGAGGAGATCCACGCCGCCAACTCGCTGACCCAGACCACCCAGTGGGCCACGCTCACGGCGGGTACCCTGCTGGCGGGTTTCAGCGCCTCCCGTCTGGGCTACCACTGGGCGTTTTACATCAACTCCTTTTCCTTTGCGTTCTCGGCGGGGGCCATCTGGCGGATGGCGGTCCCGGGCGGGTTTCGCGCCCGGCGCGTCTCCGAAAACGAACTCCAGCCGTGGCGCGAGTACCGCCAGGGGCTGGCGTACATGCGCTCGGTTCCCCTCATCATGGGCATCGCCATGACCTCGGTGGGCTGGGCCATGGGCGGCGGCGCCGCGCAGATCCTGTTTGCTCTGTTCGGGGAGAAGGTGTTTCACCGGGGCGCCGCGGGGATCGGCTCCATCTGGGGATTCGCGGGCATCGGCTTGCTGGCGGGCGGCGCCATCGGCCACCTGGCCGGCCAGCGTCTGGGCTTCAACGGGTACAAGCGCGCCATTACGGTCTCCTATATTCTGCACGGCGCCGCCTACATGGTCTTCAGCCAGGCTGCGTCTTATGGCGGCGCGCTGGCGGCCATGATGCTCTCCCGCGTGGGCATGGCCGTCACTTCCGTGCTTAACAACCTGCAATTGCTGCGCCTCACGCCGGACCGTTTCCGGGGGCGGGTCTTTGCCACCATGGAATCGCTGCGCTGGTCGGCGATGATTGTCTCCATGGCGGCGGCGGGAATCGCTTCCCAGTACTTCGGACCCAGAACGATCGGACTGGTGGCCGGAGCCCTCGGGCTGGTGACCGCCCTGGCCTGGGGATTCTGCGACGGGGCAGGCCTGCTTCCCGATCCGGGAAATGAGTCCGTCGCGCCCCCGGAAGTCGGTGAGCAAAAGCACTAATCAGCGTATTCCGCTTATCAAAATGGGCTGCCTTGCCGATACGGATATTAGGGAGGAAACCCGTGTTCGCGAATCAGACGCCGCCGGGTGGTCCTGGAACCGAGCTACAGCCAACCCCGGGCGCGCGCCGGATGGCGGCGCTGGTGGCCGAAGACAATCCGGTGTCCCAGGCCATGCTTCGCAATATGCTCACCAAATGGGGATACGACGTGGCGGTGGCGCGCGACGGCGAAGAGGCTTGGCGGCTTTTGCAGCCGGACGGGGCGCCCCGTCTGGCGATTCTGGACTGGATGATGCCGGGAATCGACGGCGTGGAACTGTGCCGCCGCGTCCGCGCCGCCGGCCGTGAGCCGTACCAGTACATCCTGCTGCTCACCGCCCGAACCGACTCCGAGGACCTGGTGGAAGGTATGGACGCGGGCGCCGACGACTACCTTACCAAGCCGTTCAAGGCCCAGGAGTTGCGTGTCCGGCTGCGAGCCGGCCGAAGAATCCTCGATCTTCAGGAGGAGCTGCTGGCCGCCCGCGAGGCCCTTCGCGACCAGGCCACCCACGATGGCCTCACCGGCTTGCTCAACCGCACCACCGTCCTCGAAACCCTCCACATCGAGGCCGAACGGGCCATGCGGGAGCGGCGTCCGCTGGCGCTCATTCTGGTGGACCTGGACCACTTCAAGCTGGTCAACGATACGCATGGCCACCTGGCCGGAGACGCCGTGCTGCGCGAAGCGGCGCGGCGCATGAGACAGGCCTGCCGGCGCTATGACGCCATCGGCCGCTACGGCGGCGAGGAGTTCCTGGCCGTCGTGCCCGGCTGCGACCGCGAGGCGAGCCATGCCCAAGCCGAGCGGCTGCGCGCCGCCCTGGCCTCCATGCCGTTTGCGGCGGCCGGCGCATCGCTCGAGGTAACGTGCAGCATCGGCGTGGCGTGGCGGGAGCATCCCCTGCCTTCCCAGGCGGATGCTTTCATACGCGAGGCGGACCAGGCGCTCTACGCCGCCAAAGACCGCGGCCGCAATCGGGTAGCCGCGTACGATGACCGGGCATTCAGCCACCAGTTCGCCATTTGATCGAATGGCATCGTTTCCCCGGAGTTGTGGGACAGGCGCTTCCGCCTGTCAAACGTCGGCGGGGACGCCGAGGTGGCAGGCCGGAGGCTCGCTCTACGGGAATTGTCGCGGCTCGCAAAGGATTCGGACTTGCCCGCCCACCACTGCGTGCCTCAGGTCTTTCGCTCGAGCTCGGCCAGCCGGCGCTTGATCTCGCCCACCTCGCGGCGCAGCTCCGGCAGCCGCGCCAGGTTGGCGAGCTGTTCCAGGCACTGTTTGAGCGGCCGGGCCGGCGTGCCCCACACGGTCTCGCCGGAACGCACGATCTTCGAGGTGAGCACCCCGCAGCCCGATCCGAGCACGGCGCGCGATTCGATACGGGCCTTGTCGCCCACGCCGACCTGGCCGCCGATTACCGCGTAGTCCTCCACCACCACGCCTCCGGAAAAGCCGGTCTGCGCGGCCACCACCACGTGACAGCCGATGCGGCAGTTGTGCGCCACGTGGACCATGTTATCGAGCTTGGTTCCCTCCCCGATGGAGGTGACGCCCAGGGCCGCGCGGTCCACGCAGGAGTTGGCGCCGATTTCCACGAAATCCCCGATTTCCACGCGGCCCACCTGCGGAAACTTGTGCCACCGTTCGTGGTCCATCACATAGCCGAAGCCGTCGGCGCCAATTACGCAGCCCGAGTGAAGGATCGAGCCGCGGCCGATATCCACGTTGTCGTAGACCGTCACGTTGGGGTGCAGCACCGAGCCTTCGCCCAGCGCCACGCGCTTGCCCACATAGCAGCCCGCCCCGATCTGGCAGGCCACACCCACGCGCGTGCCATCGCCCACCACGGCGTACGGCCCGATGCACGCCAGCGCGCCCATCTCCACGCCCGCGCCAATCACGGCGGTGGCGTGGACCCCGGGTTTCAACTCCGCCGTGGGATAGAAACGGCTCATGGCGCGCGCGAAGGCCGTGCGCGGCTCCGGTGCGCGGATCACCGTCCGCGGGCTGGGACACGGCCATTCCGGAAATGCGATCAGGCATCCGGCGCCCGACGCCTCGGCCTGCGCCGCCGCCCTGCGGCTGGCCACGAACGAGACGTCGGAATCAGTGGCGCTTTCGAGCGCCGCCACGCCGGTGATTTCCTTCTCTCCGTCGCCTTCGAAGGTGGCTCCGAGCCATTCCGCCAACTCGCGTACCCGCATAGGGATCATCATAAACCCCAACGCAAGGGCGCGACGGGCGGCGGTTTTCCGGAATTGTTCCTCCGTCCAGCGATTCCTTCCGCATCACGCCCGAACACCTGTGAGAAGGTCCGCCTAGAACACCAGCCGTAGCGCCACCTCGCAGTGGCGGGCGGTGGGGGTATCGTAGACCGCGGACGCGTTGGGGGCGCCCGCTCCGGCCACCGGCTTCAGAAGTCCGTTGACGGCCACGAACGCCACCGTGTTGACTCCCGTCGTCCACTGCCGGTTGAGGACATTGAAGGCTTGAAACATCATCGTCAACTTCATGCGCGCGCCGAATGAGATGGTGCGCGCCAGCCGTGCATCCAGGTTTTCTTCAGGCGACATGCGCAGGCTGTTCACGGGATAAAACGGAACCCGCTCCCAGCCGCCGGAGCCGTTCAGCGCCGTGTCGTAATCCGGCGTGGTGTTGCTGAACTGCTGGCCGCTCATCAGTATAAGCGCGGTGGCCGAGCGGGCCGAAGCCATGGTGGCGATACCGGAAAGCTCCCATCCGTTCACCAGCGTCCGCAAGGGCGCGGAGGAGGAGGAAAGCGTGGGCCGCCAGGCAAAGTCGATGGTGGCGCGCTGGCGCTGATCGCTAGCGGAACTGCCCTTGTCGGCGGCGTAGTCGTTGTTGGCCGATCCCAGACTGATGCCATACGGACTATTGCCCACGTCGTCGAGGGCGTGGGAAAAAGTGTAGTTCATTTGCAGCGCGAGGCCGTGCGTCAGGGGTTGCCTCAACTGGAGTATGGCGGCGTTGTACCACGACCGGCCGCCGTTCTCGATCTGGTAGATGTGAGCGTACCGAGGGTCGCTTCGGGTGATATACATCGAGGACGCCCACTTGTTCACCGTTTTGCCGCTGGAGTCCACGATGGTGTAGGTCACGATATCGCTGGTAGGGGCGAGATTGAGATCGTTGGCGGTCAGCAGCGCTTTGGCCTGACTGTCGACGACGCTGAGGATGACGACGGTCTTGGCGGCGAACTCGTGCTCGATGGCCGCCGTGGCCTGCCTGGAATACGGGTTCCGGAACTTGCTCGAGGAAAAGAATATAGACTCGGAGCCCTTCGGCTTGACGCTCTCGGTGGCATATATGTTCGGGTAAATCGGCGAGCCGGTCTGCGTCGAATTCGTGATCGACTGCGTCTGGCCGCCCAAGTAAAGGGCGTCCAACGCCTCCCCCGCGTACGGGGCATAGAACCACCCGTAACTCACGCGAGCCACGCTGCGCTCGCCCAAGGTATAGGCGGCGCCGACGCGCGGCGCAAAATCCAGACCCGGCGAATAGGTGTAGCCCGTCGCCGCATAGTCGTTGTTAATCCAGTTCGGCTCAGGCAGCTTGGGCCCCTCCCAGTAAAAGCCGTAGTCCCAGGTAAAACCGGGCAGAATCTTCCAGGTGTCGGATAGGAAAGTCTTGAGCACCCTCGGGCTGAACGCGCGTTGGGGGAAGCCAAACGCCTGGATGAACGTGCCGTAGTTCTTGCGTTGGTTGGTGATGCCCGTCAGATCCTGCGCAAACGCGCCCAGCGTGGAGTAGTCGTATTCTCCGTCGGCGGCGGCGAGCTGGCTTTCGTAGTCGAAATACTTGGTGTATTCGAAACCCGCGCGCGCGGTATGCTGGCCCCCCGTGAAGGTAAAGTTATCCACGATTTCGCGCCGCTCCTCGTTGAGCGACTTGGGGTAAAGAGCGGAGGCTCCCACGCTGGCGTCCGCAACCGTAATGGCCAGCGGCCCGGTGGAGGGCCAGAGCTGCGGCGCGGGCGTCTCGGTCTCCTCGTCCTTGGACCAGCCGATGCGAAGATCGTTGGCCACGTTGGTCCCCAGCGCCCGCACCCAGCCGACTCTGGCGAAGCGCGACACTTGCTGGTAGTTGCCGTTGTCGCCGAGCAGCGCCCCATCGGTGGAAACCGGCTCCATCTGCGCTCCGTTGGGCGCGATCCACTTCATGTAGTTGGCCTCCACCGTGAAGGCGTCCCGGTCGCGGCGGCGATAATCGAGCCTGGCCAGCCCGTTCACCACGCGGTTGGTGCGCGGCACCAGCACGTTCATCTGGGATTGCACAAACTTGGCGACGGCCGAGCACTGCGCCGCGCTGTTCGGCGTAGTGCAATTGGAAGACGCCACGAAAGAGCCGGTGGGATCCGCGATCAGGGAGCTGGTGATGCGGTTGAGCCCTTGGGAATGGGTGTCAATCACTTGGGCGCTGGCGAAAAAGAAGAGGTTATTTCTCAGAATCGGGCCGCCGATGCCGCCGCCGCCCTCATTCCACCGCTGCTGGAGGTCGCGGCCCGCCGCATACTTGTCCAGCGCGCTGAACGCATGGGTGCGCAGATAATCGTAGAATTCCCCGTGAAAATCGTTGCTTCCGGAGTGGGTCACGCCATTCACCACGCCGCCCATGGAATGGCTGAACTCGGGGCCGTAGTCGCTCACGAGCGCGCCGGTTTCCTGTACCGAACCCTCGGAAAAGAGCCTGCCGACGGCCCCTCGATCGTTGACGAACGTGGTGGCCACCTCAACGCCATCCATCTTGTAGGAGTTCTCGAGCGGCTGGCCGAGCATGCTTACCAGGCCGGAGGGAGCGTCGCCCATGGCCGGGGCCAGGGCCGCCAGCGACGTCCAGCGGTGGCCGGAATTGGGCAGATCCATGGTCTGCTCGGGCGTGACCTGGCCGGAGACGCCGTAGGTATCGTCCACCTCCGCCGGAATTATGTAGTCGCTCAACTGGTTGGGCGCCTCCTTGGTGGAACGGAGGGTGATGTTGAACTCCAGCTTCCGGCCCACAAACACCTCGAAATCCTTGATTTCCCAACCGACAAACCCCTTGCGGACCACTTTTATGGCGTATCCGGGCGCGGGAACCAGCGCGGGCGCGTCGAACAGGCCATCGTCGGTGGTCATCAGCGTGCGGCGAAGCGCAAGCGAATCGTTGGTCACCAATACGGTGGCATCGGGGATGCCTTCACCCCCCGTGTCGCGAACCGAGCCAGTTACCGCTCCGAATCCGGCCGTCGACTGTCCCCAGGCGGCGGAGCAGCACAGCGCGATTAAAGCAAGACCTAGCGTTGCCCTCATTGTGTCGAAACCTTATAATCCAGTTCTGAATGTCCTTTGGACCAACCTGGAGCCCGATGGGATACCTCACATTGTAATAGCATTGCGCGGGCCGCCGGGCAACGGGCCGTTCGGGATACTGTGTTCCCCGGCGGCAACACTGCCGGCGCCCCGGACGCCGTGCTTGGTCTGTCATGCATGGGTGGCGAGGCGCAAGCCAAAAAGCGGCCCGCGCTCGATGACAGACGGCGGAAACCGATCGTCTGTCCCACCCCGCCTCGAACGAATCCTCATTCGAAACCGCGGCGAAAGTCGTCGAATTCGCGGCGGAGATCGGCCAGCGCCGCTTCCAGGGCGGCGATGCGGTCCCGGTCGGAGGCGCCGCGTTCCGGCGCGGGCGGCGGCGCGGGCTCCTCGCCGGGCTCGAACTTCCCGCACAGCACGTGGCCGTAGCGCGCCTCCTTGAAGCCCGGCTGGCGCGGCAGTTTCTCGGTGAACTCCATTTCGGCCAGGCGGCTGAGCGTGCTCTCCACGGCTTCCAGATCGTCGAAGCGGTGGAGGCGCTCGGCGCGTCCGCGCAGCTCGCCCACGGTCTGCGGCCCGCGCAGCAGCAAGACGCACATCAGCGCCGCTTCGCGGCGTCCCAGGTTGAATTTCTCGGTGAAGCGCTGGGCGTGCTTGGGAACGCGGCTGTCGCCGCCGGTGATGCGCAGGGCCAGCCCCTTGTTGCGGAGAGCTGCCAGCGCCTCTTCCACCTCGCCATCGTCATAGTTCACGATGGGATCGCGGTTGGACTTCTGGTTGCACGCGTTCACCAGGGCGTTCAGCGAAAGGGGGTAGTAGTCGGGGGTGGCGATCTCTTTTTCCATCAGGGCGCCGAGCACGCGGGCTTCCGCCGTATCGAGTTGCCAATCCATGTATCCAGTTTACGTTGTTACCATGGGATGTCGGCCCATGCCCTACGAATGGTTGGAACCCGCTCAAAGATCCGCGCGGCGGCACGTGGAACAGGAGCCGCGCGCGCAGCGTGAAGTGGTGGCTTCCGCGCTCCAACGCTCCGCCGAATGCCTGTTCCGGCAGCAGAAGCCGGAGGGCTTCTGGTGCGGCGAGCTGACCGCGGACACCACCCTCGAATCCGACTACATCCTGCTGCAACTGTGGCTGCACCAGCCCGAGGGCGTCGAATGGAACCCGCCCACCCGCGCGCGCATCGCCCGCGCCGCGCATTCCGTGTTGCAACGGCAATTACCCGACGGAGGTTTCAATATTTACTCGGGCGGCCCCTCGGAAGTCAGCGCCACGGTGAAAGCGTATTGCGCGCTGAAATTGGCGGGCATGCCGGCCGGGAGCGAGCCGCTGGGCCGCGCGCGCGAGCGCGTGCTGGCCTTGGGCGGGTTGCAGGCGGCCAACAGCTACGTCAAGATCAACCTCAGCCTGTTCGGCCTGTACCCGCGCAAATACGTGCCTTCGGTTCCGCCGGAGATCGTCATGCTGCCCGGCAACGTGCTCTACGAGATGTCCTCGTGGACGCGCTCCATCCTGGTGCCGCTCTCCATCGTGCAGGCGCGAGGCTCGAAGCGCTGCGCGCCGGCGGGATTCACCCTGGACGAGCTGCTGCTTCCCAACGTAAAGCTGGCCCTCCCCCGGCGCAGAGGACTGTCGCTTCTGTTCTACCATCTCGACCGCGTTTTCAAGGTGTGGGAGAAGCGCGGCTCGGAGCGTGTCCGCAGCGCGGCCATCCGCGAAGCCGAACACTGGATCCTGGACCGCACCCGTTTCACCGAAGGACTGGGGGCCATCTATCCGGCCATGATGTACTTCATCATGGCGCTCGACGCCCTCGATTACCCGGCGGACCATCCCGACCTGGCGGATGCCATCCGGCATTTCGAATCGCTGCTCATCGAGACCGAGGACCGCTTCATTTTCCAACCCTGCATGTCGCCCATCTGGGATACGGCCATCGCCGCCTTCGCCCTGGGCGAGGCGGGCTTCGGCGAGGATGCCCGCATGGCGCGCGGCGCGGATTGGCTGATCGGCAAGGAAGTGCGCCGGAAAGGGGACTGGTCGGTGAAGCGCCCCGACACGGAACCCTCGGGATGGGCGTTCGAGTTCGCCAACGAGTTCTACCCCGACATCGACGATACGGCCATGGTGCTGCTGGCCCTGCTTCATGCCAAGGCATCGAATCCCAAAGCGCAGGCGGCCGCCGAGCGCCGCGCCATCAACTGGCTGCTGGCCATGCAATCGAGCGACGGCGGCTGGGCGGCTTTCGATGTGGATAACAATTGGGCGGTGCTCAACCGCGTGCCTTTCGCCGATCACAACGCCATGCTCGATCCCACCTGCCCGGATATCACCGGCCGAGTGCTGGAGTGCCTGAGCCGGCGCGGTCTGGCGGAGCATGAAGCCGTGCGCCGCGGGGTGGCGTATCTCCTTCAGGCGCAGGAAAAGGACGGAAGCTGGTATGGGCGCTGGGGAGTGAACTACATCTACGGCTCGTTCCTGGCCATGCGCGGCCTGGCGTCGAGCGCCGCCGGCGCGCCCACGGGGCCGGTGAAGGATGCCATCGACAAAGCCGCTCAGTGGCTCAAGACGATCCAGAACCCGGATGGCGGCTGGGGAGAATCCTGCGCCAGCTACGACAAAGACTGTTTCGCGCCGGCGCCAAGCTGCCCCTCGCAAACCGCCTGGGCGGTTCTGGGACTGCGCACGGCCGGGGAAGCCAACAGCCCAGCGGTGCGGCGCGGCCTGGACTACCTGCTAATCCGGCAGAACCCCGACGGCTCCTGGCCGGAAGAAGCCACCACCGGAACCGGCTTTCCGAACGTCTTCTACCTGACCTACGGAATGTACCGCGACTATTTCCCCATGCTGGCACTGGCGGGGGCGGCGGGGGGAGATCAAGGGTTCCGGTCTCCCCCGTAGAGCGGCCTTCCAGGCTGCCATGCCGGCATCCTTGCCGGCATTCTTCGACTGTAAGCGGGCGGAACTCAGGTCTGGGCGAACCCGCGGGCAACCGCATTGCCGCGGCTTGGCGACTGCACGGCGAAGTGACCGGGCCGCCTTGCTCCAATTGACGTGAGCGGCGTTTCACGGAATCTATCCGGTCGGCGGAGGGAAGAGGTGTTCTTCGCAAGAATCGGGTGTCGGTGCAACGGAGCGGATGGCAAGCCCTGCGGGTCCACCAGCCCACATTACACTGGAGGGGGATCCTGTAGAATGGAGCAATAGTGGGTCCATGGCAGGTACTTGCCCCTGCGGCCCGCCGGGGACACATTCGTCGAAACCCGATCGCGCCGGCGCTTGTGTTGGTCGCCCTGATCGCGAGTTAGCATCGACAGTGCATATGACGCGCCCAGTTGAATTCGAAATCGCCCTCTCGTTTGCCGGTGAGGATCGCGGATACGTGGATCAGGTTGCGAACCTTCTTCGTGACTCAGGCGTAAAGGTCTTCTACGATCTGTTCGAGGAATCTAACCTTTGGGGGAAGAACCTCTACGACTACTTGTCCGACATCTACCAGAACAAAGCGCTGTACACGATCATGTTCATCTCCGAGCACTACGCCCGAAAGATGTGGGCGAACCATGAGCGCCAAGCTATGCAGGCCCGCGCCTTCCAAGAGCACCAGGAATACATTTTGCCGGCTAGATTTGACGAAACGCCGATTCCGGGAGTTCTTCCGACCACGGCCTATATCGCCTTGGCCGGTCGGTCGCCGGAAGACTTCGTCAAGATCGTCCACAAGAAGTTGGTCAACAGCGGTCGCACGATTCCCTCGGAGTCAATCAGACGATCAGTGTTCTCTGTCGAACACGCCCCTCGTGTCGATCCGATCCAGGCCACGGTAACTGTCATCAGTTCGGAGGGGCAGCCAATCGCTGGGGCTTCAGTGACGGCAATTGCAGACAACAACACGACTAAGGGTTCAGTAACCTCAATCGATGGAGTCGCCACTATCGGCATCCCAACGCGCCGCTCATATCAACTGCTAGTCGCGCATCCGAACCATCCTGGCGCTGTTGTTCCATCGTGGGATCCAGGCGACGACGTGACTGTTACCCTGTTCACGAGCGAGAACACAGGGTCGGTAATTTGCATGAGCACCGTGCATATTCCTGGGCTTGACGGTCGGCTCAATCCTATTCTAGACACAAGCAACAGGACTTATATATACGCCGATAACATTGCCATTAGCGGCGGCGATCAGCAGCCGGCGGCCTTCAAGGTGAATGTGCCCTTCGAACTGGAGGACTCAAACGGTGTTTGCATGCAGGTCCGCGTTCTTCACATCCAGGGCAGAACGTCGCTGCTTCAATACTCCCGCGTTCGGCAAGACGAAGGCTAACGCTTCGATTGACAGTCAGTCGCCCAATGGTCAGAGCCGGAAGTGCGTTGATTTCGTCGCGCGCTCTTGCTTGAGGAGGACCGGACGCGCCGTGTTCATCGATACCTTCTGTGAAGTCCCCGTCACGTCAGTGTCTATCGTTCCTCTGCCCCACCCGGCTGCGCTCAGTCCGCGAATCGTCTGTCCCACTGCACCCCGTCACCCCATGCGCACGGTCTTGATATTGACGAATTCGCGGATGCCACAGGCGCTCAGCTCGCGGCCGTAACCGGAGCGCTTGATCCCGCCGAAGGGCAGGCGCGGGTCCGATACCACGATGCCGTTGATGAAGACCATGCCCGCCTCGAGATCGTCGGCCAGACGCCGCTGCTCGGCGGGGTCGTTGGTCCAGGCGCTGGCGCCCAGGCCGAATTCGGTGTCGTTGGCCAGGCGGATGGCGTCGTCAATGCCATCGGCGCGGAAGAGTGCGGCCACCGGACCGAAAAGCTCCTCCCCATACGCCGGGGAATCGCGCGGCGGGTCGGCCAGTACGGTGGGCGGGTAGTAGTTGCCGGGTCCGGGAAGCGGCTCTCCGCCGGTGAGCAGGCGCGCGCCCATGAGCACGCTGCGGCGCACCTGCCGGTGGAGGCCTTCGAGAATTTCCGGTGTGGCGAGGGGGCCAATTTGCGTGCTTTCTTCCATCGGGTCGCCCACCCGGAGCGCCTCCATGGCCGCCACGAAGCGCCGCTCGAACTCGTCGGCGACGCGCCGGTCCACGATGAAGCGTTTGGCGGCGATGCAGGATTGGCCGTTGTTGAGGGTGCGCGCTTCGGCGGCGGCCGCCGCCACATGATCGAGATCCGCGCTGGGCATGACGATGAAGGGATCGCTTCCACCCAACTCCAGCACGGTCCTCTTGATTTGCCGGCCGGCCTGCGCGGCCACTTGCGCTCCGGCCGGCTCACTGCCGGTCAGCGAGACGCCTTTCACGCGGGCGTCGTCAATGACGCGCGCCACCTGCGCCGCGCCAATGAGAAGCGTCTGAAATACATCCTCCGGAAAACCCGCCCGCCGGATGAGCGCCTCAATCTCGACGGCGCACTGCGGCACATTGGAGGCGTGCTTCAGCAGGCACGTGTTGCCGGCCGTCAGGGCCGGGGCGGCGAAGCGGAACACCTGCCAGAACGGAAAGTTCCACGGCATCACCCCCAGCAGCGGACCGATGGGCTGGTAGCGGATGAAGGCGCGGCCGGCGCCGGCCTCCACCGGTTCGTCGGCCAGCAGGCGCTCGCCCGATTCGGCGTAGTACCGGCAGGCCCAGGCGCACTTGGCCGCTTCGGCGCGCGCGGCGGCAATAGGCTTGCCCATTTCGAGCGTCATGATGCGCCCGATGCGGTCCTTCTCCGATTCCAAAATGCCGGCCAGGTTCGACAGCCAGCGCGCGCGCTCCGCGAACGGCGTTTTGCGGTACCCGCGGTAAGCCGCCTCGGCGCGCGCCAGCTTGTCTTCGATGCGCGCCTCGGCGAGCTCGTCGAATAGGCGCAGGGTCTCGCCGGTGGCCGGGTTGATGGAAGCGATCACAGATCCATTGTAGTGGGGCCGCCGCCCGGTGTACGGTAAGAACTGTGCAAGACCGGAACCGAGCCTTGTATTTGGGATTCCCGGCCGCGGCGGGAGCGCTGATGGTCTTCGCGTGGCTGGCCCACGGCGCGCTGCGCGACCAAACCGCGAGCTTCGACGCGGCGGTGCGCAACGCCGTCCATGCCTGGGCCACGCCGGGGCTCACCCTGGTCATGCTGTGCGCCACGCAACTGGGGTCGGCGCCCTTTCTGCTCGTGGTGGGGGCGCTGACGATTTGGCGGCTGGCCGCCGCCGGGCTCAAACGCGCGGCCGTGTTGCTGGCCGTGGCGGCGCTGGGCGGCGAAGCCCTGGACCAGATCCTGAAACTGTGTTTTCACAGGCCCCGTCCGGAGGCCTTCTTCGGGCTGGCGGTCCCGCCCACCTACAGCTTCCCGAGCGGGCACGCCCTCACGGCCACCTGCTTCTACGGAGTGCTGGCGGCGGTGCTGGCGGCCCGCATGCGGCCGGCGGCGGCCAAGGCCGGCGTGTGGGCGCTGGCCGCCGCCCTGGTTGCGATGATTGGGCTCTCGCGAGTGTACATGGGGGTTCATTACCCCAGCGACGTCCTGGCCGGCTATGCGGCCGCGGTCGTCTGGCTAGCCGCCGTTCGGGCTGGATATGGCGTGTGGCGCCGGCGCGGCCGTTGAGCGACCTCGTAGGTGCATTACTGTCCATCGTTTTCTTCGCGAGCCGCGACGATTTTCAACCCCGAAGGGGTGAAAGATAATAGCCCACGGCGCAAGCCTTCGGAGACAAGCGACCGGCCGCGTTGTGGGGCAGGATGACATCCTGCGGCCGATTGGCAATCGGCCCGCGGACTGCCAGTCTGCCCCACGTCGCCTACCTGGCAGAGAACTTGTACACCGTAGTCGTGTGGTAGGTGGCCCCGGGTTCCAGGGTGGTGGTGGGGAACGCCGGGTGGTTGGGCGAATCCGGATAGTGCTGCGTCTCCATGCAGAACGCGCTGCGCCGCGGATACGTCTTGCCGCCCTTGCCGTGGATGGTCCCGTCCAGGAAATTGCCGGTGTAGAACTGCATGGCCGGCTCGGTGGTCCACACCTCCAGCACGCGTCCGCTTCCCGGCTCATACGCTTCGGCGGCCTTGGTCAATCCGCCGGCCCCTTTGTTCAGTATCCAGTTGTGGTCGTAGCCCTTGCCGAAGTTGAGCTGCTCGTCGTCCTGTCCAATCCGCGCGCCGATGGCCGTGGACTTGGTGAAATCGAACGGCGTGCCCGCGACCGGGCGCAACTCCCCGGTGGGAATCAGGCCGGAATCCACGGGCGTGAAGCGGTCCGCATTAATGGTCACCTGGTGCTGGAGTATATCGCCTTCTCCCTGGCCCGCCAGGTTGAAATAGCAGTGGTTGGTCAGGTTGACCACGGTCTCTTTGTCGGTGGTGGCGGTGTAATCGATTTTCAGCTCGTTGTTGTCGGTCAGGGTGTAGACCACTTTGGCAGTGAGGTTCCCCGGGAAGCCGGCCTCGCCATCCTTGCTGACGTAGGTGAGCTCCAGCGCGGGGCCGTCGGGGCTTTTCGCCTCCGCGGCCGTCCAGACGCGCTTGTCGAAGCCCGCCGGACCGCCGTGCAAGGTGTTGTCGGCGTCGTTCTTCGGCAGCGTGTACTGCTTACCGCCGAGGGTGAACTTGCCATGGCCGATGCGGTTCCCGTAGCGGCCGATCAGGGCATTCAGGTAGGCCGTTTGCTTCATCCAGCCATCCAGGCTGTCCGGGCCCAGAACCACGTCCGCATACTTGCCGGAGCGGTCCGGCGCGGTGAGCGAAGCCACAGCTCCGCCGTAGGTGATGATGCTGGCCTGCATCCCTTTCGCGTTGGTCAGGGTATAGATGTCGATGGGCGCGCCATCGGGCATCGTCCCGTAAGCCTTCTTTTCCACGTTCGAAGTTCCTTTCCCGGCCGGCGGCGGGGCACAGGAGGCCAGAACCAGCAGGCCCAGAACCGCGCCGGCGGCGCATCGCGTCTGAATCATGAGTTTCTCCGTGACGTCAGCGCCCGCGCCTGTGCCGCTCCCCGCCGCCCAGCGCGCCGGCGTCAATGAGCGCGGCCACAATCAGGACCAGCAGGTTGATTCCGTGGATGGGCCTTCCGGTGTTCACCAGCCAGGCGTAGACGATGGTGGTGATGGGAAGAAACACAAAACCGAGGATTGGCACGATCAAGTTGTCGTAGGCCCGCCCCAGATAGTTCGAGAACAGAAACATGAGGGCCAGCACAACCCGCGGGAAGGCCAGAATCACAATCAGAAACAGGCAGGGCATATTCGAGTATGACGCAACTGTCTGCAATTCTCCCAGAATTCGAGGCCGGTGGAAAGGGCGGTGCGCAATCCCATAGTGGGATAAGGCTCCCGCCTTGTCGAGTGGGATAAGGCTCCCGCCTTGTCGAGTGGGATAAGGCTCCCGCCTTGTCAAGTGGGATAAGGCTCCCGCCTTGTCAATCCGAGCGAAGCTCGGACGCCGCGGCAACGGTGATACACTCTGTGCATTGGGAACTTTTCGCTGAAGAGTGGGTTAACAAACATATGGTTGAGGTTACGGGTCTCCTCGGGAGGGTGGCCGGCGCTCCGATTCGGAAGCGCGCCATCACCAATCACCGGACTTTGAACGAAGCGTACGATTATCCCAAGCCGAGCTCGTTTTCGCGCGGCATGCGCGTCGATCTAGGCGGGGTGGTCATGCTGCTGATCTCCGGCACGGCCAGCATCGACGAGCATGGCCGGACCGTTCACATCGGGGATTTTCGGGCCCAGACGCGGAGGACCTACCAGAACATCACCCTGCTGCTGGAATCGGAAGGCGCCACCTGGAAGGACGTGGTCCGCACTACCTGCTACCTGCGGGACATCGAGCGCGACTACGCGGCCTTCAACGAGGAGCGCACGGCCTTTTACAAGGAGCAGGGTCTCGATCCCTTGCCGGCGTCGACCGGGATTCAGGCGATTCTGTGCCGGCCGGAGCTGCTGGTGGAGATCGAGGCAATGGCTATCGTCCGCACCGAAAGCCAGGGTTGACAGGCGAAATCGCCTGTCCCACAATGCCTTATCAGTTCTGTTAATGGCTGGATAAGCTGTGTCTGGTTTCCCCCGTGCGGCGCCGCGGACTACACTGAGCCTTCGTGCCTAAAACCCTGGTTGCCGAAGGGCTCGCTCTGAGCCATTCCCGGGGGGCGGACGTGCCCCTCATTGAAAAGACGATTTCCGAGTTGCTCGCCCACACGGCGCGGAAATTTCCCGACCGCGAAGCCCTGATTGTGTGCCACCAGGGCGTCCGCCTGACGTGGAGCGAATTGGACCGGGAGGCCACCCGAACCGCCCGCGGGCTGGCCGGCCTGGGTCTGAAACCCGGCGACCGCGCGGGCATTTGGGCCAGCAACCACCTGGAGTGGCTGCTGCTCTTCTACGGAGCGTCGCGGGCGGGGGTGGTGCTGGTGAACGTCAACCCGGCGTACCGCTCCCACGAGCTTCGCTACGTGCTCAAAAAGTCCCACATCAAGGCGCTCTTTCTAAAGGAGAAGGACGCGCGCGCGAACTATCGCGAGATCCTGGCGGAATCGCGCAACGGCGACGACCTCCCGCTCGAGCACGTGGTGTGGATCGGCGACAGCTCCTGGGACCAGATGATCGAGGCCGGAAAGGACGTCGACTGGAGAGGCGCTCCGGGCGACATCGCCAACATCCAGTACACTTCCGGCACCACCGGTTCGCCCAAAGGCGCGATGCTCACGCACCACAACCTGGTGAACAACGGCATGGCCATCGGTCTGGCGCTGAAGGCGACCGAGGAGGACCGCATCTGCGCGCCGGTTCCGCTGTACCACTGCTTCGGTTCGGTGATCGGGGCCATGGTGTGCTGCGTGAACGGCGCCGCGCTGATTCTACCCTCGGCGCAATTCGAGGCCCTGGCCACCCTGCAGGCCGTCGAGCGCGAGCGGGCCACCGCGTTATACGGAGTCCCCACCATGTACGTGGCCGAGCTCGAACACCCGCTGTTCGCGAGTTTCGATCTGCGCTCGCTGCGCAAAGGCGTCATGTCGGGCGCGCCGTGCCCTATCGAGCTGATGAAGCGCGTGGGGGAGCGCATGCACATGGAGCGAATGACCATACCCTACGGCCAAACGGAATCGTCGCCGGTCATCACCATGGCGAGCGTGGACGATCCGTTCGAGCGCCGCGTGATGACGGTGGGAGCGGCGCTGGCCAATACCGAAGTGCGGATCGTCGATTCCAAGACTCACCAGACGCTGCCGGTGGGCGAACAGGGAGAGTTGTGCACGCGCGGCTACCTGGTGATGAAGGGCTACGACGGGGACCCCAAAGCCACGGCCGCGGTTATCGACCACGATGGATGGCTGTACACCGGCGACCTGGCCATCATGCATCCCGATGGCTACGTGAGCTTCAAGGGCCGCGCCAAGGACACCATCATCCGCGGAGGCGAGAATATCTACCCGCGCGAGGTGGAGGATTACCTGCACACCCACCCCAAGATCGCCGATGTGCAAGTGGTGGGACTGCCGCATGACAAGCTGGGCGAGACGGTGCTGGCATGGATTCAGTTGAAGACCGGCCAGGAAGCCACGGCGGAGGAAATCCAGGCCTTCTGCCGGGGCAAGATCGCCTACTTCAAGGTTCCGCAGTACATCCGTTTCGTGGACGGCTTCCCCATGACGGTGAGCAAGAAGGTGCAGAAATTCCTGATCCGCGAGCAGGAAATCAAGGAACGCGGCCTGGAAGAGATCGCGCGGCGCGCCACGGCGTAGGATTCGCCCATCCCTCACATAACGCAGCCGTACCGCTGCGCCGCTTCGGCGCGGAAAGTGTGGGCTTGCGCGGGATTCCGCGCATCCGTGAAGGCTTGCGCCAGGTCCGACGCCGCCAGGCACAGATCGCTTTTCACCTTCGGACAATTCAGGTTAATTTGCGGCCCGGCGCCCCGCGATTCCAGCGCGCAGGCCGCGTCGGGCATGTTCGCGTACATCTGCGCGATGCCGGTCAAGGTGGCGGGCGCGAACCCTTCGAGCATGCCTTTGGCTTCGAGCGCCGCCACCGCGCGCTCGGACTGACCCATGGCCCAATAGGCCCCGGCCAGCCCGTCGTAGAACAGCGGCATACCCGGATTCAGGCTTCTTCCCTGGAGGAAAGCCTCGACGGCGTCGGCCGGGCGCCCGAGGCTCGAGTAGTCGCTGCCCAGAGCGAGATACAGCTCGGGCAGGCCGATGCGCACGCCCAGCGGTTTGCCGTGCGCTAGCTGCGCCGCGTCGAAAGCCCTGGCCGCGGCTTGTGAGATGGCCCGCGCGCGCAAGAGCACGGCGACCGACTTCTCATACCAGGGCCGGGTTTGCGGGTTGGACGCGCCTCCCATTAGGTCCGCCTTGAAGGCGTAATAGATGCCCAGGTAGGTGGGAGGCAATTCCGAGGACCGCTCGACGGGCAGCGGCTCCACCAAGGCCCAGGAGACTTCCTCTTCCCGGATGGCGGCGTCGATATTGCGGCGGTCGTCCTGCTCCCACAGCGCCTTGGCCAGGGCATCGCGCAGCCGGACGCAGCGCGGGCTGGTGGGGACGTCGGCGGAGGCCAGCGTCAGGTTGTCCCGCCAGTCCAGGTTGCGCGCGAACGTGCGCCCGGCATAGAGCGCCAGCAGGACGCCCAGCGCCACCGGCGCCCACCGCCCGCCCCGCAGCCGGTACAAGAGCCCCACCACCGCAAATGCGAACGCCAGGGACGGAAGATACAGAAACCGCTCCGCCATCATCGACCGGATGGGGAAGATCAGGTTCGACGCCGGAAGCAGCGCAATTCCGAAGAGCCCGGCCAGAAAGAACAGCAGCGGATCTTTCCGCCGCCGCGCCACGGCAGCGGCCAGAATGGCGGCCACCACGCCCGCCGCCAGCCAAGCGCCCCCGTCCCCCCAGCCGGCCAGCGGAATCTGGTTGTAGGAATAGTCGCTCGACAGGCGCAGCGGGCAGACCAGCAGCCACAGGTACTTTCCGATTACTTTGATGGCCGTGAAACGCGCCGTCCAGAAGCCGGCCGATTGCAGCGGGTTGTCGATATAGACGAACTGCGGCCAAGCCGCCTGGCTGAAGACCCACGCGCGCACCAGCCACAGGACCGCCAGCGAAGCCGCCACCGCGGCATAAGCCGGAATGCGCCGGCGCACGTCCGCCGGCGGTTGGAAACTGAGGTCCCAAAGCAGCATCAGCCCCGCCAGCACGGCGGCGCTCTCCTTGGAAAACACGCCCGCGCAGGCAATGGCGAAGAGGCCCGCCGCGCGAAGGCCGCCGTACGACGTCGACCGGATGTAGTACAGAAGCCCGCCCAGAACGGCCATGCCGGCCAGCAGGTCCGCCCGGCCGACGATATTGGCTACCGATTCCGTGACCACGGGATCGACGGCCCACAGCGCGGCGGCGAAGAAAGCCGGCCCGGCGCGCCGGAACAGCAGCCGCGCCAGCTCATACGCCAGCAGAACATTCCCGGCGTGCAGCAGGAAATTGATGGAGTGATATCCCGCCGCGTTCCCGCCGTTGCCCAGGACGGCGTAGTTGAACAACAGCGACGCGGTGGTGATGGGGCGGTACAGGCGGTCGCCGGGCAGCGGCCACCAGTAGTCCTTTTGCACGATGAGCGCCAGGTTGCGCGCGCTCGCTTCCCGAATGCGCGCGTCCTGCGCCACGATCACCCGCGAATCCTGGGCCAGCTTTAGCCCGAACGAATCGGAGTAAGCCAGCAGCGCAATTGCGACCAGGGCCGCGCGCACCAGCCAGGCGGCCCGGTGATTCTTGGGCCGGTCGTCGCGTTTGGGAATTGGACGTTTGGAGGGGCGCATCGGGCGTCGGGTGGAAACGCCACAAGTGTAGCACCGTGGTGGGGTCAGGCTTCAGCCTGCCGCCGGCTTTTCAGCCGCCGTTCTTCGGATCGTCGCGAGACGTTATTCCTTATGACGTTCTAACCGGTAGTGGATCGGCGTGATGTGAGGGTCAATGCCGATGGATGCTTCGGCTGGTAGAGACCTACCTCGCCTCCGCCGGGAAGCCGGATCCTGGTGATCGAACCCCATCTTGCTTCTTGCGCTTCCGAACATCGGACGCCCTTCTCGCCGAGGGCCAATATCGCAGTTTTCAGGTCGTCGCACATGAAATAGAGTTCGTGCCGGTCATTCTCTTCGGGGGGATGAACCGCTACCTTCGCCGGGGGCAGCGCGAAGATCAACCATCCGCCGCCAGCGTCCACGGATGAAAACCCGAGAACCTCCCGGAAGAAGGCGCGATCAGCCCTCGCATCCTTGCTGTATACGATTACATGGGCGCCAAAGATCATCGGCTTTGCTCCTCTTCGCTCCGATCCTCTCTTGCAAGCCGGTCGCCGCCCTGCCGCGACGCCGCAAGAAAAAACCCGGCGGAAGGGTTTCTTCCGCCGGGCCACGTCGTTCCAAATTGACCCTGTATTGGTAACTTCTTGGTCCCCTTCTCGTCGGGGCTACTCCACTATATCACTGAACCACGGCTTTGTTGATATAGTCCAGGCGCGGAAATCCGGCATCCAGGTAGTCGTTCCCCTCGCTCGCGATCCGGGACGGGTCGGGACCTTGCCCGCGCGGCGGCATCTCGCCGTAGGAACCGTAGAAGCGCTCCACCACGTCCATCCCCGAGGCGATCTTTCCGATCGGCGCGAATCCCCGCGTATCCAGCGTTTTGTTGTCCTTCAGGTTGATGAACAACTGCGTGGAGCGCGAACGGGGCCCCTCTTTGGCATAGGTCACCGTACCCCTGACGTTGCTCTGCTTCACGGGATCGTCCGGCAGATAGGCGTTGGACCACAGGCGATTGGCGCGCACATCGCCGCTTACGCCGAACTGCACCACGAAATTGCGCACCACGCGGAAAAAGCGGTTGCCATCGTAATACCCGGTCTTGACCAGCGAATAAAAGTGGTCGGCCCCCGCCGGCGCCCAGTCGCGATGCACCTCGATGACCACCGGTCCCTTGGAAGTGTCCAGCCTCACGTTGAACAAATCGGGGGTCTTCTCGTTTTTGACGGCCGGCGCGGCCTCCTTCCGGCTTTCGTTCGACGACGAACACCCCGCCAGGGCCAGCAGCGCCGCCGCGCCCAGCGCAATCCCGCACGCTCTTCGCATCGATACCCCAGTATGCCATGCTGTAGGTGGGGCAGATGGCCGCCTACGACGATTTCGCCTGGTTTTACGACCGGTACTGGAACGAGGAGTTCCACGGCGCGGCCTTCCCCATCCTGGAGCGCATCTGGCTGGCGCGGGTCGCCGATGGCGCCCGCATCCTGGACGTGTGCTGTGGAACCGGACGCCTGGCCGCGCTGCTGGAGGCGCGCGGCTACCTGGTGACCGGTGTGGACGCCTCCCAGGAAATGATACGGCACGCCCGCCAGAACGCGCCCACCGCCGAGTTCCAGGTGGCCGACGCCGGCCAATTCCAGCTTCCCGCCCGCTTCGACGCGGCCGTCTCCACCTTCGACAGCCTCAACCACCTGCTGACCAGGGAAACCCTGGAATCCGCCTTCCGCAACACCGCCGCCGCTCTCAAGCCGGGCGCTCCGTTCGCCTTCGACATGCTGCTGGAGGACGCCTATCGGACCCACTGGGGAGAATCCTTCGCGCTGGTGCGCGACGACCACGCGCTGACCATCACTGGCGGGGCCTACGATTCCCGCAGCCGCGCGGCGCGTTGCACGGTCACCATGTTCCGGCTGGTGGAAGGCGCATGGCGGCGGTCTGACGCGACCATCGAGGAGCGCTGCTTCACGCCCGCCGAGATCTCCTCGGCGCTGGGCGGCGCGGGCTTCGGCGAGATTTCGTGCTATGACGCGGGCGACCTCGGGATGTCCGGGCAACTGGGCGAGGGCCGCACCTTCTTCGTGGCCGCCAGGCTGTAGCGGTTGCCGCGCCACCCGTAGGGGCCGGACATGTCCGGCCCGCCGCGCCCTCCGGCCCGGTCGCGCCGGTCGCGCCCCTACGATGGGAGCTGCCCGCCTTCCCGCTGGTAATCGCGCAGGTACGCGGTCATCATGCGGTCGTGCAGGCCGGTGTGGTCCCTCAGCCAGCTCTTGCAGAAATCCACCAGCGCGGAGACTCCGGCGGCGTCCCCGGCCTGCACCCGTTCCGCCACCAGCCGCATGCGCTTGCGCGCCGCGTCGTGCGATTGCAGGTGCCAGGCATAGCCGGAGTACCGGCTGGCGCGCATCAGGCGCTCCTCGTGCGCGAAGTGCGCGCCCACGTGCTCCGCCAGTTGTCGGGCGGCCGCTTGCACGCGCTCCGGCGGCGCGCCAGCGGCCACCGCCAGGCGCAATTCCTCCATGGCGTCGAAGACTTCCATATGTTCCGCGTCGAACGCGGCGAAGTAGACCGGACTCACGTTTTTTCGGTTATATGTCCGCATGGGCTTGCCTCCGAATGTCAGTCCATTCTAGCGCAATCCGGAGTTTTAGAGCTTAATGGCGATTAATGGCCGGTTTCGGAACTGTGCACATTCGCCCACGGGGGGCAGGCGGTTCCGCCTGCCCCCCGTGGGACTCAGGCGCTTTTTCGACCCTCTCGAGCGCAAGGAGCGCCCAGGACTTGACAGACGGCGAAAACCGATCCTCCCACTGCCGGGCTGGGCGACAGCCGGCAAAAAGCCTCAGCGCGCCAGGGCCTCGTTCGGCGGCGGCGCGGGTTGCTTGTGCTTGCACTCGGCGTTGGGGCACTGCCAGAACGCGCCCGCCTTGAGCCACTTCTCCACCAGGTAGGGGCTGCCGCACTTGGGGCACTTCTCGGCCACCGGCTTGCCCCAGGCCACGAATTTGCAGTCCGGATAGCGGTTGCACCCGTAGAACGTCTTGCCGCGCTTGGAACGGCGCTCCACCACCTCGCCTTCCGTGCACTCCGGGCACTTCACCCCGATGGTCTTCTGCTTGACGTACTTGCAGGCGGGGTAGTTCCCGCAGGCGGTGAATTCGCCGAAGCGCCCCGTCTTCAGCGCCAGGTTGGAGCCGCATTGCGGGCACTTCTCCTCCAGCTTCCGATCGGGCTTTCTCTGCTGGCCGCCCACCGGCTTGGTGGTCTTGCAGTCGGGGTACCCGGTGCAGGCGTAAAAGGCGCCGAAGCGGCCCTTCTTGAGCACCATGGAGCGCCCGCAATTCTCGCAGTACTCTCCGTCGCCCTGCTCGGCCAAATCCGAAGCGTCCACGTCCGGCAGGTCCACCGTGAGCTCGCGCGTGTAGGTGCACTCGGGATAGCCGGTGCAGGCGATGAAGCTGCCGTGCTTGCCCCATTTGATCACTAGCGGCTTGCCGCACTTCTCGCACTTCAAGTCGGTGGGTTTCTCCATCCGCTTGATGTCGGTCATGTGCTCTTCGGCATGCTTCAGGTCGCGCTCGAACTTGTCGTAGAACTCGGCCATGGCCGCGCGCCAGTCGAGCTTGCCTTCCTCGATCTCATCCAGCTCCTCTTCCATGCGCGCGGTGTACTTCACTTCGAAGATGTCGTCGAAGCTCTCGAGCAGCAGGTCGGTCACCACCATGCCCAGCTCGCTGGGCTTGAAGCGGCCGCCTTCCTTGGTGACGTACTCCCGCTCCAGAATGGTGGAGATGATCGATGCGTACGTGGAAGGGCGGCCCACGCCGTCCGATTCCAGCTTCTTCACCAGCGTGGCTTCGTTATAGCGCGGCGGCGGTTCGGTGAAATGCCGCTCCGGCTGGAGAGCGCGCAGCCGCAGGCGCTCGCCTTCGGTAACCACCGGCAGGCGGTGCTTCAGTTCTTCGTCTTCTTCGTCCGCCTGGTCCTTACCCTCCTGGTAGACCTTCAGGTATCCTTCGAACTTCAGCACCGAGCCGGTGGCGCGGAACAGGTGCTCGACCCCGTTTTTCCCCTTGGCCGCCACATCGATGGTGGTCTGGTCGTAGAGCGCGGGCATCATCTGGGAAGCCACAAAGCGGTTCCATATGAGACGGTACAGTTTCATCTCGTCTTCGGCCAGGAAGCGTTCCACCACTTCCGGCGCAAACGCCATGGAGGTGGGACGCACGGCTTCGTGCGCGTCCTGGGCGTCCTTGTTGGTGCGGTATATGTTGGGCGAATCGGGGAGGAATTGCCGGCCGAAATGCTCGGCGATGAAATCGCGCGCGTCGGCCACCGCGTCCTGCCCCACGCGCGTGGAATCCGTGCGCATGTAAGTGATCAGGCCGACCGCGCCTTCCTTGCCCACCTCGATGCCTTCATACAGCCGCTGCGCCAGCATCATGGTCCGCTTCACGCTGAAGCGCAGCTTGCGCGCGGCCTCCTGCTGCAACGTGGAAGTGATGAACGGGGCCACCGGGTTGCGCTTCTTTTCGCGCGTCGCCACGGATTTGACCGCGTACTCCGCGCCCTCGAGAGCCGCCAGCACGGCGTCCGAGGCGGCCTGGGAAACGATCTCCGCCGGCCGGTCGTCCAGCTTGAACAAGCGGGCCGAAAGCAGCGGCGGCTTCTTGGCCTGCATCTCCGCGTCGAGGGTCCAGTATTCCCGCGGCGCGAAGGCGCGAATCTCGCGCTCCCGCTCCACAATCACGCGCAGCGCCACCGTCTGCACGCGCCCCGCCGAAAGGCCGCGCCGTACCTTGTCCCACAGCAGCGGCGAGATCTTGTAGCCCACCAGGCGGTCCAGCACGCGGCGCGCCTGCTGCGCGTCCACCAGGTTGATATTCACCTGCCCGGGCTTCTCGAAAGCCTTCTCCACGGCCTTCTTGGTGATCTCGTTGAACATCACGCGATAGATCCGCGGGGCGTTCTTGCGGCTGTCCCGAAGCTCCTCCTGGAGGTGATGGCAGATGGCCTCTCCCTCGCGGTCCGGATCGGCCGCCAGGTATACGCTTTCCACGCTCCGGGCGGCCTGCCTCAGCTCGCCGATGAGCTTCTTCTTGCCTTCGATGACTTCGTACCGCGGCTCGAAACCGTGGTCGACGTCCACCGCCAGATCTCTCTTGGGAAGGTCCTTGATGTGACCGAGCGAAGCCTTGACGATGTACTGCTTTCCGAGGTATTTGTTGATGGTTTTCGCCTTCGCGGGCGACTCCACGATTACAAGAGCCTTGGCCATAGTGAATTGTTCTGAAAACGGCGCCCCTCGCCGCATCGGAGATAATTGCGTTACCCAGACGACGTTACCACACTTTGACGAAATTCTTGCCAGGGAGTTGTTTCACCAGACCCAACATCTCCAGCTCGAACAATGCGGCGATCATCTCCGAGGCGGAGGCATCTTCCACCTTCTCAAGGAGATCGTCCAAATGTATGGCGGCGTCCACCTGCAGGGTCTGAAGGGCTTTGCGGGCCGCCGCCCCCAGCTCCGACGCCGGGTCGTCGAGCAGGGATGCCTGCCCCGGCGCCCCGGCCGCGCCCTGCTCGCCCTCAATCCGTTTTCGTCCTTCATTTATTAGATGCCGGCGGGATTCGGCCGACAGCTCGGCGACCACGTCATTCCAGTCCTGCACCAGCTTGGCGCCCTGTTTTATCAATAGATTGGGCCCCCAGCTCGGCTTGGAAGTGATGTTGCCGGGCACCGCGAAGACCTCGCGGCCCTGGTCCAGCGCCAGCTTGGCCGTGATGGCCGATCCGCTGTATTGCGCGCCTTCCACCACCAGCACTCCCGCGCTCACGCCGCTGATGATGCGATTGCGGATGGGAAAATTCTGCGGGAAGGCCGTGGCCCCCATGGGAAATTCCGAGACAATCAACCCCTTGGCGGCGATCTCCGCCGCCAGCTTGCGGTTCTCCGAGGGATATACCACGTCCGCGCCGCACCCCAGCACGGCGATGGTGGCGCCGCCCGCCGCCAGCGCGCCCTTGTGCGCGGCGCTGTCGATGCCGCGCGCCATGCCGCTGGCGATGGTCAGCCCGGCGTGCGCCAGGTCCGCCGAGAGACGCTCCGCCACGGCCAGCCCGTAAGGCGTCGGCCTCCGCGTTCCCACCACCCCCAGGGTCACCGATTGCAACAACTCCACCCGCCCGCGCGCGAACAGCAGAATGGGCGGGTCGTAGATCTCGCGCAATGCCCGCGGATAACGCGCATCGCCCAGCGTCACCAGCGCCGCGCCCGCCTGCGCCATCTTCTCGTGCTGCCCGGCGGCGTCGTCGAAGGCGCATCCGCTGGCGATGGATTGCGCCACCGACCCGCTCACGCCCGCGCTTTCCAGCTCCGAACGCGAGGCGCGAAAGATGGCTTGCGGCGTGCGAAAACGGTCCAATAGCTTCCCCGCCGTCCGCGAGCCCAGCCCCGGAACCAGCCGCAAGGCGAGCCAGTACAGTTCCTCTTCGCGGCTAAGGACGGGGGAATCCATGCGAAGCTCCAAGCTAGCAGCAGCAAGCCGGATCGCGCAACTTCGCAAACTGTGGGACAGGCGCTTCCGCCTGTCAACCTGCCTCCGGCATTGCGAAACAGGCGCGTCCGCCTGTCAACGCTCTGGCAAGGATCCGGCCCTTTCCGAGCAATTCAGGTCCGCGTTTAGCGGTACGAATACGCCCGTGCGCCGGCCGTATGCACTTGACTCCGCGCGGATAAGGTCCACAATTTAAGAGGAGGGAATATGATATTCCTATTCGTGTCGTTGGCCTGTTTCGCCCTGTTCGCGGCCATCTTCGCGGCGACTTTCGCGATGGACTATTTCGCCTCGAAGTGGGAAACGGCGGACGCCGGCAGCCGGCGAGGCCGTTTCAGTTCCTGGGCGTCGGACAACAAAACGCTCGATCTTATACAGGGGATGTCGGGTTTGGCGTCGGCGCTTGCCTTCCTGGTGATGTTTGTCGGGATATTCTATACTCTGACATTTGTCGGCGTGGGCGGCGAGAGACGTTTCTCGATCTACGTCACCGACCGCGGCGCCGGTGAAAATCTTCGCGAATTTCGCGTCACCAAGGGCGACTTGAACCGGCTGCCCATGTTTGAATACGTAGACAGCCGCCGCATCGTGAAGGGACGCGTTTCCAGCCTGACGCCGATCGGCGGCGGACTGACGCATGTCTGCGTCGCCAATGGCGACACCTGCGGACTGGCCGATTCGTCCCTGGAATTGAAGGCCGGCGACACCGCCTATATTCGCATCGGCAGACCCCCTACCGGTCCGCGACGTCCGCCCGGCTGGACCATAACCGCCGCCGAGGCGCAGTCCCTCGCCGCCACCGACAAGTTCACCATTGAGAATAGGTGAGGTCAGTCGCCCGTCGCTTCGCCCGTCCCGCGCTTCTCTTCCCACGGCGGCAGCAGTTTCACCAGCGCCACGAAGATCGCGAAGGGCAGAAGCATCAGCGCGATGGCCGGCAGCAGCCCCTCGCGCGTGGCGAATTGCACCTTGTAACTGGTGTACCCCAGGAAGCTCTTCGAGAAAAGTTGGCCGCCGATCACCACGTTCCAGCGCATGGCGAATATGCCGATCATGGTCAGCAGGCCGGACGCCAGGTACATGGCGCGGCGCCGGTCCTCGGCGAATTTGTGGAGCTGCGTGGCCGCCAGCAGCGCCAGCGGGACCAGCGTGCCCAGCATGATCTGCAAAATCACCTGCGAGAACCATAGCCGCGTGTGCACCATGAAATCCAGGCTGCGGAAGGATTCGTCCGCTTCGTAGGTGCGGTGGACCAGGTCCAGCATCTCGAGCGAAAAATCGATCACGAAAGTGTAGAACAGGTACTTGGCCACGGTGTCCAGGCAGCGCATGTCGATGGGCGTCTTGCGCACCTTCATGGAAGCCATGTAGAGCAGCATCACCGCCGCGATGCCCGAGACCATGGCCGAAAACAGGAACACGATGGGCATCAGCGGCGTGGACCACCACGGGTTGGCCTTTACGGACCCGAAGATGAAGCCCACGTAGCCGTGCAGCAGGAAGGCCGATGGGATGCCGATCACGGTGACCGTGTAACCCACCTTGTCGTCGATGATTCGCGCGCGCGGGCTGACGTTTTCCGACCCCAGCGTGAGGGTTCTATAAACCACCCGGGTAAACCCGGTGGTGGTTTGCGCCATTCGCACGATATCGGCGCGATACTCCAGCCAGATTTCGAGCAGCAGCACCACCGTCAGATACCACAGGTACACGAACCCGAACATGGCCATGGCCGAGGAGGTGTGCGGCGTCAGGTACATCTCCATGGACCGCTCGGGATGCCCCAGGTGAAGCTGCAGCGGCAGAGGGGCCACCAGCAGAAAGGCCAGCGCCGTGAGCAGCGCCAGCCGATAAGTGGGCCGCACCGCATCCACTTTGAACACCCGTTCGAGCGAGGCCAGGATGAACGCGCCGGCCACCAGGCCGGTGATGTACGGGTAGAGCACAATGAGAAGGCTCCATTGCAGCTCCACCTCGTTGGGATACATGAACCCCTCAACGCCGGGAATCATCGCACGCTCCTTTAGCGGACCGAGCCATCCAGATCCTTGTAGTAGACCTTGGCCTCGGTGGCCATGTACGGCTTCAAAACCTGCACCTTGTTCTTGCGCAGGAACTCGTGCACCGGGTCGCGCGGGTTCTTGAAATCCACCAACTGGCGCGCGCCGGTGGGGCAATTCTCGCAACAGGCGGTGGTGAGCCCCTGGGTGATGCGGTGGTAGCACAGGGTGCATTTGTCCACCGTGTTCTTGGCCGGGTGCAGATACCGGCAGCCATAAGGACATGCCTGGATGCAGTAGCGGCAGCCCAGGCAGTAGCTCTCATCCACCAGCACCACCCCGTCCGGACTGACGAAGGTGGCCCCCACCGGGCACACCTGCACGCAGGGAGAATCGGCGCATTGGTTGCACAGCTTGGGGACGAAAAAGCTCTTCAAATCCGTGCGCGCGGTAGGCGGAAACCCGTCCATGGCGCCGTTGGGGGAATCGACGTGCGGTTGCCGGCCCTCCTCCACCTGGTAGCGCTCTACCCAAGTGCGGAAGAAGCCCGCCGGAACGTGGTTCTCGTTGGCGCAGGCGCGGACGCAGCTTCCGCAGCCAATGCACTTGTCGATGTCGATCAGCATGCCCCACCAGTGGTCGGCCATGCGGTAGGGTTCGCCGGGCGGGGCGGCGCCGGTAATCTCCGCGAACGTGGCCCCCACCGAGGCCAGGATGAGCAGCTTTCCGCCCGTTACGAACAGTTCACGCCGGCTGATGTCCATGTTTCCTCTCTTTTAAAGGTGTGGATTGTGAGGCTGGTGGCACGCGTTGCACAACATTCCGCCGGAGTGCTCCACCGTGGCCACTTGCGGGAAGCCGGCGGGCTTGGCGGCGTCCCGCTCGTGGCATCGGCGGCACAGGTTGGCCACGTCCGGCAGCGCCGGCTTGTGGGCCGCCGGATCGTCGGCGTTGGCGTGCGCCGCCTGCGGCCCGTGGCAGGCTTCGCACGCCACGTGCGCGTGCTTACCCGCGGCGCGCTCCTTGCCCTCACCCTCGTGACACAGAACGCACGCCTCCTGCCCGGCGTAGACTAAGGGCCGCTGGCGGATGACGTCCAGCGCGGCCGGGCTAAAGTGGCCGTACTTGCCGAATGCTTTGGGGATCAATGCCGTGCGGACCACCAGAAAAACCCCCAGCGCGGCCAGCAGCACCACGGCTGGCCGGATCAGATGGCCCGAATCCCGGAATAACTGGCGCAAAGAGCACCCCCCTTGATGTTTGCGAGAGCTGCCTGCAAATACTCGTGGCCGGTATCGACCGCCGACGCCTGAGTCCCCGCTGTGGGTGAGCAAGCTCAGGACCAAACGGCCTGAAAGTGCAGATTACAGGGAATTCAAGCTGAGATGTTGAACTATTCGACGCTATAGGGGCCCTGCCACGGCGTCTATGTGGGTGAAATAACCCGAAATGGGTGAGGCGATCCGTCCGCCGCGCCAAGCTTCCTTTGGAAGCAACCTTCGGCCCTGCGCGTGCCCAGTTCAATTCCCATCACGCTGGTTGGCCCCTATGTGTATGTATCTGAAGGCGGCGACGCCTTTGGGGAGTGCCGATTCCTCACACCATGTGGCGCTCCGGAGCCACCGGCGGCTTGACGGTATGCTGGTAAATGCTTGCTATAATTGAGGGTCTAGCCACTTGATCGCGTCTATACCATTGCGCATGAAGGTTATCTCTGTTTTCTTCCTTTCGGCGGCCGCCGTATGCGCCGCGGACTTCCTGACTGGCCAGGCGGCCAGGGCGGTGATCGGGCAGGTGACTTTCACCGATGAGAATCCGGCCCCCAGCGACACGGTGCTGGGTGGACTCAGCGGTCTGGCCTTCGCGGCCGATACGCTGTTTGTCGCGGATGCGAACGAAATCGGCGCGATGTATAGCAACGAGCGCGTGCTGCTGTTCCAGGGTATGTCGAGCCAGTTGCCCGCTCCCGGCGCCGAGCTGCCTCCCGCGGCCGGGCTAGCGTCCGGCAGCCAGTGCCCGGTGTGCGTCGGGCAGGCGACAGTGGTTCTGGGTCAGCCCGATTTTTCCACTTCCACCCTGAATTACGCGGCCAGTCAGAGCAACCTGCGCTCGCCCACCGCCATAGCTTCCGACGGCGTGCACCTGGTGATTGCCGACACGGATAACAATCGGGTCCTCATCTGGAACCGGATCCCGACAACCAACAATGCGCCGGCCGACGTGGTGGTGGGCCAGCCCAATTTCGTCAGCGCCACCGTCCCCACCAATCACGTGCCCAGCGCGCAATCCTTGAGCGGCCCGCAGGGCGTGTGGATTCAGAACGGAATGCTCTTCGTCGCCGATACGCTGAACAACCGGGTGCTGGTTTACAACCATATCCCCACCACCAACGGCGTAGCCGCGGATCTGGTGCTGGGGCAGCCCAATTTCAGCACGTACGTGGAAGTGGACATAACCCAGCAGACCACCTCCGCCACCGCCAGCAACATGCTGAACCCGGTCTCGGTGACCTCCGACGGGCAGCGGCTGTATGTGGCGGACCTGGGGTACAGCCGGGTCCTGATCTGGAACACGATCCCCACTGCGAATGACGCCCCCGCCGACGTGGAGATCGGCCAGCCGGACATGGTCAGCTCCATTCCCAATTACGCCTATACCGTCGACACCAACAACAACAACATAGAGACGCCGGTGCTGTGTACCGTATCGAACGGGACGGATACCAATGGGAACCCTACCTACCCGGGCGGGTGCAACTCCACCCTGAACTTTCCGCGCTTCGCGCTGGCGGCGGCCGACCGGCTGTTCATCGCCGACGGCGGCAACGACCGCGTGCTGGTTTTCGACACGATCCCGACCCAAAACGCCGCTTCGGCGGACATCATCCTCGGACAGGTCGGCGGCAGCATAGACCAGGCTTCGAACGCGGCCGATTCCCTGCGAACTCCCATGTCGCTGGCCTGGGATGGCGTCAACCTGTACGTAAGCGACGCCTACAACCGCCGCGTCACAGTGTACTCGATGGGCGAGACCAGTATTCCCTACGGTGGAGTGCGCAACGCGGCGAGCTTCGATATCATCGCCTCGGACCGGGTGACGGTGAGCGGCACGATCAACGCGGGCGACATCGCCACCATTACCATCGGGGCCAATTCCAGCGCCACCCCCGTGAACTATCCCTATGAGGTGCTGGCGACCGACACGCTGACTACCGTTGCCCAGGCGCTGACTAACGTCATCAATTCCGCCAACAGCGGGGCCGGCGACCCGAACGTCATCGCGGTTGCGGATCCCACGACCAACACGGTGATTCTGCAATCCCGGATTTCCGGCGTGGCCGGCAACAACATCACTCTCGCCGTCGAGATGTCCACCGGCGCGGATATTGTCCTGACGCCTTCGAGCGCCAACCTGTCCGGTGGCGGCGACGCCTCCCAAGTAGCCGCTGGTACGCTGGTTTCGATAATCGCCAATCCGGGCTCCGTGCTGGCCTTCGGAGAGGCCGCCGCCGACCTGAGCCAGAACGCCCTGCCCACCGAGCTGGCCGGCGCCCAAGTCTACGTCAACGGCATTCGTTCGCCGCTGATGTACGTCTCGCCCACCCAGATCAACGCCCAAGTCCCTTGGGAAGTGACCACCACCACCAGCGTCAGCGTCTGGGTCCGGGCCGTCAGGAGCGACGGCAGCATCGCGGTCACCACGCCCATGGCGGCCACCATCGTAGCCGGAAATCCGGGCCTGTTTCAGTACCCCAATACAACTGGCGGGCCGGCGGTCGGAGTCATTTTGCACGGTTCGAGCAGCGCCATTGGAGTGGTCTCGGTGGATGCTTTGAGCCCTAGCTCGGGCGACGTTGACACGATAACGATTGGCACCCGGATATACAACTATACGGTTCAAGACGGCGATACCCAGGAAACCATCCGCGATGCTTTGGTATCCATGATCAACTCTTTGGACCCGGACGTGAAGGCTTCCCCCGCTGGTTTGTTCGGCCGTTTGATTCTGCAAGCCAGGATCCAAGGCCCCGATGGCAACGGTCTCGTCTACCTGGCCAACGCCACGGGTTTCAATGGAAACAGCCCCACTGAGACCATGTCGGTTCTCTCACCAGCCCTGTGCTGCGCCAATGTAGCTTACTCGCCGGTTACGCAGGATAACCCGGCCCTGCCGGGCGAGGTCGTCATCGCCTACGCGACCGGTATGGGCGTTCCGGTGGCCAACGACGTTACCACGCCGCTGGTCGTCACCGGAGTGCAGTACCCGCTTGGCGCTCCCGTCACCCAGCCGCCCGTGCTGACCAACGGTCTGGCCGGTGGAAACACCGCCAACATATTGCAGGCCACCTTGAAACCCGGGACGGTGGGCGAATTCGAGGTTTGGATTCAGCTTTCGCCCGGCGTTGTCGCGGACCCCTACATGCAGCTCTGGGTCGGGCAGGAGTCCTTCGTCAGCAATATCGTGACCCTCCCGGTAATCGTGCCGGGAACGGCCGGCAACTAGCTTAGCGTGAGCCCCAGCCCGCTCCGCCGCGGTAGACTCGCAGAGCCAGTTCGCGCGCGGCTTCGGGGACCATGCGTTCCCCAGGTTCCCCGCGGGCGATTCTCCGCCGCGCGCGGGTCGCCGAGATGGCATCCCACTCGCCGGCCAGATCCAACGAGTGGATGGCCTCGCGGAACTCGGCCGGCGGCTCGTAACTGCCCCCCCGGCTGGCCACCAGCAGGCCAAAACCGCGCAACATGCCGGCGAATGCGCCGGGCTGTCCGCAATCCCAGGCGGCGATCCGCTCCGCCGCGTCGCGCCCGCACAGAAACCACAGGCGCACGCCCGCGCCATACTCCCGGCGGCACTCGGCGGCGATCTCCACGAACAGCCCGCCCTCCGACGACGCTAGGGAGAAGGCCGTTTCGCCGGCCAGCGCCGCCCGCAGCATCTCGATGCGCTGGGCGAATGAGGCGCCGGTGAACTCCTTGTGGGGCAGCTCTCGAGGCAGCACGAATAGTACTTCATCCACCCACGCCAGCCCTGCCTGAGCCAACGCCAGGTGCGCGGTTGTGACCGGGTTGAAAGCGCCGGGCAGGATTCCCAGGCGCGCCGGAGCGCCGGCCGCCCGCTGGAAGAACTCCATGCTTTTAGGGTAGCCGGTAATCCGTCCGCAAGCTCCGTTCAGCGCGGAGGCGCGGAGCCGCTGAGACGACGCGGAGAACACCCGCGGGGCGGAGAGCGAGGGTGCGGAGGCCGCACAGCCCCCGGCTTGACGTTTTCTCCGCGGTTCCGGGGCTCCGCTACGGACGGATCGCCGTCCCGGGGACCACCCCCATACACCAAGGGCGCGGAATCTCTCCCGCGCCCTTAGCCCCTCGGACTTCTATGCGGCCAGCAGTTCGTCGATGGTCTCGCCCAATTCGCTTTCGAACTCGTGGCGATCCGCGGCTTCCTGGCAGCGTAGACAGAACTTGGTCCACGGCACGGCGTCCAGCCGTTTGGGCTTGATTTCTTCCTCGCAGTGCAGGCACACGCCGTAACTGCCATCGGCCATGCGGGCCAGCGCGCCTCTCACGTTCCGAAGCAGATTCGATTCGCGGTCGAGATTGCGGATGGCCAGCTCGCGCTCTCCGGCGAGCTGCACTTCATCCAGGGCGTCCGGGGTCTTTTCGATGGCGATGTCTTCCCGGTTCCTGAGCCCGGCGGACAACTCGGCCCGCTTGGCTTCCAGCATCGCCTTGTACTTTTCGAAGTCGGTCTTGTTCATTGGTGCATCTCCCTTCCCTTGGCCGGCTGCATTATCCGGCTTGCTCTCCTAAGCGCCTTCCCCCTCCGCAGAACTATAGACGAAAGAAGCGAGGCCAAAAGTTTCAACCCCAAACACCCCTCGTTCGGGCCATCGCCTTTCAAACCAAGCGCGCGGCCCACGCCGAAGACGGCAACCCGGGGGCCAAAAGACTTCGGCGCGGGAGCGCCTCGGCTATTCGCCCGGTTTCTGGCTGCCCATTCACTTATCGGCTGGATGCTAACATTTCTGTTTACCCGGCACAAATCGAATGGTGCAGCCTAACACGAATAGACGGCGGTCGAGCCTGTTGGCTATCGCCGCATGCGTGTCTTTCTTCCTGGCGGGCCAGCCTTTTCTTTCGCGCCTCGGCATGCAGGACGACGAGACGATAATCGGCTGCGCCTTCCTGGAGCCGCGCGCGGCCTTCCTGCTGCACCTCCGCCACGCCAGGCTCCCGATCATGTTCATGAGCTACCTGGGAACCCTGAAGGCATGGCTGTACCAGCCAATCTTTTCGCTCTTCGGCGTGAGCGTCTGGAGCCTGCGCGAGCCCGCGCTTTTGGCCGGGGCGGTCAGCATCTGGTTCTTTTTCCTGTTTCTGCGCCGCGTCGCCGGGGAGCGCGCCGCCCTGATTGGATGCGGCCTGCTGGCGGCGGATTCAATGTATCTGCTGACCGTGTGCTTCGATTGGGGCCCAGTGGCTCTGCAGCACTTGTTGCTGGTCGGCGGTCTCTTTCTGCTGCTGCGATTCTATCAGAAGGGCAGCCAGCTCTCGCTCGCCGCGGGGTTCTTCCTATGGGGCTTGGCCCTGTGGGATAAGGCCCTTGCAATCTGGATGTTAGGGGCCATCGGCGTGGCCGGATGGGTGGTTTTTCCGCGTCAGATTTTGCGTGTGACTACGTCCCGGCGGGTGGCCATTTCCGCGGCTGCTTTCGCGATTGGCGCTCTGCCGCTGCTGGTTTATAACGTGGAGACCAAGCTGTCGACGTTCCGCGGGCCGGGCTTCAGCGCCGACGATCTGCCGAGCAAAGCTCGCCTCCTGATGTATACGGCTGAAGGCAGGGGTCTGTACGGATGGCTGGTCGATGAAGATTGGCAAACGCCCCGGATTCACCCTCCCCACGGCGCCCTGGAGGAGGCCAGCCTGGCGATTTCCTCGGCGGCCGGGTATCCCAGGCGAGGCTTGCTCCTGTGGGCGTTCGCCCTGGCGCTGCTTCTGGCTCCCCTGGCGCGCGGCTCGGACCTGCGCGCCATCCTGTTTGCCCTCATCGTCATGGTCGTGCAATGGGCGCAGATGGCGGTCACCGTCAACGCCGGGGGCGGCGTCCATCACTCCATCCTCCTGTGGCCTCTTCCGCAGATGCTGATCGGCGTTTCCTTCGCCGCGGCCTCGCGCCGCCTGGGCCGCGCGGGGCGGCCCGTCGCCGCCTGTGCAACGGCTGTGATGATGCTGGCGGGCGCCCTTCCGATCAACGAGTACTACCGCCTGGCCTGGCAAAACGGGGGAGCGATCAACTGGACGGACGCCATCGACCGGCTGTACGCCTACGTGCGGACCACGCCCGAGAAGCGCATCTTGTGCCTCGATTGGGGCATCATTGAGCAACTGCGGCTGCTGGGCCGGGGAAAACTGCCATTGGGCATCATTTTCGACGCTGTGCCGGCGGATGGGAGCGCTCCGGACCCCCATCGCATCGCCGAGGCGGCGGGCGATCCCGGCGATCTCTTTGTCGATCACACAAAAGACTTCAAGTTCTTCCAGGGCCGCGGCGAGACGTTCGTCAAAGCCGCCCAGACCGCCGGCTATCGCAGGGAAATGCTCACCGTCATTCTTGACAGTTGGGGCCGGCCGACGTACGAAGTGTATCGCTTTCGAGCGGCGCAATGACTGGCGGTCCCGACGAAGCAGTACAATGGTCGGCGACGGGGCTCGACGACTACAAAGTGGTGCTGTATCGGGTTCCCAGCTACCGCTCACTTACCCGCGTAGCTTACGCGCCAGATCGACCCCGATCCATCGTCGCTCACGAATAATGAGCCGTCCTTCGCCACTGCCACACCCACCGGGCGCCCCCACACGCGTCCGTCCGCCGTTATGAACCCGGTCAGGAAGTCCTCGTATTCGCCCGTGGCTTTGCCGTTGCGCATGGGAGCGCGGATTACTTCGTATCCGGCGCGCTTCGACCGATTCCAGGAACCGTGCTCCGCCGCGAAGACGTCCCCCTTGTACTCCGCTGGGAATTGCGACCCGTTGTAGAAAAGCATCTCCAGAGAGGCGAAGTGGGGTTGCAGAAGCACGTCCGGCGTGATCACCATGTTCTGAAGCTCGGGATGTTTCCCCGCGTGACGCGGATCCTGATTCCCACCCATGTAATACCAGGGCCAGCCGTAAAAGCCGCCTTCCGCCACATGCGTGATGTAATCCGGCACTAAGTTGTCGCCCAGAGCGTCGCGTTCGTTGGTGGAGCACCATAGCGCGCCGGTGATCGGGTTAATCGCCTCGCCCACGCAATTGCGGATGCCCCAGGCATACACTTTCTTGAACTTGCCTTCGGGAGTGAACTCCAGCACGTCGGCGCGGTGGAATTCCTCCGGGTGCGTGTCGCTGTCGTCCACGTTGGAGTGCGAGCCCACGGAGACGAACATTTTCGTTCCGTCCTTGGAGAAGACCACGTCGCGGGTCCAGTGGCCGCCGCCGCGCAGCCGGCCTCCGCCGGGCAGGTCGGCCAACTTCTCCGCCGGGCCGCGCGCCTTAAGGTCGCCGTTGTGGTACGGGAATCGCACCACCGAGTCCGTATTCCCCACGTAGATCCACTTCGGATCGGGCCCCGCTGGAAAAAACGAAATCCCGAAGGGCTGGCTTAACCCGGTGGCGAATTCCGCGGTCTGTTCCGCTTCGCCGTCACTGCCAATACCCCGAAAGACGAGGATCTTGCCGCCCTGGCTGTCGGCCAGAAAGAGGTCCCCGTTCGGCGCCGTTCGCAGCAGGCGCGGGTTTTCCAGGCCCGTCGCATATAATTCCACTTTGAACCCTCGGGGGGCTTGCGGCCAGGCGTCCGCGGGCTTCGCAATCATGTTCGCTGGGCCGTTCGGGCCATTGTCCACGGAGGGAGTCGCGAATGGCTCCGGCAGGTCGGCCACGGAGAGTTTGCGCCGGGTCCCCGGCTTCTCCTGGGAATAATCGGTGAAGGCAGCCTTTCCGGTAAGAGTGGAACTGTGCGACTGGCCATCGGCGAGCACCCCGATGCCGGCCAGCATGAGCGCCGCGAACGAAACAGGCGCCGCGTGGGACTTCATGAACATTCTTCCTCCGAATGGCTGGATGTGTTTCAATTTGTTCGATGTACGGACGGAGGGGAAGGATTCGCGAGGCCATCGCAGACTGGCTCCAGCACGCATTTCCCAGAGTGGAACCGGCATTCGGAACAGTCGTGTCGTTCAGTTCTCGGTGGGGACCTTCTCGGCCTTATCGACCACGATATATTCAATGGGCGCCTTGCGGGATTCCAGCTTCAGCCCGATCTGTTGGATGACCGCGAAGATGGAAGCCGAGGAAGCGCTTTCCCGCACAGGGGCCGCTGCACCCGTGGCGTCCGCGCCTGCCACCGCCGTCGGCATCCCCACCGAGGCGCCCGCGCCCATTTCGAGCGAGATGTCGTAATTGCCCTGGATTTCCGTCATATCCACTACGGGCCGGCCCACCATTCTGGACAGCACGTCACTTAAGCTCGACATGGTGAGCCCCTTGGCTACCATACGCGATACGCCGTCCGGGCCGGTGACGCTTGTCACAACGGCGCGTCTGAGGTCGGCCCCGGCGAATGCGGGCGACGCGCCGCTGCCGTCGGACTTCTTGAGCTTCGGCCCGTCCCTCCCCACCACCAGCGCGTACACCGATTGCTCCTTGGTTTCGCGGCGCACCGTCATTTGAAACCGCTCCGCAAGCAGGTTTTGCAGCATCGCGGGGATCTGCTCCTTGGGCGCTCCGTCGGGCAATTTGGCGATGATGTCGTAGTGTTCGCTCTCAAGCCACGCGGGACCCTTGATCCGGTCGTAGTTCACGTCGTACGCCCGTATCAGGACGTTCATGAGGCTGACGCCGGTGTAGGCGACTCGTCCCGCATCGCTGTCCATGTACACTGGCAAGCGGCCCCCGGGCGGCGGCGTCACCAGCTTGACCGAAGCCACCTCAAAAGCGGGAGAGGGCGGAGCGGTCTGGCCGAACAGCGAGCATGACGTCAGCACGGCCGCGCCAATGCAGGCAACCGTCCTCTTCATCCAATCCATCTCCGTAACGCTGCCCCCGTCTACACCTTCACCCCGGCCTTCCACAACAGGTAGCCTATGGCTTGTTTTACGTAGTTCCAGTGGTCGCGGAGGGGTTCCGGGCCGCGGTCCTTGCGGGGGGAGCCGTAGACATCGAGGCCGCGGGCTGCGAGCATTTGTTTGACACGAAAGATGTGGTATCCGTCGCTCACCACGATAACCGAGCGCAGGCTCATGCGCTCAATGATCTCGCCCGCCAGGGCGATGGATTGCACGGTGCTCTCGCCTTCGGTTTCCACGACGATGGCCTCGGATGGCACGCCGTGGGCCATCAGGTAGGAGCGGCCCACGCCGCCTTCGGTGAAGAGCGGATCGCCGCCCGCGCCGCCGGTGGTCATGATGAGGGGGGACAATTTGCGCCGGTAGAGATCGAGGGCGTGATCGAGGCGCGCCTGGAGCACGGGGGAAGGCCGCCCGCGATACTCCGCCGCGCCCAGCACCAGGATGACGCCGGCCGGCCGGGCTTCCTCGCGAGCGGATTGCCGCGCGATCCGAACCGAGAAATACGCGATGGCGGCGAACCCCACGGCCACCGCCGCCAACGCCGCGCTCCATACGGCTCTTCTCATCTGCGGTATTCTGAAACCTTCAGAACCCTCATTGTAAGATGCGGAAGGCGGAGCGGATCACCAGCGCGGCGAATCCTCTTTTGAAGGAGGTGCGGCGGGCCATTGCGCGCGGAGGCCTCACCGAGCGGGGATGGTGCGTGGCGGAATCGTTCCACCTGCTGGAGGAGGCCCTGCGGAGCGACTGCGAAGTGAAGCTCGTGCTGGCGGCCGAATCGGCGCGGCCGGCCGCCGAAGCCCGCCTGCGGGGCCTTCCGGGAATCCGCATGGCGGCGCTTCCGGACGCCCTTTTCCAGAGGCTTTCGGGGACCGAAACCAGCCAGGGCGTCATGGCGCTGGTGCAGCCTCCGGTGTGGAAACTCGAGCAGTTGTTCCGCGGCTGCCCGCTGGTGGTGGTTCTCGACGGCCTCCAGGACCCCGGCAACGCGGGCGCCATCGTTCGAGCGGCGGAGGCTTTCGGGGCCACCGGCGTGCTGTTCGTCAAAGGCTCGGCCAGTCCTCACAACCCCAAGACGCTGCGGGCCTCGGCCGGCTCGCTGTTCCGCATCCCCTGCCTGCACGGGGTGGATGCGGCGCTGGCGCGCGCGGCGCTCGAACAGAACAAGGTGACGCTCTACGCCGGCGTCCCCGCCCGGCCGGGCGGCTCCTTGCGGCCCATCGCGGAGGTGGATCTCACCGGCCGCTGCGCGCTGATCGTGGGCAATGAAGCGCGTGGGGTGAGCGAGGAGCTCCGCTCCGCGGCGCTCGACGTGTTCATCCCCACGGCGGGGGTGGAATCGCTCAACGCCGCCGTGGCCGCGGGCATCATGCTGTATGAGGCCCGGCGCCAGAGGTCGCTCGGCCCATGAGCCTGTTCGATAATACGCCGCCATCGCCGGAGCGGCCCGCGGGAGCGCCGGACAAGAACCGCCCCCTGGCCGAGCGCATGCGCCCGGAAAGTCTGGACGATTACATCGGACAGGAGCACATCCTGGGGCCGGGCAAGCCTCTGCGCCGCCAGATTGAGCGCGACGAAATCGGCTCGATCATTCTCTGGGGCCCTCCCGGAACCGGCAAAACCACGCTAGCGCGGATCATCGCGCGAACCACCCACTGCGAGTTCATCCCCTTCAGCGCCGTGCTCAGCGGCATGAAGGAGATCAAGGCAGTGATGGCGGACGCCGAGCGCCTCCGCCGCCTGGGCAACCGCACCATCCTGTTCATCGACGAAATCCACCGTTTCAACAAGGCGCAGCAGGACGCGTTTCTGCCCTACGTGGAGCGGGGCGATATCATCCTTATCGGCGCCACCACCGAGAATCCTTCGTTTGAAGTGATCGCGGCGCTGCTTTCCCGGTCGCGGGTATACGCGTTGCGCGGCCTGGCGGCGCCCGAAGTAGTCACTCTGCTGAAACGGGCGTTGCCGGTGGTGGGGCTGGAAGCCGCCGACGATCTGCTGGAACAGATCGCGATTTACGCCAACGGCGATGCGCGCCAGGCCTACAACACGCTGGAAGCCGCCGCGTCGGCCTCGGCGGGCGGCGTGTTGACCGAAGCCGCCGTGCAGGACGCCATCAATCGCAAAGTGCTGCTCTACGACAAGGGCGGCGAAGAGCACTTCAACCTGATTTCGGCGCTGCACAAATCCGTGCGCTCTAGCGATCCAGACGCCGCGCTCTATTGGCTGGCGCGCATGTTGGAGGCGGGCGAAGACCGGCTGTACATCGCCCGGCGCCTGATCCGCATGGCCATCGAGGACGTCAGCCTGGCCGACCCCAGGGCCCTCGAACAGGCCGTCGCCGTGATGCAGGCGGTGCATTTTCTGGGCATACCCGAAGGCGACCTGGCGCTGGGGCAGGCGGTGATCTACCTGAGCATGGCCCCCAAGTCCGATTCCGCGTACAAGGCCATGCTGGCCATCCAGGAGGATGTGGAGCGCACGGTGGCCGAGCCCGTCCCCATGAACCTGCGCAACGCTCCCACACGCCTCATGAAAGAGTGGGGATACAGCCAGGGTTACCAGCACGCGCACCAGTTCGCGGACGCCATGGTGGATATGGAATGCCTGCCGCCCTCGCTGGCCGGCCGGCGCTATTACTTCCCGACGGACCGCGGCGTGGAAAAGCGGATTGCCGACAGGCTGGAAGAGATCCGGCGGCTGAGAGGGAAGACGTAGAGGTCCGCGGCGGAAGGTTATCGATATCAGCCGGGCAGGCTAAAGCATGCCCCATCGGGGCGACTGGCTTCCTTGGTGGGGCATGCTTTAGCTTGCCCGGAGAAGCCTTGGCTGGGAGGCAGGGATTCGAACCCCGATACGCAGATCCAGAGTCTGCAGTCTTACCGTTAGACGACCTCCCAACGAGAACGATTCCATGGTAACAAACCGCGTTGCGGGAATCCAGATTCGGCCCCCCGTAGCGCCCCGTAGCCCCGGTAGGGTGTGCGATACAAAGAATGTGGGGCCAAGCCTTCTGGCTTGCCGCCGGCCTTCTGGCCGGCGTTCTTCGCCACCGGGGGACGCCGGCTAGAAGGCCGGCGGCAAGCCCAAGGGCTTGGCCCCACAAGGTCGTACGCCGGGCCTCGTAGTACACTGAGACTTCAGCATGAAGAAACGGATGCGGCCGGGGCTGCTGCTGGCGGTGGGCGTGTTCGCCGCGCAGGCCGCCGATTGGAAGGCGCTCCGGCCCGAAGGCTACGTTTCCGACTACGCGGGCGTGATCGACGCCGCCTCCAAGGCCCAACTGGAAGCTTATTGCGCGGCCGTGGAGCGCGCCACCGGCGCGCAGATGGCCCTGGTCACGGTGACCACGCTCGAAGGCGAGCCCATCGAAGACGCCGCCAACGCCATCTTCCGCAACTTCGGCGTGGGCTCGAAGAACAGCAATGAAGGCGTGATGCTGCTGTTGGCCATCGACGAGCGCCGCAGCCGCCTGGAAGTGGGCTATGGCCTGGAAGGCATCCTCCCGGATGCCCGGGCCGGCGACATTCTACGCGAAATGTCCCCAGCGTTGCGCCAGGGCCGCTACGGCGAGGCCATGATGGCCGCCGCGCAAACCATCGGGGAAATCGTGGCCCAATCCAAGAATGTCTCCTTCACCGCCAGCCTCCCCAGGACCATCGAGCGCACCCCGTTCAACTCCATCCCCTGGCCTTTGGTGGTGGGCGGAATCTTCGTCCTGCTTTGGCTGATTCGCGCCGGCGGGCCGCGCGGCTACGGCGGCTGGAGCGGCGGCGGTTTCCTGCCCGGGCTGCTGATGGGCAACCTGATGGCCCGCTCCACCTGGGGCGGCCGCGGCAGCGGCGGCTTCGGCGGTTTCGATTCCGGGGACGGCTTCGGCGGTTTCGGCGGCGGAGATTCGGGAGGCGGCGGCGCTTCCGGCGACTGGTGAGGACCGATATGGACAAACGGCTGACGCAACTCGTCGAGAAGCTCCAGGCCGCCTATGGCGAGCGCCTGGTTTCGGTGGTCCTCTATGGCTCGGCCGCCGCAGGCGAACGCCATCCCCGGTTCTCCGATTTCAACGTGCTGTGCGTGCTCACCGAAATCACGCCGCGCGAGCTGGGCGCGGGCGAGGATGTCTTCCGCTGGTGGCGCGAGCAGGGCAGCCCTTCGCCCCTGCTGCTCAGCGAAGCGGAAACGGCCGCCGCCACCGACTGTTTCGCCATCGAGTTCCACGACATCAAGCGGCAACACGTGGTGCTCTACGGAAAAGACGTGATCTCCAGCCTGGAGGTGGACGACTCCTTCTACCGCGCCCAGGTGGAACACGATCTGCGCGCCAAACTGCTGCGCCTTCGCCAGAAGGCCGCCGGCGTGCTCTCCGACCCCAACCTGCTGCGCCGCCTGCTGCTCGATTCGTTCTCCACTTTCTCGGTCCTCTTCCGCCACGCCCTCATCCTGGCCGGGGAAGAGGCGCCGCCGCGCAAGCGGGATATCGTCCAGCGCGCCGCCGTGCGCTTCCACTTCGACCCCGCGCCGTTCGAGAGACTGCTCGACGTTCGCGAAGAGCGCATCAAGCCGCGCGAGGCCGATCCCGTGCCCCTGCTCGCATCCTGTTTGCAGGGTATCTCCGCCGTCATCGAAGCGGTGGATCGTCTGGATAAGCCGGAGGTCTCGTGAAAGGCGCCACCATTGTCGTCGCAGCGCTCGTCCTGATGGGTCTGATCGGCGGCGAGTTTGTCGCCGTCAGGAACGATCTGGTCCGCCAGCGCGAAGAGGTGGACGCGCAGTGGGCCAACATAGAAGCCGTGCTCCAGCGCCGGGCCGACCTGATCCCCAACCTGGTGGAGACCGTGAAGGGCTTCGCCAAACACGAAACCGAGGTTTTCCAGAGCATCGACGATGCCCGCGCGGCCCTCGCCGGGGCCCGTGCGCCGCAGGAGAAGATCCAGGCCTACGACCAGCTCTCCGGGGCCCTCTCGCGCCTGTTGGTGATTACCGAGAACTATCCCCAATTGCGTTCGAACGAGAACTTCCTCCGCCTCCAGGACGAGTTATCGGGCTCGGAAAACCGCATCGCGGTGGAGCGCCGCAAGTACAACGAAGCCCTGGAACACTACAACGCCTCGATCGACATGTTCCCCGGCAACTGGGTGGCATCGCTGGGCGGCTTCCGCCGCAACGACGCCTACTTCAAGACCGAGCCGGGCGCGACGGTCGCGCCCAAAGTGAAGTTCTAAGCCGCATATCTCACACTCCACCCTCCGAGGCGGCGCGGGCACTCCTGCCTGCCGTGTCGAGTCTCGGAACTCCTGATATCGTGGAACCAGAGGAGGCGGGCAAGCTAAAGCATGCCCCACGACGGAGGAGATCAGCCCGCTTGGTGGGGCATGACTAGCTTGCCCGCCTCCGCCACGCGCCGATTATGGGTCAACCCATTTTCCTCGACCGCCCAAAGTCGCCGGGTGAGATCAGGAGTTCGGAGTCTCGACACGGCACGCACGAGTGCGTGCGCCACATCTGCGGGCCACCTGTGAGACAGGCAGGTTAATTGTTGCGAGTGGCGGGCGAAAGGTGGGGTTATAGGAAACTGGCGCACGCGGCCCTAGCCCGCTTCTCTCACAGGGATCTTCTGGGACGCCGGCTTCCGGCTTGTCGAGGTTCAATTTGGGGCGGGTTCTCCCCCGACGGCGTAAGGGGCGGCCGGTTTTGGGCTCGGAAGCCGGGCAGGC
>Ga0326727_10001539_pt1 | contig 84636 bp, 86 predicted proteins | sample MB2enrmetagenome_FD_207643 | JGI IMG/M metagenome (GOLD analysis project Ga0326727, IMG submission 207643) | Lab enriched peat soil microbial communities from McLean, Ithaca, NY, United States - MB29MY | ecosystem: Environmental > Terrestrial > Soil > Wetlands > Peat | place: USA: New York... | reverse complement strand
GGCCATCGTGTTTGGCGCGTTTGGTGTGCTCAGCGCCATCTTCGTGGAACTCTCGATGCTCGCCGTGACTCGCATCGCGCCTGCAGATAGGGGCGTTCCTTTCCCCGAAGCCGCCCGGCGCATGGCCAGTATGACGTGGCTGTTCATCCTCCTTCTGGCTATCTTCGGTATTTTGGTCGGCGCAAACATCCTTCGCCGCCGCAATTGGGCCCGCATTTCCATTCTCATCTGGGGCGGACTCATGGCTTTCTTCTCCGCCATAACCATGGTGGTCACGCTGTTGGTCATGAATAATTTGCCTCCCACGCTGCCCCACGCCGCCGAAGCCACGCTGGTCATGGCGGCAGTGAAGTGGGTTATGGTTTTATTCAATGCAATCCCTCTTGGCGTGGGCATCTGGTGGCTCGTCCTTTTCACCCGCCGGGCCGTGGTGGACGACTTCAATCCGCTTCTTGCGCGCCTCCATCCCGGGAAAACACTCGACGCCTCAGGCTTCCCGCAGGAGCCGGCACCTCCTCCTTCCTACGTTCCCGGCGGGCCGGCTTGCCCCTTGCCACTGCTCATCATCGCGGGTTTGGACATCTTCTCGGGCGTTTCCATGTTGACGCTTCTCTTCATCCCGAATTCGATTATCTCCGCAATGCCGGTCTTCCTGTTTGGCCACGCATTTCATGGAGGGATTATCCTGCTGCTGTTCTTTGTCCTGCTGGGAGTCGTCTACGCGGTCTGCGGTATCGGCATCATCAAGCTGGAGCCTTGGGCGCTGGATCCCCTGATCTGGTGCAAAGCGTTGTTCTTCCTCAGTGGGATCGTCACGCTCTTGAATCCGCATTTTGTGCCCACGATGAGGGATGCCATCGCGAAAATGTTGCCCACGAATCCTGAATTGCCCGCGAACATGTTTTTCTTGTCGGACACCTACTTCAAGTCCATGATGGCCTTCGGGTTGGTGTTTGCCGCGGCGATGTTGGCGGTGCTGATTGTGTATCGCAAGCGGTTTCTGGAAGCCGCGCGCGCAAAAAACTCCGCGGCAAATTGAAGCTCAGCCCGCCAAATCCCAAAAAGTTGTGAGCGTCCCCGCGAATCGGCGCGGCGTTTAGCGCGCGGTGAGTGCCGGCACTTCGGCGTGCGTGTAGTAGCTCACGGCGGCGCCAACTCCAGCGCCCGGCTCGTGCTGGTGGCCCTGATCCACCAGGACCTTATCCAGCGCGCCCAGCAATTCCAGCACGAATTGCTTCTGGCTGCAGTAGCCCATCAGCCCCAGCCGCCAGATCTGTCCCTTCAACGCGCCTATGCCGCCGGCGATTTCGATGTTGAACTCATCCAGGAGCTGGCTGCGTACCTTCAATTCGTCAACGCCAGCGGGAACCATGACCGCGGTGACGGTCGGCAGCCGGTCGGCGGGCTTTTCCACCAGCAGCTTCATGCCCATCGCCTCCACGCCGGCGATCAGCGCATGTTGGTTCTGGCGGTGGCGTTCCCAGCGCGCTTCCAACCCTTCCTCGAGCACGATGCGCATCGCTTCGCGCAGCGCGTAAATCAGCGAAATTGGCGGTGTGTGGTGATACAGGCGATCTTTCCCCCAGTAATTCATCGCCGTGGAAAGATCGAAGTACCAGCTCTGCACCTTCGTCTTGCGCGTGCGGAATACCTCTTCGGCGCGCGGGCTCACCGTGATGGGAGACATTCCCGGAGGCGCGCTCAGCGCTTTTTGCGAACCGCTGAAACAGATGTCCACGCGCTGCTTATCAATATTCAAGGGCACCCCAGCCAGGGTAGCCACTGCGTCCACCACCAGCAGCGCGCCGCATTCATCGGCGACCTGGCGGAAGGGGTCGATGTTGGTCAGCACGCCCGAAGAGGTTTCCCCCTGCGCCAGGCCAATCATCTTGATCTTGCGGCCCTTGGCGACCTTGCGCACGTCTTCCGGATCAACCGGCTTGCCGTAGGGCGCCTCGACCAGGTATGGTGTCGCCGGCGTGCGCTGCGCAATCACGTGCATGCGCTGGGAAAACATGCCGTTCACGCAGCAAATGGCTTCATCGCCGGGCTCCAGCGAATTCACCACCGAGGCTTCAATCCCGCCCGAGCCGGAGGCGGACAGCGGAAACGTGATGCGGTTTTCCGTCTGGAAAATCTGTCGCAACAACACCTGGGTTTCATCCATGCAGCCGCGGAACCACGGGTCCAGATGCCCCACCAGCGGCGTGGCCAGGGCCCGGTACACGCGTGCGTCCATGGAAGACGGCCCGGGGGTCATCATCAAACGTGCGGGAGGCTTGAGTTCACCAATCGGATTGCTCATGAGAGTGCTCCTTTACGGATCCTTATGAATCCACAAGGATGGCCCGCGGGTTCGTACTTCGGGGAGCTGCTGGAGTACGGCGGGAACTCCAGTGTCCCGCAGGCGGCGGGCCAGCGCAACGGTCAATTTGGATGGGCCGGGCCGCGGTGGTCAATTCGCCGCTACGCCCTTGGCCGGGGCCGCTTTCTCGCCCCCAGGCAGCGCGATCTGCTCGAGCCTTGCTCGCAGCCGCGCGATCTCCTTCCCTTCCCGCAGCAATTCCTCCTGCTCGAATCGGCGTTTCGCCCGCGCTTCCTCATCCTCAGACTGCCCGCTCGGATCCTTCAGAAACGCTTCTTCGTCTAGGACAAACATGCGCATCAGCAGTTCAATCTTCAGTTGCTTCTCCTTGATCTGCTGTTCCAACGCCGCGATCTCCGCTTGCCTCTTCTCCGGGTCCTGCGGAACTGCGGCAGATTCCCTCGCCCCAAGCTCCGCAGCTGCCTCCGCCTTGGGAGTTTCCGCCGGGTTCGCAACCGCACGCGGCGCCAATAACGCGATGTCGTCATCGGTGAGCGCGGGGGTCTTTTTTATCGGCGTTCCGTGGACTTCGCCAGCTATTGACGATGATTGGACATCCGCCGGCTTGTTCTTGCTCTGCGCCCGGCAAACGCCAGGCATGCTCAGGACTCCAAGCAGAATCGTCGTGAAGACGCGGAGAGAGAGGGCCATGGGGAAGCTCCGTCGCAAAGTGAGCCTTTGCGTTTAGGCTACGCCCCCCCTCCGCCGCGTCAAGGTTCAAACTCCGGTACTAGTGCCGTTTCAACTATTTCTGCCAAATCACGGTCCAAACATCTGACGCGAACACGGAGAGAGCATTCTCAAAGGTGTTTGCTTGAGTAAGTTGGAACGGTACTAGCCGCGTAGCCGACAAGTTGACAGTTTGGAACGAGTTAGCGCGCCGTACTCTTGCGCTTTGCAAGACTGCCCACCTTTCGCCCACCGTCTTCTAGAGGCTGCGCATTTTGGAATGCGGCGGCTTGTTTATCCCGCTTGCCCCAGTCTTCGAGGGGAGATTCGAAGGGCGCCGCTTTTACGCCGTATGCAACTCCACGAGCGTGTCTTTACTCTGACGGATGTAGTAGCCGACCCCGCCTCGCGGGGCCGGTTCTTGGGTTTCTCTTGCCGTTGTAGGGGCGCAGGACTCTCTACCCTGAGTTGCGAAGGGCTGCGCCCCATGTCCGCACAATCCCGAGGTCTTGTCATCCTCTTGCCTTGCTTTTGCCCGCGCACTTCAGCTTGCCGCGCCCGCCCCGCAGGAGTAGGATGCAGGGCACCCCTCAATCTTGCGTGGAGTCTCTGCAGGCAGGAGCAAGGAACCGGGATTGTTGCACTCCTTCGGGAAATCCGCATGGGGTGTGGTGTCCCAAGGAGGATCAAATGTGGAATGAGAAGAAACCCGAAACGAAGAGCACCGACGCGCCGCGTCCCATGGAGGCGGCAGCGGAACGCACCACGGGGTGGCTGGGGGCAAGCCTGCGCGTGAAAGGCGAAATCTCCGGCACCGAGGATTTGCTGATTGATGGCATGGTTGAAGGATCGATCCACCTGGATGAGCGGAAATTGACGGTCGGAAAGACCGCGAAACTCACCGCAGACATCAACGCCCGCGACGTCGTCGTGTACGGCTACGTCAAGGGAAACGTGCGCGCCAAGGGCCGCATCGAGATCAAGAAGGACGGCTACGTAGTCGGCAATTTGACCACCGCACAGATCATGATCGAAGACGGCGCGGACTTCAAAGGCACCATCGAGATTGACCGCAGCGCGAAGGAAGCCGACAAAAACGTCCCCGCCCGTGCAGCCGCGGCTGCAGCAGGCGCCGGCCCAGCGGCGTCAGGCGCAGGCGCAAGCCCGAAAAGCATCTGACGATCCTGCATGCCAGGCCTTGGCGGCTGGCCCATCCTCCTCGCCGCCATCCCGCCTTTCCTTTGGTGCTGTCGCGGCGCAGCCCTTCGCAGATTAGGGCAAGGAGTCCTGCGCCCATACGAGAATGACCCAAGAGCGGCTCGCCTCAGAAGGCGGCTGCTACACAAGAAAAAGCAGGTCGGGGCGAGGAAAGAACAATACGGGACGAAGAAAGAATTAAGCGGAGCCGGCGGCGAGGGCCTGGCCTTCGGCGAAGATATGCTCTGGAACCTCGCGGCGGCTGCGCGGATCTAACTCATGCAAATCGAAGGGGAGGGGGTGCAACTTTCTGTACAGGCGCGAGTTTAATTGCACAAGCCGCTCGATGGGCGAGATACCCTGAATCCAAGACAACCCGGCGGCCAACAAAAAAACACTCCCGGAGAGAGAGTGCAAGGGGAAAAACTCATGTTGCGTACATCGAAATGCTTTTACCTGTTCTTGCTCGCTTTAGCGATTTTGGCGATTCCTTCAACCACGCCCGCGCAGATTGCCGTGGGCATCTCCGTACACATCGGGCCTCCGGCTCTGCCGGTGTATGCGCAGCCGATATGTCCCGGCGTGGGCTACATGTGGACGCCGGGCTATTGGGCGTATGGACCGGACGGCTACTACTGGGTGCCTGGCACGTGGGTGATGGCGCCCAGAGTGGGCCTGCTCTGGACGCCGGGATACTGGGGCTGGTTTGGCGGAGCGTATGTGTGGCACGGCGGCTACTGGGGCCCGCACATCGGGTTCTATGGCGGGATTAACTATGGCTTCGGCTATGGTGGCGTTGGGTTCGTCGGCGGCGAATGGCGCGGCGGGGCATTTCACTACAACACCGCGGTGACCAACGTGAATACCACGGTGATCCACAATACTTACGTCAACAAGACCGTGATCAACAACAATACAACCGTGAATCGCACGAGCTACAACGGCGGAACCGGCGGCGTGACCGCGCAGCCGACGGCCGCGGAGCGTGCAGCGGAGCAGGAGAAACACACTCCCCCAACGTCTTTGCAGACGCAACACGAGCAAGCGGCACGGAGTGATAAGAGCATGCTGGCGTCTGCAAATCACGGGCAGCCTGCCGTGGCGGCCACGGCGAAGCCCGGCGTGTTTCATGGACCGGGTGTCGTGGCGGCGCGTCCTGTTGGCGCGAACGCGGCGGCGAAGACGGACCGCCCACCGAGCGCAAGCTCGAACAAGCCGAATGCGTCCACCGGGTCGCATATGAATACCAGCTCTTCGAGCGGGAATAAGCCGCAGACGAAAACTTCCAACACGCAAAATACCAATAAGAACAAAACGAAATCATCGAAGCCGCCAAAGTCGAGCCACCCGGCGGAGTCACATGAACACGAAAGCTCCGGCAAACCCGGCGGGCACGGCCGCTAACGCGCTCGCCGGACGATGTTCCGCAAGGGGCGGTGAGACAGCGCGGAGAAAAACGGAGCAGTGAGGGGCAAGGCGCGGAGCCAGAATCAAATGGTTGTGGGGCGCAGGAGCCCTGCGCCCTAACAAAGCAAGGAACAATACGGAGCGAAGAAGGAATTAGGCAGAGGCAGCAGCGGCGTCGAGGGCCTGGCCTTCGGCGAGGACGTGCTCCGGAACTTTGCGGAGTTCGCGCACGATGCCGAACCAGGAAAGCACTTTCAGCGTGTAAAAAGTAATATCCACTTCCCACCAGTAAAAACCTTGGCGCGCGCTGGCCATGTAGTGGTGATGATTGTTGTGCCAGCCTTCGCCGAGCGTGACGAGCGCGAGCATCCAGTTGTTCTTGCTGGTGTCCGTGGTGGGAAAGCGGCGCTTGCCGAACAGGTGCGAGAGCGAATTGATGGTAAACGTGCCGTGCCACAGGAACATCGTGCTGAGGCAAAAGCCCCACACGAAAAAGCCGAAGCCGCCGATGAGCCAGATGGCCGCGCCAAGCGCGATGGGCGGCGCCAGATAATATTTGTTGAGCCAGCGCAATTCCGGGAATTTGGCGAAGTCGCCGATGGTATCGAAGCGCGTATCGTTGTACTTGTCGGAAAGAATCCAGCCGACATGCGCCCACCAGAAACCGAAGAGCGTGGGCGAGTGCAGGTCCAGCTCCTGATCGGAGTAGCGGTGATGGTGGCGATGATGCGCCGCCCACCACAGGACGCCCTTTTGCGAAGAGGACATCGCCAGGAAGGCCAGCACAAACTGGAACACGCGGCTGGTCTTGAACGAACGGTGCGAAAAATAGCGGTGATACCCGGCGGTAACGAAGAACATGCGCGCTTCGTACAGCAGGAAGCAGGCGAGCACGTAATACCAATGAAAGGGCACGAAGAAAATGGCCAGCGCCGCGAGATGCATGAGAACAAAGGGAATGGAAGAAAGAATCTGCAGGCGAGCGCCGTTAGGCAGGGGAATAGATAAGATCCTTGCGACTGAGGCCATCCAAACAGCTCCTGCGCGGAAAAACCGCGCCAACGAGAATCATGTGCGCAAGATTGGACGGAAGCTCAGCGCCACGCTCTACGTAACAAGTTTACGGGGCGCTGCCGGGTGGGTCAAGCCGATATGCGGCATGGAAGTGCGGCGAGAGAAACCGGGGAGATAGGAACAGGGCGGAGGGATGTGCTATCGTCGCAGGGAAAGGGAAAGAGAAAGAGCGCGAAGGAGAAGGCATGGCGGAACGCCCGGTGTTGGTCGGCTTGATTCCTCAGGTGGTGGTGCTGGATCCCGGCGACCAGGTGAGCTGGATATCCGACGCGGGCAATTTGCGCGTGGAGTTTGACACCAACCGCTGCCCGTTTTCATCGAACATTTTTCAGGCACCGATGGGCATGCGCTTGCTGAGCGGCCCGCCCGTGGTGGGAACAAAGACGGGCAACTACAAATACAAGCTGTGGTTGAACGATCAGATGGTGGGCCGCGGCGAAGTGATCCTGCGGGATAAATAAAAGAAGAGCGCGAACGCCACGTCCCCGAAGTCGCTGGTGCGAAGGCCTCATCGAGCATTTCCGTGGACTTTTCCCTGCGAAAAACAGAGCGTTGAAAGCGGGCGCTAATTCTTCCCGGCAGCGCGATAGCCGGCCTTGATGGCGTCGGCTTCCGACATGTATTTGCCCTGCTTGGTCTTGCCGTAATAACGCGTGCCGGGCTTGTGATAGACGCCGGAGTCTGTATTGACCCAGACCATGCCGGCGCTGTTCGCGGGACGAGTTTGTTGCGTAGCGGCGGGCTTGGAAGCAGCGGGAGTGTTCGCCGGAGCAGGCTTCGTTGCAGGTGCGCTAGCCGGAGTGTTGGCCGGTGCCGGCTTGGCGGCAGCACCGGTGGCTGCGGCTGTGTCAGAAGTAGGTGCGGACGTCTGCTTGGACTCGGAAGGTTTCTTGGTGGCACTGGAATCGGTCTGATCCCCGGGCTGTTGCGTGGCCGCAGCGCGCGGGGTAAGCATCCCAGCGAATAGGAACAGCGCTGACAACAGAGCGAGGCACAGGGTATTGCGGGTACGTTTCATTTCTGGAACTCCTTTCGCCTGGAGCGGCTCGGGTTCCTTGGCCGGTAGACGGACGGGGCGCGCTGAGGGTCCAGAGCAGGGGCCTGGAACGGACGCATCACGGGTCTTCCGTAGGGTAATTCACGTATAATTTAATATAGCATAAGAGAAGTAAAGAAATTATGACACTAAGGTGATGCGATCAGACGGGCGAGGCGATGAGGCGCAGGGTCAGTCGCCGGCGGGCTGGACGCGGGCAAATTCGACGGCTTCGGCAAACCCGCGGCGAATGGGCCCAAGGACGAAAGCCGGGACATCGCGTTCAGGTTCGACGGAGAGGTTGGCGGCTTTGCGGGGGAATTCGTTGCGGCGGTCCAGGTGGAGACTCGCTTCCTTGAGGAACTCGGCGGAGAAGCCCAGGTCTTCGGCGCGGTCCACGCCCCAGAACCAGAGTTTTTCTTCATTCCGCTGAAGAAAATGCAGGGACTCCTCGAGCTTCTTCATAGCGCGGTCGAAGGAGGAAGCCAGGAAGAAGACGGGCAGTGTCCAGGCGTGCCGGGGATACAGGACACGGATGCGCACGCAGTACTTGCCGGTCTGATTCTTCTCAATGCTGCAGCGGTAGTCGTTGCGGATGCTTGACGAACGAGGTGATAGGTTCTTTTTCATAACGAAGGCGATGAATTCCTCAACAGAGCCGAAGAGCGGCAGGCGCCCGGGATCCTTCCCCTAGAAAATGGGCTAGCAGGCCAAGGACCGGGGGAAAATCGCGACGCAATGCCAAGCCATGCCCTTCCGAGTACGCCTGAACCAGACGCAATTAGGGTAGCGAGTGGGGCCCGAGAGGGCAAGGGGCCTATATTAATTATTTAACTTGTTTATTTTCTACTGGTTAGACTACCCAAGGTCGCCAAAGCCGCGCATCTTGTCTGGCATCAGCTTCAGCGTGCCGTCCTTCTTCATGCGCTCTTCCATTGCGGCACGGAAGGCATCAAAAGCCAGGGCGCGCTTGGACTGAACGAGAGCATCGGCGATGGTCTTCTTCTGCTTCTCAAAATCGGCGGGGTTGGCTTCGGTCTTTTCGACGACCAAATAGACCACCCAGTTGGAGCCGAGAGCAAGGGGGGATCCGACTTCGCCGGACTTCAGGGAGAAAGCGGCAGAAAGCTGCTTGCCACTGCCGAGACCCAGAACAGAACCGCTGCGGGCAAAGGCTTCGGAGGTCTTGGGATCGAGGCCCAGGGCCTTGGCGGCCGGGTCGAACTTTTCGCCGGCTTTGACGCGGCGTTCCAGATCCGTGGCCTTGGACTGCGCCAGTTGGGCGGCCTTCTGCTGCTTCAATTCAGCGAGAACTTTCTCGCGGACTTCCTCGAGCGTTCCCTGGTGAGTGGAAAGAATTTGCTGGACGGAGATCACCACATAGCCCCGGTCGGTGCGGATGGGCAGGCTCAGATCGCCCTGACGGAGACGGAACAGTTGGTCCTTAACGTCCTGTGAGTTGCCCAGTTCGAGGAGCGGTTCATTGGCCGCGACCGGGCGAGTTTCCGCCAGGGTGAGGTGATACTGCTGGGCGAGCCCGTCGAGAGTGGTCTTGTTGGACTGGCGAATCTCTGCGGAGATCTTGTCGGCCATGTTGCCGGCTTCCATGTCCACCTTCTGCAGGAGCAGCGGGGCACGAATGGAGTCCTTGACCTCATCGAAGGGTGTGGTGTGCGCGGTTTCCTTGTCGAGCACCTTGATGATGTGGAAGCCGTATTGGGTGCGAATGAGGCCTGACATCTCGCCCTTGTTGAGGCTGAAGGCGGCCTTCTCAAATTCGGGGACGGTTTGGCCCTGCATGATCCAGCCCAGGTCGCCGCCCTTGCTCTTGCTGCCGGGATCTTCGGAGTACTTCTTGGCAAGTTCCTCGAAGTTGGCGCCCTTCTTGCGGGCCTGCACGAGAACATCCTCGGCCTTCTTCTTGATTTCTTCGATTTCCGCGTCGGTCTTGCCGCCCACGGTGAGGAAGAGAATGTGCTCGGCGTGAACGCGGTTGGGCACTTCGTATTGCTGGATGTTCTGCTGGTAGAGGGCTTTGAGCTCGTCGTCGGAGACGGGGATGGTCTGGCGAAGCTGCGCGAGGTCGACCAGAGCGTAGCGAGCGGCACGCTTTTCGGGAATCTGAAAATTGGCTTTGTTCTTTTCGTAGTAGGCCTTGATTTCAGCGTCATCGGCATTGACTTTGCCGAGCAGATCATCGGGCTTGATCAAGACGTAATCGAGCTTCACCTTTTCATTTTCGTAGCGAAACTCATCCTGGATCTCCGGAAGGCCGACGCTGATGCCATCGGTGATGAGCTTGCGGAACTTTTCCTCCACGAGACTGCTGCGCACGAGATCCTCGAAGGCGGGCACGGACATCTGGAAGCGCTGCTGGACTTCGCGGGCGTAGGCATCCATGCCGACGAAGGTGTCGCCGTTGAAAGCGGAGGGCACGTACATGCGGATGCGGTCGGCGCGTTCCTTTTCACTCACGGTGATGCCCATGCGCTTGGCTTCGTACTCCACTTCCTTTTGGAAGACGAGTTGATTGAGGATCTGGCGCGCATACAGGGCTTCGACCTGCTTGGGGATGGGGTTGTTACGGCGAATATCGTCGAGCTTCTGGTGCACTTCGGCGAGGGTGACGGTCTGATCGCCCACGCGGGCCACGACATCCGAGGAGGTCTCCGCGGAATTGGGGCCTTGCGGCACAAGATAGAGGAGCATGCTCACGGCGAGCAAGCCGATGACGACGCCGAAGAGGATTCGGACGCCGGTTTTCTTGTTGGAATCGCCAGCCATACCAGGTATCTCCCTAATGGATCAACGAAGCGGTGAACAAACCTTACATTATAGTGGAAAGGGAGCGAAAGGCCCAAATCAAGTTGCGGGGCGGTGGTGGGTGGGTACGCGCGTTTGTCGGTCCAATTGATTGCAGCAACAGTTGTGCTCGGCTTGATTCTGGGCCTGGCGAACTTTGCACAGACCATCTAGCGACCAAGCGGAACGGGAATCCCATCCAAAAAAGGACAATCACGGGGAGAATGGGAATAGCGCAAGGACTCGCAAGGAGGGAGTTGCGGGCCGGCGGGAGGACCAGTTTCCGATAGGTGTATTACGCATCCGGTAACATAAAACTCAGTTCAGGCCTTAGGGGCTCAATTGCATTCTCAACCTTTGCTTGTGGTTTTCGCGTCTATTGGCATCACCGGCTGGGTCGGGCGTTTGATATCGCTGTAGAGTAATCGTGAGAAGAGCGCGATGAATGCTAGAAGGAATGCTCCAGCAGGGAGTGCTCGCTGCTACTCAGCGTTGCGGACATCAGGTGCCACCACAATCCTGGCCAAGATTTCCCGATCATCCAAGCCTGAAACCGTGTAAACCACAATCGCCTCTGCGATTGCTGCGCTTTGTAATCCCTTGTTTCTAAGGTGGATAGCGAAATCGGATAACGCTGAGAAAAAAATCCAAAAAAACGGTTGCAACTGAGCTTGCGTTGTAGTCAACTATAGCACTAGTAGGCCAATGGTGATCGCTCGCACCTCAGGACGCGAGGGAAAACGCTCACCCGAAAGCAAAAAATCTCAAGGAGAATGAAACATGAAATACCTTCGTTTTATGCTGTCCGTCGCTGTTCTGATCTCGCTCTCCAGTGTAGCGTTCGCCCAGGCTGATGCGCAAAAGCCCCAATCGGACGCCCAAAAGTCCTTCGAGAAACTGAAAGCTCTGGCGGGTTCCTGGGAAGGCAAGGTGACAACCGTGCCGCCGCAAGCCGGGATGGGTGACGGGACGCTTATGCAGGTCTCGCTCCGCGTGACCTCACGGGGAAATGCGCTGGTGCATGAGATGAAGGAAGCGGGAACGCCGGACGATCCGGCGCGTAATGACCATCCGGTCACCATGTTCTACCTGGACAGCGATCGCCTGCTCCTGACGCATTATTGCGACGCCGGCAATCGCCCTCGCATGGTGGCCAGGACGTCGCCGGACGGAAAAACGGTGGAATTCGACTTTCTCGACGTCGCCGGCGGTACGCAGTACGGACACATGCACCATGCAGTGTTTACTATCATCGACGCCAACCATCACACCGAGGACTGGACTTACATGATGCCCGAGGACAAGCCAGTCCAGGCGCACTTCGACCTGCAGCGCACAAAATGACGCGAGCGTGTCTCCTGCAAGAGCTATCTGGAAAACCTGATGGATCGTGAGTGGAACGACAGTCAGCCGATTTACCGCCAGATTCGCGACCGTGTCGTCGCGATGATCCTCGACGGAGTGCTCAAGGAAGGTGATCCGCTGCCGTCCGTGCGCAATGTCGCGGCCGACTATCGGGTCAATCCGCTCACGGTTCTGAAGGGTTATCAAGAACTGGTGGACGAGGGACTTGTCGAGAGTAAACGAGGCCGCGGCATGTTCATCAATGCGGGCGCGCGCAATCTGTTGCTGCAGGGCGAACGCCAGAAGTTTCTTACGGAAGAATGGCCCAAAGTGTCCGCAACTATCCAGCGGCTCGGCCTGACACCGCAAGAACTGCTGGATGCTGCCGCAAAGCGCCCGTCGTCGAATGATGCGGAGAAGGAGCGGAAGCGATGACAGTCATAGAAGCACGCGGTCTCCGCAAGGCCTTCGGTACAACCATCGCGGTGGACAGCGTCGATTTGCGTGTCGAGGAGGGCCGCATTCTCGGACTCATCGGCCCCAACGGTGCTGGCAAGACCACTGCGCTGAACGCGATTCTCGGTCTCACCTCATATCAGGGAGAACTGAAGGTGCTCGGACGCGACCCGTGGACTCATCGCGATCAGCTCATGCGCGATGTCTGCTTCATTGCCGATGTCGCCGTGCTGCCACGCTGGATCAGGGCTTCGCAGGCGCTCGATTACCTCGCCGGCGTGCATCCGCGCTTCGACCGTGCGAAGGCGGAAGGTTTTCTAGCAAAGACGGCCATCAAGCCCACCAGCAAGGTCAGGGAATTGTCGAAGGGGATGGTTACGCAGTTGCACCTCGCTCTGGTGATGGCCATTGATGCGAAATTGCTGGTGCTGGACGAGCCGACGCTTGGCTTGGACATCCTGTATCGCAAGCAGTTCTACGATTCTCTGCTGAGCGACTATTTCGATCGCAGCCGCACCATCGTCGTGACCACGCATCAGGTGGAAGAGGTGCAGCACATCCTCACCGATCTCATGTTCATCAACCGCGGTCGTATCGTGCTCGATTGCACTATGGAAGAATTCGAGCGGCGCTATGTGGAAGTGACGGTGCATCCGGAGCAGGTCGCCGCAGCACGGGCGCTCAAGCCGATATACGAGAGGCAGGCGCTCGGTCGAAGCATCCTGCTGTTCGATCATGTCGATCGTCAGCAACTCGCCAGCCTTGGCGAAGTGCGCACGCCCGGCATTGCCGACGTGTTCGTTGCCGTGATGGGCAATCAGGCCGGCCAGGCAGAAGGAGCAGCCAGATGAATATGCCGTCGAACGCCATGCCGGAGTCTCCCCTCGGCTCGCAGATCCTCGCGCCCACAGACATTTCGGCGACTCGGCGCATGTACTGGTCGGTGCGACGCGAATTGTGGGAGAGCCGTTCGATCTACATCGCGCCGCTGGCCGTCGCGGCGCTAATCCTGGCCGGATTCCTGATAAGTGCGATTCATCTTCCTGACAAGATGCGTGCCGCGTTGGCGCTCAACCCGATGCAGCAGCACGAGCTCATCGAGCAGCCGTACAACTTCGCCGCGCTTCTGATCATGGGGACCACTTTTATTGTCGCGGTGTTTTACTGTCTCGACGCGCTGTACGGTGAACGCCGTGATCGCAGCATCCTGTTTTGGAAGTCGCTGCCGGTTTCCGATCTCACGACCGTGCTCTCGAAGGCGAGCATTCCGCTCGTGGTTCTCCCGCTGGTCACGTTCGCGATCACCGTTGTCACGCAAGGAATCATGCTGCTGTTGAGCACCGCAGTGCTGCTGGGAAGCGGTCCGAGTGTCGCGACGCTATGGACCAACTTGCCGTTGTGGCACATGTCGGTGATGCTGTTCTACCACCTTCTGACCATTCATGCGCTCTGGTATGCGCCCCTCTTCGGCTGGCTGCTGCTGGTATCAGGCTGGGCGCGGCGCGCGCCATTTCTGTGGGCCGCGTTACCGCTGCTGGCAATCGGCGTGGTCGAGAAGATTGCGTTCAACACTTCGCATTTCGCCGCCATGCTGGGGCAGCGCATAGGGGGCGCCCCGGAACATGCCGCGCACACGGCGGGCAGCATGTCGATGGATTCGCTGACGCCACTCACTCCGGGTCAATTCCTGATCAGTCCGGGTTTGTGGATCGGACTGGCAGTAACGGCGGCATTCCTCGCGGCAGCGGTCCGGCTGCGCCGCTATCGCCAACCGATTTGACGCGCTTCCAGTCTTTAATTCAATGCTTCGCGTAAGGAACACGGGTGCGGGTGGCACAAAGCAGGGCCAAATAGCATCACGGGACGAAAAGCGGCGGAAACGCTATTTGTAGATTGAGTACGGGGTAGCGGTGTGGCGCCCGCACGTGCAAAGGGCTGTGCTAAATTGCGAAGTTGGAGCAATCGCGGCACGGACTCCAGTGACCACGCAGACCCCCATCGAGCCACGGCGACCGACATCGGCCCCCACGCCGCAGCAGGCGCCGAAGATTCATCGCGTAGAGGTGTATTGGCACGCCGTAACGTACAAGACCGTCGCCATCTACCTGGTGCTCTTGTTTGTGATCATTATCGCGGGTATATACGTCGCCATCCCGGACTGGACCACCATCGTGACGAACAAAATCAACAAGGCGATTGGCAACGTTGACAATGATCCCCTGACAATCACACAAACGCAGGCCAAGTTCGTGAACCTGGACGGCCGGGTGCAGGTCAAGAAGGTGAACTCCGTGACCTGGGCGGACGCCGATTATCACACCGCGCTGGACAAAGGCGATTTGATCCAGACGGGCTCGGACGGAGCGGCGCGCATCACGTTTGCGGACGGCACGGAATACACGGTGAAGGCGGATACGCTGGTTACGGTGGAAGAGAACAGCGTAACCAAAGACCGCGCGAACACCGCCGTGCGTATCAACACCGGAGAGGTAAACCTGGCCACGCCGACATGGTCTTCGCGTGACTCGCAGGCGGCCATCAGCGTGGAAGATGCCACCGCTTACGTGCAGCAGAACAGCCGGGCAACCGTGAAGAACGATCCCAACAAGAACGAGCACGAAATCGTGGTGGCCACGGGCGCGGCGGAAGTGCGGCGTGGGCAGGAAAAAATCGAGCTGACACAGTGGGAAAAGGCGAGCTTCCCGACTGGCGGACCAACGCAGAAATCGAATGTGCTGGCGCCGCCGGGACTCGTATCGCCGCTGAACCTGGCGCCCATTATTTCGGAGAAGCCGAAGACAGCGCAAATCCGGTTTGAGTGGCAGCCGGTGGAAGACGCGGTAGGGTACACGCTGCGCATCAGCCCGACGACGATGTTCACAAAGATGGTAAAAGAAGTGAAAGTGAGCGGCACGAGCGCGGAAGAGAGCGGACTGGAAGCCGGCGACTATTTCTGGAATGTGACCGCATCCGACGCCAAGAAGCAAACCAGCGAATTCAGCGAAACATTCAAATTCACGCTGGTGGCTCAGGGCAAGACGCAGGAAATGCTGCTGGACATCGAGAGCACGCAGATTCACGGGCGCGTCGCCGAACTGATCGGCAAGACGGAGCCGGGCGCGGCGCTGATCATCAACGGGCAGGCGGTGGCGAATATTTCGCCCGACGGAAGTTTCCGCCATTTCACCGAGCCGCTGGAACCCGGCCAGCACACCATCGTGGTGATCGGGTCCAACCGGCGCGGCGGAACGGCGAAACAACAGGTTTCCATCGTAGTGCCGAAGTGAACTTGGGGAACGGCGGGTTGCGCTTTTGCGTGCGGCACCGAATCCGGCGACAATGGAAGGTTGCACGGACAGGGGCGGGCACGCAGCGATCCTACCTGGCAGGATCCTCTCCGCGGGGGGAAAGCAGTAATGACTAAGAATGGATACAACCTGAGGTCGGTGTTCAGCCTGTTTTCTTCCGACCTGGCGATCGATCTGGGAACGGCGAACACCCTGGTGTTCGCGCACGGCAAGGGGATTGTCGTGAACGAACCGTCGATCGTGGCGATCAACAAAGCCACCGGAGAAGTGGTGGCGGTGGGGCGCGAAGCGAAAGACATGCTGGGACGCACGCCGGGAAATGTGGTGGCCATCAAGCCGATGAAGGATGGGGTGATCGCGGATTTCAAGGTCACGGAAAAGATGCTGACGTATTTCATCCAGAAGGCGCACAACCGGCGCGTGCTGGTGCACCCGCGCATCGTCATTGGGGTGCCCAGCGAAATCACGCCGGTGGAAAAGCGCGCGGTGCAGGACTCCGCCTACCGGGCACGCGCCAGCGAAGTCTACCTTGTGGAACAGGCCATGGCCGCGGCCATCGGCGCGGGGCTGCCCATCGAGGAGCCCAGCGGAAACATGGTGGTGGATATCGGCGGCGGCACCACGGACATCGCGGTGATTTCCATGAGCGGGATCGTGTACTCGCGGTCGGTGCGCGTGGCGGGTAACGAGATGGATGAAGCCGTGATGCAGTATTTGAAACGCAAGTACAACCTGCTGGTCGGCGAGCGCACGGCGGAACAGATCAAGATGGAAATTGGCTCCGCGTACCCGCTGGAAAAGCCGCTGACGATGGAAGTGAAGGGGCGCAACCTGATCGAGGGCGTGCCGCGCACGGTAACGATTGACGACAGCGAAATCCGCGAAGCGCTGAGCGAATGCGTGGCCACGATACTGAATGCCGTGCGCGTGGCGCTGGAGCGCACACCGCCGGAGCTTTCCGCCGACATCAGCGACCGCGGCATCGTGCTTACGGGCGGCGGGGCGCTGCTGAAGAATCTGGACAAGCGCATCCGCGAGGAGACCGGCTTGCCGGTATCGATCGCGGATGATCCGCTGGCGTCGGTGGTGCTGGGCACGGGCAAGATGCTCAGCGATTTCAAGCTGCTGCGCATGGTGTGCATCGACTGACGTAGTCATAAGTTTTCAGTTATAAGTATTAAGTAATGCGCTCGAATCGTTCCTTCCCAGTTTGAAGGTTACGGGAAACGCCCGGACATGGTATCGATCCCCTCAAGACATAAATCGCTGGCGCTGCTGGCGGGCGTCCTGCTGGCGCAGGTCCTGTTGCTGGCGGTGCAGATCAAACGCGATTCGCGCGGGCGGTTGATCCGCGTGTGGGCGGTATCCACAGTGACGCCGTTCGAACGCGCGGGAGCCTGGAGCGTCCGGAAAGTACGCGGCGTGTGGCAACACTATTTCGCGCTGCAAAGCACCGCGCGAGAGAACGAAACGCTGCGGATTGAGAACGACGCGCTGAGGCTGTCCATCTCGCAACTGCAAAGCAAGGCGGCGGAGGCGGACCGGCTGGGCGCGCTGCTGAACTTCAAAGCCGCGAATGAAAAAGTGGCGATGGTGGGCGCGCGGGTGATTGGCGCGAGCGCGGGAACGGCGAGCCGCACGATTGAAATCGACCGCGGCGAGCGCGACGGCATTCACCGCAATCAGCCGGTGATCACGCCGGACGGCGCGGTGGGCAAGGTGATCGAGGCGTACCGTGATTCGGCGCAGGTGCTGGTGTTAACGGACAAGGACAGCGGCATCGGCGCGATGCTGGTGGAGTCCCGGATTCAGAGCCCGGTGGGCGGCACCGGCGAGCCGATGCTGACGATGAAGTATGTGCCCACCGACGAAACGGTGAATGTGGGCGAGAAGATCGTGACCAGCGGCATGGACAAGATTTTTCCGCGCGACGTGCCGGTGGGCACGGTGGTGGAAGTGAAGACGGGCAATCCGTTCAAGCAGATTCGCGTGAAGCCCGCAGCGAACCTCGACCGGCTCGAAGAAGTGTTTGTGCTGCTGACGCAGGAGCCGCTGGAATTCCAGAAAGAAGCGGAAGCACAGAGCGCGCCAGGGCCGAATGTGCCGGCGGAGACCCCCGCGACGGCGCCGCCAGTGGCGGTGAAACCATGAATGACACATTCGAACTGCGCAGCGGCGACACGCACATTGAGGTGCATAAGTTTTTCCCGGGCTCGATCGCGGGAGTGACCATCCTGGCGCTGGTGCTGCAAGCGGCGTTTCCGGTGTATTTGCCGAAGCTGAGTTTTCTGGACTTGCCGCTACTGATTACGATTTATTTCGGATTGAGCCGGCGAAATCCTTCCACGGGTTTGCTTCTCGGCACGACGATTGGATTGCTGCAGGACAGCTTGAGCGGGCCGACCGTGCCCCTGGGACTCTACGGTATTGCGAAAACGGTGGTGGGTTATCTGGCGTCGTCGATTGGCGCGCGGCTGGATACCGAGCATCCCGTGGCGCGCTTCGCGTTGACGGCCGTGTTTTTTGTGCTGCAGCAGGCCGTGATGGTGCTGACGCGGCGCTTGCTGCTGGCACAGCCGGAGCCGTGGTTCAACACGCATTTGGCCATCGCCGCAGCGATGAATGCGGTGCTCAGCGTGCCGTTGTTCCTGCTGCTGGACCGCCTGCGGCGGTCGTCGTAGCGTATACCAAACAGATCAATTGTAATCGGTGCATGAACAAAAAGGCGGCAGGTGCACGAGTTTGCTCGGTTGGCTGCAATTCTGGCGGGAAAATCGGAACAGGTTCAGTTACCAGATTCGGCGCACGCCGTAGGCGTCAAAGATGATTTCATTCGTGATGATGGGAACGCCTTCTGCCTGAGCCTGGGCAATCAGCATGCGGTCGAAGGGATCCTTGTGCGGACCAGGCAGTAGACCAGCACGGATAGCGTGGTCGGGCGATATGGGAAGCAACTCAAAACCTTCGCGCCCCACATAGCCCACGAAGTTCGCGGCCAGTTCCGCGGCAGTCGACAACTTGCCGAGGCGGACCTTGGTGGCAATTTCCCAGGCTGAAGCGGCGCTCACGATCACAGTGTTCTGGATCTCGGCGATGAACTTCCGGGCCGGCTTGCTCAGGGCGGGATCGTCCGAAAGCCACCAAAGCAGGGCATGGGTGTCTAAAATCGCGCGCACAAGAGGCTATTCCCAGCCTGCCAGTTCCTCCTGGGCAAGCGGCGCAAAGAATTCCGGTCCGACATACAGCTTGCCTTTGAGCGAACCCGGCTGACGCTTCCCTTTGATCTCTCCCACGGAGACGAGGCGCGCCACGGGCTTGTCGCCGCGCGCGATGATCACCTCTTCTCCGGCGGAAGCTTTCTTGATCAGCCGGGAAAGAGTGGACTTTGCTTTGTGTATGGTGACGACGCTCATGGCGATTACCTAGCTAACTAATCTTAGCTAATTACCATTGCTGGCGCAAGGCAGAATCCGGCGAACGCGTCATGCACGGGCGGCCGTTCAGTGGGCGAGGAGGAACTGCTTGAAGTCGTCGTAGCTAGCGGTCATGGGGAGAGAGAGCTTGGGGCGATTGAGGTATTCGGCCAGGCGTGAGGGAAGCGGCGGAGCAATGCCGATTCCCTTTTGGACGATTTCGGCGAATTTGGCGGGATGCGCGGTGGCCAGCACTAAGCCCTGCGACGGCTCGGGATGTTCCTTGCGGTACGCTTCCCAGGCATGAATGCCCACCGCCGTGTGCGGGTCGCTGATATAGCGGAAACGGTCCCACACGTTGTGCATCTGCTGCAGCGTTTCTGCATCGGTAGTGCTCTGCCCCCAGATTTCCTTGCGAACGTTTTCGATGCGGTTGCGGCACAAATCGAGCAGGCGCGGAAAATTATTGGGATTGCCGACGTCCATTGCGTTTGAATACGTGGCAACGGCCTCTTTCGGCTTATATTCCCCGCTCAACAGATAACGCGGCACCGCATCGTTGGCGTTGGTCGCGGCAATGAATCGCGAAACTGGCAGCCCCAGGCGCTTCGCGAAGAGACCCGCGGTCAGATTGCCAAAATTCCCGCTGGGCACCGAAACAATCAGGGGCACGGAAGCCACCGGCAACTGGCGGTAGGCGGCCACGTGATAGAACATCTGCGGCAGCAGGCGCGCCACGTTGATGGAATTGGCGGAGGTGAGAAAGGCGCGGTGGTTCAGCTCCTCGTCGGCGAACGCCTGCTTCACCAGGCGCTGGCAATCGTCAAAGGTGCCGGAAACTTCCAGCGCGGTAATATTTTCGCCGAGCGTGGTGAATTGCTTTTCCTGGGCTTCGCTGATGCGCTTCGAGGGATACAGAATCACCACGCGGATGCCGGGCACGTGGAGAAAGCCGTGAGCGACGGCGCTGCCCGTGTCGCCGGAAGTGGCCACGAGCACGGTGAGTTGCCGGTCCTCGCCACGCACGAAATAGCCCATGAGGCGGGCCATGAAGCGCGCCCCAAAGTCCTTGAAAGCCAGCGTCGGACCGTGAAACAGCTCAAGGATATGCAGCGCTGGCGAAAGCGAGACGAGCTTCACCGGAAAATTGATGGCTTCGGCAACAATCTGCCAGAGCACTTCTTCGGGCACGTCCGGGGTGGCAAATGGCCGGACCACGCGAAAGCAAACTTCCGTGAAAGGCAGGCGGCGAAATTCCTTGAGCTCCTCGGGAGTGTGGCGCGCGATTTCCACTGGCACGTACAGGCCGCCATCGGGCGCGAGGCCGCGGAGGGTCGCGCCTCGTAAGGAGGTGAGCGGGGCTTTGCCGGAGGTGCTGCGGTATCTCATGGGCGTTTCGTTTGGTCTTGGCTATTTCCGGGGCGAAAGCTGCTCCTTGATTCTTTGCAAAAATCGTTCACCGTCTGATGCCGTGGCGTTTCCGGATCCCAGCGACAATTCCCGCAAGCCGGCCACCGGCACGGTGCAGTGCGCCAGCGCTTCATAGCTTTGCCGGCGCGCCGCGATCAGTGCCGGGTAGCAACGCGCCACCGTTTCGCGCGGTGTTTCGCCGGGTCTCGGCTGAAACGCTCCGCGCCACAACACGGGTTTGGGATCTTCCAGGTAGCGCCGGATTAAAAGCTCCTGCTCGTCCGCGGAAGCCGCCAGATACACAATGGCCATCAGCCCCCGCAGTCTATACAACAAATGGTTCCCGCAGTAAATCACGCTGCCGGTCGTATCCAAAATGAGTTCGTGGTGCGGATTTTTTTCCAGGCCGGTAAGGACTTCGTCGAGAGTCGCGGTCTCCTCCGCCAGGTACTGCGCCTCGCGTTGGGCATAGGTGGAGCGGTCTGGCCAGCCCATCCACGCGGCTACGCCGTTGATCCCGCTGAATCCTCCCGCCTGAAGGATGGAAGCAAGACGCGCTTCGATCTGATCATCGCAGGAAATCGCGGGAAATCCGAGAGAAGCAAGACTCTTGGTCCAATAGGATTTGCCCGCGCCAGACATTCCAATGAGCGCGAGCCGCAGCGGCTTATCTGAAAGAGAGGCCATGGAGAACTAAGAATTGTAGTTGATTCGGCGGGAAGCACGAAACGCCAAAAGTCTCCAAGCGAAACACTTCCTACCTGACGCCCGCAGAGGAGGGATTGAACAGGCGACACAGGGGGCATGGGTGCCCGTCACATCAGTTGCGGTTAAAAGCCATGGCCTGACGAACAACGCGGGTCTTCCCTCAAGACGCCGGAGGCCGTTGTATGACCGGCTACCTGTCCTTTGGGACGGGTTGCGCCCCCCGTAGGCAAGTGCTACTTTTAGTGAGACTTCCGAACGATGGCGGTATTGGAAGCCGCGCGGCGACGGGAGAGCTTGGTCGAGTCATCGGAGGCCGTGGGGGCCTCGTTGAACGGACTACACGACCTTCTTCGCTGCCAACAGAGAGATTGCGCGAGCGGGCACCGCTCAGCCCTGAAGAAAAGAGCGCTCGCGCGCAGGTTCTTCGTGTCGTACTGGTTTCGCAACGACAATCGATTGCCGCAGGAACGTCTGGCGGCTGCCTCCTACGTGATCGTGGGTATTATTGCGTTGCTGCTCCTCGGCTTCTGGAAGCTCCAAGTTATTGATTCCGATAAGTATGGCCAACTGGCGGAGCGCAACCGGGTGCGCTCGATTCCCATTATCGCGCCGCGGGGACGCATGCTGGACCGCGATGGGCGCGTGCTGGTGGACAACTATCCCTCCTTCAGCGTGCTATTGCTGCGCGACGATAGCGCGGCCGTGGACAAGAATCTTCCCGCGATTGCCGATGGGCTGGGGTTGTCCCTGGATGATTTGAAGGAGCAGCTGAACAACACGATCAACCTGCCGAAATTCCAGCCTATTGTCATCAAGCCGGAAGCGACGCCGGCGGACGTGGCGTTCATCGAATCGCACCGCGCGGATGTTCCGCTGCTGGAAATGTTGATGGTGCACCGGCGAAGGTACTTGCCGGGCGGATTCATGTCCCATGCCAGCGGGTATGTAGGGGAAGTGAGCGAGCAACAGATCGAGGCCAGCAACGGCAAGCTGCGGCCGGGCGACTTCGCGGGCAAGTCCGGATTGGAGAGGCAATATAACGATCTGCTGATGGGCACGGACGGGATGCGGCGCGTGGTGGTCAACAGCGTGGGCAAGGAAATGAAGGAAATGCGCCTGTCGCAGCAGGAGGCCATTCCGGGCAAGCAGATTCAATTGACGATCGATTACGATCTGCAAGAAGTGGCGGAGAAGGGACTGGGGGACAAGCAGGGAGCGGTGGTGGCGCTCGATCCGCGAACGGGCGAGGTGCTGGCGTTTGCCAGCCATCCAGCGCCCGATCCGAATGATTTCGCGGTGCGAATTTCGAAGGAAGAGTGGCAAAGATTAAATGAAGATCCGGATCGGCCGCTGTTAAATCGCGTGACGCAAGCGCAACTGGCGCCAGGTTCGGTGTTCAAGGTCGTGATGGCGACAGCTATGTTGGAGTCGAAGGTTCCGCCGGAGAATTTCACGGCGTTCTGCCCGGGGTATGGCGTTTTTTATGGGCAAATGCACAAGTGCTGGGTCTACGGGAAGGGCGGACACGGCGTGGTGAATCTGCACCAGGCTATCGTCCAATCCTGCGACGTGTTTTTCTACAATGTCGGGATGCGCATGGGGATAGGCACGATTTCCAAGTATGCCAAGATGCTGGGGCTAGGGGCAAAAACCGGGATTGACTTGCCTTCGGAAGAACCCGGGTTGGTGCCTTCAGAAGAATGGGTAGAGCGAGTGTTTCATCATAAATGGTATCCGGGATCGACAATTTCAGTTGCCATTGGTCAGGGCTCGGTGATGGTCACGCCGCTGCAAGTCGCTTACGTGATCGGGGGAATCGCCTCCGGGGGTGACTTCAAGCAGCCGCACTTGCTGAAGGATGCACAACAGGTCGGCGAGGTGCACGTGGACCTGGCCGAAAACACGGTCGAGCAGGTTACCCAGGGGCTGTATGGGGTAGTGAACGAACCCGGGGGAACAGGCCAGGCAGTGAAACTGCAGGGGATCGAGTTTTGCGGGAAGTCCGGTACCGCGCAGATGATGAGTTTCAGCGCGGCTAGCCGCCTTGGGTTGGGAAAAGGCCGCAATGACGGATGGTTCGTAGGTTTTGCGCCGCGCCGCGATCCGGAAATTGTGGTCGCCGCGGTCGTTCAGGACACGACGGAACACGGAGGCGTTGTCGCGGGACCTGTCGTGCGCGATATTGTGAAGGCATATTACGATAAGAAGGAAAAGAAGAACCAGGGCCAGGTGACGGCAGAAAATCAGACGCGGCAATTGAAAAAGAGCGAAGCCAGGGAGGCAGCGGAAGAGCCTAAGGCGGAGCTAAACCCGGGGGAGACGGCAGCGGTGATGGCTGCGAGCGGCAAGAAGAAAGCGCGGAGAGAGTGAGGGTGGGTTTGTCCTGAAAGGCAGAGGCCTCGCACTGTAGACTTCACTCGGAATGACGTTGTTCAGGATTGGTAGGGCAGGGGAAAGATGAAGGACGCACCCGGAACACGCGATTACGATTGGTGGCTGGTGGCCATCGTGGCGGCGATTTGCGCGCTGGGCGTGATCGAGGTTTATTCGGCGACGCACGGCAGCGCGCTGGCGGGCATGCACCTAAAGCAGATCCGCTGGCTGGTGGTGGGCGTGGTGTTGATGTTCGCGTTCTCCCGAGTGGACTATCACGTGATCATGGACCAGGCGCCCATTTTGTACATCATTGGAATTGCGGCGTTATTGGCGGTTTTATTGGTGGGTCACACGCGGTTTGGGGCCAAACGGTGGATTCCCGTGATGGGAGAATTTCTCCAGGTGTCAGAATTGGTCAAATTGATTATAATCATAGTGTTGGCGCGCTTCTTCGCGGAGGTGCGCACGGATGAGCTCTCCCTGCAGGATTTGATCAAAGCAGGGTTAATCGTTGGTTTGCCGTTGGCGTTAATTTTGAAGCAGCCCGATTTGGGCACCGCTCTTGTACTGGTGCCCATGTTGGTCGTCGGCGCATTTCTGGCGGGGCTGCAATGGAAACACGCCGCGGCTATCGTATTAATCGGCGTCTTGATGTTACCCGCAGGGTGGCATTTCTTGAAGCCGTACCAGAAGGAAAGGGTTACGTCGTTCCTGCATCCCGAAGAAGACGCGAAAGGCTCCGGCTACCAGGTTTTGCAGTCGAAGATAGCGGTGGGCTCGGGCGGTTTCTGGGGGAGAGGTTTCGGCAACGGCACCCAGAATCAACTTGGGTACATTCCGGTCCGGTACTCCGACTTCATCATGTCGGCCTGGGCGGAAGAACAGGGATTCAAAGGTGTGCTGCTTGCTTTGGGGCTGTACATGGCGTTGTTGTTGCGTTTAGTGCAGAACGCCCAGCGGGCGAAGGACCGCGCGGGAATGTTTCTGGTCATGGGCGTGGCGGCGGCGCTGGGGTTTCACGTTTTGGTGAATGTGGCTATGGTCATCGGGGCAATGCCGGTAACGGGCATCCCTTTGCCGCTGATGTCCTACGGAGGTTCCGCCACGTTGTTTGTATTCCTGGCGATTGGCCTGGTGATGAATGTCCGGCTGCGCCGATTCGTTAACTAAGTCATAGCCAGTCCCGAGCGCATCATCTCAGTTCAGGGAGGTTGCGCCGGTTCGGTGGCCCCGATTGAAGCCGGGGTTGCTAATCAAGAAGGAATTTGAAGAGTGAGGATAGCATCGTCCGCCGTTACCCCGGGGAGATCCCGGCAACGGCCTAGCCTCGTTAGCAGAAGGATAAAGAAGTACGAGAGCCGCACTGCGGCCTTTCCCTCCGGCTACGAACGCAATGCCGCAACAGCAGAATTGTTGCCCGCGTGTTCCGGTCTGAACCGGAACGGCGCCCTGCCTTGGCCCCCCGATAGAGAGGTTCCAGCGGCGGTGCATCCTAAGGAGTTTTCATGTCGAAAGAATTGGTTATATCGGCGGGCTCGCACGAGCGACGCGTCGCCATTTTGGAAGAAGGACAGCTAGTCGAGATCTACATTGAGCGCGAGAAAGAGTTCGCGCTCGTCGGCAGCATCTACAAGGGAAAAGTCACCCGCGTTCTGCCGGGCATGCAATCGGCATTCGTGGATATCGGCCTGGATGGCGACGCGTTCCTGTATGTCAGCGACGTCTTCGAAAACCTCGAGGACTACGATCACGGTCAGCCACACGGAGATGGGCCAGCGCCTTTGCTGGCGGCTCAGGGAGAGCCGGCCATCGAAGTTCTGCCGGGGGAAACGCTGGCGGCAGCAGGGGTGCACGAAGAGGTGCACCTGGACGAAGAGACGGAAGACCGCGGAGGCCCCGAGGAGCGGGAAAGTCGCGAAGAGTACCGCCCCCACGAACCGGATCACTCCGTGGAACCGGGCAACGCGAGCGCGGCGCCGCGCGGCGAAGAACCCGGCGGGGACTCGGTGGTTTCAGAGACCGAGGAGCGCCAGCCGGATTCCAATGCTTCCGCGCCGCAGAATTTTGCTCCCTCCTACAATCCCACGCGGAATTATCCGCCGCGCATGGGAAACGATCGCGGCCCGGGTCAGGACCGTGGCGGGGACCGCGGAGACCGTGGCGATCGCGGCGGCGATCGCGGACGCGGCCGGGGAGGGCGCTGGGGACGCCGGCGCGGCGGAAGCGGCGATCGCGATCGCGGCGGACGTCACCACGGCCAGGGCGGACGCAATCTGCCACCATCGAAGTACGCTTCGCCGCAGGGCGAACGTGATTCGCGCGGCTTTGACAATCGTCGCCCTTCTGGCGATCGCGGCCCAAGCGCGCCGGCCGAACGGAGAGAGGACGACATCGTCCTGCCGGGCGAATCGCTCGCCAAGTATCGCGGGCGTCCGGTGCCACCGCCGGTCGAGCCGTTGGGGGACCACGAGCCCGAGGAGCGTCAGCCTGATTTTGAAGAGAAGCCCACGCGCCCAGCAGGCGGCATGCAGCCGAACTCTGGCGTGCCACGGCGTTTCTCCGGAAGCTTGCCACATTGGGTCCTAGCGGACACGGAATCGGAAGGCGAAGCGGCCGCTGGCGGTGAAACACGGACGGAAGAAACTCCCGCTGCCGCCGAATCCGCCGAGCAGGAGACTGCGCGAGCGGAAGAACATCACGAGGAAGCTCACGCCGAGGCGCACCACAACGGAACCTCCGGCCTCAGCGAAGAGGAGCTCTCCGCACTCTCTTCGCGGCTGGTCGAGGCCAAGCATGAAGAGACCCAGGCGCGGGCCGAAGCGGATTCCCACGCGGGCGGCCCGGTCTTTGAAGAAGAAGGCGAAGGGTCCCACGAGGAACACCACGAGGATTTTCACGAGGAAGCTCGCGAAGACGCACATGAGGCCGAAGACCATCTTATCGAGGAAGAGCTTGCCGAGGAATCCGAGCAGGAGGAGCGGGAGCGCGGCGAAGAAGAATCCGAAGAGGAACAGGACGAGCGCGAAGAGCGCCAAGAGCAGGAAGAACATCAGGAAGTGATCGAGGCGGCTAAAGCAGCCTTCGATCGCGACGAAGGCGGGGAGCGCACCGAGGAAGGACAGTACGAGTCCATTTCGGCACAGGGCGCCACCGGCGAAACGAGCAGCGAGGAAGACGTCGTGCTCCTTCCCGGCGAAACGCGCAGCCCGCGCAATGCCGGCGCACCGCGCGAGGAATTTGTGCGGCGTGATTCGGCGCGCATCGGCAGCAACCCGCGCTCCCGCTTCCAGCGGCCGCAACGCGGCGGGCGCGGCCGGGATGACCGGGGGCCGCGTGGCCGCCACGACGGGCGCCGCGATCGGGGCGACCGCGGAGATCGTGGCGACCGGGGAGGTGACCGGGGACGCGGGCGATTTGAGCGCCGCGGACATGCTCCTCACCGCGGGCATCATGTTGGGTACGCGCCGCAACGCCGTCCGCAGCTCATTTCCGAAATGCTGAAGGCGGGCCAGGATGTGGTCGTGCAGATTGCCAAGGAGCCTCTGGGCAAGAAGGGCGCGCGCATCACCAGCCACGTGGCCTTGCCGGGACGCTTCCTGGTGTACATGCCGACGATTGACCACATCGGCGTTTCCCGCAAGATCGCCAGCGCGGAAAACCGCTCGCGCCTTCGCCGTCTGGTTGGCGAAGCGCGGGGCAGCTATCCGGGCGGCTTCATCGTGCGCACGGCCGCAGGCGGGGCGACGGACGATGAAATCCGCACGGACATCGAGTTCCTCGGCAAGACCTGGAACGAGATCAAGCACAAGAACGACGAACGCAAAGCGCCCGCGCTTCTGCACCGCGACCTGAACCTGGTCGAGCGCATCCTGCGCGACTACGTGAGCGACGATTTCACGGGCATCTGGATTGACAACGAAGAGGAATACAGCAAGGTGGTGGAATTCGTCAGCCGCTTCCAGCCAAAGCTCGTCACCAAGGTCAAGCTCTATACCAAGGAGCAGCCCATCTTCGAGGAGTTCGGCATCCAGCACGAACTGGACAAGGCCCTGCGCGCCAAGGTGTGGCTGAAGTCCGGCGGCTACATCGTCATCAACCACACCGAAGCGTTGGTGGCCATCGATGTCAACACCGGGAAATTCGTGGGCAAGGGCTCCACGCGCCTGGAAGACACCATCGTCAAGACCAACCTGGAAGCCGTGAAGGAGATCGTGCGGCAGATTCGTTTGCGCGACCTCGGCGGCATCATCGTGGTGGACTTCATCGACATGGAAGAGCGGAGGAACCGCGAAAAGGTGCTGGTGGCGCTGCAATCGGCGCTGGAGCAGGACAAGGCGCCGTCGAAGGCGCTCTCGTTCAACGAGTTCGGCCTGGTCTGTATCACGCGCAAGCGCACCAAACAGGCGCTGGAGCGTGTGCTTTGCCAGCCCTGCCCGTATTGCACGGGCTCGGGCATGGTCAAGTCCATCCCCACGCTCTGCTACGAAATTCAGTCGGAGGCGCGCAAGATGGCCGTGGCCGATCATGAAGGGCCGAACCTCACACTGCGCGTGCATCCGGAAATCGCCAAGGCGCTGAAGACGCGCGAGTCCATCTTGATTGATGAGCTGGAGCAGAACGCGCACAAGCACATCATCATCCAGTCAGATGCCACGCTGCATTGGGAGCAGTACGACATTTATTAGCCCGGCAAGCTGTATCTGCTTTGTGCTCATGTAGATAATAGTCACAGGGCCGGAAGTGGCCTAAAAATGGCCTAAAGGGTATACTGGGGGCCAGGAGGAAAGCTCCCATGCCCGATCCCCAAACCCGAAGCGTCAAAGTTCAAGTTCGCCACTCACTGAAGTGTAAGGACAGGAAGCGCGGCGCGGATTGGCGGCGCTGTCATTGTTTCAAAATTCTTCGCATTTATGAGGGCGGAGGGCCGGGCGCTAATCGGCGCGTGGCCACGAAAACCCGAAGCTGGGAGGAAGCGGAACGGCAAGCCCAACAACTGCGCGATTCTTGGGACCCCGTAAAAGCCGAATTGCACCGGCTGAAGGCCGAAAAGGAAGCCAAGCAGGTAACGATTGAGGAAGCCGTGGCGCTGTACATCGCGGACATGATCGCCCGGCTTGGCGACAATGGTACGGTAGCAATGGCCCGCTCGCTTCTGGGGCACATTGATCCTGAATCAAAAGCTGTGGACAAACCCGGCCATCTGTTTCGGTGGTTGGATAAGATACCCCCGGATGTGCGCCCGGCCCATATCGCGGATCTCACCACATCGCTGCTCACGCAATGGCGGGCTTCGTGGAAGTTCGCTGACTACACGGCTGCCCAGAGATGGGGCATGGTGCGCTCATTCTTCAATTTCTGCGAAGCGCAAGGATGGATTCAGGACAGCCCAGCCCGCAAGCTTCGGCGCGTGGATTATGACAGTGGCAGCCGTACCGCGATTTTCACCGACAAACAGTACGATGCGATTCTGGGCGCAGTAGCGGAATCTGAGCCTGAGAATGTATCAGCCGTGACCCGCGCCGCCTGGAAGGAAAGGATTACAACCTTTCTTGAATTGCTGCGCTGGTCGGGAATGGCCCTGATAGACGCCGTGCAATTCCGCCCCGAATTGGTGGATGCCGAAGGCGTGCTTAGGTACCGCCGCCAGAAAACAGGCGAACTCGCTACGGTTCAGCTACCCAACCACGTTGTGACCCTCCTTCGCAACGTCCCACTGGAAAGGGATAGCGTAGGCGAAGGCCAGCCGTTCCGGATGAAGGACTTCACGCCTCACTCTGACACGGTTACTTGGCGAAAGCGCCTCATGAAGTTGTTTGTCGCCGCTGGGATCACGGAAGTTCGCAATGACCTTGGAAAAACGCGGCCAGCCCACCCGCATATGTTGCGCGATACCTTCGCGGTTTGGAATTTGCGTCATGGCGTATCCCTGCATTCTGTGGCGAAAATGCTTGGACATTCCGATCCTTCTACTACGGCCAAGGCTTATCTGCCTTGGGTTAAAGAACTGGAACAGGCGACAATTGCTCAAGGCCGGGCGGCGCTGGAAAAAGCCGCGTCAAAGCCTGCAAAGGGTCAAAAAGTAGTCAGCATGGTGAAGCGATAAAAAGGGGCCTATATAGTTGATTCCCGAAAGGAGAACTAGCCAATAAGCACCAGCGTCCCACTCCAGACAAGATTAAGCTGTGTCAAACGGGCGAAAGGCATTTGCGAACACTGCAAAAAGCCGTTGGCGGCGCAAGCTATGCGCTCGGATACTTTCCCGTGCTGGAAATGTGGACGAAGAACTATTGTAGAGATAGGGTCAGAAACAGCAGACGAACCGCTACAGACAGCCTTTTTGGATGAATCGAGAACACTCGAAACCAGCTACATCATGCAACACTGCTCCCACTGTGGAGCGAAGATAGGAGACCACTTCCTGCATGAAAGGCTGCTGGACTACCCGGAAGAGTTTTACGGCACCGAATTTACTTACCATTTGCACCATGCGAATTTCGACGGCAACGACCATAGAGAAGAAAATCTGATGGTAGTCCATCCGGAATGCCACAGAGAAATTCACGCCATCAAGCAAAGGGAGTCATCTATATAAATTCCATAAAAAAGCATTGAAACAACCGAACAGATGTGTTACAGTATTACAGAATTTGACCGCCTAACTTATGACTCGGTAGTAACCCCACGGATGAATCTAACGCGCGCGTAACCCTGCCTAGCAGGGAGCGGCGTAAGTGCAGGCGGGCGGGAATCGCCCGCATGGATTCATCCAATGCCAGCACTTGAACGGCATTACACCTGCCACGAATTAGCTCAACTGTGGCAACTATCTCCTGATACAATTCGCGCCTTATTTCGCGACACGCCTGGCGTGCTGAAGGTGAGCCGCCCAGCTACGCGGTTTAAGCGTGCGTACACTTCTTATCGCATCCCAGAATCCGTGGCCCAAAAGCGCCACGCCGAACTGAATAGCAAGGCGGCCTAGCCGTGCATTCCCTTCCTGAAAGCGCCGCGCCCGTGGTGTGCCCAGACGAAATTTCTAGCGTTACGCCAGGCCGCCGAAAATATTTTGCGTGCACTTGGTTTTGCCGCGCCGCCACGGAAGATGCTGATTTGGCTGCTTTTGTGCATTTAGGCAGCCAAAAACCCTGTAACACGCTGCAAAAGTAGTAACTGGCCGCAAGGCCAGCGGGGCGGTAAGGGCTGAATGGATGAAGGCGAACGGGCGGAGAGCTTTTCAGTTTCTAGCTCCCCCAAACAATTTTGATTTTGCCCCGCTTCGTCTCGGGGCAATCGGCTCAGCCGGAAGGATTCCCAAAAATCCTTCCGGCAGCCGCCCGATTTTCAAAAAGGGAGACGTGTGTATGCAAGAGCTGGCTTGGACGTGGCAGGCTGAAGACGATCCGCTATCCCCAGAACTGAATTACCCGGACTGCGTACCGGCAGAAAGTACGGCTGTGGCTGTGCCCAGCTATGAACTTTGGCTGGGAAAAGCGAAGCTGCTTGCTGCTGAAATTCACAACAGCCAGTGGGAATTAGGCGATTGGCTTGATCTAGGCAGCACTGAATTCGACACACAAGACTTGTTCAAATACGTGCCGCGCTACTTGCTGCTCCACAAGTGTACAGACCGAGACGGCGGTACGTGTTACCGAAGCGAAAAGATACCGAACTTTTATAAGGATACGGCCAAAGAACTGGGCATGGCTGTCCAAACCCTGAAAAATTTAGTTCATGTGGCGCGCGTGTTCCCCGTGGAAAAGCGGAATCCCCGACTCACCTTTAGCCACCACCAAGTGGCTGCACCTTACGATAACCGCGAAGAATATCTAGCCTTTGCCGCACCCGAAGGCCAGCCCCCGCTGACTGTGGACGCTTTGAAAAAGCACATAGCACAGCGCGAAGGGAAGCCCGTGCCGAACGCTTCAATCACAATCACCGTTCCGGCGGACTTGCGAGACAAGCTGGAAAAGCTTGCTGAATTTGAAGACACGAAATTATCCAGTGTGGTAGCGGACGTTTGTTTGCCCGCATTGGCTGCTTATGTGGCCGACCGCACATTGAACTTAATGGCGGCGATGGCATGACGACACTTGCAGATATTCGCGCGGCATTCCCCGAAGGCCAGCCGGTAGGCGATGGCTGGCGGACAAGGTGTATCTTGCCCAGCCACGACGACAAGAATCCTAGCCTTACAATCCGCGTGGAGCATGGCAAGGTGTTATGCGTTTGCACTTGTAACCGGCAAAAGGAACTGTTCGCGGCGGTGATGAAAAGATTGCAAGCCCGCGCGCCACAGGCTACCGCTCCTAGTGGTGCGCCAGCCGGGGAAGACTGGGGATATTCGCTGGACAAGCTCCGGAAGGCCGAAGATCAACTCGGGCAAGCGGAAGAATTCTTGACCAGTCGCGGTATCAGCATGAAGGTGGCCCGCCTGTATCACTGTGGCTATGACGCCGGTTATCTGGTGATTCCGACATTCCGGTACGGCGAACTGGTCAGTGTGAAATTGCGATGTGTGAGACCTTGCGCGCCGGAAAATAAATGGAGAAAGTTCCGCAAGTATCAGAAGACGTACCACCTGTTCGGAATAGAAGTCATACAGGAAGCAGAACTAAGTCTGGCCGATGACCTTTATATCCTGGAATCAGAATTGGATGCGATGACGGCCGTCAGCCACGGGTTCCATGCTGTGAGCGTGGATACGGCAGGCCATTCGCTGAACGATGATGACATAGAACAATTGCAAAACTTTTTTGGTGCGCTAGTGTTTTGCCCGGATGCCGATGTGCCGGGTCTTCAGTGTGCCGTGCGGATTTCGACGCAATTGGGAATTGACCACACCCAAAGTATCCAGTTCCCGAAGAAAGACCTAGGCGATTTGTACGCGGAAGACCCGGCCACGTTTGCCGAAAGGCTGGCAGCATTGCGGAGCGGCTGTGTATCGCTGTGGCGACAAAAGCTCCACTCCGTCGATGAATTGGCGCAAGGCGAACCCCTGCAGTTAATCAAACACATCCTCCCTGAAGGCGTGACTTTCTTAGGGTCATTATCGGGCGTAGCGAAAACATGGCTGGGCCTTTCGATATCGAAGGCGGTGACTACGGGCGAACGGTTTCTTGGCGTGTGGGAAGTTCCACAGAAGCGGAATGTCATCTATCTGTGCCCGGAAATGGGTGCGCGGAGTTTCCGGGCGCGCTGTGAAAAGCTCCGTCTGCCGCAATCAGACCGATTCTATTGTCAAACGATAAACGACGGCGCAATCGCTTTGAATGATCCGCTACTGTTCCAAGCGGTGCGCGATTTGAACGGGCCGGTAATCATCTTGGACACAGCTATTCGATTCAGCGGCGCGGAAAGCGAAAACGACAGCATTGAGAACGCAAACGGATTAGCCATGCTCGCGTTCGCCTTGCTACGCGCCGGGGCGCTGGCTGTGGTTTGCCTGCACCACAGTAAGAAGGCTCAAGGTGAGTCGATTTTTATGACACTGGAAAATGTGCTTCGCGGTACGGGCGATTTCGGCGCGATGGCCGATTGTGTGTGGGGATTGCAGCACGCCAGAAAGCGGAAGGGGAACAATCAGTGGGATGACGATTATTTGCAGGAAAGCAAAAACCTAACTCGCGTTTACGTCGAATGTGTCAAACCGCGCGACCTGCCAGCCGCCGATCCTTTCATAGTGCAGGGCCGCCCCTACATTGATGACACTGGCAATCTGGTCGTGATTGCCAGCGATGCACAGGTAGGCGAAACGATGGACACGGAAACGGTATCAGAAACGGCGGCGGATCAAGCCGAAAAGCTCGTCCGGGAGAATCCCAAGATATCGAAGAACCAATTGGCGAAAGCGACAGGGATAAGCAGGAATCGCGTGGAAGGTGTGTTGGCAGAAAAAAGCATTACGTGGAAGCAAGCAAGCCCTACATCCGGCCATTGGATCATCGAAGATGGCCTATCCGGTTTTGATGAAGGCGGCCAAGATGATTTCTGAAATCAAAGCTTGCCCTAGCTTGCACTGTTGCTCTTGCACTTCTTTAAGAAGAAGTGAAGTGCAAGTGCAGGCGTGCAATGGTGCCTGGTTGCACTGTGCAAGTGGCTTGCTTGCACTGTGCAAGTGCTTCAGTGCAAGTGCTAACGCGATTGACAAAATAAAAGCAGCCTTGATGATGACACGACGGTATGCACTCCAAGAACTGCGGGTGGTACTTTCGTACCATCCGCGCGCCAGCAAAAACGCACAATCGCACGGTGATGGTAAGAGAAAGTTACCAAACTCAGCGGAAAGTTGGCGGATTTACCAGCGAAAGGGAAGCTAAATGAGTCGCCGAAAACCAATTGAAGAAGCCCATCGGCACTTGTCCAAGACGGAACGTGAGCGCCGCATCGCTCAAGAATCGGCTGTCGTGCGGCCACAGGGATTGAACCGCAATCTTAGAAATTGGTGGACAAAGGCGCTGGCCGAATTCGGAAGCGTCATCACGCGGGAAGATAGCAACGCCCTATTGTCATATTGTCAAGCCCGCGCCGCGAAGGACAAAGTCGCAGCGGAAGTAGTTGCGGCGGAATTCCGGAACCGGGCTGGCTACCAGCGCCCGGCCAGCCGACCAGCGGAGGAAACCCCGGCACCGCCAGCCGGTGCCCCGCCGTTGCCTTTCCCACAGGCCGGGCCTGATTGTGCAGAGGCCGCGAAGCAGTACGCACGGGATGTGCTGGCGGATCGCATCGTGGCTGGGAAACTTCTGAAGCAAGCGTGTCAGCGTTTTCTTGATGACTTGGAAGAGGGGCCTTCGCGTGGAATCGTGTTTGATGCAGCGGCGGCTCAGCATTGCGCCGATTATCTGCATAGGCTCGGTTTGAACTTGATGGGCTGGCAGCACTTTGTCATTGCGGCGCTTTTTGGTTTCAAAGGTGCCGATGAGATGCGACGATTTCGCGCCGGGTTCATTGAAGTGTCAAAGAAGGCAGGCAAATCAACCCTTCTTGCCGGGCTGGCGCTTTACATGGCCGACCTTGAAGGCGACGGCGAATCGAATGCGGAAGTTTACGTCGCGGCTACGACGAAGTTCCAAAGCCATAGCATTTGCTTTCAAGCGGCTGTCCGATTGCGTGAGTCGCCTTCGGTTGCCGAGCGAAGCAAAGCTTACAGGGATGACATTCAGTTCGATGGTGGCGGCTTATTTGCGCCGCTGGCAGCGAACAGCGAAAAACTGAACGGGCTGAACATTCATTTCGGAATTCTTGACGAGCTTGCCGACCATACGAGCGAAGGGCTTTACAACGTATTCCGCACTTCCACTGTTGGGCGGCGACAGCCTCTCATCCTCAGCATTACAACCGCCGGGCAAACGCGGCAATCAATCGCGTGGGAGGTTCGCGCGCACGCCGAGCAGGTGCTTGAAGGCGTGGTGCCCGATGATGGTTTCTTTGCCTTCATCGCGGAGCTAGACAAGGATGACGACCCCTATGATGAAAAAAACTGGCCAAAATGCAACGTGTCGCTTGGTGTAACACAGCACCTTGCCAACCTTCGGCAGTTAGCCAGCGATGCGAAACGAATTAGGCGCACACAGGGCGATTTCTTGCGGTTCAACATGAACCGATGGCCCGACAAGGAGACGAAAGAAAGTTTCTTCAAGCTCAGTGTGCTGGAAAAACCCGGCAACGCCTATTTGAATAATGGAACTGACCATCTGCTATCGCCTGACAAGCGCATTGCGGCGGCGCGCCTACGGCTGAAGGGCCTCCCGTGCCACGCAGGACTTGACCTTGCAATTTGCGAGGACCTTACGGCCTTTTGCCTCTTGTTTCCCCCGCTTGAAGAAGATGGGATTTTTGAAGTTCTGTTCGATTTCTTTTGCCCCGAGGAAAGTGTTGAAAGGCGAAGCCGTGAACAGCGGGTGCCTTACGATGTTTGGGCGCGTGAAGGCTTCATCACACAAACGCCGGGAGAAGTGTGCGACTTCAAAAAGGTGCGGGCGGTAATCCTAGAACGTTTCGCTGAATTCAACATCGTGGAAATGGGGTTTGACGTCGCCCTTGCAAATGATATTGCGCTGGATCTCCGCGATGCCGGTATGACCGTGACTCAGGTCAAACAAGGGGCTTGGCTCGATGCTGCGATTCAGCGCATGGAGCGGTTGTTCATTAACGGCAAGCTTTGTCATCACGGCCATCCCATAGCCGTGTGGAACCTATCGAATGCTGTGGTGATGCGGAATTCCCAGAACCGCTACCGCTTTGAGAAGGACAAATCGCGGGAAAAAATAGATGGTGCTGTGGCCCTCGCCTGTGCCCTGGATAGGTTTCTCTCTACCGAGAAAGCTCCTACAACTCCATATTCCCATCGCGGAATCATCTTCCTGGATGACGGTGGCGACTGGGATTCCTGGCACAAGAAGAAGGAGCCGCCCCATGCCTAATCGTCTTGAACAGGTTTGCCGCGAATCGGGATGTTTTAAGCGCACCCGTGATCGAAGCGGGTATTGCGCCGACCACCAGAAGGCTAACACGGCGAAGGAAGCTAAGAAGCTCTATTACCACGAACGCGACGCGAACGACCCGGTTCGGAAGTTGTACGGCACGCCGTGGAAGCACTTTGTGGAATGGCTGGAAACGCAAGGCAACGTCATGTGCCAGAGATTAGAAGATGGCGAACAATGCAACCGATTCAAAGACCTGTACCACCATCTTATTTCCCCGCGCACACGGCCAGATTTGATGCTTGATCCCAAGAACGTTATTGGTCTGTGCAGGCAGCATCACCCGGACACGGATGGAACTCCCGAGTGGCGCGAAGGTGTGGACTACATTCCCACGGTTTGCCGGTTGCCCAGCTTTGGCTTGAAAGCAGAAGGAGGCCAGCGATGATTTATTCAGTAATGGCGCTTCTATACGACAAGAAGAAACAAGTGTCCGCAGTGCTTCTGGTCAGAAGCGAAGTGGGTCGCATGTATGCTTTCCCCTTCCTCGCGCTGTCCGAATCTCGTCTTAAAAAGATTCACACGGACACGTCCAAATGGGGTGTTCTGGATTTGCCCTCAAAGGAAGAAGACGAAGCTGCGAAGGACTATTTCGACAATTGCATTTCCACCGCGAGGGAAAAATCCACACCGGTAATCATTGCAACCAGCCTTGCGCTGGAAGCCCTTGGTGTGAACGTGCAGCCATTTGGCAAGGGCTGGCCGGATGATTGGGAACAGATTGGCGAGCAAGTCTACAAAACAAAAGGCTGCGAGATTCATGGCGTGGCCCTGCCGTGGATGTTAGACCACAGCAAGGACGATGACCTGACGAAATGCTTTTATGCGGCGTGGTATCTGGCGGCGCGGTTCAATTTCTTCGCGGTTACAGCGGAAGATGCTCAGGCAGCAATGCTCCACGATGGTGGCGCACGTCCGTTACAGGCCGGTGAAGATGTAAGGGCTGGCTTAAAGCTGTGGCGGCAAAACTCTTGAAAGGAGTAAAAGCATGAATCCTTTTCGCGCACTTTGGAAAAAGGTGGTAACAGCACCAGCCGACCTAAAGGCCGGGCTTACGCATGGGTTTGTAACACTCATTGAGTCGGCCCGTGAATATGACTCGGAGACGAAGGTGCATGGCTTCTACCGGCGTGTATCTTTGGACGGAAAAGAGAAGGGCTTTGGTTTTCATTGCCCTGTGCGCGGCGGTAGCGACCCGGCGAAACCCTTGAATAACGGGGCCACAGTCACACACTGCGGGCGCACAGATGTACTGAACACAAATGCGCTGTTGCCTGCGGTGCGAATGAAAGGGCGCTATGGGAAATATCGCATAAGTGCCGACGGCACTCAGGCTGTGCCCACAGATGCCTTTGATGGTTTCAACGGTGAATTTCCTTATGAACCTTCAGACCCTAAAGGATTCTGAAAACTCGCCCTAACATCCCACGGATGATCTGAGAGAGCTATTTCGGGGCGGTGCCCCAACTTCTGAAAGGAGAAGCTCGCATGAAAATCAAAATTTTTGCCTCGGGTGAAGTAAAACACATCTCAAACGAAATTGGTTCCACGCTAATCAGTGCCGGGCTGGCCGAATTGACTGACGCGCCGGTAACAGGCACAGAGGGGAAGTCGCATATCGACCTTCAGCGGGAACACCTTGCTGCGTCGATTGCGGCCAGCCCGAAGCCTAACCTGACGCCAAAGTTCAGCATTGTCACTGTTCCTTACAATGACGGGCAGGTTCCGGACAAGCATGTTCTTGCGATTCGGCAGGACATTGGACCGCAACACTTCCTCTATGCTGGCAAGCCGGAACTTGTCAATGCCAAACGTACTTGGGACGGGGGATTCAGGTATCTGTCGGGATTTTCGTGCGAAGTGCCCGGCGACATCGTCGAATCCTACACGCGCCAGTGGAAGAAAAACAAGCACCTCCGGCTCCCGGATGAAGTTTTGAATCCTACACGCGATGAACGGAATGATAGCGTTCGGGCTGAGAAAGACCAGTACGACAAAGGCGTCCGCGGAGGCAACATCCCCTTCTCGGGCGCGAAGGGTTAAGGACGAAGTTTGCACAAGACTCTGAAGGAAAGGAAAAACCACCGATGAGTAAGAAAACAACAAAACGCGAAGTGGTGGCGATAGCCAACAGACTTGTCGCCATTAGTGAAGAACTCACTGTTATGGGCAAGAACTGTCTGGCGGACATTGTATGGTGCAAGAACACGACCGAAGCAGTGCGTCAAGTGCTCGCGCTTGCGCTGGCCGACGGCAAGCCACACACAACCCGCGCCGTTGTCATCATCTGCGAACGCGCGCTGGCTACGTTGGAGTAAAAGTTTCAACTGCCTGTTCCCGAATAGACGCGCGGGGAAATGCGGTGATAGAAGCGGGCTGGCGCGCGGGGAGAATAAACTTCCTCAAAAACCTCTAGCCCGCTTCTGATTTTGCCCCAAAACACGGGGCCGAAAATGTGGAGCAGTATGGCAAAACGAAGGAGCAGAACATGGGCACCAAGGAAATCAGATTGCTAATCAGCCACCCAAGCCGCGCGGAGATCCGCGCCGACGAAATGAAGTTTCAGCTTACGGGTGTGGCCGTCGCATACAACACGCTGTCCGCTACCGGCGTTCCATACTCCGGCTGGCGCGAGCAAGTAGCACCGGGCGCGTTTCAAGGAACGCTGTCCCAACCGGACAGCGATGTGAAGGCGCTATGGTCACACGACAACAGCAAAGTTCTTGGAAGGCAGAAAAACGGTACGCTGCAATTGACTGATACGCCTAGCGGTCTTCAGTACACGGTGCAGCTAGACCGCAATTCCCAGATACACCGGGACTGTTTTGCCGCTGTGAAACGTTCGGATGTGGACGCGCTATCGTTTGGGTTCCTTTGTGATGATGACGACCTTGATGACACAAGAAAGATTCGTACAGTGAAGGCTGCTCGGCTCCTTGAAATTTCATTTGTGGCGTTCCCTGCATATCCAGAAGGCACTTCGGCGGAAGCCCGCACCGCCGCACGCATTGCGGAAACCCACGGCCTAAAGGAAGCGGAATGGTATCTGAGGACTGCGGCCCAGCGGTTGGCGGCCCAATATGAAAAGGCATTGCGCGCTGTTGGATTTGGCGGCGATCAAACGGATTTTGCTTCGCTAACGTCTAAAGCCAGTACGCTGTGCGAATTGGCTTGTCAGCTCAGCAAGCGTGCTTATGATGAAGACGAAGACGAACCGGACCCGGATGATGGCTACAGGAATGCGCACCGGCTGGCAAACGCTCACTTGGACCTTGCTTGCGAACATTTGGTGTACGCAAGAACGGGATACGCGACCAAGAAAGCGGCGAAGGCTAAGAAGTAAAGCGAAGGAGAACAGAAATGGCTTTCAAAGTTGATGCAGATATAACCGATAAACAGATTCAGTGCGCGGCGGAAAGATATTGTCACGCCGTTGGAATCAATCAGACTGAGCTAATAGCAACCGTGCTTGAAAATTGTCGCCGCATCGTGTCCTTGGAAGCAAAGGTGGCCGCGTTGGAAAAAGGTACGCCTCCCCATCTTGTCGGTATCGAACGGCGATAAAAGTTTGCTCATGTGATGGGGCCGCGTATCCGCCCACGGGGCGCGGCCCCGCAGGGCTGTAGAAAATCACTTCCTCCAGGAAGTTTTCCTTGGCAACTTACCTTGTTGGACCATCCATACCGAAGTGCCCGCATTCTGTTTACTCTCCAGAATGCCACCATCTGAAAGGTGCGGCCTATTGTCAGTGGTGCTTCCCCGATGGGCCGCCGTTCTATACGCGCGACGTAGTGCTGCCAAAGTTCGGGAACCGATTAAGCGCACCATCGGAAGGCACACACAAGCACCAGCCGGGCGATTGCCCGAAGTGTGGAAGCCGGATACACATTGAACTGAACGCAACTACTTGGCAGTGTGCCGAAGACGGGACGGTTTATCCAGCGCCATGAAAGCCCAGAGTCTTACAAAAGAATTTCGGCAAGCCGGGATTTCGTTTGACGACGGCTTTCAGGAATCGGCCCGCAAGCCGGGATTCAAGAAAACCATTCCCGCGTGGGCCTTGGACGATTCTAAGCTTCGCATTGTGATTGAAGAAATGGGTCGCCGGTACCGGCGAAGCGCCCGGACGAACCAACCACAGATGGCGAAGCACCGGCAGGCCGCACGGAGGGCTGGAAACCACCGGGCATATTTGGCGGGCATTCTGTATCGAAGTTGGCGGCTCGATTGGGACAGCGCAACAATTGCGGCGGAAATGGCTATCACTGCCCACGTGGTGCGCAATGTGCTAACAAATGCGCGATATATCGGCGGCCTGTTGGAAGCTAACAGGTGGAAGCCTTTGCCATCGTGCTATGCGGGAGAACATCTCCGGGAATCTTCGCGCCAACGTTTGACGGCCATGTGGGCCGATCCTGTTTACCAGGAAAGAATGCGGTGGCGAAGGACGCCATACTCCGGCACACGCTAAACCATGTGTAGAAATGATGACGCTTGCACAATTGCGCGAACTTTTCCCCGCTTTCCGAATTCTAGGTGCTGGGTTGTTTGCCGTGGTCTGCCCATCGGCGCGCCGCATAACGTTGTGTCAAACACTTGAGCGGGCGCTGGACGTGAAGGGTATTACGTGCGGCTGGGGATGCCGGAAGTATGACAGCCCGCACATCGGCTATCGGCTGGCCGCCGTACAGGCCGCGCCGGTACGAAGGTGCCGACCATTGGGATGGGACGATGACTGAAGAAAAGGCCAAGCCGGAAGAAGAACCGCTTCCTTCAAAGGGCGAGCGTCTTTCAGAGTTGCGCCGAAGGGCGCACCAGTGGGGCGGCTGGGAAGAATGGCTACCAGAGGGAGATGCCGCTGATTCAGACAGGAAAAATTCGGGGGATACTCCACAAAGCTAGAAGGGCGAATGTCGTTCTGCTTCACTTTTGGAGACTATGTTTCACTGCTTCCCGAAGGGCCTTGGATTCTGCGTATCTGCGCCGGTGTCTGCTAGCGTTGCACTCACGGCACTCGCAGTGCACGCCGCCTTCGGATGAAGTCCGATGGCTTTTTCCGCCCGGCGAAAAAGCGGTAAGGGGTTTCCAGTTCTCACAGGTCACGCACCATTTCTCTGTCACACCATTTATCACGCGGATTTTGTTCATGAAGCCTCCTGCTTTAGTCATTTGAAGACGCCTCGCGCGCCTTTCTAGTTGCCTCCTCTATTTCACCCTGTGGTCTGCCTGCAATCTGTAGCCTGACAATGTTTTGAGCAAAATGAAGTTGGACGCTCTGATTTTTCCAATCCTTGTAGAACTCATCTATACCTTCGAGCTCTTGTTTGACCGTCATGTTCTTGGGCATCGGAATCTTCTGGTCAAAGTCTTCAATCCACACTTTTCCTGCATCCGCGCAGAGGGGTTTTGCTCCTCTATCCAGAGCAAACCGGTACAATTGCTCCGCATCGCTGTAGCCAATGAGATAGGCGAATTTGGTATTGCCATCCGCCTTGCTCCAAAATGCGTAGCCTGTCGGGGTCCGATATTCCTGTCCAGCCATTAAGCTCACAACAAAGCTAATTCCAAGCAGCATCCCGAGAAACAATAGAGCAAAACTCTTCATAAGGTGTGGCTTCATGGCTGGCTCCCCCTTATTTCAATACCTCAGGCTATCGTATCACCGCCCCGATGATAAATCGGTGTGTTCCGGTGGCTTTGATTTCTACAAAATGCTTGGCCTAGATTTCCTCGGTGGTACGACCGTACCATTGGCGACTTGTGGACTAGTCACTTATCATTAATCCATGAAATCCAAGCAAGCTGTATCTGTGAAAATCGAAACGCAAACCACAACCGTCACCCGCGCTGTGGTAGCTGGGAAGTGGATTTTCATTCTGGACCGTAAGACTTCCACACGATAGGCGCGGGAAAACCTCATCATCTAAAGGGCCGGGATACCTTCCCGGCCCTTTCCTTTTGGATCGAAGTGATTATGCCGGACAAGCAGGAGTAACTTCCATGACATCTTATATGCCATGCCAGTATCCGCGAGTGGTAGAATCTGCAAAGGAGGGACCCAGCTATGGCAGCCGAAATCACGATCAAGGGAGAAAGGGCCAGAAAAGGCGAAAGAATGACACATGGTGCTGGTTGGAGGCTGGCAACGCTCAAGGGAAGGAAACGGGTTTTTGTTGGTTCATTGCTTTGGACTTTCAATTCCGGCAAAAAGCGTCTTGCTGTTTTCAGCGTTCCCAAATGAATCGTGTCGCCCGGCGCAATGGCAGGTTCATAGGTCGGCGCGGTGGTAGAATCCGCCGCTACGGAGGTAAATGGAATGGCAGGAAGACGGAAAGGAGCAGTTCGCAAGGGCCACGGGATAAGATGCCTTATCTGCGGCAAGGATTGCGGAAAGGGTGGCGCGCTGGCACATCACGTGCCAACCCACATGGTGACCTACGACGCGTATAAACGTTGTTTCAAAGGCGGCGATTGGGTTATCAATGAATGGAAGTTGGCCAAGGGCGGGGAATTTCTGCTGCATACTCGCGTTATCAAAGTTCCTGCGGAATAAATCTGGAAGCGCCGCTAGGAGGGGTTATGACACCAGAGACTGCGCAACACCTCAACACGGTTGAAGGAATAATGGTAAAGGCCAAAGCAATTCTTGGACGGCATGCTTATCCCGACGATCTGCGCAGCGTAATCGTTATGGGCACTCTCGCCCAAATCATCGAACACCACGAGGCCATGCTGATTTCAATTCGCAACGACAAGATTGGTTCAGCATTCTCGCTGGTCCGAAGCATCGTCGAGGGGGTTTATCGCGGGTTATGGGTAAACTTTTGTGCCACGGACCCGCAGCTACAAGTTTTTGAGCGAGAGGACCATCTGCCCTTGAATATGACAGACATGGCGAAGGCCATCGATGCAAAGTATCAAGCACAAGGATTTTTCGAGGACCTTCGGGCTAGAAGTTGGGCTGCGATGTGTAGCTATACTCACACTGGAATGCTTCAACTGGGACGTCGATTTACTGGGGCAGTTGCAAAACCTGCTTACACCGAAGGTGAGATCATTCAAGCTACGACCACTGCAACGACTTGCATCCTGTTATTGGTTGGAAAGTTTCTTGCAGTGCAGAAATACGTTGCAGACTGCAAGGAAGCCGAAGCTCTGATTGGAACGTATGGACCGGCGGCGGCCAGCAATAAGCCCCAAGCAATCGCGTGATAGAATTTGCGCAGTTTTTTGCGGGGACGAGGACACTATGGTGAACGAAGTTCCAGCGGACGCAGAGTGCCCGCAATGCCACGGAGCAGGAACGCGCAATGGTGAAGTTTGTGACTTGTGTGGGGGTAGCGGAAGGATTCCCGTCGTACACTATCCTCCGGACACAGACCCTTTTGAGCAAAATGACTAGAAGCCATCTCATAAATGGTTCCGGGGAGGGCACGGCTTCAGCCGTGCCGAAAAGCCTCGCAAATTCAGGGGTTTTAACCCCTGAGGTGCGCGCGGCGGGGTCGCACAGCATTTATGAGATGGGTTCTAGCCCATTCCATTCTCGGTAACACGGACTCTTTGTAGAACTAGGCCAGAATCCCGCATGATGGACAGCGGAGGGAATATGAAAAATCCAAGGCCCTTAGTTTGGATAGTGGACCACCCAGATGGTCCAAAGGTTTTCTACAAGGAAAGCATGGACGCCGACGCCAACGGTGAAGATACACAGAAAGTTAAAAGGATTGTCAGTGCAGACCCAAAGTACGGTCAAGTTCGCGGGCCTTACGAAGCACGGGTTAACTGGTAAAGTCAGCACCGTGGCCTAAAAATGGCCTACCGAATCGCCATTGTTCCGTTTCTGCCGTTTTCTTGATTTGGTTTTTCTGTAACTTACGTGTTTGCAATCGCGCCCTTTGTACGACATTTACTAGTTTTCAGTTTTCAGTAAGGCTAAGCGCCCGGGCGAAGAGCCCGGGCGTCTTGTTGTGCAGCGGTCCGTTTCCCGATGTCAGAATTGCGAGGCACTTGAGAAAGCTGAGCAAGCGAACAAGGCGAGCGCGCATCAGTCCAATCCTGCTGCGCTCTTCTCAATGAGATGGCGATCCATCCATTCGAGGATGAGTTTCCTCATCTCCGGCAGCTCCACGTGGGCCGCATCGAACAGTTCAATGCGGCAATCTGCTTCCCTGCCGTACTGGCGGTAGAGGGGAAGCAGGTGCTCGCGCACCTTCTCGACGCCGGAAGGGGAAGTCAGTGGGTCGCGCCGCCCATTCACGCTCAGGTGAGGCCGCGGCACGATCAATTCGTTGATGTCCGCCGTCTGGAAATGCTTCAGCAGGGATGGCACATAGTAATAGATGCCGTGCGCGCTGAGAGCATGCGTTTTTATGAGTTCTGCGTAATCCGTAAGACAGCAAACGTCCATGCATAAATGAACGCGCGGATCGAGAGCCGCAAGCCACCACGCTTTGGTTGCGCCCATGGACATTCCCAGGACACCCATGCGTTGGGGATTCACTTCCGGACGGCTGGCGAGATACTCGAGGGCGCGGAACTCGTCAAACATCATCATTCCAAAGAGCACTTGCCCCTTCCACAGCATGAGCTTGAAAGTATCTTCCTCGCCGGTCTTTCCGTCACCCGCGGGTTTGCGCTCGCCAAAACACCAGCTATCAATGGCCAGCGTCACCAAGCCTTTTTCAACACAGACGGGGGCGTAGGCGGGCTGCGCATCAACACCTCGCAGAAGTTGCTCCTTGCCGAGACCATACATCCCGGCATGCCAATGGATGTAAAGAAGGCCGGGCGCGGGTGACTTTCGTTTGTCGGGGATCAACAGCAGCGCGGGAACAGGCTCTATGCCGTTCAGATCGAGGACCAGGCGTTCGAGGGTATAGCCTTCGTGTTTTTCAGTGCTCAGCAACCTGGGCTTTTCGGCCCGGTGCTGCCATGGCAGGTCGCCCAGCAAGCTCCAAAGTTCTTTGCGCCGGCGCTCCTGATACGCCGCGAACGCCTCGCCTGAATTGCGAGGATTCGTTGCAGGCGAGAGACCTCGCCCCGTTGTCCCCAAGGCCACTGCGGCTGCGCCACTTTGCACGAACTCGCGTCTGGTTATTGGCGGCATCGTTGCTCCCGCGGGACTCTTGAGCGAGTCGAGATTTTGGTCCGGAAGAGATCAAAGAGTCTTATATCACAGCCGTGCGCTGTGGGGATGGATATGCTCCCCAGGGCCATCGGAAACTAGCCGACTCCCAGATCCATGTCGACACTCGCATCACGTGTGGCAGGGCCCGCGATTCTTGATAGGATAGGGAACTACTTGGCGGGAAACTCCAACCAAGATTTGTATATTTGCGGAGCTGCTCCCTCCAAGAGGAGAATGCTAATCGTGAAACCCATCACGCGCTTTCTGCTGATCTGTTCGCTCGCAACTGCGTGTTTTGCGCAGAGCAAGAAAGAGGAGACGCCGAAGCCGGCGCAGTCCATTCCAGAGCTCCAGCAACAATTGGAGAAGATCCTCAAAGACACACATACACCGGGCATGTCCATCGCGATCGTGCATCGCGACGGTCCCGAGTGGATTGCAGGTCTTGGCAAAGCCGATGTAGCCGCGGATCGCGCCACCACTCCAGACACCCTCTTCCGCATCGGCTCGACTTCCAAGGCCTTCGCCGCGCTGTCCATCCTCAAGCTGGCCAACGAGGGCAAGCTTTCCCTGGAAGATCCCGTACACAAACTGGCCCCCGAGGTGTGGTTTCAGAATCGTTGGGAAGCAACGGACCCCGTGCGCGTTGTGGATCTCCTGGAACACACAACCGGCTGGGACGATATGCACTTCCGCGAGTATGCGAAGGATGCCCCAGGAATAAGTCTGCGCGAAGCGCTGGATTATGGCCACCACTCGCGCATCTCACGCTGGCGGCCAGGCACGCGTATGGCGTATTGCAACACTGGGCCCGCGGTTGCCGCCTACATCGTCGAAAAGATTTCAGGTCAACGCTTTGAAGATTACGTAACGCAAAACTTTTTCGGACCCATCGGCATGAAGACAGCCACCTATTTCCAGCCGTCTTCGCCGCCGCTGACGACCCTCTATCACCCTGATGGCAAAACTCCCTATCCCTACTGGAACATCATCTATCGCCCGGCCGGCTCGATCAACGCCTCCGCTAAGGACATGGCGGCTTACGTTGGGTTCTATCTCAATCGCGGCACCGTAAACGGCACGCAAGTGATGCCGGCAAGTTCGATCGATCGCATGGAGATCCCCACCCGGACTTGGGCGGCGCAACAAGGATTGAAAACCGGATATGGCATGAGCAACTACTGGAGCATCCACGAGGGCTTCGTTTACCACGGACATAATGGAGGAGTCGAGGGCGGCCTGACGGAAATGGCATATCTACCCGATTACGGCGTGGGCTACTTCTATAGCATCAACGCGGGGAACGGCGACGCGTTTGAAAAGGTCGGCAAGGCCATCCGCGCCTATGTTACGCGCAACCTGCAGAAGCCTGCGTTGCCGCCGGTGGCATCGTTGCCTGCAAATGTCAGCGCGTACGCCGGTTGGTACGAACTGGACTCGCCGCGCGTGGAGATGACGCACTTTCTCGATCGCCTGTTGGGAATAATCTGGGTCCGCTTCCAGGACGGCAAGCTCCTTCTCTCTGACCTGGGCGAAAGAAACCAGGTATTCGTCCCCGTCACGGGTGCGCAGTTCCGCCGCATTCCTAAAAAAGAGCTGCCCGATCCCGTGCCCACGGTTGAATTGCTCACTCCCAGCGCCAAAGGCCAATTCATTCAGTTCGGCGGGGGGATGGCGACGATGAGGCGCATCTCCGCGTGGCTCGCGTTCGCCGAGATTATTCTCACGGCGTGGTTTGTGCTCGCGGTAGTTTCGGTCCTTCTCTATGCGCCGTTCTGGCTTCTTGGCGGGCTCAGCAAAAAGCGCCGCCGCCCGGCGGAGCGATGGATGAGATTGTGGCCGCTGATCGCGGTGCTGAGCTTGATCGCAGTTGTGGTCATATTTATGCTCTCGAGCGATGACTTGATTTCACGGATGGGGAATCTCACGGGGTGGTCCGCTGCTTTCTTCCTGGCTACCGTAGCTTATGGCGTCGCTTCCGTAGCCGGCGCCATCGCCTTGTGGTGGGCGCCCAAACAAGAGGTCCGCTGTTGGGTCCGCTGGTTTTCGACGGCCGTAATCCTGGCACTGCTGATCGCTGCTGCCTACCTTGCCTATTGGGGCGTTATTGGCCTCCGCACCTGGGCATAGGCTTGAGGGCTGAGCCAACTTGGTGCGGCGTTCGATGAGAGCTAGGGCTGCCCGACCCCTCCTTCTACTGCTCGCCGGCTACCTACTACAATGGAAGCCTGCCCTGGCCCCTGGCGGCTACTTTGTCGCGCGGCTGCTCGATTTCACGATACCTCATGAAGTGCTCGTTCTGGCTCCCTTTGGACTGCCCGTGGCCCTGATTGTTTACTATCTCGTGTGGAAGTATTTTGTCGGCTTCCTCAATGCGGAGCTGGGTATCGCTTGATCACCCTCAAGTGACAAAGAGAGCGGCGAACAACAGAGGCAGCTGGACGATAGAAACAAAAAACGGGTGCCTCTCGACAAAAGCGAGAGGCACCCGAAACATTTTAGAGCGCGGTGATTTGTGCTATGCGGCTGATTGGGTTTGTCTCGTGCCGTTCTAACTTATTCCGGCAAGTCCCTTCGACAATACTCTCTCCGTGTTCGCGTCAGATGCCTGGACTGTCATTCAGCCCAAATAGTTGGAACGGCATTAGTTCTTCGGTTGCGGCTGTGCATTAGGCGCCGGAGCCGGGCCGTGCTGACCCTTGTGTCCTTCTCCGTGTGTGCCGGGACGTGCCGGGCCACCACCGTGCCGCCAGCGCTCACTCATCAATTCGTGGAGCTTCTTGCGTTGCTCGGGGGTAATCGCCTCACGCATGGCCAAACGATAGTGGATCGCGGATTTCTCCAGAGCCAGTCGCGCGGTGCTGATTTCCTGCAGCTTGCTGTCGATCGCGGCGCGATCTGGCTTGTCGGCTTCGAGCAAGTCCTTCAAGTCGACCCGCTTCACAGCAAGGTCGGCTCGGTCGCGAATCTGTGCCTTGCGGAAGTCCGACTCCTGCTTGCGGATCGCGCCTACCTGTTCTGCGGTGATACCGAGCTTCTCCCGAATAGCCGGGTCTTTCAAAAGGCGTGCGAGACTGAATTCCCTTGCTCCCCCGCCGAAGCCAGCCTGCCTATGGCCCCATTGGCCTCGCTCTTCACCAGGGCCGCCGGGCCGCATTTGACCGTGTCCCCCGAACCCACCCGGAGCTCCTTGCTGCTCAGGTGGTGGATCTTGTGGGTCGTCCTGCGCCAGAACCGGAGCGGAGCTAAGCGCCACAGCCAGAACAGCAAGAGCCGCTTTCGAGTAAATTTCCATGATGTATTCTCCCGTATCGTGCTTTGCGTTGCCGCTGTGTAGAATTCCCTACTGCCGACAAAAAGGTTCCCGAAGCGCGCGGCAGGCGTCCCCCGAGCGGAGTGACCTAATTCGGGCACGGGGTTCTGGCGTCGCGCAGACGCATCCGTGAAACATGTTAAGCCTCATATTTTCTAATATTTAGGGAGGGAGCCGGGAGACACTCGGGCAGGTCCCAGCGAACGATCCACGGCGTGTGACGGGCGACCCAAACGCTAGTTGCGAAGACATCTCTGGGCGCCATCGCCCGGCGACTTCGCGATGAACTCCAAAAGCGCCTCCTTATCCGCCATAAGCACACCTAGGCGGGACGATCCGGGTAAATCGCATTAGGAAATCGCAAATGAATGAGCAGCGCACAAAGAAGGAGCACGGCGAGTGCAATGACGCTGCCCTCAGGTCCTGCCGAACCTCCCGTGAGCCAATTCGGGCCTTGCACGGAGGTGTTCAGGAATCGGCCGACGCCGAGAAGGCCACTGTCAGGCGTGCCGTAGAAAAACGTGTCCGCCCAGTCCCAGGCTGCGTGGAAGCCAACTGCGAACCAGAGATTGCCGGTGCGCCGGATGGTCAGGCAGAAAACCAGGCCAATCGCCACAACCTGCAGAATCCCGAGTGCGTTTTCTCCGTGATTGAGTATATGGGCGGCGCCGAACACAAGGGAGATAAACACCGCCGCCGGCCAGAAGCGCATGCGCCTGGAGAAAGAGAAGAGCCAGTAGCCACGGAAGGCGAACTCTTCGGTCAGGGACACCGCAAGAAATGCGGCGGCCCAACCAAGAGCGTACCAGAACACTGCTCCTCCCGTGAGAGCCGCGGAGTCAATCCGAAAATGACCCGACACGCGGAGAACCAGCAGGATCGCGGAAAGCATCGCGAAGCCCCAGACGGAACCTTCCCAAAATCGTTTTCCAAATGCCTGGCGGGGAGGGGCGCCGTAATCGTCGAGCGGGCGTTTCTCCAGGCGGGACACAGTCCAGGTCGCCAGAAGGACAAAAAATGCCGCAAGGGCTTTGATCGGCAATTCGCTCTGGAGGGTGAATACGGAACCACTCCGGTTGACCGGGAGATGCAGCGCGAGAAGTAAAGGCACCGGAAGAAGGAACCCGATTGCAACCCAGAGGAGCAGGCGGATACGATCGGCGCGGTTCCAGGGCTGCGGCGGCCCGGAGCGCGCCGGTTCCGGACGGTCCGAGCCGTCAATGGTCGTTTGGCCGCTTTGCAGTTGCGTGGTGGAGTTGGGATCTTGTTCGTCGGGCAAGGGTGCTCCTCTAGTTGGAAATAAGATTGTGCCAGCCGCAACCGGAAATGGGCCAGCATCATCGCTAGCGTCAGCCGCGTCTTTGCCACTCCCGCTGACTTGCTGGAGTGGTATCCTGCCCTCGTGAATTTTGAATCTATCCGAAAGACTGCGCCACGCGGCGATCAGAGAGGAAAAACATGAAAATCTACTTGCTCACGGTAAGCATGATTCTGCTGGCGGTAATCGGCGCCGGCGAAGGACGCTTCGGGAATGCTGCTTTCTACTCTGAGGAGATCCGGGAGGCCAACGTCCCCGAGCAGGGCAGCGCGAAGAACTTCGATGCGTCGGCGGACGCGGCGCTGCTCGCGATGAAAAAACACGCCACCGAACTCAAGATCGGGGGAGTCGCGGTCGTAGCCTATTTCAAGGGCGACACCCTTCAGTCCTGGAGTTCAAAGATGGTGGTGGTGGGCCGCATGAAAGACGCTCCCTCGACGGGCAACAACGGCTCCAATCTGCTGGGGATTGCCTACGCAAAGGCGGCGGAGATGGCGGACACGCTGCAGAATAGCGGCAGCGGTACGCGTCCCCCGATGATTGGCGAATTCGGCTGGCAAGGCGGCGTGATTGCCCGCGCGAAGACCGGCTATGTGATTGCGGCATTCAGCGGAGGCAAGTCCGAGGACGATGTGGAGGTTTCCAAGGCCGGCCTCAAGGTGCTAAAGAGCGCTCTGTAGCTGGGTGGCCAGCACGATAAAAGCTTAGGCGACCCAGAACACCCGTTGCACTTTGAGGGCAGATCTGGGGAAGGGGCATCACGTGCCGGAGTAGCGCTGCTCTTTCCACCTGAGGCGATCCGATGAGGATCGCTGAAGGACCCCAACATCAAGATTGTGCAAGGTGTTAATTGAGATCTTTCGCGGCGCAAACGGCGCGCCCCTCAAGATGACAGCGCGCTGCGTAGTTTGAATAACATCAGAATTGTAGCTCGTGAAAAAGTCCGACTAGCCGGCGGCTGCACGCTGCCTGCAACTTTCCCTGTGCTATTCTCTGTGCATGAGCGCACGCCTCCTGGACGGCCTGAAAATCCGCGACCAGATTTTTGAGGAACTAAAGGTAGCAGCCCGCGAACTGGCCGCGACGGGCGTGCGGCCGGGGCTGGCGGCGGTGCTGGTCGGCGAAAATCCCGCCTCGCAGCTTTACGTCAAAAGCAAAATCGCGGCTTGCGAGCAACTGGGCCTGGCGAGTTGGTTGCACACGCCGCCCGCTTCCGTTTCCACGGAGCAACTCCTGAAACTGGTGCGCAACCTCAACGCCGACTACGAGGTGGATGGCATTCTTGTGCAACTGCCTTTGCCCGCGCAGGTGGACGCGAAGCGCATCCTAGAATCCGTCGATCCCGCTAAGGACGTGGACGGTTTCCATCCCGTGAACCTGGGCAAGCTGGTCAGCAATCGCCCCGGGTTTGTGGCCTGCACGCCGGCCGGCTGCATGGAACTTCTGCGCCGCTACCAGATTCCCCTGGAAGGCTCGAACGCCGTGGTGCTGGGCCGCAGCGACATTGTCGGCAAGCCCATGGCGCTTCTGCTGATGCACGCGAATGCCACGGTGACGATCTGCCATTCCAAGACGCGCGATTTGCCGGAGGTGGTCCGCCGCGCGGACATCGTCGTTGCGGCGATGGGCAAGGCGGGGTACGTGCAGCCGGATTGGATTCGCCCAGGCGCGACGGTGATTGACGTCGGCACCAACAAGGTCACCGATCCGGCGGAAGCCGCGCGGCTGCTGCGCAATTTTCCCGAGCGCCTAGAAAAATTCCGCGCGAAGGGGAATGTGCTGCTGGGCGACGTGCATCCCGACGCGCTGCAGGTTGCCGGCGCGCTCACGCCAGTGCCCGGCGGCGTTGGACCGATGACCATCACCATGCTGATGAGCAACACGGTGAAAGCCGCACGGTGGCGGCGTGTATCAAACCCCGCTGTTGCCGGGCACTAGAGGGAATCTATGCTGCGATACGGTCTCACAGGTGGAATTGCCAGCGGCAAGAGCGCGGTGGCGGCGCTGCTGCGCGAAATGGGTTTTCCGGTGCTCGACGCGGACCCCATTGCCCATAAACTGATGGAGCCGGGGCAGCCCGCGCACGATGAAGTTCTGCGGGAGTTTGGCGCAAACCTCGCCGGGGCCGACGGGCGAATTGACCGCTCAAAGTTGGCAGCGATCGTCTTCGCGGATCCCGACAGGCTGGCGAAACTCAACGCCATCCTGCATCCGCGCGTCGAGCAGATCCTGCTCAACCAGTATCAGGAATGGGAACGGAGCGGCGTACGCGATGCTGCGTTTGTGGAGGCGGCGCTGCTGGTCGAATCAGGCTTCGTTAGCCATCTCGATGGCCTAATAGTGGCCTGGTGCGAGCCGGAACAGCAACTTGAGCGGTTGAAGGCACGCGGCATGAGCGAGGTGGATGCCAAACGCCGCATCTTGGCGCAACTCCCGCTCGAGGAAAAGCTGCTCCGCGCCACTTATTCCATCGATTGCTCGGGCACGATGGAATCCACGCGCGCGCAGGTGCGGGCCCTCGCCGCGAGCCTACGCAAATCCGCGGCTTCGTGAGTTGCTGGCGAAATTCGCGCGATGCGCGACACTTTTCTATACTAGTGCCGTTCCAACTATTTGGGCCAAATGACGGTCCAAGCATCTGACGCGAGCATGGAGAGAGTATTCTCGAAGGGATTTGCTGGAACAAGTTGGAACGGCACTAGAAGTCAGGAATACGAACTTGCCGGGAAGGCGGAGGCATTACGCAAATGACGCAAGGATTGAAGAACAACCGAGGACGCCTGATTCTGGTGGCCCTGATTCTGGTGCTGGGAGCCTTTTGGGTTGGCGCGCGCTACGGCCCGAAGCAGGCGGAAAAGGTGGAAGCGCGGCGCATCGCCGCCGCGCAACCCGGCCTGAGCGAGAAACCTGTGGCCGGCAAGACTGAAGCTCTGACCGAGGACGAATCCATCAATGTGCGCATTTACCGCCAGGCATCGCCGGCCGTTGCCAACATTTTGACGAAGGCCACGGAGTACGATTTCTTCATGGATCCCGTGCCGGTGGAAGGCGCAGGCTCCGGCTTCGTGATCGATCCGCGCGGCTACATCCTGACGAACTATCACGTCGTAGCGGGCGCGCAGACCATTGAAGTGATCCTGGGCGATCAGAGCCGCTATCCGGCAAAGTTCATCGGCGCGGACCAACGCAATGACGTCGCGCTGGTGAAAATCGAACCCAAAGGCAAGCAGCTTAAGGTGCTGCCGCTGGGCGATTCTGCGACGCTGCAGGTGGGACAGAAAGTTCTGGCCATCGGCGATCCATTCGGCTTCCAGTCGACGCTCACGACGGGCGTGGTGAGCGCGCTGGGCCGCACCGTGCAGACCAGCGAGACCACCTTCATTGATGCCGCGATTCAGACCGACGCCTCCATCAACCGCGGCAATTCCGGCGGGCCGCTGATCAACACGCACGGAGAGGTCATCGGCATCAATTCCGCGATCTACACGCCCTCTGGAACGACGGCGGGCATCGGCTTCGCCATTCCGATTAATACGGCGAAGCTCATCGCCAACGACTTGATGTCGGAAGGGCGTGTGCGGCGCGCATACCTCGGCGTGCAGACGGTGCCGGTCGGCGGTTGGCTGGGGGAGGCGCTCGACCTTCCGGTGCAGGATGGCTTGCTGGTGGAGCAGACCACCAAGGGCAGTCCGGCGGCGGCGGCGGGAATCCGCGGTGGCAATCGCGTGGCCGAGGCGGGTATGCGGCGCATCGTGATCGGCGGCGACGTGATCGTGGCGCTGGATGGGCAGAAGGTGGCGAATCAGTTTGACATGAATGTGCTGCTGAACCGCAAGCGCCCCGGCGACACCGTGACGATCACGGTGTATCGTGGAGCCAAGAAGGTGGACGTTCCCGTAAAGCTCGGCGAACACGATGGCAACTGAGCCGCACTCAGAATAACCGCGGCCGCGAAAACGGGCACGTTCAGGTGGCGGAAGTCTTTGCTTACGGGCCAAACTCGGCGCGGTAACGGTTGCGTTCGTCTTCGCTCATCGCAAACCAGCCTTCCGCGATGTCCCGCACGCGTTCCAGGGCCTTCTGCATCTCTTCGTGTTTCGCTTTGATCATCTCCGAATCGGCATCCTGGGGCACGTAGACCGGTTTGTGGGCGATAATCACCGCGCGGGTGAACAATCCCGGCAGCAGAAAGTGATCCCAGGTCTTCTCGATGGTTTTCCCGCGCTCGACGCCCACATGAAAGACTTGAATGGGCGCGCCGGTCATGCGCGCGAGCAACACCGGCCCCACTTTGGCCACGTAACGCGGACCGCGCGGCCCATCAATGGTGAACGCGCAATCGAGACCTTCTTCGATGCGTTTGGCCATTACTTGCAAGCCGCGCAAACCACCGCGCGAGGAGCTGCCCTGCGCGGTGCCGAAACCCAGCCATTCGATTACCTTGCGGGTCCACTGGCCGTCGAACGCGGTGGTGTTCATCACCACGATGCCGCGGTTGCGCGCGTACCAGGTGATCGGCAAAATTACGCGATGCCAGAAAGCCCAGATGCAGGGCTGCTTCGCCGTCCAGAGAGCGTCGACCTTGGCGCGGCCCAGCACTTCAAAGCGCAGAGTGGGCCCTATGGTCCGGATCACGCTAAAGACCGCCGCGGCGATAATGGGAATCTGCATGCGCCGGTGCCAGGGCAGTTTGGGCAGGCGGATGTCATAGTGCGGGCTGATCGCCTCGGGCGCCTCTTGCCTGCCGTTTTCCGGGTTTGCCATATTCCTATAGTATAAGAGGGTTGCGGTGATGTTGCGTATCTCGGAGCGAACTGCCTTGGTGAACCGCCTCAGCCGGAGAGGGATGACGTGGAGTATCGGTAAGATTCTCTGCGCCGGAGTCTTGGTGTGGGGCGGCCTGGGGGAGCCGCGGCTGGTGCAGGGAGACAATCCACCGCTCGGCGATTCCGTCGGGGCCATTGAGGGCGACTCCATCTCCATCGAAGGACCCATGAGCGTGGAAGTGGTGCACGGGCAGGTGCGCACCGTTTTGCGCAGCGGCAGCGATGTCCGCGTGAAAGCCGGGCAGGCGCGCATCAAGCTGGTGGAAGGGGGAGAAATTCTCATCTGCGGCCCGGCGCACTTTTCCGTGTTGAAATCGGGCGGCGCACTCACACTGGCGCTGGAAGCCGGCACGATTCACGCGCACCTGGAGAACGATCTGGCGCTGACGGTGTACACGCCGCAGATTCAGGCGCGGCCCATCTCGATCGGCAACGGCCCGGAGGATGTGCTGGTGGGCCTCGATTCCGTGGGGGCCATTTGCATTCACGCGAACCGAGGGGCGGTGCGCCTGGAGCAGCAGTTAACCGGGCAGAGCGTGCTGGTGCCGCAAACCGGCGATGTATTGTTGAGCAACGGACAGATTGAAAGCCTGCGCACGGCGTCGGGAAGCTGCGCCTGCGAAGCGGGCATGGCGGCAATCCCGGAGCAGGTTACGTCTGAGATCAGCAGGCCGGCCACACCGGAGGACATCAAGAAAGCGGCTGAGGAGCGGAAAGCCGAACCGCCGCCGGCGGACGCGGCGCCCCCGGTGGAGAAGCCGGAACCCGTCTACCAGGTATTTATGCCGCCGCTGCGCTATGACGCGAACGCCAAGGCGCAGCCTGACAACTACGACCCTAGCCTGATCGTGCTGGTGCGGCGCGTGCGCGTAAGGCCCACACTGATTTTTCAGGGCAAAGTGGAAGGCAATCCGGTAGTCGCGTGGGTCGCACCGCCGCCCCAGCCGCCGCCCTCGCGGCAAAAAGCCGCCGCCACCCAGAAGCCCGCCGAAGATTCAACCTGGGGCCGCGTGAAAACCTACTGGCACAAGCTTTGGTCGCCCAGTTCGTAATCGCCCTGATTGGACAGAAGCCCAGGCGCGACCAGAAGCTACAACCTCAGGGTCCTCGCCGAAGAGGAAAAATCAACCACTGTCTCAAATGTGTGCACGTTAGAAACGGTCCAAAAACTGACTCACATTACCCCAAGGAGATCTGGGACTACTCAAGGTTCATAATCCACTCATTCGAGAAAATGTCCACGGGCGGGGTCATCCTTAGGACCTCAATATTCCTCTGCCTGAGCGTGAATGTTCCGATCGCTTTGTCCAGGTAGTCAGCTTCCCCGGCAGGCGCGAAATGATAGTGAAGCCAAACACGATACATGCCCTTGCCCGGGAATATCCGTTTTTGCATGCATTTCACCTTCTCATTAGAGGGGGCACAGGATGAAACGGTCGGGTCACTTGCAAGTTTATAGACAAGCGCTTTGCCGGGTTCAAGAATGCGGACATCCGGGTCGCTCAGAGGGCCGCTCATATCATCCATAAGCACCTTTTGGGGGTCCACCGGCACCGTGGGCACTCCCTGGCCTTTTGCATCGACCACGTTCCACAAGAAATTACTCCACATCTTTCCGCTGCTTCGATCTGCAATTAGGATCGGATGGTCCAAGTGATTGATGACGATCACCGTGAAGAACACTTCTTGCCCAACTCGAATCGACCCAGGTCCTGAGATTTTCAGTTCGAGAGTTACCAGCGCGTTCGAGGATGCAGCCGTGGCGGAGTCGGTCGCGGATTGCAGAGGGCTGGGCGGCCAGATGCAAGGCACTGCCACAGGGAGGACAAAAAGCAGCAGGGGGAGAATTTGGTGCCCGCTACGACTCGCACCCAAGCGAAGGATTTCGGACTTTAACTCTGCTGTCATTAGGCAAATGGCCTTTCAGATTATTATCGAAGCAGTGTCTCTTCATCAATCGATTTCATCCATATGTCTTGTGAACGGAGTGACCGGAAACTGACGCACCACTGGGCGTTTACATCCCTTCGTAGTTGGGGCCCCCGCCGCCTTCGGGCACCACCCAATCGATGATCTGGTAGGGATCGGCGATGTCGCAGGTCTTGCAATGGACGCAATTGGCGGCGTTGATCTTCAGCTTCAGCGCGCCGCCCTCTTTGGTCATTTCGTAGACCGCCGCGGGGCAAAAATACTGGCAGGGATTGCCGTACTCTTCCACGCAGCGGGTCGCGCAGAGATTCAGGTCGCGCACTTTCAGATGGCAGGGCTGGTCTTCCTCGTGGCGCGTGCCCGAATGATAGACGTCGGTCAGGCGGTCGAAGGTGAGCTTGCCATCGCCCTTGAAGCGTTCCGGCGCGGGCCGCCCATAAATTTTGCCGTAGGCTTCGTGGCCGACATGCGAGCGCATCGGGTCGATCAGGCCGCGCCCGCCGGTGATCTGCTGCAAACCGCTGTGGAAGAAACCGTCAAGCATGCCGTTGCGGAAGGACTGGTGAAAATTCCGCACCTTCCATAGCTCCGTCTTGATGTAGCTGTGATCGATTTTCTCTTTGTAGGCTTGCAGCGTTTTCGCGGAGTAGTCGTCTTTCTTCAGCGCCTCGAAAATCGTTTCGGCGGCCAACATGCCGCTCTTCATGGCCAGGTGCACACCTTTCAATCGCTGCGAATCAAGGAAGCTGCCGGAATCGCCGACGATGAGGCCGCCATCAACATAGTTACGCGGCATGGCATACCAGCCGCCGTAGGGCAGCGATTTCGCGCCGTAGCGCACCAACTGGCCGCCGTCCAGCAGGTTGCGCACGAAAGGATGCGTTTTCCAAGTCTGAAACGCCGCGTGCGGGTCGAAGCGTGGGTCCTCATACTCCAGCGCGATCACCAGCCCGATGGACACGCGGTTGTTCTGCAAGCCGTAAATCCAGCCGCCGCCGTACATCTTTGAAGAAACCGGCCAGCCCAGCGTGTGCGCCACGAAACCCGGCTGGATTTTCCCGGGCTGCACATCCCACAATTCCTTGATGCCGATGCCGTAGCTTTGCGGATTGATATTGTCGAGCTTCTTTTTCGCCACGAGCTGCTTCGTAAGCGACCCGCGCGTGCCTTCCGCCAGCACGGTGACCTTGGCTCGCAATTCGTAGCCCGGCGTGAAGTTGTCCTTGGGCTTGCCGTTTTTGTCGAGGCCCTTGTCTTCCGTGATGACGCCCGCGATGCCGTCGCCATCGTAGGTCAATTCCGCGCCGCCAAATTCCTTGAACAGGTTCACGCCCGCGGCTTCCACCAGCCCGCCCATCCACTTCACCAGTTTGCTCAGCGAAATGACGTAATTCCCCGCATTGTTGAACGGCGGCGGGGTGATCGGAATGCGGTAGGAGGATTTTTGCGTGAAGACGAGCGCGGCGGAATCCGTCACTGGCGTGTCCAGCGGCGCGGTCTTCGCGAAGTCCGGCACAAGCTCTGCCAGGGCCGCGGGGTTCATAATCGCGCCTGAAAGCTGGTGCGCGCCGATCTCGCGGCCCTTTTCCAGCACGTAGATGTTTTCGGCGGAAAGTTCCGGCTTTCTTGCCCCGAGCGCAGCCGAGGGGGCGCCGCTGGCATTGTGCTGCTTGATCAGATTCGCCAGGTGCAGCGCGCAGGCAAGGCCGGCCGGCCCGGCGCCTACGATCAGCACATCGGCTTCCAATTGTTCGCGTTGAGTGGCCATAGGTCCCTCAATACAGGGGTTTGACTATGAACTAAAAAAATCTCCTACCTCAGCTTTCCAAATTCCTCCGCTGAGATTCCGAGTTGGCGGAGAATCTTATAGAAGAGCGGTGGTCCTATCTCTCTGCCGCCGTGAATTGGGATGGTAACAGCGCGCCCGTCTGGATGGATCCACCGTTCATGGCTCCCGGTTGTTCTGTTGAAGATAAAACCCAATTGGTGAGCGACGCGTTGAAAATCTCGCGCCGTGGCGCTAGGCATTGATTATCTCGGTGCTGTCCGCGGGCAGCGGTTGTCCCTTTTGCCGATATTCCTCGACAATCAACGAAAACACGCTTTCCAACTCCGTCAAAGCAGCATCGCGCGAATCCATCAAAGCGTAACATCCAGGAATGGCGGGGATCTCCGCAACCCAGGAGCCATCTTCCTGGCGATAGAGGACCGTCTTGTAGTCTTGGCTAGTCATGCCACTCGTCGAATTATACGACACTCCGGCCCGGCGGTCTCGCTTACGTCTTCGCCTTATGCAATTCTTCGGTTAGGGCGGGCATGACCTCGAAAATATCGCCGACAATTCCGCAGTCCGCGATTTCAAAGATAGGCGCGTTCTGGTCCTTGTTTACGGCGACGATGGTGCGCGAACCCTTCATGCCGACGACATGCTGGATGGCGCCGCTGATGCCCAGCGCCAGATACAATTTCGGCGCCACGGTCTGCCCGGAGCTGCCGATCTGCCGCTCCATCGGGAGCCAGCCTTCATCGCAGATCGGGCGCGACGCCGCAATCTCCGCGCCCAGCGCCTTGGCCAACGCTTCCGCTTGCGCGATATTCTCCGGCGCCTTAATGCCGCGGCCGATCGCGACGATCAGCGGCGCTTGCGTCAGGTCCACGGCCGACTTTGCTTCCTTGAACAGTTCCAGCGGCTTGGTGCGAATGTCCCCGGCGTTCAAGGCCACGCTGACGGCGTTGATCGGCGCTTTTCCGCCAGGATGAGCGGCAAGCAAATCGGCGCGAAACGCTCCCGACTGGAACGAGACGAACCAGGGCGCCGCTCCGGTGAATGTCACATCCGCCGCCGTTTTGCCCTGGAACATCTGGCGCACAAAGACCAGCTTGCCGTCTTCGCTGCGGAAGCCGACGCAATCGCCGGCCATGCCTTTGCCGAGCGAGGCCGCCAGCTCCGGCGCAAAATCACGCACCTGGTAGGTGTGCGGAAAGAGCACCAAGTCCGGCCTAGACGCTTCGATCACCTGCTTCAGCGCCACGCAATAGCCATCAGGCGTGTAGCTCTCCAGCAGATCGTGCTCGACGAGCAAAACTTCCGCAACGTTCCTCGACGCCAACTCTTCCGCGAACGGCGCCACGCCCTTGCCAATCACGGCCGCGCTCACGGTGCCTGACGTCGCCGCCGCAATTTGCTGCGCGGCCACCAGCGTCTCGAAACTGGTGTTGTGCCATTTGCCTTGCCGCTGTTCGGTTACTACCAAAATCTTCATCGCCTTATCTCCTGCGATTTTCTCATTTACTGTCAACTGTTAACTGTGGACTGTAAACTGATTCAGATCACCCGCGCTTCGAACTTCAGCTTCTCAACTAATTTGGCGGCCACTTCCTTGGGCGTCCCGGTGAGGAATTCCGTCTTCTTGGTTTTCGTGGGCACATAAATTCTCTCGATCTTCTGTGTCGGCTCGATGGACACGCCGAGCGACTCGCGTGTAACGACCGCGATTTCCTTTTTCTTTGCGGCCATGATGCCCTTCAGCGTGGCGTAGCGCACCTTGTTGATGCCAGACTGAATGGAAAGCACGGCCGGCAGCGGGCATTCCAACCACTGGAACCAGCCAGCCTCCAATTCGCGTTTCAGCTTCAACCTGCCGTCCAGCACTTCGATTTGCATGATGAGCGTGGCGTGCGGCAGGTTCAGGAGGCCCGCGAGCAAAACGCCGGTCTGCCCGAAGCCGTGGTCATCGCTCTGCAATCCCGTCAACACCAGGTCGCATTTTTGAGTGGCGATCGCCGCCGCCAGCACCTTGGCCGCGCCCAGCGGATCGAGTTGCGCGAAATGGTCGTCGGCGATGTGGATGGCGCGATCCGCGCCCTTCGCCAGCGCTTCCTTGATGGTCTGCTTCACGCGCTCCGGCCCCAGCGAGAGCGCGATCACTTCCCCGCCGTGCTTCTCTTTCAGCCGCAGCGCTTCTTCCAGAGCGTAGCTATCCGGCTCATTCATCTCGAAGCCGATGTCGGATTCCTTGATCCAGTTCCCGGCAATGGCCAGCGGCGCATCCTTTGCCGGCACCTGCTTGATGCACACGATGATGTTCATGGGATTTTCCTTCCAGCCGTGTTCCCAGAGAGGGATAAGAATTATCCAGAGCGGAGCGAAGAACCTGCCCCGTTCAGTCCAGACTGAAAACCCGCATCTGGAGCGAACGAAAAGCTATTTCCCCGTCCAGCGCTTGAAAATCAGAGCGGCGTTCGTTCCGCCAAAGCCAAACGAATTGGAGAGCGCGTAATCCACGGTGGCTTTGCGCGCCACGTTGGGTACATAGTCCAGATCGCAGGCGGGATCGGGCTTTTCCTGGTTGATCGTGGGAGGCAGTATCTGATCGCGCAGGGTCAGCACACTGATGCCCGCTTCCAGGCCGCCGGCGCCGCCAAGGAGGTGCCCGGTCATGGATTTTGTGGAGCTCACGGGCAGTTTCTTGCTGATGGCGCGCTCGCCAAAGAGCCGCTTCATCGCCGTGGTCTCGATGGCGTCGCCCAGCGGCGTGGAAGTGCCGTGGGCATTCACGTAGCCGATATCGTCCGGCGAAAGCTTGGCATCCTTCAGCGCCGCCCTCATCACGCGATACGCACCATCGCCATTTCCGGCGGGCTGCGTGATGTGATAGGCGTCGCCGCTCATGCCGTATCCCACAATTTCGGCAAGGATCGGAGCATCGCGCTTCTGCGCGTGCTCCAGCGATTCCAGAATTAGGATGCCCGTGCCTTCGCCGACTACGAAGCCGTCACGGTCCGCGTCAAACGGCCGGCTGGCTCTTTCGGGCTCGTCATTGCGCGTGGAAAGCGCGCGCATGGAAGCAAATCCGCCAATGCCCATCGGCGTAACGGTCGCTTCGGTGCCGCCGCAGATCATCATTTCCGCGGCGCCACGCTCAATGATTTTGTAGGAATCGCCAATCGAGTGCGCCGAAGCCGAGCAGGCTGTCGCGGTGGCGGAATTCGGACCGCGCGCGCCATAGCGAATCGAAACGTGGCCAGAGGCCAGGTTGATGATGGCCGAGGGAATGAAGAACGGCGAAATCTTGCCCGGGCCGCCTTGCATCAGCTTGATGTGCTCGCGCTCGATGATATCGAACCCGCCGATGCCGGAGGCAATGTACACGCCCACTTCATCCAGGTCCGATTGCTCCGGTTTCCACTCGGCCATGCGAACGGCAAAATCCGCGCCGGCCAGGGCCAACTGGATGAAGCGTCCCATCTTCTTGAGTTCTTTTTTCTCAATCCAGATGAACGGGTCGAATTTCTTCACTTCGCCCGCGATCTTGCAGTCAAATTCCGTGGCATCAAAGTGCGTGATATGGCCGATGCCGCTTTGCCCCGCGACCAGGTTCTTCCAGCTTTCCTCGGTCCCGATGCCCAGCGCACAGACCAAACCAACGCCCGTAACAACAACCCGGCGAGTCAACTCTCTTGCTCCTTCAAGCGGGGATTTGCGTGCGGCTTACTTGCCCTTGCTGTGCTTTTCGATGTACTCGATGGCGTCCTTCACGGTCGTCATCTTTTCGGCGTCCTCGTCAGGCACTTCGATGCCGAAGGCCTCTTCAAACGCCATCACCAATTCCACCTGGTCGAGCGAATCCGCGCCCAGGTCGTCCACGAACGACGCGGTCGGGGTGACTTCGGCTTCATCCACTCCAAGCTGCTCGACGATGATCTGCTTTACGCGTTCTTCCACGCTGGCCATGCCCATTCCTCCGCGACCCGATGTCGCATGTTCGTATTCGTACTGCCTTGCACCGTATTCCGGCCCTAAGGCCGTCCTACAATCTCTTTTGCGCTTACCCTGGCAACCTGCCCAGTCTACTTTCCCCGCCCCCCAAGGTCAACTTCGCGGAAGCCTTTAGTCGTTAGCCGACAGCCACTAGCCGCGAGCTAGTTCCCCTGACGCCGCTCTTTCTCCCAACGCTTGTCGCGGAGAGGGCAACGAGGGTTCCATTTTACGTGCTCGAAGTGCGCCGCTTGCTTGCCACCTGTCGTGTGCGGCTCCACGGGCCTTTTGCACGCGGGACACAGAAAGGTATGCGTTCCATAATCGCCCATCGTTTTCTCTATTCCCAGGGCGTATTCAACAGTGATTAGGCATTTCGTGATTTTGGGCACATCGATCCCCTTTCGAACACAGGACGAAAAAATATGCTACGCCAGATACATGCCGCCGTTCACGTCGAGGACGTGGCCGGTGATGTAGCAGGCCTCGTCGCTCGCCAGGAACACGATGGCGGCGGCGACATCGCGCCCGCTGCCCATGCGCCCCAGGGGAATGCGCACCTTCAGTTCTTCCTTTACTTTGTCCGACAACACGTCCGTCATGGGCGTTTCAATGAAGCCGGGAGCGACGGCGTTCACGGTGATGTTGCGCGAAGCAATCTCGATGGCGAGCGCCTTCGTCAAGCCGATCAAACCCGCCTTCGCGGCCACATAATTGGCTTGCCCGGCGTTGCCCATCCGCGCCACCACCGAAGCGATATTGATGATGCGTCCCGCGCGCGCCCTCATCATTCCCGGCAGGACCTGCTGGATGCAAAGATGCGCGCCAGTCAGATTGGTGCGCAAAACCGCGTCCCAGTCGTCCGCCTTCATGCGCAGGGCCAAGCCGTCGCGGGTGATGGCGGCATTGTTCACCAGAATGTCCACCTTGCCAAACTTTTCCAGGATGGTCTTGAAGGCCGCCTTGGTCTGCTCCGCGTCCGCCACATCGAGATTCACGGCAAACGCTTCGCCGCCCCTGCCTGTGATTTCCTGCGCCACCGCCGCCAGCTTCTCTTCGTTGCGCGCGCCCACGACGACTTTGGCGCCGGCTTCGGCCAGAGCCAGCGCGGTCTCGCGGCCAATGCCCTGCGAGGCCCCGGTCACAACAGCCACTTTGTCTTTCAGGCTGAACATGGTTCTCTGTTACCTTTGGGGTCCGCCCTCTGCGAACTCTGTGTCAAACCTTTTCCTTAAACTCCTTTATCTCCTCAATGTCCTTTACTTCCTTTCTTCATGCCGAATCGGTTTTCGCCCCAGCGATCTTTTCCACAGTGGCCTGCAGGCTCTTCTCGTCTTCCACATTCAGCGAAGCCACGGAGCGCTCGATCTGCCGCATCAAGCCGGTCAGCACCTTACCTGGACCCACTTCAAGAAAAGTGTTCACGCCCTCATCGAGCAGCAGGCGCATGGACTCCTGCCAGCGGACGGGCATGGTCACCTGGCGAATCAGGGCTTCGCGCGCTTCGTCGCCCTTGCGAATGGTGTCCGCGTCCACATTGGTGACCAGAGGCACTTGCAGGTCGTTAAACGAGGTTGCGCGCAAATCCTTCTCCAGCTTTTCCTGCGCCGGCATCATCAAAGCCGAATGGAACGGCGCGGAAACCGTCAGCATCATGGAGCGCTTCGCGCCGAGCTGCGAGGCAATTTCCACGGCGCGCTTCACCGCGCTGGCGTGGCCGGAAATCACGGTCTGTTCCGGCGAATTGAGGTTCGCGGGCGTGCAAATCTCGCCCATCGCCGCGCGCTTGCACGCATCCTGCACCACCGCCGGGGAAATGCCCATGATTGCGGCCATACCGCCTAGTCCCGCGGGCACGGCATCCTGCATATATTGGCCGCGTTTGCGCACCAGGCGCACCGCATCCGAAAACTTCAGCGCGCCAACCGCCACCAACGCCGAGTATTCGCCCAGGCTGTGCCCGGCGACATAGTCCGGCGCCAGACCCTTTTCCGCCACCACGCGATAGGCCGCCACCGACACGGTCAGGATGGCCGGCTGCGTGTTCGCCGTCTGCTTCAGTTCCTCTTCGCTGCCTTCAAAGCACATCTTGGAGATGGAGAAGCCCAGCGCATTATCCGCTTCCTCAAACACCGCGCGGGCCGCGGGATACTTTTCCGCCAGCTCTTTGCCCATGCCCGGGTATTGCGACGCTTGCCCAGGAAACATAAACGCTACTTTTCCCATACTCGACTCCCTCTCCAGACGTTACGCTTTCACTTGCGTCAGGGATAGTTCCTGTTCGATTCGTTCATTGATGCGCGCGCGCGCCAGGCCACCGGCCACACGGATGGCATTTTTCACCGCATTCGCGTTCGATCTTCCGTGACCGATCACGCACACGCCCCGCACGCCCAATAGCGGCGCTCCGCCGTACTCCGAATAATCCATTTTCTGCCGGATGCCCTTCATCGCGCCTTTCGACAACAGATAGCCGACCTGCGAAGCGAACGAGCTCTTGTAAGTCTTGCGAAGGAATTTCACGACCTCCATGGCCAAGCCTTCGCAAATCTTCAAGGCAATGTTGCCCACGAACCCGTCACAAACAATCACGTCCACCTTGCCGGAGAACAGGTCCCCGCCTTCCACGTTGCCGACAAAATGCACCGGCAGCGCTTTCAAGCGATCGTAGACGGCGCGCGTCAATTCATTCCCCTTCATCTCTTCCTCGCCGACGGAAAGCAAGCCCACGCGAGGCTTGCGGCTCCCGAAGGTTACCCGGTAGTAGATCTCGCCCATCACCCCGAACTGCAGCAGGTGCTCGGGTTTCGAGTCCACGTTCGCGCCCACGTCCAGCAGCACCGAAACGCCGCCCTTCGCATTCGGAAAGGGTGCCGCAAGCGCTACCCGGTCCACCGAAGCAAGCGTGCCCATGATGAACTTGGCCGTCGTCATCACCGCGCCGGTATTCCCGGCACTCACAAACGCATCGGCCACTCGATCCTTTACCAACCGCGCACCCACGTGGACCGAACTGTCTTTCTTCCGGCGAAAGGCCTGGGCCGGGTGATCTTCCATGGTGATCACCTCGCTGGCCGGAACAATCTCGATGGGCACTGCCGGTCGCGGATGCCTGGCCAATTCCGCGCGAACCATGTTCGGCTGGCCCACCAGGAGCACGCGAACGTCGTACTCCTGCGCCGCCAACACACTCCCCTCTACCTCCGGACGGGGTGCGTGGTCTCCCCCCATGGCATCCACGGCGATTGTGATCATGGGATTCTTCTTCCGCAGACTCCGGGATCGCAACGGAGGCACGATGTTGGCCGTGCCGGTCAGCTCCTACTGGGTCCGAGCGATCGCCCCTGGGGTCAGCACCCCGAAACCCGGCTGACGCCAACCCTCACTTCACGTCGTGAACCGGCCGCCCCCGGTAGTAGCCGCAATGGGAACACGCATGGTGCGGCTGTTTCATTTCGTGGCAGTTCGGGCATTTGGCCAGCGCGGGTGCGAACAGGTGATCGTGCGCCCTCCGTTGGTTCTTGCGCATCTTGGAATGTCGTCGCTTTGGGTTAGGCATTACACTGCTCCTCGTTCTCGCCTCGCTCGCAGTGGCACACAACGCCTTGCCGAACAAGGTCGGATTCTATGGGCATTCCGCCCGGAAATCTATCTATTGTTTCTTGAGCCAGTCCTGTTTCAGCCGCGCGAGGGGAGCGAGCCGCGGGTCGCTGGTGTGCCGCTCACACCGGCACTGCTCCTGATTGAGGTTCGCCCCGCAGTGCGGGCACAACCCCCGGCAATCGCTCTGGCAAATCACTTTCATCGGCAAAGACAGTAACACCTGCTCCATCAGCACGTCGGCCAGGAACAGGCCTTCTCCTTCGAAAAATCCGATCTCCGTGTCGTCATCTTTCAGCCGCTCCACATCGTTCGGTGTCCCCTTGAGGAGCGGTTGATAGAAGAGGTCAAAATCCCGGTGCACTTCCTCGATCACGGGCTCCAGGCAGCGGGCGCAGACCATCTCAATCTTGGTTTGCAGTTCGCCGGTGACCCGGATCTGGCCTTCCAGCAGCTCCGCCGTGGCATTTACTTCCAGCGGTTCCGACTGTTTCACTTCACTCAGGCCGTAATCAATGCTTCCCGGAGCGTAACTCTTCCGGATGTGCACTTTGCGGACGGCAAGATCCTTGACGTCAAGGAACATTTCTTCTGCGCCTCCCGCGCGTACGCTCATGCCTTTCCATTATTTCGGCACTTCTTGCCTAAGTCAAGAAAGCGGGCCCCTCCCGACGCCGTATTGCGCCCTCCCGGTCACTGCCTCCTCCTAGTACCGTTCCAACTTGCTCCAACAAATCCCCTCGAGAATACCCTCTCCGTGCTCGCGTCAGATGATTGGACCGTCATCTGCCTCAAATAGTTGGAACGGCACTAGTACTGGCCCCTTTCCCACTTCTACTGAAAATAGCCACCGACGACCTTGGCGTAATCCGGGATCGCGATTTCCGGATCTTCGAGGTCAGGATGCCAGGCCTTTTCCCACTCGAAGCAGAAGTAGCCCTTGTAGCCGATTTTCTGGAGCGCCTGGACTTGCCGCTGGATGGGCACGTCGCCTCGGCCCGTGAGCACATATTTGCGCTCCTTGCCCGCCGCCACGGAGTCCTTCAAGTGCGTGTGGCGAATCCAGGAGCCCAGTTCGTGAACCGTGTACTCCGGCTGCTCGTGCCCATCGGCAAAAGTATGGTGCGCATCCCAGAGCAGCGCGGCATGAGGTGAATCGGCACGCGTCAGGACCTCCTTGAGAGTAGGCGAATCGACGAAATCGCCGTGAGATTCGATGATTACCGTCACACCGCGCGGCCCCGCGTATTCGCCCAGTTCATGCAAGCCCGCCGCCACGCGCGCCACCACTTCTTCCTTCGGGCCCTTAATCTCGTTGCCGAACACGCGCACATACGGCGAACCCAGCGCGGACGCCAAGTCAATAAAGCGCTTCGCATCCGCGATTTGTTGCGCATGCTTCGTGGGGTCGGCGTCATGGAGCGCGGCGGAGCTGCTGATGTTGGCGATCTTCAGGCCATGCGCGGCGACCTCTTTCTTGCTTTGCGCAATCCGCTCCGGCGCGAATTCCGGCCGCGAGGGCAAATCCATGCTGCCCATCAGGCCGCGAAGCTCGATGGCGGCGAACCCATGCGATTCCGCGAACTCCAGAATTTTCGGCCATTCCCATGCCGGACATCCCACAGTGGAAAAGGCCAGCGGCAATCGTTCTTTGGTGTCCGCAGCCCACGCAAATCGGCTCAGCGCCAGGCTGGCCGCGCCGCAGGCACTTGCGGCAACAAATTTCCTTCGCGTGATCCTCATCGTCTGGCTCCCCTTCCCCGCGCCGGATTTCTTTCAAAGGCGGTCTCGCAATCAAGTATGATTTAACGCGCACGAGATCCGGCGTCGCGGGTCACTTCTCCGCCGCCGAACTCTCCGCGCACAAAACGTACCACCATCATCCGCGAAAGAACACCGATCCTTGCCGGAGGTGCTCCGTGACCACGCAAAACTATTCCCGCCGCAGTTTCCTGAAGACCAGCGCCGCCGCCCTCGCTGCGGTGCCGCTGGCGCGTGCTTCCAGCTATGCGCGCATCTTTGGCGCAAACGACCGCGTGCGCGTCGGGGTGGTCGGCTTCTCCGATCGCTTCCGCTCCGCCTTGCTGCCCGCATTTCTGCAGCACGCGAAAGATCTCAACTTCGAGTTCGTGGCAGTTTCCGACATCTGGAACCAGCGCCGCGAAGAAGGCCAGGCGCACCTCGAAAAGCTCACCGGCGCGCACATTGATGCCGTGCGCAACAACGACGAGCTGTACGCGCGCAAGGACGTGGACGCCGTTTTCGTTGCCACCGCCGATTTTCAGCACGCCCTGCATGGCGTGGAAGCGGTGCGCGCCGGCCGCGACGCTTATGTCGAAAAGCCGCTGGCCGACACCATGGAAGACGCGCGCGCGATTCGCGACGCCGTCCGCAAAACCGGCCGCATCGTGCAGGTCGGCACGCAACGCCGCAGCTCGCCGGTTTACCAGCAGGCCTACGATTTCATCCGCAGCGGCAAATTCGGCGACATCGTCTCCGTGCTGATGACCTGGAACGTCAACCAGCCCGGCCGTTGGCGTCGCCCGAAACTCGTCGCCGGGCTCCGCGAAGAACACGTGGATTGGAAGCGTTACCTGATGAATCGGCCCTACGAACCGTTCGATCCGCGCAAGTACGTCGAGTTCCGCCTCTTCTGGCCGTATTCCTCGGGGATTCCGGACCAGTGGATGGTTCATCAAATTGACACGGTCCACTGGTTCACCGGGTTGCCGCGGCCGCGCAGCGTGGTTGCGAATGGCGGCATCTATTTTTGGAAAGATGGGCGCAAGAATTGGGACACCATGACCGCGGTCTTCGATTACGGTCCGCTGAATGATCCCACCAAGGGTTTTCAGGTGGTCTACAGCTCGCGCATGACGAATGAGGCGGGCGAGGTGAAGGAACTTTACTACTCGAATGGGGGCACGCTCGATCTCGACAAGAGAACTGTCTCCCCTGAAGGCGGGCTAACAAAACGCTTCGCGGACGAAATGAATATGCCTCCCAATCTGCTGCCCAAGATTTCGTTGCTCGATTCCGGCGGGCGCATCGTCACTTCCGCCGACACCGGCGACGACGCGGACACCTCCGCCAATGTCCGCAACTGGATGGAATGCGTGCGCAGCCGCAAAACGCCGAACGCGCACATCGAGGCGGGCTATTCGCACTCCATGGCGCTGTGCATGACGATTGCGGCCATTCAGACCGGCCGCCGCATCACCTTCGACGACGCGAAGCAGGAAGTGGTCACGGGCGCTTAGCTCGTGCCGCGAGCAGTCACTACAAGCCATCCCATAAATGCTTCTTAGGGGGTCGGAGCTTTAGCCCCTGAGGAAACTCTTCCCTTCCTACTGAACCCCTTTATGAGCCAAGTTCTAGACTTCGCGAATGACTTTCAACAATCCATCCATAGATTCGCGGCTTGACGCTTCTTTATCCTTCGCCGCATTCAGGTAATGCGTTTCGAGCGACATTGTACCGGTGAATCCGTCTTTCAGGATGGCGCGGAATTGCCCGACATAGTCAATCTTCCCGCCGCCAATGGGACGCCAGTTGGCTCCGGTGCCCTCCGCATCCTTCAAGTGCATGTGCCACAACCGCTTCTTGTCCAGCGGGGCATAGCCGTCAGGGAATGGTTTCAGTTCGCCGGCGGCATACGCGTTGCCCGGATCCCAATTCAAGCCCAGAGCCGGCGCCTGCACCGCTTTCAGCATCGTCGCGCTCTCCGCGCCCGTGGCCACATTGCAGGCAAACTCATTTTCCAGCACCAGTCGTATGCCTTCGCGCTTGGTGATTTCCGCCGTCCTGTCCAACTCTTTGGCGACGCGCTCGAAGACCGTGCGGGGATCGTCCACGCGCCAAAAGGAAAAGATGCGCACTTTGTCCGTTCCAAAATCCTTGGCGCGCGCGAAGGCCCGTTCGAGCAGCGCTTCCTGCTTTTCGTGTTCATTGGCGGCGAAATCGCCTTTGCCCTCGGCAAATTTTGAAGTGGTGCCTGGCAGTGTGGTCTTGAAGTAGGCCGAATCCAGCACGGACACGCGCAGGCCGTATTTCGCGAGCAAGTCCTTGGCGCGCCTCACCTCGTCGGGAGTGAATTCGGTGATGTACTTTCCCCAGACGTTGCGAAACTCCACCCACTCCAGCCCGTAGCCCTTGGCCCACGCCAGCGCCTTCTCCAAATCCTGGGTCACTTCATCGGTGATCACGCCAAGTTTGAATTGCTTCACGTCCGCCGCCCGCGCGCGCATGGCGCTCATCATTACGAATGCGGTTGCTCCACCGGCCAGAAATTCGCGTCGTTTCATCATAATGACGGCATCCTATTCTCCGGGCGCCATCGCGTCAATGTGGCGCCGCTGCTTCTGCTTGTGGCCGCCGCTTTCTTAACAATTTCCTCACGCACACTTCCGGACTTTCTAAACCCGGCTAACCTACTCTGTGGGTGTCAACGGAACGCTTGTAAGAACGAGGATTCGCCGTGTCGCCATTTGCCATTCTCGCCTTTTGCATTCTCAGCATCGATATCGCGCTGGTTGTGTTGTTCCACTTGGTCTATGGCGAAAAGCGCCATAAGTTTTCCCGCGAGAAGCTGCTGCAAGGGGATCGCCGGACGGCGCACTAAGAATCCCTGCCTGCCTCCGGGTCCGGCATGCTCACCGCGTTCCTCATTCTCCCAGTGTCATAAGAAGCTGTCTCACGAATGCTTGGGGCTTCACAGCCTGCGGAAAGTGTCGTTTCTTTAGGAGGCCGGGGCTTCAGCCCCGGCGTAAAACCCTCATAACTGACGGGCTTTAGCCCCTGAAGAACTCTTCCCGGTACTTTCCGGCAACCGCTTCAGCCGTGCCGAAACAAACGCTGGAAAACTTGGGCTTTATTGGTCCCTGCAAATGTAATGTCCTAACTTGTCATTCCGATCCCGCAAAGCGGGAGAGGAATCTGCTTTCCCCCTGTGCGAATAGGACATTACTTACGCAGGCGTCAATAGCCCCTGAGGCCGCAGGATTTTTTCTCCTGTTCTAATGTATGAGATGGACCGCCACTCCGCAGCCAGCCTGCTACACTAGTGCCGTTCCAACTATTTGGGCCAATTGACGGTCCAAGCTCTGATGCAAACGCGGAGAGAGTATTCTCGACGGGATTTGCTGGAACAAGTTGGAACGGCACTAGCTTGCATCGCTCCTAGGAGTAGCACATGTCTGAACCCACCCCGTTTGCCAAGTTCGTTCCCACCCGCACCGAATCCGACAGCATGGGCAAAATCGAAGTCCCGGTGGACCGCTATTACGGCGCGCAAACGGCCCGCTCCCTGATTCACTTCGCCATCGGCAAAGACACCATGCCGCCGGAATTGATCCACGCCTTCGGCATCTTGAAAAAGGCCGCGGCGCTGGTCAATCGCGATCTCGGCAAACTTTCCGAAGAGAAGGCCAACCTGATCGTGCAGGCCGCTGATGAAGTCATCGCCGGGAAGCTGCAGGAACATTTTCCGTTGCGCATCTGGCAGACCGGCAGCGGCACGCAGACGAACATGAACGTCAACGAAGTAATCTCCAACCGCGCCATTTCCATTGCCGGCGGCGTGATGGGCAGCAAAAAGCCCATTCACCCGAACGACGATGTGAACATGTCGCAATCCTCGAACGACACCTTTCCCACAGCCATGCACATTGCCGCGGCCGCGGAAACTTCGCGCCATCTGTTGCCCGCGGTGAAAAAACTGCGCGATGCGCTGGACGCCAAAGCACGGGCGTTTATGGGCGTCGTCAAGATTGGCCGCACGCACTTGCAGGACGCTACGCCGTTGACTGTGGGCCAGGAATTTTCCGGCTGGGTCAGCCTGCTCGATCGCGATGGCGCGCGGATCGCCATGGCGCTGGATGGCTTGTTCGATCTCGCCATCGGCGGCACGGCAGTGGGCACGGGCCTGAATGCGCCTCCGGAGTTCGCGGAGCGCGCCGCAACGAAAATCGCCGAACTCACGGGCCTGCCCTTCCGTTCGCACCCCAACAAATTCGCCAGCCTTTCCGCGCACGATGAAATCGTCTTCGCCAGCGGCGCGTTGAAGACCCTGGCCGCCTCGCTGATGAAAATCGCAAACGATATTCGCTGGCTGGCCTCCGGTCCGCGCTGCGGCCTCGGCGAATTGACGCTGCCGGAAAACGAGCCGGGCTCCTCGATCATGCCGGGAAAAGTGAATCCCACGCAGTGCGAAGCGGTCACCATGGTCGCGGTGCAGGTGATGGGGAATGACACGGCGATTGGCTTCGCTGGCTCGCAAGGCAATTTTGAATTGAACGTGTACAAGCCGGTGATGATTTTCAACTACCTGCACTCGGTGGAACTCCTCGCGGATGCCTGCAACAGTTTCGTGGAGCACTGCGTCGTGGGCATCGAACTCAACCGCGAAACCATCGACCGCTATGTGAAGAATTCCCTCATGCTGGTAACCGCGCTGGCCCCCAAAATCGGCTACGACAACGCCGCCAAAGTCGCCCATACCGCTCACCACGAAAATACCAGCCTCCGCGAAGCCGCCATGAAACTCGGCTTTTTGACTGCCGACGAGTTTGACGCCCTGGTCAAACCCGAACAGATGACGCATCCCTAGCGTCCACAAATATGTTTAACTTTGGGGGCATGTTAGATGAATTCTGAACTCACAAACTCTGCACAGATGCACCTGGTACCAAGAATCGCTTTGTTGGGCTGGTGCGATAGATTTTCAGAGATTAAAGCTGGGCAACCTATTTTTTGGAACATCAATCTATTGGGCGTTTCTGACTATAGAGTTTCTAACTTTTACCCGCTTTCACTTGAGGGACAGCATCTCCTTCTTGGAATTTATCAACCGATGGTTGGGGAAACATTTGCGCTCGAATTCCGAGCAGCAAATGTAGGTAAATCAATGGATCTCACGGTCACGATCTCTGAGGTACAGGCAGTGGATCCAGTCACGGGTCAAATCGTTCACGCTCCGGGCAGTCTCCAAATTCCTGGCTGGGCGTTGAAGATCATCACACTCAACAAAGACTTCATGATCATGGAACCGGGTAAATACGAGGTTTTCTTGAAATGCAAGGAGGAGGAACAGAATCTCGGGAGTACCATCTTCGCATTTGTTTCGAGCGGAATTCCCTCCTCGGAACAGATCGCCGCAATGAAAAGCGACCCCATGTCCGCAAAACTGGTTCGTGCCGATTTCGGCTGCAAGGAGTGCCCGAGCCACCTTCGCGTGTACGCCGGCCTTGAGAGGAACAGCAAGCTCGAAGAACAGGGCTGGCTTTGGCACGGCTCGCTGGGAACTGAGTATGTTTGCCAGTGTGGAAAGACCAAATTCCCTCTCATTTACCTAAGAGACGGTCTCGCTGGTGCCCTTTTCAGGAGCACCAAGCCTCTGAGTTCCAACAGCATTGACTTGGTTAGGCTTTACGAAGTCTCCGCCTTGGAGCAGGACTGCAGAGATTTCAAAAAACTTATCGATTCGAACGTGGAAGAGGAAAGATACCAGGTGTTTCTCGAGGACCACCCAATCTTCCTCTGCCGATTCAGCCCAAAGAAGTTAATGCATAAGAAGCCAGTCCTGAGTAAGCATGTCGTGGATTTTGCGGTGTTAAACGAGAGACGTGAGCTGATCTTAATCGAGATCGAAAAACCCACAACTCCTTTGCTGAAGGTTGATGGTGGGATAAGAGCAGAATTACAGCACGCGATTAGCCAGGTGAAGAATTGGACGCAGGTATTTGAGGATCATCGCGCTGCCGCCCTCGAGTGTATAGGGCTCAAGCTCGCCGAAGTCGCCAAAGTTAGGGGTGCAGTTATCGCGGGCAGGACCCCACAGCAAGAAGATGAAGCTAGGGCACTCCGGGGTTGGTCGTGGCAGGGAATCGAGTTATATACCTATGACGACCTCCTACATCACACGAATGAAATCATCCGGCATATCGCGACTGCCTAGTCTACGCCACGTTGTTCGTCTGCTCGCTTTTGGGGTAGGAATTCTGCTCTGGGTGCCGATGGCCTCCTCTGAACAGGGGGTTCAAGTCCCTGACTGGTGCAAGCCGCTGCCGCGCCCGGAATATAAATCCCTTGAGCGCGTGGCGATCAATGATCCTTGGTTCGAGGTTTATAAAATCGCGCCCGATACCTTCGCCATCTACGAGCCGCACCAGGCTGAAGAAGTCATTTCCTATCTCATACTCGGCAAGGAGAAAGCCCTGCTCTTCGACACCGGCATGGGCATCAGCGACATTCGCAAGCTGGTCGCGGGGCTCACCGCTCTCCCTGTCATCGTTCTGAATTCCCACACCCACAACGACCACGTCAGCGGCAACTGGCAGTTCGACACCATCTATTCCATGGACACGGATTTCAGCCGCCAGAACGCCAAGGGATCCACGGCCGATGCGCAGGATGAACTCGCTCCTGGTCAGATTTGTGGCGAGCTTCCCAAGGGCTTCGACGCGAAAACGTATCGCACCAAACCCTGGACCATCACCAAGTACGTCCATGACGGCGACAAGCTCGATCTCGGCAATCGCATCCTCGAAATCATCGCTACCCCCGGCCACACGCCTGACGCCATCTGCCTCTTCGATCGCGCCCACGGCCTCCTCTTCACCGGGGACACTTACTACCCCGCCACCATCTGGCTCTATCGTCCCGAGACCGACTTCGATGCCTACGCAAAATCCATCGCCCGTCTCGCCGCGCTTGCTCCTCAGGTGAAAACCGTAATTGGTTCGCACAATATTCCCGTGGCTCCTCCTTCCGTTTTGCCGCAACTCGTGGCCGCCTTCGCCGACCTGCGTGCCGGCAAAGCCACCTGCAAACCTGACAGTCCGGGCAAAAAGCGCTGCCAAGTCCGCGATTACACATTCCTTCTCGCCGCAGCCCCCTAGCAGCTTGCGGAAGCACTCCGCAGTTTAGGGGGTCGGAGCTTTAGCTCCGACATTAAGTGCTTGGCTATCATTGGGCTTTAGCCCCTGAGGAAACGGTTTTGGGTCTATTTCCGCAGCCCCCTAGGCGGTAAACTCTCTTGTGTCGGAAACGCCTATGTTTCGCCGGCCTCCAGTCTTCTTCTCCCTCGCAGTTTTCTTGCTGCACATCGCCGCCGCGCCTACTGCCCTCGCGCAACCTAAACACGAAAAAACAGTCTGGAATTTCGACGGGGGCATCTCGCTCAACACTGACGGCTCGATCCCCGATGGACCATGCTTCCGGCTGACCGGCAGGGTGTTCGCGCCGGAGTTCTTCGCGAATCTAAAGCGCGTGGATAGCGAACTCGGCACAATCTATCGCCGCGGCAACGACGTGGTTTCCGTATTCCCGGAAAAAATGCAGCTTCACTTCATGATGTACGACCTGCCCTGCAGTGATCAGATCCAGGTGACGGGCACCCAGGTCTACCTGACGCGCTCGCTGATAGAATCGCTGCGGCTGAGCTTTTTCTGGAAGCACGGCATGGTTCTGCGTCCCGCGAAGGGTGTCACGCCCAAGCATGTGGTGGCGCGGCCGGTGCTGGCTTATGGCGCCGAACAGGCGATGGATGTGCCCGAGAAATACGAGTGGTGGTTTGAGTTCGACGTGCCCAGCGAAAATGTGCCGGTAACGGACAGCCTGGTCATCCTTGTGCGCACGGCCGATGGCCATATTGCCGCGCGTGTCGCCGCGCGCATGTAGCCATCGCAAATCTTCCCGCCACCGCTTGCTTTCTATTCCTCACACCCGGGCTGCGGTTCGGGACGCAGGTTGTAAAGGAACGTGAATCCGAAGTCGACCTGCGGCTTCCCCCAATCCGGCGGGATCGCGGGGAACGGACTGGCTTCCCGCACGGCGCGCAACGCCGTCTCCGTCAGCTTGTTTCCGGCGAACACCTGCGCCAAAAATGTGTCGTCTTCCTCGGTCTTGCCATCGGCTTGAATCTTGATACGTACGGTAACGACCGCTTTTTCCTCTTCGTCGAGCGATAAAGGCAGGCGTTTGAACCACTGCTTGCGCACCTTGCCATAAACCCGCTGTGCGTAATCGACGATCACCGGCGTGCTGCCTGAGGGCATGTCCGGACTGGTCTTGTAACAGAACGGGTGGCGCAACTCCACCACCAATTCATCAAAGGGTTGCTTTTCCTGATTGGAGAGCGAGACGAGGCGATTCCTGTGCCACGCGATCGCGCCGGTCTCTTTGTGTTCGATCTCGAATTTCCCGTCGGGCTCAAAAACGCTGACCCGCGCCGATGTAAACGGGATTTCCAGATGCAGCGGGAACTGCACCTCTTCGGTGGTTTCCCTGGGCTCGAGGTGCAGCCAGAAAACACGCGCATGCTGGTTTTCGAGGACGATGCGGAAATGCCGCGTGTCAAAATTGGCCGGGTCGCGCAAGGAGCCCGGCACTTGAATCTCGTCCACCGCGTAAGAGTCCTTGAATTCAATCACCAGGATGCGCGAAGGCTGCGGGTCGGCGTTATGTACGAAATCTTCTTCGTCCCTGCGCAGCCACGACAGTTCGCCAAACCCCAGGCGAGACGTTTGCGCGCGATTGCCGGAAGACCAAACGTCCTGAGCGTCGCCATCCAGAATCACCAGCAGGCTGTCGTTTTTCAGCACGGGGAGCGTAACAATGCTCGACGCAAGAATGGCGTAGCGCACGGCCCGCACATTTTTGTTTTCCAGGAGCACTTCCCCGCCGGTTACTTCGGGCGCGCGAATTCCCTGGGAAAAAGCGGGAAGCGCAAGTAAGCCGGAGAGAACGACTGAGGCGCCAAGAGAGAGCGTCGAAAACGAGGACATCGGAAAGATCCCACCCTGATGAGGGCAGTTTAACACGAACGAATCGTGCGTTCCTGGCCGTTCAGCCCAGGTTGATTTCCGGCGCGCGACCGCGCACTTGCAGCTTCGCCTCGGTTTGCGCCTGAACTTCCTCCGGGGACCAGCCGGGCGCAACTTCGCGCAAGACCAGGCCGTTTTTCGTCACGTCAATGACGGCAAGGTCCGTGATGATGGTGTTCACGCACTCGATGCCGGTCAGAGGATAGCTGCACTGCTTCACGATCTTCGCCGCGCCGTCTTTGGTGGTGTGCTCCATGCACACAATCAGGTTTTTCGCGCCCGCGGAAATGTCCATGGCGCCGCCGATGTTGCCGATGCCTTTCGATCCGGGAATTTTCCAGTTGGCCAGATCCCCTTTTTCGGAGACCTGAAAGCCGCCGAGGACCGCGACGTCCAGATGCCCGCCGCGGGTCATCAGGTGCGCGTCCGCCTGATTGAAAAACGAAGCGCCCGGAATGATCGTTACGGGAACTTTCATCGCGTCCACCAAGTCGTAATCCTCTTCCCCGCGCTTGGCGCGCGGGCCCATCCCCAGGATGCCATTTTCGCTGTGGAAATAGACCGTGATGCCCTTCGGCAAATAATCCGCGATGAGATTCGGAATGCCCCAGCCGAGATTCACGTAAGCGCCGTCAGTCAATTCCCGCGCGGCGCGCTGGGCGATTTGTTCACGGCTGAGACGCGGCTTACCCGGCATAACGCAATCCTTTCGCCTGCACGATGCGGTGTACGAAGATGGCGGGCGTAATGACATTTTCGGGTTCGATGGAACCCACGGGAACGATTTCGTCCACTTCCACGATGGTGGTGCTTGCCGCCATGGCCATGATGGGATTGAAATTCCGCGCGGCCAGCCGATAGGTGAGGTTGCCGAGCTCATCGGCCTTCTCCGCTTTGATCAGGGCGAAATCCGCGTGAATGGGCTTCTCCAGGATGCAGCGCTTGCCATCAATCACACGCTCTTCCTTGCCGTTGGCCACCTCCGTGCCTACGCCGACGGTAGTGTAGAAGCCGAGCAGGCCCGCTGCCGCCGCGCGCATCCGTTCGCAGAGAATGCCCTGTGGCACAAGTTCGCAGGTGACATCCCCCTTCGCATAGCGTTCCTGGAAGTAGTTGGCGTGCGGGCCGGGGAAAGCGGCGATGACGTGGCGCACCTGGCCGTTCTTGAACATGATGCCGAGTTCGCCTTCGCGCGTGCCGCAATTATTGCTGATCGCCGTGATCTCTTTGATGCCCTTGCGCGACAACGCTTGAATCAGATTGTTGGGGAACCCGGCGCCGCCGAATCCGCCGAACATGATGCGCGCGCCGTCGGGAATATCCGCGACCGCGGCGTCCAGCGAAGGGAAAATTTTCTGCTTCATGAGTCGCTCGATGAATGAAGAGTGCGTTGCCGTTGCCTATAGATTGTTCACGACCAGCGGCCAATGTGCAACCCCGCGGCACCGGCTTCACTTAATTCTGGACAAGCTCTGACGACATTCTGCGTCAACGACTTTTTCGCGACCGTCCTCATAGCGCAATCTGTGCTCCCCCAAGTCCTTCCAAGCGCTGGGTGAAATCTCGCATACGTGGCGGCACTCGCGGAGGGACGTCAGGCACTTCGTGTTGAAGTCAAAAGCCTTCCTTCTTTCCTCAGAGCTCGCCTCCGGACTGACCTCGGCTTCGAGTGCTTCTGTCGGGGGGCCAGTCACGTGCGGTTCAACCACGTAATAGGAGACTCCTTCGGGGCCAATCATGAGCTTGTTCCTCACTTTTACATTCGAGCTGAGATCAAGCTCGTCGGAGCGTTTCACGGCCAGCATTAGGTAAACCTCAGCGAGATGGCCATCCTCGATGTAAAGCGTGGCCATCACCCCCCAAATTCTTAGACCTGGCCCGGGCATCCGCAAGGCGTTGCCTCGAATCAGCAGATACGGGCTCCATACGGTTAGAACGTAACTCGAAGGGTTCGGCGCAAGGGCATTGGAGCCATCACCTGAGTGGAACTCTCCTCCGAATCGTTCTGAAAGTTGACGCACTTCTTCTGACGAAGTGCCCCCAATCTTGAGCTTTTGTACCGAATTAATCAGCCGCACGGCCTCGGCACATCTGTAGCGCATGAAACACAGCTCACCGAAATAGGCGCTGCACATGAGTACAACCGATAGGACCAGCACGCGCTTTATGAGCCTTAGCCTTCTATCCAAAGTGCTTTTGAATGCCCCGCCGAGTCTCATGATTTGAAAGCCTACTTCGTTTCGACTCCTTCCAGCAGCAAAAAGTTCCCGGCCAAGTCCATGGCATCGCGATGCCGAAGAACGCAAAGGTCTGCCTGGAACCGGGAGCAGCAAAGCGGTGTTCGGGCAATTGCTATAACGGTTACTGGATGGCAAATCCATGCGAGGGAGAAGAATTAGGGTTTGCGCAGGCCGCGCAGGATAAGGCGAAGAAAGATTTCTTTGACGTGCTCGGGATCGCTTCCGGCCTGGTTGGAAGAGACAGGATCGTTGTCATACCACCGGTACAGCCAATTGCACATCCCCAGGATGGCGTTGACGATGAGCCACGGCTCGCCGTCCATGAGCTTTCCCTGTTCCTGTCCCTTGCGAACCAATTCGACAAATCGCTTGTTGTAGCGGGACATCACGGAGATGAGCTTGTGCTGGCGTTTGCCCGAGAGCGCATCGAATTCATGCAGGAATAATCCGAACGGCACGCGATTCTGGATGATGTAGTCGATCTGTGCGCGGATGGCGCCTTCGAGCTGCTCGACGGGGTCGCCATCGGGATCGATGTGCTGGGCGATGTACGCGTCGCCATCCTCGATGCCCGCGAGAAGCAGCCGGAACAGCAGGTCGTCCTTGGATTTAATGTAATAGTAGAGCGAGCCCTTCAGGATGCCGACGTCCCTGGCTACATCTTCGATGGTCGTGGCATGAAATCCCTTGGCGAAAAATATGTTCGCGGCGCTTTGCAGAACTTCTTCGAGGCGCGTGCCGGCTTTGGACTTGGCCGGAAGCTGCTGGGCATTGCGCGGGCGCAGCGGCTGGGGAACGGATTTGCTCTTGGAGATTTTGCCGGGCACGGGCGTCCTCGCGCGAATCGTTGGAAAGATAGTAGCAGAGCAGGGCGTGGGGAGCAGGACGGAAGATTCAACGATGATTGAGGGCCAGTAAAAAGACAGCGGAGGGGGATGCGGCGCATGCTATCCTCGCGGTGAAAAAAAGGGGCAATATTTTTCCTCGGGGGAGAAGGAGGAGAATCATGGTTTCGCCACATCTGAAAGAGACTTTGGACCGCTATCACTTGGGCGACAAACTGCGGCACCTGCGCTTGCGGCGAAAAATGGGCCTGGTGCAATTGAGCCGCCACACCGGCCTTTCGCCGGCGCTCCTCTCCAAGTTGGAACATGGAAAACTGTACCCGACGCTGCCCACGCTTTCGCGGATCGCTCTGGTCTTCAGCGTGGGATTGGAATACTTTTTCGGCGACGAAAAAGAGCGGCACACCTTCGCATTGGTGCGCAAGAAGGACCGGCTGCGGTTTCCGGAAGCGCCGGGATTGCAAGACGTCGCGTTTGATTTCGAATCGCTCGATTTTCTGGCGACCGATCGCAAGTTCAACGCGTACATGGCGGATTTCCGGAGCGTCGCGCCGGAGAAAGTTCGGCTGCACCAGCATGCGGGCGTGGAGTTCATCTATGTGCTAAGGGGGAAACTGGCGTTAAAGGTGGGTGCGGAGCAGGAAATATTGGATGCGGGCGATTCGCTGTATTTCGATTCGCAACTGCCGCATGGGTATTCGCGCGTGGGATCGAAGGTTTGCACCGCGCTGGTCGTCACGGCGGGGTCGGAATAAGAAAAAGGCTTTACCACAGAGGGCACAGAGCTCACAGAGAAGAATCGAAACACTGCATAGAATGAGGCGCCTTATGGTTTGGGCGCCATTTTGAGTTTAGGGCAAGACGACGTGGCAGGAATGCGTCTTCAACACCAGCCACACGCGCAGGCCGGGGACGAGTTGCAGCGATCGAACGGCGCCGGGCGTGAGATGCACGAAAAAGCGGGCGCCGGCGTTCACCTGCGCGACGACGAGTGCGCCGCGCGGACTCAGCGCTTCGAGCGAACCCGGCAGGACGTTGCGGGCGCTGAGGGCGCGCGGCGCTTCCGTGGCAAGGAGAATGTCGCCCGCGCGGATGGCCACCTGAACCGCTGCACCCGGCGGCACCGTACCGAGTGGAATTTCCAGTTCGCAGCTTGCCGAAGCGAGCGCGACGCGCATGACCCCATCCGCGGGACGATGCTCAACGACATGTGCAAACAAAAGATTCTCGAAGCCCGCGGCCTGGGCCAGCGCGATACTCCGCGGCGCATCGAGCACGGCGCGGGGAGCGCCGCTTTCCTGAACCCGGCCATTGATGAGCGCGACGACACGTTCGCCGACAGCGTCCACTTCTTCCCGATTGTGCGTCACATAAAGAATCGGAATGCGGCCGGCCGCGTTCCACGCGCGAAGGTCTTGCAGAATGGCTTGCCGCAAAGCTGCATCGAGCCCGGTGAGCGGTTCATCGAGCAACAGCAATTGCGGCTGCGTCACCAGCGAGCGCGCCAGGGCCACCCGCTGCTTTTCTCCGCCGGAAAGTTCGCCCGGCTTGCGACGGCGCAACGCTGCAATGTGAAACGCCGGCAGAATGCCCTCGACGCGCTCTTGTCGCTCCGGCGAAGGGAGCGCGGAAAGGCCATAGGCGACATTTTCTTCCACGGACAGATGAGGGAAAAGCGCGAGCGACTGAAAAACGTATGCGGTGCGGCGCAATTGCGGAGGCAGCGAGAAACGTCGCGCGGCGTCGAACAAACATTCATCGTTGAATTTGATCGAGCCGTCATCCGGGCGAAGCAAACCGGAGATGCAATCAAGCAATGTAGACTTGCCTGCCCCCGAGGGGCCGAAGAGCACCGTGAACCCCGGAGCGAACGTTTCGTGGACGTCGAGAAGAAAGGGCGGTGAGCCCGCCGCGCGGAACTGTTTGCGAATGTCAACAAAGAGCATGGGCGATGTCACTTCGCTGCCCAGGGCGACCACACGCGGCGATTCATGCCGTAGACGACGGCCAGCACGATAAACGAGATAAACAGGAGCAGGAAGGCCGTGCGGTTGGCGGCAGCGAAGTCCAGCGCTTGGACGCGATCGTAAATGTCGATGGAAACGGTGCGCGTGACGCCCGGAAGGTTGCCGCCAACCATCAGCACAACGCCGAATTCGCCGAGCGTGTGCGCAAAGCTGAGGACGGCGGCGGTGATAAGTCCGGACCAGGAGAGCGGAAGAATAATGCGGAAAAAAGTGCGCGTGCGGCTGGCGCCGAGGATGGAAGAAGCTTCCAGGAGACGCCTGTCGAGCGATTCAAAGGTAGTGATCAGGGGCTGGACGGCAAACGGCAGGCTGTAAACGACCGAGGCGATGACGAGGCCGGCGAAGGTGAACGCGAGCGTGTGGCCGAACAGGAATTGCCACAATCGCCCAAGCGGTCCGCGCGGACCCAGCGCAATCAAGGCGTAGAACCCGAGAACCGTGGGAGGAAGCACCAGAGGGAGAGCGACGACAGATTCCAGCAGAAATTTTCCACGCCAGCGCGTGAACGCGAGCCAGTAGGCCAGCGGCAGCGCCAGCACAAGGAGGATGGCGGAGACCACGGCGGCCAGCCGGAAGGAAAGTAGAAGCGCATCGAGGTTCATGGCCGGGCCCCTCGCGATTCGGAAGCAGCGGGTAGAGTGAAGCCATAGCGGGCCAGCGCGGCGCGCGCGGATTCCGTTTGCAGAAAGGCAAGGAAAGCGCGGGCCGCCGGTTTGTTGGGCGAGGATTTCAGGAGAACGGCGGCTTGTTCGAGAGGCGGATAAAGATCGCGCGGAATTTCCCAATACTTGCCGGATTTCATGGCCGGAGCGGTTGCGAGCGATAAAGCCAGGATGCCGGCTTGGGCGCTGCCGGAGAGCACGAATTGCGCCGCCTGCGAAATATTTTCGCCGTAAACCAGCTTGGCTTTGAGTTGCTCGTAGAGGCCGGCTTTTTGCAAAGCGGCGACGGCGGCGCGGCCGTAGGGCGCGTGATCGGGATTGGCGATGGCGATTTTCTGAATGCGCGCATCCAGCAGCGTGTTCCATTGGAGCTTTGCGGGAATCAGCGGCGATTCGGACGGGAGCCAAAGGACGATGCGTCCGAACGCGTAGGTGTAGCGCGAATCGGATTCGGCGAATCCCGCATCGATGAGCTTTTGCGGATAGGCGATGTCCGCGGAAAAGAAAAGATCGAAGGGAGCGCCATTCTGGATTTGCGCGAAGAAGTTGCCGCTGGAGCCATAGGTGATGGCGAGTTTAGCGCCGGATTGCTTTTCATACTGCGCGGCGAGATCGGCAAGAGCGAATTGCAGGTCGGAAGCGGCGGCAATGCGAAGAGATTGGGCGTGCGCGTTGCATGCGCCCAGAAACAGGAGGAGGGCGAGCATGATTGCCGGGATGGGGCGCAGCAATGCTGCGCCCCTACATTGCCGAATTGTTAGAGACAATCTCATACATGGTTCCCGGTAGGGCACGGCTTCACAGGCTGCGGAAAAGTCCTTTCTTTAGGAGGCCGGGGCTTCAGCCCCGGCGTGAAGCATTTATAGCCAATGGGCTTTAGCCCCTGAAGAAAGTCTTCGCGGTATTCTTCCGCAACCTCCTCAGCCGTGCCGAAATGCTCAGGAACTTCTGGGATTTTAACCCCTGAGGTGCGCAGTGGTGTCGCTGTAAACATTTGAGAATTACGCTCTCCTGGATTCTTCATGGGCACGCGCACGCACGGAGAGATCAGACACGGAGAATCATCACTTCGGTGGATTTGATGAGCGCGGCGGCGCGCTCGCCGGCCTTCAGGCGCATCTCTTTAGCGGCATCGGCGGTGATGATGGAGGTGATGTGCTGCTCGCCGATCGCGAGCGTAATTTGCGCCAGGAGGCCGCTGAATTTGACGGCGACGACGCGCCCGATAAGCTGGTTGCGCCCGCTGATCTTGCGGAAATTGCCGCGGCGCGTGGCGATGTCGCCGCGCTCGAGCTTTTTCGGAATCAACCGGTCGATTTCCGATTCCGGCACGCGATGGTGCCCGCCAGGCGTCTTGGCGCTCTTGATCTTGCCGTGGTAGATCCACTGCTTCAGAGTCGGATAGCTGATGCCAAGGATGCTGGCGGCTTCGCGCGGTGCTAAGAGTCTTTGCATGGGTGCCTCAGGCCCGTGATGATAGACGGTTTTATTTCCTGGAGCAATACGTTTTTATACGGTTTTGGGAGAATGAATTCGCACAGTGAAACCGCAATTATCTCGGACCAAGCCGCTCCCGAAAACCTAGTACCGTTCCAACTATTTGGGCCGAATGACAGTCCAAGGATCTGACGCGAACATGGAGAGAGTATTCTCGAAGGGATTTGTTGGAACAAGTTGGAACGGCACTAATTGCGCAGCGGCTTGCCCGTTTTTAGCGTGTGCGCGATGCGTTCCTGGGTTTTCTTCTCCCCGCAGAGGGAGACGAAGGCTTCGCGCTCCAGATCCAGAACATACTGTTCGCTGACCAACTGCGGCGCGGACAACGCCCCGCCGGCCAGAATGTTGGCGAGCTGCCGCGCCACATGCGCGTCATAATCGGACGCGTAGCCGCCCCGCACCATCAAGTGAATCGCCACCTTCGCCGCGGCAAGGAACGATTCTCCCAGCACCTTGATCTGCGTGCTCTGCGCGCCTTCCTGCCAGGAGGAAGCCGCCGGCTTCCATCCGCCGCGGGCAAGAGCGAGCGCGCTCTGCTTGGCGTCGGCAACCAGCCGTTCGCGATTCATCGAGTACGAATCGCTGCGGCGCAGGTAGCCGAGCTCGCGGCACTCTTCGGCGCTGGTG
>Ga0326727_10001538_pt1 | contig 84682 bp, 74 predicted proteins | sample MB2enrmetagenome_FD_207643 | JGI IMG/M metagenome (GOLD analysis project Ga0326727, IMG submission 207643) | Lab enriched peat soil microbial communities from McLean, Ithaca, NY, United States - MB29MY | ecosystem: Environmental > Terrestrial > Soil > Wetlands > Peat | place: USA: New York... | reverse complement strand
CCATCTCCCCAAGATGCATATACAACTTATCAACTCAATATACACACCACCCCGATTCGCCCGCGCCCACCCACCCCAAAACCGACCGCCGGCCCCACTCCCTCCGTCCCACAGTTGTTCCCTGTTCCCTGATCCCTGTCCCCTAATTCACTTCTTCACTTCTTCACTCCTTCACTCCTTCACTTGTTCACCTCTTCACTTGCTCACTTGTTCACTTCTTCACTTCTTCACTGCCCTTTGCACACAATTAGCATCTCCTCCGGCAGACTATTCATGAGAGGAGCTTCCATGTCATCCCCGGCCGCCCCAGGACCCGTGATCCCTATTCCCTATTCCCTACTCCCTACTCCCTACTCCCTACTACCTCGCCCCTAAGCTCCGGACCCTCCCAGATTCGCCCCATCTTCGCCTTTTCGAAGCACACCCCCCACCCCCCCTCCCCTGTGAGACCCACTTTTTCAGCCCCTCGGTTCTCGTAACCAACACATAATGAATAGCTTACAAAATACACCCGGTAACCAATCGGTAAACAAAGACCCCCGAAAACCCCCGGTTTCTGGGCCAAAAACAGGGGGTTTTTGCCCCAAATCGCCGAAATCGGACACATCGGAGCAGGGGTGTACTCAGGAAGCGCCCGCTCGAGGCGGTTAAGATAGCCGATAGAGCATTCCAGGGCGTATCGGACAAGAGCTCCCCGCTCGTGCCGGAACATGGGCAGAGTTCGAGGAGGCGGATAGAGGTTCATGCGCCGCGTCCGGCATCTGATTGAATTCTCCGCTTGAGCAGCTTTGCGATGAAGACCGCATTCATAGGATTGGGCAAGATGGGGTCGCCGATGGCGCGGCGGTTGCTGACGGCCGGCTACCAGCTGACGGTCTGGAACCGGAGCCGCGCGCGGGCTGAGGCGCTCGCTGCGCAGGGCGCAACTTTGGCCGTGACACCCGCCGAGGCGGTGCGGGACGCGGATGTTGTGCTGACCATGTTATTTGACGATGCGGCGAATGAAGAGGTTCTGTTTGGCGGCGAAGGGGTTCTCGATGCGCTCCGGCCGGGCGGGCTGCACATTGCCATGAGCACCATTAGCGTGGCGCTGTCGGAAAGGCTGACGGCCGAACACGCCCGGCGCGGGCAGGGGTTTGTGGCTGCGCCGGTGTTTGGACGGCCCAATGTGGCCGAGCAAGGGCGGCTGTGGATTGTGCTTGGCGGGGCGGAGACGGCGATTGCTACGGCCCGGCCGCTGCTGCAACCGATGTCGCGGGGGATTTCGGTGGTGGGCCCGGAGCCGCGGCAGGCGCATGCCTTGAAGCTGGGCGGGAATTTCCTCATTAGCGCGATGATCCATGGCCTGGGCGAGGCGTTCGTCTATGCGCGGGCGCAGGGAATCGATCCGGAGATGTTCTTAGAGACCGTCAATAGCGCGCTGTTTCAGTCGCCGTTTTACGCAGCCTACGGAAAGGTAATGCTGCACCCGCCCGGCGAGCCGGGGGCAACGATCGAGCTGGGGGCCAAGGATATGCGGCTGCTGCGCAAGGCGGCTGCCGATCGCGGGACGAGGCTGAGCCTGGCCGACAACCTGGCAGAAGTATTTGCCGAGGCGCAAAAGGCCGGACTGGGCGGGATGGACTGGGCCGTGGGGCAGTACCGGATGGCCGAGCGACGGTCGGGAGCGGGTGCGCCGGAAAAGCCCTAAGATGGAACCATGAGCCTCAAGGGAAAGATCGTCTTCATCACCGGCGCCTCGGCCGGCATTGGCGCGGCCACGGCGCTGGCCTTTGCGGGCGAGGGAGCGCGGCTGCTGCTGGCGGCCCGGCGCGCGGGAAAGCTGGCCAACGTGGCGTCGATGGCGCTGCAGCGCGGCGCCGCGGCGGTGCACTCGATCGGCCTGGACGTGCGCAGCGGCAGCGCAGTGCGGAGCGCGATCGACGAGCTGCCGGCGGAGTGGGCCCAGATCGACGTGCTGGTGAACAACGCCGGCCTCAGCCGGGGCATGGAAAAGCTCTATGTGGGCAAGATCGAAGACTGGGAAGAGATGATCGACACCAACGTGAAGGGGTTGCTCTATGTGACCCGCGCGGTGGTGCCGGGGATGGTGGTGCGCGGCCGGGGCCACGTGGTGAACCTGGGCTCAACGGCCGGCGAGATGACGTATCCCAACGGAGCGGTGTACTGCGCGACCAAGGCCGCCGAACGGGCGATCAACGACGGGCTGCGCCAGGACGTGCTGGGAACTCCGGTGCGGGTCACCTCGATCGACCCCGGCATGGTGGAGACCGATTTCAGCCTGGTGCGCTTTCACGGCGACCAGGAGCGCGCGGCGAAAGTGTACAGGGGACTCACGCCGCTGACCCCCGAAGACGTGGCCGAGGCCATCGTGTGGGCGGTCAGCCGGCCCGCGCATGTGAACATCGCGCGGATCGTCTTGACCACCGTGCATCAAGCCAACTCGCTGCTCTTTCACCGCGAGCCGTAGCGGCGGGCCGATGGTCGCCGGCGACTGAATCCGGGGCTTATCTCATCGCCTGAATCTGCGACTCGATCTGACTGAGTGCGGCTTCCAGAGCCACGCGGCGCGCCGGGTGCGAGGTCTTCTGCGAAAGAATGTTCTCCCGTTGCAGATTTAGCGCCTGTTTGTGGCGCTCCCGCTCGGTGCGGTACTTGTCCGCCACGCGCCGGGCGTCCTCGCTCTGAAAACCGTTGCCGGGGTCCACCTCCGGTTGCTGCAGGGTACTAGCCATGTAACCTCCACCGATTTGCCTTGTTGAATCACCAGACCTATCTTCATTCTACGAGGGTTTTGCCGCGCTGACGCTCTCGGAATAAAGATAGGTACACGGAAGATTGGAGGATTGCGCATGCGGGCTTGGCAGATTTCGTCGTTTGGCGTTGATTCCTTGGAGTTTGTGGAGCGGCCGACTGCCTCGCTGGGCCCCGGTGAAGTGCTGGTGAGGGTGCGCGCTATTTCTTTGAACTACCGCGATCTGCTGATGGTGAAAGGGCTTTACAACCCCAAACTGAGGATGCCGCGCATTCCCTGCTCGGACGGGGCGGGAGAAGTGGTGGGGATGGGCGAAGGCGTGACCCTGTGGAAACCGGGGGATCGGGTGGCCGGCATCTTCATGCAGAACTGGCTGGAGGGCGCGCTGACCCCGGCCAAGGCCCGCGGCGCGCTGGGCGGCGACACCGACGGGATGCTCGCCGAGTACATTGTGCTCAAGGAGACCGGACTGGTGGCTGTGCCCGAGCACCTGAGCTTTCAGGAGGGGGCCACCCTGCCCTGCGCCGCGGTCACGGCGTGGAACGCGCTGGCTGCCGGGGAGCTGAAGCCGGGAGCCACGGTGCTGATTCAGGGAACCGGCGGCGTCTCCACGTTTGCGCTGCAGCTTGCCCGGCTCAAGGGCGCGCGGGTACTCGGCATCTCCTCAAGCAATGAAAAGCTCGAACGTGCCTATAGCCTGGGCCTGGACGGCGGACTGAACTACCGCGACAACCCGGACTGGGACCGCTGGGCGCTGGACGAGACAGGCGGGCTGGGCGTCGACCTGGTGGTCGAGGTGGGCGGCATTGGCACCCTGGCTCGTTCTTTGCGCGCCATTCGCATGGGCGGCGTGATCGCCCAGGTGGGCATCCTCTCCGGCTTCGCCGAGACCTTGCCCATCCCTACCATCCTGCATAAGCAAGCCCGCATCCAGGGCATTTACGTGGGCTCGCGCACCGACTTCGAGGAGATGAACAAGGCCATCGTCCTGGCGCAATTGCGGCCGGTGGGGGAAAACTTTCCTTGGTCGCAGGCGCGCGAAGTGCTCACGATTATGGAAGAAGCGACGCACTTCGGCAAACTGGTGCTGACGGTGGGGTGATTCGGATTGGCCGCGGCAGCGCGGCAAGGCGCCGGCAACTCCCGGGTCGGCCATTCAGAGCAGCGACGTGAAGGGTTTTCCCCGGAGATCCGCGTTTCGGCCCGATTGCCGATCGATGCTGGGAGCCATGAGCCGGTCCGCGCCCGCCCCAATCCCGCAACCGCGCGTTCCGAATTGGCAGCGCCTTCCCCGGAATGGGCGATTCGCGAGGCCGCACCCCATTTTTTCGCGGTTTTTTCATTCCCACTCTTCGCCTCCGGGACTTATGTTTAGAGCACCGCTCCAGCAGTGGGGAACCCCTGTCTGAACCGGAAACGAGGGAACCGATGTCCGAGACGCACGCAACCTTGCTGCAAAAGGTGGGATCGATGAAGGCAGAGAAGACGGCCATGACTGCCGAGGCGCTGGCCCACAGCTTCCTCGACAACCTCTTCTTTGTGCAGGGCAGAAGCCTGGAGCGGGCAACGGTCAACGATCTGTATATGGCCCTGGCGCACACCGTGCGGGATCGCATCGTCGAGCGCTGGATTTCCACGGTGAAGAACTACCAGGCCCAGGATGTGCGCGTGGTCTGCTACCTTTCGGCCGAATTCCTGACTGGGCCGCACCTGGCTAACAACCTGGTGAATCTCGGCATCCGCGACCAGGCCGAGGAGGCGATGAAGCAACTGGGGCTGAGTCTGGACAAATTGATCGAGCAGGAAGAAGAGCCCGGACTGGGCAACGGCGGCCTGGGGCGGCTGGCCGCCTGCTTCATGGATTCGCTGGCCACCCTCGACGTTCCCGCCATCGGCTACGGCATTCGCTACGAGTACGGCATCTTCGACCAGCAGATCCGCGACGGCTGGCAGGTGGAGACCACCGACAAGTGGCTGCGGCTGGGAAATCCATGGGCGCTGGAGCGGCCCGAAGACGCCTTCGAGGTCAAGATGGGCGGGCACACCGAGCAGCATACGGACGCCAACGGGCGGCTGCGCGTGCTGTGGATTCCGCAGCGCGTGGTGCGCGGCATTCCCCACGACACCCCGATCCTCGGCTACCACACCAATACCGCCAACACCATGCGGTTGTGGTCGGCGCAGGCGGTGGAAAGCTTCAACTTCGAGACCTTCAATCAAGGCGACTTCTTCGGCGCGGTGGCCGACAAGGTGTCTTCGGAGAACATCTCCAAGATTCTCTACCCCAACGACGAGGCCATGGAAGGCAAGCAACTGCGCCTGGCGCAGCAGTTCTTTTTTGTCTCCTGTAGCCTGCAGCACATCCTCAAGATTCAGGGCTACGCCAACCGGCCGCTCACCGACCTGCATCGCAACTTCGCCATCCAGATGAACGACACCCATCCGGCCATCTCCGTGGCCGAGTTGATGCGCCTGCTCCTCGATGAGCACTCCATCGAGTGGGATGCGGCCTGGTATACCACCCAGCGCACCCTCTCCTACACCAATCACACGCTGCTGCCGGAGGCGCTGGAACAGTGGCCGCTCGGCATGTTCGGTTCGCTGCTGCCGCGGCACCTGGAGATCATCGACGAGATCAACCGGCGTCACCTCGAGGACGTGCGGCAAAAGTTTCCCGGCGACACGGACCGCGTGCGCAGGCTTTCGCTGATCGATGAACGCGGCGACAAGTACGTGCGCATGGCCCACCTGGCCTCGCTGGGCAGCCACGCCATCAACGGCGTTGCCGAACTGCACACCGAGCTATTGAAGACTCACGTGCTGCGCGACTTCTACGAGCTGACCCCGGAGAAATTCTCCAACAAAACCAACGGCGTGACGCCGCGGCGCTGGATGGTCCTCTCCAACCCCGGCCTCGCGCAACTGCTGACCGCGCGGCTGGGCGCGGGCTGGATTCACGACCTGGAAAAGCTTCGCCGCCTGGAGCCCCTCGCCACCGACCGCAATTTCCACGAGGAGTGGAGAGCGATCAAGCTCGAAAACAAGGTCCATCTTGCCGCAACCATTCGGGAGCGGCTGGGCATGGTGGTCGATCCCCACTCGATGTTCGACGTCATCGCCAAGCGGCTGCACGAGTACAAGCGCCAGCACCTGCAGGTGCTGCACATCCTCACCCTCTACAAGCGCATCCACCGCGATCCCAATGCCGAGGTCGTGCCGCGCACCTTCCTCTTCGGCGGCAAAGCGGCGCCGGGCTATCGCATGGCCAAGTTGATCATCAAGCTGATCCACTCGGTGGGCGAAGTGGTGAATGCCGATCCGCTGGTGAAGGGGCGGCTCAAGGTGGTGTTCCTGCCCGACTTCAGCGTGAAACTGGGCCAGATCGTCTATCCCGCCGCCGACCTCAGCGAGCAGATTTCGCTGGCCGGCAAGGAAGCCAGCGGGACCGGCAACATGAAGTTCGCCATGAACGGAGCGCTCACCATCGGCACCCTGGATGGGGCCAATATCGAGATTCGCGAGGAGGTGGGCCAAGAGAACTTCTTCCTCTTCGGCCTGACCACTCCTGAAGTCGAAGAGCGGAAACGCTCGGGATACGATCCGCGCGAGGTCTACAACAGCAACGCCAACCTGCGCGAGGTCGTCGATTCGCTGGCAGGCGGCGAGTTCTCCCACGGCGACAAGGCGCTCTTCGAGCCGCTGGTGAGCTCGCTCTTGAACGGCGACGAATACATGTTGCTGGCCGACTACCAGTCCTACATCGATGCGCAGGACCGCGTCAGCCTGACCTTCAAGAACCCGGAGGAATGGACGCGGATGTCGATCCTGAACGTGGCCCGGATCGGCAAGTTTTCCTCCGACCGGTCCATCCGCGACTACTGCTCGGAGATCTGGAAGACCTGGCCGGTGAGGATTCAGCTATAGGCCGCGTCTCCCAGGTCCTGGCAGCGCAACCTCCACCCCACGGACGATGACCTATCCGTGGGGACCCGGACCTGAGCGCCCGCCGTCATTGCTGCTTTGCGCAGTCCTCTGAAACTTCCGCCTGCAACTGAAGCGAGCCGGCGGCGCCGAGATGAAGCTGAAGGGTGTCCCGCGCTTGCATGGCGGGGGCGCCGGACCACACAGACTTCCAGTTGCAAGCGTGCCACGAACGGGGAAGGACGATGGTCGCGCTCCGGCTCATATCGGCGTCCTCGCGCAGGCCTTCTTCGAGATTTCCGGCAAGAATGTGCAGCGAGCCGCCGGAGGTCTTCCAGGCGCCGACGGTGAAGGTCTGATCGATTTGGATTTGGGCGGCGTGGAGTTGGGTGTCGCCATGGGGCGGGGCGAGGGCGCTCACAAGACTGTTGAGGGCGGCGGCGGCCAGTGCGTAGGGCGCGGCGCTGCCTCCCCAGATCTCCTTGAGCGGCTTGCAACAGAGGTCGGTAAACTCCGGCGGGTCCCACGCCAGCAGTCTGCGGCCGGCGGTTGTGTTCAGCACCAGTAGAGGGCTGTTGGCCGCGGAGTAGAGAGGCTCGGCTCCGGGGGCGAGCCGATTGCGCGTGAGACCCTGCTGCACGGGGAATTGAGAGGGAAGATCGGACACCAGGCTGGCGGATGTGGCTGAGGCTGTGGCCTGAAGAACCTGAGGCGGATCGTGCTGGGCATCGGCGGTTGTGAGGCCGGCCAGTTTTGCGATGACTGGGTCGATGCCGCCCGCCGGGCTGCCCAGGAAGGCCATCGGCTGGCCGCTCTTCGCCAGGCGCACAGCGGCGTCCGTCTCGCCCGGCGCGAGGTGCGAGGGAGCGCCGAGAATGAAGAGGTCGGAGTGCACCTGGGGCAGCCATTCGATTCGCGTCGCGGAGAGAATGGGGACGGGCCACTTGAGAATCGAGCCCGCCTGCTCGTCGAGCCACTCCTTGACATCGACGCCAGGGCGAGCGTGTTGGGACTGCCATTGGGCTGAGGTGCGGGCATAGACCAGCGTGGGGCCGTAGACCTCCGTGACTTTGCGCGCGTCGGTGACGGCTGCGCCGATGTTGCCCGCCAGGAACGCTACATCTTCGTCGCTGAGCAGGCGCTTGCCCTGGTTCGCCCAGGAGATATAGGTCCCCGCGGGAACCTTGATCCCTCGCGGCGTTTTGACCGCGGCGTGGGAGTAGGCCCAGATGCCCCAGCGGAGACGTTCGGGCACGGTATGCAGCACATCCCAGGATTCCCAGGCGTCGAAGGTCTCGACAAGGGGGTAGTGTTTGACCCCGGTATCGGCGAGGGTGGCCGCGTGCATCAGCATGTTAGCCAGTTGATAAGTCCATCCCAAGGTGGGCTGATTCCAGAAGTTATCGTGGCGGACGCCGGCCTCGTTCCAGGCTCCGGCCCAGGTCTGATCGACCCAGATATCGAGATATCCTTCCTTGGCAATGCGCTCCAAGTCGAGGCCGTTCGAGCGCCAGTCACCGGCCGCGCTTGCCGCGTTCGAGTACATCATGACCAGCGCCCGTGGATTGGCGGTCTTGGTCTCGCGCACCAGGGCGGAGACGCTTTCGGTGGCTCTCTCAATGAGCGCGGGCGCGGGCTCGACCACGCCGTTGGGGCCGGCCCTCTGATACGGGACGGGCATGCCGAAAGAGTCGCGCAGCATGATGGCATCCAGGCCTGCGGCCCGGGAAAGACTGCCCCATTGCGCCGCGAAGGCCGCATGGGCGGTTGTCCCTTCCGCAATGCCCTGGGGCAGGCCGCCTAACTTCGTGTCGTCGCGGTGGAGCGGCGCCGCCGGATCGAAGAACGAACCGACATCGAAGGTGCCTTGCTGCGGGAAGCGCCAGTGGGTGAAGGCTTCAGGATGGCGCTTGGCCCATGGAGCTACTTCGCCGTAGGCGTTGTCCCATGCGTAGGCCAGGCTGCCCACCCTGAAATGGCCGATGCCGCGCTTTTGCGCCGCTTCGCGCAACAGCTTGGCCAGGGTACGCAGATCGCGGTAGGTCCAGGCCTCGTATCCCCGGCGCTCGACCATCTTGGGCGAGGCGAATCGCGCTTTCCACTCCCGCATCCGGTCTTCGGTAGTGCCGGGGAGAGGCGCGGTCTCGGCGACCCAGGGCTGCTGGCCTTTGCCCTCGGGGAGCGAGATGCGCTGGTCCAGATCGCCGGACCATTCCATGATGTAGCCTACTGTCCAGCCAACGTTCAGAATCACGCCCCGCTCGCCTTGAAGACCGGTGTAGAGAGGCTGAAAGCGGTCCCAGAAGCGGTCCACCGAGGCGGCAATATCGGACTGCTCGAACCAGTAGAGGTCGATCTCCATCCAACGGTCGCCGGGAACCGCGTTTTGTTGGGCGGCGGGTTCGGACAAGAGGCAAAACTGGCTGAAAACGGCCAGCAAGGAGGCGCAAAGAAGAAGTCGTGCGATTCGCATGGTTCCGCCTCGGAGAACAGATTTTGAACAGTCAATCCTACATCCACTGGGCCCTCCGGAGGGTACCCGCTACAGAATCAATATCAGCCGCATCCTGCACATGCCTGCCTGTCCATGCTTCACTTCCAATGCGATAAACTTGAGTACGTTCGTACTTCCCTTGCCCGCGCGGTGAACCCTCTTGATTGTCGAAATCGAAAAACTGACCAAGGTCTACGAATCCAAGCTGCGAGTGGTGGCGGTCGACGGCATCGACCTGGAGCTCGAGCAGGGCGAGATCTTTGGCCTGCTGGGGCCGAATGGGGCGGGGAAGACGACCACCATCTCGATTGCCACCACGCGCACCCTTCCGACCAGCGGAACGGTGCGCATTGCGGGGATCGACGTGGTCCGGCATCCAGCTCATGCGCGGCGGCACATCGGGGTGGTGCCGCAGTTCAACACCCTGGACCGGTCGCTCACCGTCTACGAAAACCTCTATTTCCACTGCCGCTATTTCGGCTTCTCGCACGCCCAAGCCAAGGCGCGGTCGCTCGAGCTTCTGGAGCAGTTTCTGCTGACCGAGCGCAAGAGAGTCTATCCTGCGCAGCTTTCCGGCGGTCTGGCCCAGCGGGTGCAGATTGCGCGCGCCATCGCGCACCGGCCGACAGTCTTGTTTCTGGACGAGCCTTCGGCCGGGCTCGATCCGCAGAGCCGGATGGCGATGTGGGCAGCGGTCGAGGGACTGCGCAAGGAAGGCATCACGGTGCTGCTGACCACGCACTACATGGAGGAGGCCGACCAGCTCTCCGACCGGCTGGCGATCATCGACTATGGGCGGGTGCTGGCGCTGGGACCGCCCGCGGCTCTGAAGGCGCAGTTCGGCGCGCATACCATCTTCGATCTGAAACTGAAATCCCACCAGGGGCTGGAGCCGGTGGTGGCCGCGTTGCAGGCCCGCCCGGATGTGACCGGCGCCGAGAGCACTGCCGATGGATTGCGGGTGATTGCCGCCAGCTCGGACGGCCTCTTGCCGGAGATTGTCCAGGCGGCGGCGCGCTTCGGGCTGCGCGACCTGGCCATTACCGAGCCCAGCCTGGAAACGGTTTTCATTCAGCTCACCGGGAGGGATCTGCGTGAGTAAGACAGTGGACAGCCAACAGGGGACAGTGAACAGTCTCCCCGACGCGGCCTTGCAGCACGGGGGGCGGATCGGTCGGCGCGGTTCGGGGATTTTTGTTGCGGCGTTTCTGGGGCTGTTCTTGCGCGACCTGCGCGTGCTGACGCGCGAGATCGTTCCGTTTCTCTTGCGCGTGGGAATGCAGCCGCTTCTGTTTCTGTTTGTCTTCACCTTCATTCTGCCGCGCATGGCCGGGGGAAATCCCATGGCCGCCGGCTCCGGGCCAAGCTTCGGCACCATCATTTTGCCGGGACTGATGGCGGTGGCCATCATGTTCTCGGGGATTGCCGCCGTGGCCCTGCCCCTGTCTGCGGAGTTCGGCATCACGCGGGAGATCGACGACCGCGTGATGTGCCCGCTGCCGCTCTGGGCGGTGGCCATGGAAAAGGTCTGCTTCAGCGCCTTGCAAAGCATGGTCGCCGCGTTGCTGGTGATTCCCATGGCCTACTACATTCCGGCCGTGCCGGTGAAGGCCGATGTGCACAACTGGTTTTTGTTCGCGCTGGTGCTGCTTCTGGCCAGCTTGCTGGCCGGGTCGCTGGGCCTGGTCATCGGGTCCACCGTGAATCCGAAACAGATTGGGCTGGTTTTCTCCATCATTGTGGTTCCCATTACCTTTTTGGGATGCGTGTACTACACTTGGGCCGGCCTGGGAAGAATTCGATGGCTGCAAGTGGTTGTACTCCTCAACCCCATCGTATATATGAGTGAGGGGCTGCGCGCCGCGGTTACGCCCAGCATCCCGCATATGGGCTGGTGGGCGATTCTGGCGGCCCTGGCGTTCTTTACGGCGGCCTTGAGCCGATGGGGCCTGCGCGGCTTTTTGAAGAGGGTGCTCTCGTAGCCCGGCTGCGGGTAGGGCGTTTTCAGTTGCGCGCCGGAACATAACTCCGCGGGGCGCTTGGAGTCCAATGATAGGAGTTGGTTTGCGGCTTCGGTTGATTGCGATTCTGATTGTGCCCATCCTGCTGCTGCTGGCGGGCTGCGAGGCCGGGCATGTCGCCGCCGATCCCTCCAATGCGACCTTCTCCATCTCCCCCGGCAGCGGCTTCATCGACACCAACTGCACCGGCTGCAATGCGGCCAACGCGCAGGGAGCATCGGTGTTGCAGTTCACGGCAAGGCTCGCCGGCGGAGGCGCGGCGCCGGTGGAATGGTCGGTCTCCGGCGGGGATGCGGCCAGCGGACCGGGTAGCATTACGGCCAGCGGACAGTACACGCCGCCCAGCTATCTGACTGCGAGCCGCGTCGAGGTGGTGGTCACGGCCATGCTGGAATCTGCAAAGGCCATCGCGGTTTTGACCGTGACTCCCGGATTCCTGCAGCCGCTGACGCCGGAAAATGTGGCCCTTGGAGCCAACGGCAATGTGAACCTGACCGGCTATCTGGCTGAGGCGGGCGGCAACTCCACCATCAACTTTGCGCTTGCCGGCGCGGCCACGGGCGCGGGCGCCGGCCTCGGCACGCTGGGGGCCACAAGCTGTCAACGCAGCGCCCAGGCTTTCACCTTCTGCACGGTGACTTATACGGCGCCGGCTGCGCTGACGGCCACGGGCACAACCTTTGTTGTGGCGACTGTGGGGAGTTCGGCATCCAGGACCTCGGCCGTGGTTCTGCTCAATACGGCCGGGGTATCGAGCAATCCGGCGACCCACCAAGCGCAACCGCCTGCGACCGTGCGGCTGGGCGCATCGGGCGGCAACAACGCCGACTACGACGCGCGGGGAAACCAGATTGTGGACTGCTGCGGCGGGACGCTGGGCTCGCTGGTTCAGGACGACGGCAATCGCCTCTATGTGCTGAGCAACAATCACGTGCTGGCGCGCAGCGACCATGGGGGCGTGGGCGACGCGATCGTGCAGCCGGGGCTCATCGACAACAACTGCATGCCTATGGGCGACGGCCCTGGGGTTGCGCCGGTGGCGTCGCTGACCGGCTGGCTGGGGCTCTCTTCCAAGCTGACCAATGCCGACGCGGCGATTGCGCAGGTTGCGTCGGGCGCGGTGGACCGGTCTGGAAGCATCCTCGAGTTGGGCGCGCGGCAGGCCGACGGGACGCTGGCCGCCGCGCCTCCGGGGATCGGCTCGACCGCTGGCAAGGGCGAGATCGCCGGGCTCGATCTGATGGTGGCCAAGAGCGGACGCACCACCGGACTGACCTGCGGCAGCGTCTCGGCCATCGATTTGGATGTGACTGTCGATTACTATCTCGACTGCGCGGAAACCAAGCCTTACCTGACCAAGACCTTCACCAATCAGATCGGGCTGAGCGGCAACCAGTTCAGCGACGCGGGCGATTCCGGCGCGCTGGTGGTCGACGCCTCGAACGCCGAGCCGGTGGGACTCTACTTTACCGGCGGGATCGACGCGGCCGGGGTGAGCCACGCGGTGGCCAGCCCGGCGGGCGAGGTGCTGAGCGCATTGAGCGCACAGTTGGGCGATGGAGCCGCCTATACCTTTGTGGGCGGCGCTGACCATCCGGTTAGCTGCCTGAACTACGGCGAGAACACGGTGACCGACGCGCAGGCGCGGACCTTGACGGACGCTGAGATTGCGCGCGCCCAGCAGGCACAGGCGCAGGCCCGCGCGCTGGTCAACCCGCCGGAAGGAATTTTGGGCGTGGCCACTGGCAAGAGCAGCGACCATCCCGGCGAGGGCGCGGTGGTGATTTATGTGGACGAGAGCATGAACGTTACGGCGCCGCTGGCGATCGGCGGTGTGCGCACGGTGGCGATTCCCACCAATGCGCATGCGGTGGCCTTCGGCTCGGTGCCGCAGACTCCGTTGGAGGGCGCTCAACCGCCCCTCCCGGCCGCAGTGCTCAACGCGGCGGTCAGCGTGAAGCAGCGCGTGGCCGCCGGCCTGATGCGCCAGAATCCGGCCTTCTTCGGCGTGGGTGTGGGCCAGAGCCTGGACAATCCCAGGGAAGCCGCGCTGGTGGTGTTCGTCGACCGCAGGCAGGTTCCCGCGCAACTGCCTGCAACTGTAGACGGGCTGCGCACCCGCTACATTGTGATGGACCGGATGCACGTGACCCGGTCCTACGCGGTTCCGTTTACATCCAAGGGGCATTGCATGGCGCGGCCAGTGGCAGGCCGGCACGCGAGCTTCGAGCCGCTCGACTTGATCCGGCCGCGGAGTTTGAAGCTCCCATAGGGCTACTCCACCGGTTTGGCTTTGCCGTTGCGCAGGCTTTCGTCGATGGTGGCCTTCACCTTGCGATCGGCCTCTGCCGCGATCCTGCCCTGCTCGGCGCCGAGCTTGCCCTGTTCGGCTCCCAACTCTCCCTGCATCCCGCCCAGCTTGCCCATCTTGCCGCCGATTTCGCCCTGTTTGGCGCCAAGCTCGCCTTGCAATGCGCCCAGCTTGCCCTGGAGTTCGGCGAGCTTGCCTTCCAGCACGCCCAATTCCTCCTGGCTGACGGTCTTGCCCAATTTGGCCTGCAGCTTGGCCATCGCAGCGGTCACATCGGTCATCTCCTTCGATATGTCGGGAGCGGGAATGCGCGCCTGCTCCATGAGATGGCCAAGCGCTTCCTGCTGCTTGCCCAGTTCCTCCTGCCTGCGGCCCAGCTCTTCCTGTTGGCGTCCCAGCGCCTCCATCGGTTTGTACATTGCCTCGATGCCGGCGATGGTGCCGGGATCGTCGACGAAGTACGACTTGCCGTTGCGGGTGAAACAGAGGAATTGCCCTTTGGTCAGCTTGCGAACCTTTTCAAGGGCGGCGCGGAGGGCGTCGCCCCAGTCGCCGGAGAAACTGACGCGCTGGTTGGGATCGGTGATCAGGACCCAGGAATCTCCGTCGGAGGAGTAGGAAAGCTCGTAGCCTTGACCCATGAGCCGGTTCATCAGATGCTTCGATTGATTGTCCCCGTAGATCTTGCTTTTGTAGGCATAGGCTTTGTTGTCGTAGGTGTAGGTTCTGGTGACGGTGTTGTCCTGCGCATCCGTGGTGACCACTAGCTGGGAGTCGACGGTTTTGGTCGCGCTGTTGTCTCGCGTGTCCGCGGTCACCTTGAGCTGAGGGTCGACGGTGACTCGGATTCTCAGGTCCTGGGACGAGCCCGGCAGAGGCGGCGGCAGAGGCGGCGCGCCCTCGGGAACGGCGGTTGTGCCCGGTCCGTCGGGGGGAGCGGGAGCGGCAGGAATTAGCGGGGGCGGCGGCGCGGCGGGCGCTTGCGGCTCAGCGTCGCCGGAAGCTTGTTCGGGATGGGATTGGCCGGCAAGTTGCTCGGCTGGTGGCGCGGCGCTGGGCGCGGCCTGTTTCGAGTCCTGACTTTTCGCGGTTTGGCTGGTCGCCGCCTGGCTCGCCGCTTCCACCCGAATCATGGCGGTGGCCGCGAACAGGGCGACGGGCACCAGCAGGATGGCCAGCAGGATGCGGCGGCGATTGCCGCTGAAGGCCTGGCGGAAAATCGATTCGTTCAACAAGCGTTCAATGCGATGAGAAAGATTGCTGGTGCGAGCCATGGCAACTCCTATGAGGGTTGGGCGCGGCTGGGCCGCGAATTCAAGCAGCAGATGGGCATACGAGGCACGGCTGGCGGCCTCTCTGAGGGCGGCGCGGTCGCCGATCGCCTCGCCCAGATCGGAGAGCTTGCGTTTAAGCCACCAGCCCAGCGGGCTGAACCAGAAGAAGGCGGCATACAGGCCGGCCAGCAGTTGCAGATAGAAGTCTCCCTGGTGGACGTGGGAGCGCTCGTGGGCCAGAACGATGCGCAGCTTCTCCGCATCCCACTGGGCATAATCGGCGGGCATCAGCACGCCCGACCCGATGGTGACCGGAGAGGCCACGCCGCGGCTGCAACGCAAGCGCAGCCCCGCAGCCTGACCCGGCTCCAGTTCTAGCAAGACCGGTTCCGCCGCCAGCCACAGCCTGACGGCAGCCGCAAGACCGTAGATTGTCCGCAGCAGCAGACCGGCGAGGACCGCAAGGTAGAGAATCCCGGCTAGGCTTTGAATCTGCAACGTCTGACCCTGAGCCGACTGCACACGGGGAAGGCGCAAACCTGCTTCACGCGCGACTTTCCCCTCGCGGGATTGCGCCGGCTCCGCTTGGACCTGGGCCCGCCGGGTGCGGGCAGGCGTATCGGCCTCCGCGCTGGAAACCATGGGCGCCTGGAAGCGATCTCCTGCCGTCGGGCCAGGCGCGGCGGTGAGCCGCGGTTGCGCTATAGCCGGGAGCACCCGTTCGGGCGCGGACTCCGCGGCGGGCGAGGATTCCGGCGCCAGCTGCGGCATCGACGCCGGCATGTGGAGTGTCACGCAGGCGGGCGGACCTTGCCAGCGCATCATCACGGGCATGGCTACGGCGGCGGTCAGCACCAGGACCCAGGCGGCCTTCTGGGCTACCACATCGCTCACGCGAAAGAGGCGCAATCCGGACCAGACAGTGAGCGCTGCCAGGATGGCACGCAGCGCGGCCTCGATCGGTATCGGGACTGGGATTGGGGCGAGGGCTGGAATCATGGTCTTGCTCCCTTCTCGCGGCCTGTCAGGCCTTTTGGATCGGCGGCGCCGCTCCGGGCAGCGGCAATGCGTTCCGCCAGCCGCTGCAACTCGGCGCGGTCCAGCACCTTGGAGTCCACCATCCCCACCAGCAGCGCCTCCACCGACCCCTCGCAGAACCAGTCCACGATGCGCTTGACGGCGCGGCCGGCCACCCGCTGCCGGGTTTCAGCCGGACGGTAGACAAAAGTGCGATTTTCCAGCGAGTGCTCGAGGTAGCCCTTCTCTTCCAGCCGCCTCAGAACCGTGCGTATGGTCGAGTCTTTGAGCGGCCGGCCCAGCTCCTCGCGCACCTGTTCGGCGGTAATTTGCGCCTTGCGCCAGACCACCGAGAGGATGCTTCGCTCCAGTTCGCCCAACTCCGAAGGATCGTGCCCTGCCGTAGTGTTACGCGTCATAGTGTTACTGACTGTAGCACACGAGAAAGGTGAGCGCGCAAGTCTTTTTTCGAGATTTTTTTGCCAGGCCTCGTGACTGCCCCTAGACCGCCGCCGCTTCCGCCTGCTCGGTTGGCGCCGGGGTCAGGTTGGGGTCGTCGGGAATGAAGATCTGGAAGACGGTGCCGGAGGAGTTTCCCGGCGCCGCCGCACGGCTCCTCAAATGGACCAGGCCACCGTGCTTGAGGATGATCTCGTGGCTCACCCACAGGCCCAGGCCGGTCCCTGTGGATTCTTTGGTGGTGAAGAAGGCTTCAAAGACGCGCTCGCGGACCGGCGGGGCCATCCCCGCTCCGGTGTCGGCCACCACAAAACGGACTCCGGCCAGATCGGGGACCTTCCAGTGCCGGGAGCGGCGGGCGCGGACCACCAGGCGGCCGCCGGCAATGCTGGCGTCGATGGCGTTGGCCACCAGGTTGGCGAAAACCTGGCGGATCTCTCCGGCAAAGCAGAACAGCGCCATCTGCGCGTCGTAGCCGCGCTCGACCTGGATGTTGAGGGCATGGAGGCGGCCCTGGTGAAGGCTCAGCACGGAGTCCAGAAGTTCCGCCATGGTGGCGTGGGCGGGAAGCGTGGATTGGCGGTAGAAGCGCAAGGTCTGCTGGGTGATCTCGGCGATGCGGCGGGCCTCGTATTCGGCCATGACCACGTAGTTCAGGGCCGGATCCTCGAGCTGGCAATAGTTGCGTAGCAGGTAAAGCAGGTTGGTGACCGCTTCCAGGGGATTGTTGATCTCATGGGCAATGGAAGCGGCGAGGCGGCCGGTAGCGGCAAGCTTCTCGGTCTTGCGCAGCGCCTCCTCGCGGCGTTTGCGGTCGGTTGCGTCCAGCACGATCACGCCGACCCAGCGCGCTTGCTGCTGATTCGGCCGCACCGGGTAGGCGCTCACCAGCCAGGTCCATGGCCGGCTGGGCTCGCCGCCCTGGCCGGTCAGCTCGACATTGCGCACCGGCGCTTGGCTGGCAAACACGCCCAGAACCGTGTCTTCCAGTTGGCGGGCCACCGCTTCCGGCAGCAGTTCTGCGAGCGTGCGGCCCAGATGGCGGCTGACCGGTACCCCGGTGATCTCCGCGAACACCTGGTTCACGCGCACCATCCGGGAGCGGCGGTCGAGAAAGGCTAGGCCAATCGGCGCATTGGCCTGCATCGAGTCAAGCAGCGAGAGCGTATCGTTCAACTCCGACCGCTGCTCGGCAAGCGACGCGACCATGCGGTTGAAGATTTCAATCAGGTCGCCGATCTCGTTGTGCACCGCCACGGGCAGAGGAAAGACGCCGGCTTTCTCGGGTAGCGTCATGAGGGCGCGCGTGCCCCGGTGCAAAACAGCCAGCGGGCCGCTGATCGAGCGGGCCATCACCAGCACCAGAATCGCCGAGGCAACCAGCCAGATGACGCCGAAGACAATGGTGCTGCGCAGAATTGCATAGAGCTGTTCATGATCCCAGCCGCGGTCGGTCTCAACCCACACAAAACCGCGCAAATTGCTGCCGGTGTAGATGGGCTTGGCCCCCTCCCATCGATCTTGCCCCAGGGTGAATACCCTCGGCTCGTCGCTGGTCATGAGGGAAATCTGCGCCCGTTCCTTGGGATCGAGCTTGATCTGCTGCGCGTTACCCTGGCTGACAAAGAGTACGTTGCCGCCCGGATCGGTGAACTTGACCAAGGCCACGCTGGGTGCCTCGCCCATCATTCTTACCGACAGCCCTACCCAATCGGGCCGCTGCTCAAGCAAGGCTTCCCTGGCTTGCAAGGCGACGGATGTTGCCTGGTGCGCCAGCCGATGCTGCGCGCGCTCGTACACCTCGCGGGTCTGCTGGCGAATCAGCACCACCGCGAAAAGCGCGATTGAAAGCGCCTCCAGCAGCACCAACCCGGCCAGCATCTGCCACCGAATTGACCGCGGCCACCAGCGAATCTGCACGCGTCGATCCTCCGCCTAAGATCGGCTTCAGTGTACCGGATCGTCGCGGCGGCCGGCACCTTGCCCCGGCGCCGTCTCAGTCAGTTTCGATGCCAGCGCCGCGGCAATCTGCCGCCCGTGAAAGCGACCGTTCTCAATGAATATCTCGTTGGTGCGCGAGCCGGCTACGATCACCCCGGCCAGGTAGATGCCGGGAACGTTGCTTTCCAGCGTCTCGGGATCGCAAACCGGCAGCCGGTCCTCGCCCTCGAAACGCACTCCCATCCCCTCCAAAAAACTGAAGTCGAGGTGGTAGCCGGTCATGGCGAAGACAAAATCGTTTTTGAGGGTTACCGAGCCCTGCGGCGTCTGCACCACCACGGTGTCGGGGGTGATCTCCGTTACTGTCGATTGAAAGTACGCTTTGATTTCGCCATTCTTGATGCGGTTCTCGATGTCCGGCTTGATCCAGTACTTCACGTGCGGCGGAATCTCGGGGCCGCGATAAACCAGCGTGACCCGGGCGCCGCTGCGCCATAGTTCCAGCGCCACAATGGCCGCCGAGTTCTTGCCGCCGATCACCGCCACGTCCATCTCGAAAAAGGGGTGGGGATCGACGTAGTAGTGGTGTACCTTGCTCAGCGTCTCGCCGGGGATGCCCATCCAGTTAGGCAGGTCGTAGTAGCCGGTGGAAAGGGCCAGCTTGCGGGACTCGAGTGCGCCCGGACGCCCGAAGCGGTCAACCGTGTGCACGGTGAAGGCGCCGTCCGCGCCCGTGACCCGCTCCACGCGGTGGTATTGGCGGATGTCGAGTTTGTAGTGGGCCGCGACCAGGCGGTAGTACTGCAGAGCCTCGTTGCGCGTGGGCTTGGGATTGGGACTGGGAAAGGGAATGTCGCCGATCTCCAATAGCTCTGGCGTGGTGAAGAAGGTCATGTGCGCCGGGTAGTGGAAGAGCGAGTTGCAGACGCAACCCTTGTCCACCAGGACCGCGCGGAAGCCGGCCTTCTGCGCTTCGATGGCGCAAGCCAGGCCCGTAGGCCCTGCGCCAACGACGAGGAGGTCGAAGATTTCGGGTTGGGGCGGGGCGGGTGCTTGGGTGGTGCCGTTCATGGCTTTAGATTAGGACAATCCAGCGGTTTCTGGCTTGCGTGCTGCATCGATTCGTGGGTTTTCGGGCCTGGCGGTAGAATGGTGGAGAGAAGCGGTGGAAAGGTGGAATTCCTATGGCCTTGAACATCAAAGACGAGGAAACTCACCGGCTGGTGAGTCAACTGGCGAAGCTGACCGGCGAAAGCCTGACCCTGGCCGTGAAGATTTCGGTCATGGAGCGGCTGGCAAGGAAAGAACAAGCTCCGGAACAAGGGAGCCGGATCGAGGCTCTGATGAGGTTTTCAGAATATTGCGCGCCGTTTTTCAAAGACGGACCCAGCGGAAACGAACTGATCAACGAACTCTACGACGAAGAAGCGGGGTTGCCGAAATGACCACATCTGTGCAGTTGGAAGATCGCAAGAGTCTGGAGTCGACGCTGAAAAGTCGGCGCGGGACGAGCCTGAACATTAAGAATGCTGAGACGACCAGGATGGTAAAGGAATTGGCGGCACTGAAAGGCGTGAGCCTGGTTGCGGCTGTCACTGAGGCCGTCAAGGAAAATCTGGAAAAGGAGAAGGCAGAGCGGGAGGCGGGTGCAAAGAAAAAAAAGAGCCGCTATGAGCTGCTGATGGAGTTTGCGGACGAGTACTCGAAGGGTGTTGAGGCCCCAATTCACTCCTGGGAGATCGACTCCCTGCTCTACGACGAGGATGGGTTGCCCAAATGATTGTCGATTCGTCAGCTCTCGTCGCCATCGCAACCAAGGAACCTGAGGCCTCCTCGTTCGCGCGCAAGATCGACGAGACAGCCAGCGTTTCCATTTCGGCTGCGACGTACTTTGAAACAGCAATTGTTCTGGACAAGCGGAAAGAGCCTGCCCGCACCGCCCGGCTCGATGAACTTATTGAAGAGCTGAAGATCGAAGTTGTGCCTTTCACGCCCACCCAGGCCAAGATCGCGCGGCAGGCTTATCGCGACTACGGCAAAGGCAGCGGGCACCCGGCGAATCTGAACTTCGGGGACTGCTTCAGCTACGCGCTGGCGCGAGACAAGCGGGAGCCGATGCTGTGGAAGGGCGACGATTTTGGGCATACGGACCTTCGGTCCGCTGTGGGATAGCAATGGCGACCCTATACTCGATCCAGTCGAAGAGAGCCTACCTAGGGAGAGTCCCTGCTAGTGCGGCCTCAGAACTTCCGCCAAGTAGGACACACATCGAATAGAATTGCCGCGAGGCTGACAACTGCAATGGAAGACGAAGCGCAATCTTCATCATCGGCACATGCAACGAACAGCGGAGCGCAACCTCAGTCGACAGAGATTGTGAGGAACCAGGGAGGGCAGCATAAATCAGCAGAAGCTGTAACGGACAACGTAGCGCAACCTCAATCACCTCTATCAGTAGACTCCTTGTCGAAGGTGCTAGGTGTTACTCTCATCTTCTTGTATGTGTCGGGATTCTTGATTACTTCACTGCATAATTTTCAGTACGGGTTCTCGGAAATGAACCCCTTGCGCCCGAGAATTCTCGCCGCTGGAGGATGGTTCGCAATCTTTATAGCAGTCCCATTTGCGCTTGTCTGGGAGTTGAAAAAGCATTCTATCTTGAAAGACAAATCCAACAAGTTGTCCAGGTTCGCCACTCTTGTTGCGGCCTACATGACTTCCGCGATCTTTCTGATTTATTGGACTCAGGGCCTCTTTGCATTTGACGATGCAAGTGAGCCAGTAAGCGGGCCTTTTCCTCCTTGGTGGCAAATTGTTCTCCTTCTGCTTGGAGTCCTTGTGGCCTTAGTTGTAATCGTAGTTGTCTATGCAAAACTGAAAACTAAACTCCCCGCGTGGGCGACATCTGCTTTGACTCTTGGGTTTTATTGCTACATCCTGTTCGCAGCGTATTACCAGTTATTCAGCAAGCATTCGTTTAAATCAAACGCGATGTACTTCTGGGTCCTTATTACGGGGGGATTTATCTATTTCGAATTATCAAGGCGTAAGTGGATTTTTCAAGCTGGACAATGGGATATAACGATACTCGGCTTTTTCTTTATGATGACAATATTCGCCACGGTTTATTATCCGCACATCATGGCCAAATGGGGCGGAGGAGCCCTAATTCCTATTGAACTCACCTTTTTTAAAGATGCCCCTGTGCGTTCAGGTGTGCAGGTCGACTGTTCTCTGATTGATGAAACAGATGCAGGTTTTTATGTGATTGGGAGGGGAGAACCGTACGCAACTTTCATCCCCCGTACAGAGATTTCTTCCATTTATTATGGGCAAGTAAATGGGCATTCATTGTTCACAGAAGGTCTGCCACGACAGGCCCCGTCTTCCCCTCAAAATAGCCCACTATCGATTCAGCCTTCAACTTCGCAAGTAACTCCGTCCCAACAGCCCGTCTCCGCAGCAGACCAAACTCATACTGCCCCGGCGTCAACAGCTCACCCGGAGCCCCAAGCGCGTAGCAAATAAGCGAATTCATGAATTTGGACGGAAACAGGACAAGGCTAGACGAACTCAGGGAACGCCTACATTGTCCTTGATCGAGGGGATCCATTTCACGAATTGGGCGAGCCATGCACTGCCCTCCCTGGGCGTGCATCCATTACCCTAGAGAGTTCACAAGGAGCCTTCCTCATGACCGTCATCCGCCAGGAAGATTTCATCGCCAGCGTAGCCGCCGCGCTGCAGTACATCAGCTACTACCACCCGGTGGACTATATAACGAGCCTGGCCAAGGCGTACGAGCGGGAGGAGTCGCATGCGGCCAAGGATGCGATTGCGCAGATTCTCATCAACAGCCGCATGTGCGCCGAGGGGCACCGGCCGATCTGCCAGGATACGGGGATTGTTACGGCGTTTTTGAAGGTGGGGATGGATGTGCACTTTCAGCATGGCCCCGGCGAAGAGGCGAAGGACATGCAGCAGATGGTCGATGAAGGCGTGCGCCGGGCGTATCTCGATCCGGACAACAAGCTGAGGGCTTCGATTCTGGCCGACCCGGCGGGCAAGCGCAAGAACACCATGGACAATACGCCGGCCTGCGTGACAGTGGAACTGGTCAAGGGCGCGACGGTCGATATCACGGTGGCTGCCAAGGGCGGCGGGTCGGAGGCGAAATCGAAGTTCGTCATGCTCAACCCGTCGGACTCGGTCGTCGAGTGGGTGCTGAAGACGGTGCCTACCATGGGCGCGGGCTGGTGTCCGCCGGGGATGCTGGGCATCGGCATCGGCGGCACGGCGGAGAAGGCCATGCTCTTGGCCAAGGAATCGCTCATGGACCCCATCGACATCCAGGAGCTGATCGCTCGCGGTCCCGCCAACCGCGCCGAGGAGCTGCGCATCGAGCTCTACGACAAGGTGAACCGGCTGGGCATCGGCGCGCAGGGGCTCGGCGGGCTGACCACAGTGCTCGACGTCAAGGTGCGCGACTATCCCACCCACGCCGCCAACCTGCCCGTGGCCATGATTCCCAACTGCGCCGCCACCCGCCACGCTCACTTGGTGCTGGATGGAAGCGGTCCGGTATATCTCGATCCGCCCGATCTCAAGGACTGGCCCAAGCTGACCTACGACGTTTCAACGGCGCGGCGGGTGAATCTGGACACAGTGACCCGTGCCGAGGCCGCCACATGGAAGCCGGGCGAGGTGCTGCTGCTGGCCGGCAAGCTCCTCACCGGCCGCGACGCTGCCCACAAGCGCATGACCGAAATGCTGAGCCGCGGCGAGAAGCTACCCGTGGACTTCCGCGGCCGCTTCATCTACTACGTGGGGCCGGTGGACCCGGTGCGCGAGGAAGTAGTCGGGCCCGCCGGGCCCACAACGGCGACCCGCATGGACAAGTTCACCCGGCAGATGCTCGCTGAAACGGGTCTGCTCGGCATGGTGGGCAAGGCCGAGCGGGGTCCGGCGGCCATCGAGGCCATCCGCGAGTTCGGCGCGGTCTATCTGATGGCGGTGGGCGGAGCGGCTTACTTGGTTTCCAAGGCCATTCGCGGCTCGCGCCTGGTGGCCTTCGAGGACCTGGGCATGGAAGCCATCTACGAATTCGATGTGCGCGAGATGCCGGTGACTGTTGCGGTGGATTCTAAGGGAACCAGCGTTCACCTGACCGGCCCCGCCGAGTGGCAGCGCCGGATTGCCGGGATTCCGATACTGCAGTGACAGATGCCAGGTGACAGATCGCAGGAATCAAATCGCATCGGACTGCCGATGACTCAAACCTGTCATCTGTAATCTGTCAACTGATCGTTACTGCTTTCCAAAGCGGACGACGATGCCGCCGGTGAAGCCGAGGCTGTTCTGCTGCGTGGAGCCGAAGCCGGTCAACTGGTACTCGGGGGCGACGCGCAGGCCGATGTTGGGGGCGAGGTTGTATTCCACCAGGAAGGTGGCGTTGGCGGCAAAGGTCGAGCCATCGGGGTAGAGGCCGAGGGCTTTGCCGCCGAACCCATTTGTGTCTCCGGAGAAGTTGCCCTTGGCGTAGCCGGCCATCGCGCGCAGGGAGACGGAGTATTTAGGCTGCAGGTAGAAGCGGTAGGTAGGCCCCATCATGGCGTCGTATTGGCTGATGGCCGGCTTGGTGATGCCGCTGAAGTTGAGCCCGACAAACGGAGTCCCGTAATAGCCGCGGCCGTCGATAGTGACGCCGAGACGCTCGTCGAAGTACCGGGTCACGCCGACATTCCAGTCATAGAGGTTTACCCGCTGCAGGGTGGCGCCCGGCGTGAAGCGCAGATAACCCGCACCCACGTAGACGTCATAGAGATGGTCGTAGACTTCGTGGATGGCCGTGATGCGGCGCTGTTCGCGGCGAGCCCGGATGCGGGCCTGGACGCTGACCTGGGGCTTGGATTGGGCGGCCGGCTCTTGCGCTTGGGTCTGGCTCTGGTCTGGAGTCTGGCCGGAAACGGCGGGGTTGCTGCTTGACTCGGGAGTTTCGGCCTGTACGGCATACGCGGCGGGCAGAACCAGCGCCAAAAGAAGGGCAAGACGGCGGAATGACAACATCGGTATAGGATTACCTCCACGGGAGTCCGGAAGCCCGCCACCGCTTTAGGCAGCGCTCCCCCCTTAGGTATTAAATCACCTGAGGGAGGCTTGTGGGTTGGCCGGCTGTGGTTTGGACGCGCGGCGCGGGGAATTGGGCGGCTTTTGCTGTGTTCGCGGGCCAAGATCCAGGCTGGGAAGAACCCATTCTTCGCTCACGTGGGCAAAGTGGCGGACTCTTGCTTGAGGGTGCGGGGAGCAAACCGCCTCGCCTGGGCGTCAAAATGCCGTACTATGATGGGCAGCGGAGGACGCAACAAATATGGGTCGAGTTTTCCTGGGAATCGTTCTTGTGGTCATTTTGGCGCCGCTTATCTTGTTCGTATGGCTCTATCTTGGACGCGTGCCGGTGGCTGTCGCCGACCCGCCGCTCCCCAAGGAGCGGCTGCTCACCGGGATTCCCCTGCACGCGCGCATCGGTCGCGAGATGCTCAAGACCCCGCTGATTCAGCCCGATGAAGACAACCTGACAGCCGGCGCGCAGATCTATCGCGACCAGTGCGCCGCCTGCCACGGACTTCACGCCAAGCCATCCGCTTTTGGCCCGCACATGTATCCGCCGGCGCCTCCGCTGTGGGAAAAGCACCACAACAACAACGTGGTGGGCGTCAGCGACGATTCGCCCGGCGAGACCTATTGGAAGGTTGCCAACGGCATCCGCCTCACCGGCATGCCGGCTTACAGGGACGTTCTCACCGAGACGCAGATGTGGCAGGTAAGCATTCTGCTGGCCAACGCCGACAAGCCGCTGCCTCCGGGCGCGGTGGATATTCTGCGCGGCCAGGCGCCTCCTGCTTTGCCGGGTGTTGAGCTTCCCGCCGTGCCGGCGAAGTCCAAAGTGAAGCAGGTCCGCGCGCTCCATTGAGGCCAAGCAGAGCGGCGGAGAGATGGAAAGGAATGGGAACGATGAGCCTGCTCGACTCGCTGCGCAAGGGATTTGGCTTTTTTCTTCTCAGCATGGGCGTCTCCAGCCCGGCGAACAAGCCGCGGCCTGCGCCCAAACCGGCGCCCAAGGACCAGGCACGCAAGTGAACCGCCTGTGCCTGCCAATCCGCGGGCCACATTCCCGGAACAGACATCCAGGCAGACAAGAAGCAATCCCAGAACGAAAGGAGATGTCGGGATGAAACAAAGCAAGGCACGCAATTTCGCATTTTTCTTGGCGGCAATCGTTCTTTCCTCGGCAAGTCTGGCGCTGGCGCAGGGAGGCGACCACTTTTCCAACTGGCCGAAAGGCTCCTCGCCCCAGGAAGTGGGCAAGAAGGTAGCCGAACGCTTCGTCACCAGCCAGCATCAGTACACATTCACCATCCACTACGCTGAGGTCGCCACCTGGTACGGCGCGCTGACCTTTGCGCAACTGACCCGCGACGACGCCCTGCAGAAGGAACTGATTGCCCGCTTCGATCCATTGTTGCCGGGCGGAGCCGAGGCCGCCAAGCTTCCCATGCATCGTCATGTGGACGACTCCATCTTCGGCGTCGTTCCCCTGGAGATCGCCATTCAAACCAAGGATCCGAAGTATCTGGAATACGGCAAGGGGTGGGCGGACCGGCAGTGGGAGAACCCCACGCCCGATGGGCTTTCCGCCGAGACGCGCTTCTGGGTCGATGACATGTACATGCTCACCATGCTGCAACTGCAGGCCTACCGCGCCACCGGAGACCGCAAGTATCTTGACCGCGACGCCAAGGAGATGGTTGCTTATCTCGACAAGCTGCAACAGCACAACGGCCTCTTCTACCATGCAGCGGACGTGCCCTTCTTCTGGGGCCGCGGAGACGGCTGGTTCGCCGCGGGCATGGCGGAGATGCTTCGCACTTTGCCCCAGGACCATCCGCAACGGGCGCGCATTCTGGCCGGCTACCGGCGCATGATGGCCGCGCTCTTGAAGTATCAGGGCAAGGACGGAATGTGGCGCCAGTTGATCGACCACAAAGAGGCCTGGCCGGAGAGTTCCAGCTCCGCCATGTTCACCTTTGCCATGATTACCGGTGTCAAATTGGGTTTGCTGAACGATGCAAAATACGGCCCGGCGGCTCGCAAGGCATGGCTGGCCGTCATCGGCTACATCGATCAGAACAGCGACGTGACGCAAGTTTGCGCAGGCACCAACAAGAAGAACGATCTGGATTACTATCTGGCCCGGCCGCGCCGCACCGGCGACTTCCACGGGCAGGCGCCGATCCTGTGGGCCGCTTCGGCGCTGTTGCGGTAAGCGCGGCGAATCGGCTGCCGCGGCGCGATATTGTCTGAGGGGCTATCGGGCGCGGGGTTTCAAGGGGTACAATTCGTGCGAATCGGAGATTCCCCGTTGATATCCTCGCCATTGCCAATCGATTTGTCTCGATTGCTTCGCACCGTCGCCATCGCGCTCTGTTTATTCCACGCGGTCACTCTCCCGGCATCGGCGCAGGCGCCGTCAAAGCGCAACGCCGGCGGCCGGCCGATTCACAATGAAGCCCAACGCGCGGCGCGGTGGAAACAGGTCGCCATGCCGTACCGGCGCGCGGGCCTGACACCGCGCGAGCAGCAGATGATCGCCAAACTCGCCCATGCCTGCCGCCTGCTCGATACGCTCTACTGGCATCAGAGCGATCTGGGCGGATGGGCGGTCTATCGCGTCACCCAGAGCCCGGTGCTTGCCGAACTCTTCGGCATCATGGGCAGCCGCTACGACCTTGTCGATGAGAACGAATCGTTCCTCGGCGAAGCCGTCATGCCGCCGGGCCACGAGTTATATCCATATGGCCTGACGCGGGACCAGATCGAGCGCTATGCCGCGGCGCATCCCGATGTGAAGGCGGCGCTCTACGATCCGCGCACGGTTGTCCGCGGCACGCCGGGCCATCTTGAGGCCGTGCCCTACCACGAAGCCTACGCCGAGTGGCTGCGGCCCATGGCGGACGACCTGCGCGCGGCGGCCAAGCTCTCGCCGGATGCTGCGTTTGGCCGCTATCTTGAACTGCGCGCCGATGCCCTGCTCTCGGATGATTACTATGCCAGCGACATTGCCTGGCTGGACCTGAAGAATCCGAAGATCGACCTGATCTTTGCCCCCTACGAGACCTATCTCGACAACCTGCTCGGCCTGAAAACCTCGTACGGCGGCTCGATTCTGATTCGCAACCAGAGCGAAAGCCGCAAGCTGGCCATTTATCGGGAGCATGAAGCCGCGATGCAGCAGGCTTTGCCGCTCCCCGATGAGGACAAGCCTTCCAAGCAGGGCCAGGCCACTCCCATGGAGGTGTCGGATGCCCCGCTCCGGGCCGGCGATCTGCACTACGGCTACCAGGCGGTGGCGGACAATCTCCCCAACGACGCGCGGATTCATGCCGAGAAAGGCACCAAGAAAATCTTCTTCAAGAACTTCATGGACGCGCGGGTGAACGCGGTGATCCTGCCCATTGCCGGGCGGATGCTCGATCCGGCGGATGTGAAGGATGTGACCGGGGATGGGTATCTGACCGCGTCGATTCTGCATGAAATCTCGCACGGATTGGGACCCGCGTATGCGCATATCGATGGCAAGCAGGTGGATATCCGCGAAGCCATGGGAGGGCTCTATGGTGGCCTCGAAGAAGCCAAGGCGGACGTGACGGGAATCTTTCTGGCCAAGTGGCTGGTGGACCGGAAGATTCTTCCCCAGGAGAAGCTGCGCGGAATCTATGGCTCCTACGTCGCGGGTATCTTCCGCACCCTGCGTTTCGGCACGGGCGAGGCGCATGGGCGCGCCGAGATGATGGAGTTCAATGTTCTGCTGGAGCAGGGCGCGCTCAAGCAGGGCGACGATGGCCGCTATGCGATCGACTACGACGCCATGCCTGCTGCGATTGCAGGCCTGGCGCAGACGCTGCTGACCTTCGAGGCCAAAGGCGACCGGGCGGGCGTCGAGGCCTGGTATGCGAAGTACGATGTGATGCCGCCGGCGCTGACCAAGGCTCTGGAGACAACCAAGGACATACCGGTGGACATTGCGCCCAAGTTCGAGCTGGCCAAAGGGGTGCGGCCATGAAGAGAGATGCGAGCATCAAGAGCCTTCTTCTATCTCTTCTTGCCTGCCTGGGTACCGCGCTGGCGCAGCAGGCCGCCCCGGTCCACCGGCATCACGATGCCGCGCGGCAGATTCCCGGATCGATCGTCGTTCCGGCTTCGGACTTCTTCGAGACCATTCCCGCCGGCGACAGCAATGACGGACGCTTCCCCGCCGCGGCCTGGTTCTTCAACAACGACACCATCAACATGAGCGTGGCGGAGGATGTGACCGCGAAAGTTCCGGTGAAGGAAGCCGGCGTCTATCGCCTGTTTGTGCGCAGCATCGGCACCGCAACCAGTTCCTTCCGCGTGAACATCGACGGCAAGCAAGATGCGGGCAGTTACGGCCATGGGGCTCTCGCGTGGCAGCGCGGCGGCGCCTTTACTCTGAAGCCGGGGACGGTGGAGATCCGGCTGACCTCGATCGTTCCGCGGCCTTCGCTGAATGTTCTGGTGCTGACAAAGAATCCGGCGTTCAAGGAAGACGACCTCAAGGCGCTGGAGCTGCCGCCGGAGGTGAAGCTGCTGCACGAGTACAAGATCGAGCCGCCGAATATTGTGAAGTTCGGCGATGTGGATGGCAGCGGCAAGTTCGCCATCCTCGACATCGCCAGCGGCTACTCGGCCATCATGTATGCCAACGATGGGCATGAGCTGTGGCGCTGGCAAGCACCCGAGCAGGACGCGCGGCTGCGCGGCGGATTCGAGGCGCCGGGAATTCTGTGGGACTTTCATCGCACCGGGCGCGACGAGCTTGCCCATTGGCGCTTCATCGACGGCAAGGAGTGGCTGGTGCTGGCCGACGGGCGAACCGGCGAGATTCTCAAGAAGGTTCCCTGGCCCGCGCCGCCGCCGCCCCACGTCTATAACAACTACCGCATGGCGGTGGCCAAGTTCCACAAGGACTCCGACGGGCCCGATACGCTGCTCGTGCTCAGCGATACCGGCGGCCTCATCAGCCTCACCGCGTATGACAAGGATTTGAACCAACTGTGGCAGCACAGCGAGCCGCGCGAGAAGGACTACTTCGGCCACTACATCTATCCTTACGACGTGAACGGCGACGGCATCGACGAGGTCCTCATCAGCCACCTTTGCCTGGACGCCAACGGCAACGAGGTTTGGAACAACGCCAAGTACTTCCAAAAGAACAACGATCACATGGACGCGATGGAGTTTCTGGACATTAATGGCGATGGCAAGCCGGAGCTGCTCTCCAGCCAGAGCGATGTGGGCACGCTGGCCTACAATGCGCAGACCGGCGCGATTCTCTGGCAGAACATCTCCGACCACTCGCAGCAGATTACCGCCGGCCATATCTTGAGCAATGCCTCCACGCCGCAGATAGTCACCAACGGCCGCACCTACATCCCCATGACCAGGCCTCCCGGATTCGTGCCGGGCCAGGGGCCGATGAGGATGGCGGCGCCCAAGGACGAGATCGCTGTCGGCGGCGGGCTGGGCGCGCAGCTTTACTGGTTCAACAACCAGGGCAAGCTGCTCCAGACCTGGCCGGCGCATCCGCTGAATGGGAATCCCAACTTTGTCCGCGGAGATTGGTACGGCAACGGCAAGCGCACCTTCTTCTGGTATCGCTTCAAGCTGGAGCCGGACGGCAACGCCACGTTGTTCTTCAAGGGCGAGGTCTATCACATGTTCGACTTCGACCACACCGGCGCGGAGCAGGTGATTACCCTCGATGGAGGAACGCTGCGGGTCTATGGGAACGCAAACGTCGTCCCTCACCCTGTGAAACGGGACGCGGAGTATCGGCGGACGATCGCCAACCATACGCATTACTAAGGAGACACCTAGCCCGCGCAGCGGCATGGCGCGATTTTCCGGGAAAAATCGTGCAACGCCGAGCGCGCATTCCGCCTCCAATCAGGTGAACGCAAGGCTCGATCGGGAGGTTCTTCCCCATGTCTAACCGCGAAAGAAGGAGCTTCTTCCGGGAATTTTGGGATTTTTTCGTCCTGTTCAGCGGCGTTTCGACGGCCTCCAACCTCTCGCGCACGCAGGGCCGGCCGCTGCGCAGCCGTGGGTTGTTTCTCTTTCGCAACCCCGCGGACAAATAACCCGGCCGTTCGCGCCGCAACCAATCGATTGTTAGAATCGGAGCTATGCCCATAACCCGCCAACAGGCGCTCGATCGTTTCCACTCCCCCGACCTGATCGGCCTGGGATTCGAGGCCGACGCGGTGCGCCGCCGCCTGCATCCGGAGGGCGTGGTCACCTACATCGTCGATCGCAACATCAACTACACCAACTTCTGCACCGAGTACTGCACCTTCTGCGCCTTTTACCGGCCGCTCAAAGGGGCGCGCTCGGAAGAGGGTTACATCCTCGACTTCGAGAAGATCTACGAGAAGATCGCCGAGACGTTGGAGATGGGCGGCACCGGCGTGCTCATGCAGGGCGGCATTCATCCGGATCTCAAGATCGACTGGTTCGAACGGCTGTTTACGGGCATCAAGCAGCGCTTTCCCCAAATCTGGCTGCATTGCCTGTCGGCGTCCGAGGTCCTGGCCATCGCCGAATACTCCGCCTTGAGTCTTCGCGATACCATCGCCCGTCTGCGCGACGCGGGTCTCGATTCCATCCCCGGCGGCGGCGCGGAAATTCTGGACGACGATGTGCGCCACCGCATCGCCCGCCTCAAGTGCAACACCGAGGACTGGGTCAGCGTGCACCGCACCGCCCACCAGTTGGGCATGCGCACCACCGCCACGATGATGTTCGGCGTGGGCGAAACATTCGACCAGCGCATCAACCACTTCGAGGTAGTCCGCCGGCTGCAGGAAGAGACGGGAGGGTTCACCGCCTTCATCCCCTGGAGCTTTCAGCCGAAGTACACGGCGCTGGGGGGACGCGGCTGGGACGAAGCCACCAGCGTCGAGTATCTGAAGGTACTTGCTATCTCCCGCCTCTATCTCGATAACATCGAAAACGTGCAGGCAAGCTGGGTGACGCAGGGGCTGAAGGTCCTTGAGTTAGGCCTCCACTTTGGCGGCAACGACGTAGGCTCGGTGATGCTGGAAGAAAACGTGGTAAAGGCCGCCGGAACGTCGAACTGCACGACAGAGGAAGAACTCCGCCGCATCATCCGCGACGCCGGCTTCAAGCCGGTGCAGCGGGATACGCTTTACCGGACGATGTTTTTGAACTGAGGCTCGCTCCACGGCCGGGCACGACACTATCCCGCCAGAACGCTCAGCCATCTTCTCAGAAATTCCCTCAACTCCCGCGGCGGGCGCAGCCAGACCGCAGCCGCGGACCCCCGGCCCTGGCGCCGCGCCAGCACACTCAGGCCGCGCGACCCAAGCCGGTTCACAACGCGAAAAGCCGCTTCGTCGCTCCAATCGTCGCCCAAATATGCCACTGGGCCGGCTGCCTCGCCCTCCGCCAGAATCGCCTCCACCGCTCCACCCTTGTCGCGGCCCAAGCGCAACTCCAGGCAAGCATCGGATGGCTCCAGTTCCATCCCCTCAAGCCGCGCCAGGGGCTCGAACAGAGCCCGCGTCCTCTGCTCGATCAGCTCTGCCTTCTTGCGCGTCGCGCCGCGCCAATGCATCGCCACGCCGTTGGCCTTGTCTTCAACCAGCCCGCCCAGGCTGTCGCGCCTCAGACACCTGCGCAGCTCCTCCAGCTTTGCTGCGCTCGCCGGCGGGGCGGCTTCCAACTCCCGGCGTCCGTCCGGGTAGAGCCGCTCGGCGCCATGAAGCCCCCAAACCTCGAGCGGCGGGTCGAGCCCCAGCAGCGGCGCAATCTCATGGGCGGGCCGGCCGGTAATCACGGCCATGCGCGTGCGCCCCTGGGCTTGAATGCGACTCAACAGCTCCGCCACCCCCGCCCAGGGCCGCGCCTGGAACCGGTCGACGCGGATCGCCGAGAGCGTCCCGTCGTAATCCACCAGCAGCAGCGGACGCGCCCCAGCGCCTAGCGCGGTAAAAAAACTGTCCAGTTGTTTCGCCGCCTCGGGGCTCACCGATCGCTCGCTTTCCATGCCAGTCTATCCTGCGCCTCCTGCGTCCATCTCCCGCAGGCAGCGCCGGCTCCGGCCCCATGCGCTATCCTGTCGAGGAGAGCGCTCCCCTTCCAGCGGCAAGACGGAAAGACCATGGCGACCAATACGATCGACAGAACCGCGAAAGAAATCGTGCTCACCGTGCAGGACTACTCCCTGTTCGCCTGGCGCGCTTTCCTCAACCTGTTCACCCCGCCGCGCTACTGGCCCGACTACCTCATTCAATCCGACATCGTAGGCGTCGGTTCGGCCTCCATCGTGTTGCTTTCCGGCTTCTTCACCGGCGGCGTGCTGGCCCTCCAGTCCGCGGCCACCCTGGCCCAGTTCGGCGCCGCCGCCGTCACTGGCCGCTTTGTCGGCATCACCATGATTCGCGAGTTGGGCCCGGTGCTCACGGGCATCATGGTCGCCGGACGCAATGCCTCCTCCATGGCCAGCGAACTCGGCTCGATGGTGGTCACCGAGCAGATCGACGCCATGCGCGCCTTGGGCGTCGATCCCATGCGCAAACTGGTCACCCCGCGCATCTTCGCCACCATCTCCATGCTCTTCTTCCTGACCATCGTCGCGGATGCCTTTGGCATCCTCGGCGGGGCCTTCGTCACCATCTTCATGAACCGCCAGGACGGCACCCAGTACTTCTCCATGGCCTGGGAGTACCTGCGCTATCCCGACATCGTTCAGGGACTGGTCAAGCCGCTCTTCTCCGGCTACATCATCGCCTCCATCGGCTGCTTCTACGGCATGAGAACCACCGGCGGCACCGAGGGCGTGGGCCGCGCCACCATTCAGGCCGTCGTCTATGCTTCCGTGCTCATCATCGTGGCCGATTTCCTGCTCACCCAGGTGCTGCTCACCCTCTTCCCTCCCCTATGAGCGTGACCCCCGCTTCGGCCCAGTCCGATCCCATGCAGCCCCCTGAGGCCGCGCCGGCCGATGCCGGCTCGGTGGTGGCCTTTCGTAATGTCTCCATCGCCTTCGACGGCCCCCCCGTGCTGCAGGACGTCAGCTTCTCGCTGGCGCCCGGAGAGACCCGCATTCTGCTCGGACCCGCGGGAGTGGGCAAGAGCGTGCTCCTCAAGCTCACCAACGGCCTGCTCCGTCCCGATCGGGGCAGCATCCTGCTCTTCGCAGAGGAAATCTCCCGCATGCCCGAGGTAGACCTCTTCCCCCTCCGCACCCGCACCGGCATGGTCTTCCAGGAGGGCGCGCTGTTCGACTCCCTCACCGTCCGCGACAATGTTGCCTACCAGCTCATTCAGGAGCGCGTTCCCGACGACCAGATCGACAGCCGCGTCCGCGAGGCCCTGCGCTTTGTGGAGCTCGAATCGACTTTCAGCTTCTACCCGGCCAGCCTCTCCGGCGGCATGAAGCGCCGCGTAGCCATTGCCCGCGCCCTCATCCGCCGCCCCGATCTGCTCCTCTACGACTCCCCCACCGGCGGCCTGGACCCCGTCACTTCCACCACCATCATCGAGCTGGTGGTCAAGCAGCGCGACGTCTACCGCACCCCTTCGCTGCTCGTCACCCACCGCCTCCAGGACGCCTTCACCATGTGTACCCACCGCTTCGATGCGGACCTCAACCGCATGGTCCCTTTGCCCCAAGGCCAAACCGATTCCAACACCACCTTCCTCATGCTCGAGGAAGGCCGCCTCATCTTCGACGGCTCCCTCCGCCAACTGCTGCACAGCGAGAATGAGTTTGTGCGCGAGTTTCTCAAGTAAAACCTATGAGCATATCGGGCGAAACATTCGAGGGCCGGGAGCGGGTAGAACGAGCCTCGCTTCGTTTGCGGCAGCCGCAGCGGCGTCAGGTGGTCGTGACGGTGACCTGTCCGCACGGCCTGGTGTCGGCAACCCATCCGGTTCGCTTGCTGCAGGCGGTGGTCGGGCGATTGGATTTGAAGCAGTTTTATGAGCCGATCCAGGCTCGCTGGGGCGTGGCGGGCCGGGTGTGCCCCTTGACGCAGTTTCATCGCGGCAAGGGTGGGATCGCGCGAAGCTCAACCGCCCCCCTGTCTGGGTGCCCACAGCCAGCCCTGCGCGCAACCGAAGGGTGCCGCAAGTGGCCCCCAAAATGACTGCGGGCTTTAGCCCTTGCGGTTTGCATTTGGCAGTTTTCCTCCGAAATCATCCCCTTTCCCGCAGTCTGTTTGGCTCGTCCCTTTCAACTATTCAAATGCGATTGCCCTGACCCCCGCGCAAGAATCCGCTTGCGAAAACCAGCCTTAGGGTGGATGATTCTCTTTCCGATTCCACGGACAATTCAACCGTTCTGAACGTTAAGGAGAATTTGGATGCGCAAGAACCCGCTCGCAGTCATACTTTTGGCGATCTGCCCCTTGCTCGTGGCACAGCAACCTCAACCTGCTCCCGCACCACCTGCCGATCAGCAGGCAACCCCGGCTCAAGCGCCGGCTGGCCCAGCGGCCCAATCCGCACCCACACCGCCTCCTCCGCCGGGCACCCTCCTGGACGGAACCTCCGTAAAACTCCGCATCAGCCAAACCATCTCCTCGGAAGAAGCGAAGACCGGACAGGAAGTCCCTTTTGAGGTTCTTGAAGACATCAACGTCTCCGGCGTGACTGTCATCAAGAAAGGCGATTCGGCGTTCGGCACGGTGACCAATGCACAGCCCAAAAGAATGATGGGGCGCGCCGGCAAACTGGACATCAGCATCAGCTATGTGCGCCTTGCGGATCAGGAAAAGGTGCCTCTACGGGCGACCAAAGAATCCAAGGGCCACGGGAGCGGGGTCGGAATGGGCGTGGGGATCGGCGTCACAGCCGTTCTTTTCTTTCCCGCTGCGCCGTTATTCCTCCTCATGCACGGAAAAGACGTCACCATCCCCCAGGGCACTGAAATCACGGCCTTCGTTGAGGGAGACATGCACCTGAACCTGGATAAGTTCAGGCCCGCTCCCCCGCAATCCGCGGCCGCTCCGCTTGCAACTCCTGTCACCCAGGTTTCACTGGCCATCGAATCCACCCCGCCCGGCGCGGACATCGAAATCGACGGTTCGTTTGTAGGCAACACGCCGTCCACCATCCCACTAGCCCCCGGCAGCCACCAAATCACCATCAAGAAAAAGGGATTCATCGACTGGTCCAGAGCCATGACCCTGACCAGTGGAGCGGCCCACATAAGCGCTGAACTGGAGAAGGTCCCCGCGCCACAGTAACTATTGATATATGGGGCCGGGGCGACTAACCCCGGCCCGCAATCGGGACCAACCGGCAAGACAACTCGAATTTATAGATTGGCCGAAAGAAAGATCACTGTGGCGGAGTCTGCTCCAACTCGGCGCTCAGGTGAATCGTGCCGCCAGTGACGTTGAGGGTCTTCGTCCAGTCGGTAAAACCCTTCTTCTTTACCGCAATCTGATGGCTTCCCGGAGCGACAGAAACTGTCGACGGCGTACTGCCGGCAAATGCGCCATCGACCTCGATATCGGCGCCTGTGGGGACGGAGTCGATGACCAGCGAGGCCTGCGGCGGCGGCGCCGGAACCGGCGGCGCAGGGGGGGCGGCTACTGGAGGCCTTTCGGGTTGCGCATCGGGCTCGGATTTCGGAAAGTATCCCTTGGGGCGCTTGGGAATATCGTCCAGCAGATTAGCCACGGCGGTTTGTGCTGCCATATCCACCATTGCGCCCTTCATCGCCATCCCCAGGAGTCCGCCCTGGCCCTGCTTGCCGAGGGCCGTCTTCTTCCACACCACGCTTCCATCGCGCTTGTCGAAGAGAAAGCCGATCATTTCTGCGTTGCCGGTGCTGCCGAAAGTCATTTTGGTGTGAACGTCATTGAGACCCAGGACCATGACCCAGCGCGCCTGCGACGGCCCCAGGCGCTTGACCCACTCAGGTTTTGCGTCGGTTAAGTCTTCCTCGGCGATTTCACCCACCGTGCCCCGGTCGACGGTCGGATAAGCTACGTAGTTACTCTTTTGCAAGATTCCCGCGGCTATCTTGGACAGCGCTTCGAAATTGACTTTGTCCTTCTTGTCGACCCGTAAATCGAGTATGGGAAGAATGTCAATCCGGCTGATAGCCATGAATCTAGGCTCGGGCGGCGGAATCTCATGTTTCTTGCCAAAACCGCGGGCCTCAAGAGCAGCTAACACGAGTAGACAAAGCGAGAGTTTGATTGCGAACGATTTCATCGGTTTCCTCCTCCAGTGCTAAAGGTTTGATACAGAGTTTCGATCGATTTCGCGAACCTTGGGTCGGTGGCGGGAAACAGCTTCCGCACCAGCACCTCGTTTTTCCACGACACTTGGCCCGTGCGGGTGGAGATCAGAGCAGCCTGGAGAAGAGTGCTGGACATCCCCGACGTGATCGCCCCGGACCAGGCGTCGTAGGATGCTCCGGGAGCACTCTTGATTTTCATGAACTGCACCAGAATCAGGTAGTCTTGCGGAAGAGTCTTGAAGTGGGCCAGAATTAGTTGCGCATCGTCGTTGATGGCTCCGCGCGCCAGCCGGCTGGTGAGTGGTTCCAGTTGCTTGAGCCAGACGATCGCATCGGGATTCTGCAAGCTCTCAGCCGCGACCATTGAGTATTGATGCCTGCTGATCTCGGCATTCGCAGCGTTTCTCAGGGCGGTTTCAAAGGATTCATTGCCCTGATTGCGTGCGCTAGAGTTCTCCGACAACCGCTCGGTAACAACCTGCGGCGGAAGGACGATCACCATGGTTGTTGCCTGCGGCGGGTTTGGCGGGGCCTGCTTCTCCTGAGCCCCTGCCCGCAAGGACGCCAACGACGAGACCGCGATTATCCCCGCAAAAGTGCCGAGCAAAGCGCACTGCCCCCAGCCCTTCTTCCGGCCTGGGATTGTCAAACCAATTCCACGTGTTCCCATTGCACTCTCCATATCTGGGGAGCCGCCTGCCGGCAAGCTCCCGCCGCGCATCTTCGACTTCAGCCAGTCGGCTTCGCCGTCCGCTTCTGCCGCCTCTCAATTACCCCAGCTACCAGCGAAAACCGAACTCGGCGGAGACAAAGTTAGTCTGGTAGTTGGCCGGCGGATAAGCAAGGTTGGTCGTGGTGCTGCCGGCCAGAATGTCCGCATAACGACCTTCCAGAAAGAGCTTGGTGTTGGACAGAGATCCAAGCCGCCAGTTGAGGCCGCCGCCTATGTTCATGCCCAAGGAACTGCTGGAATAACTGGCCACGACCGTGCTTTGGAGAATGCATCCTTCCGTGGGGGTGCATACTTCCAATCCGGTTGGTGCGGTAAACTGGGTAGTTTTCCAATTATAGCCGCCGCCGCCGGTCAAGTAAAGACCAACCCTGCTTCGTGGATTGAGATTCAAATACGGCTCAAACAAAATGGAGTTGATAAGCACATCGCCGGTGTTGTTCTCCGTGTCGGCCGTGGTGGGAATGTTGAAATAGTTAAAGTCATACTCGACCTTTGCGCCAAAGTATGGATTGAGGTTTCGCCCAAATCCCGTCTGGAAACCCACACCGTAAGTCTGATAATTGTGGGTGTTGCCGATCGACGTAGGCACGCCAAAGCCGACGTCGAACATGTACTTCTTGAAGCCGGAGCCCGCGTCTGCATGGGAAGGCTTTGCCTCATGTCTTCCCGACGGATCGCCCCAAGACAAGCCGTAGGCGGGCAGCGCGGGCCCGGGCTGCGCCAAAGCCGCCAGCGCCGGCGCGGAAGCTTGACCCAGTGCCGGGGCCGCCTGGTCCTGGGAACTGCTGTAGCCGGTCTCGCTCTGCATAGCGGCAGTCTGGGCAGAGGCGCAAAAGGCGCTTGCCACCAGCAGGCATGAAGTCGGAATCAACCCGCGAAGAAGAGAATGCGTGTGCATGGTTCTCACGCGTTTTGACCATCTTGAAATCGAAACGAACATGGCATAACTCCTCAAGTGTTTTGTGTGGAAATATGCTTCCAGCCAATCCCTGTTCGCGACCGCCTTCTGTCGGCCTTCGAACATCCGAAGTTAGACGGAACTTGACCCCCGCTTTTTTCGGCTCGTCCGTCGGTCGGAGAACTATCTTTCTTGTCGCAGGGGCGTCGAGTCCTTGTTGCGCCGCATCCGCGCGCCTCCGGCCTGAGACCGGAGGGAAAAACATGCGGAGGCGTCGCGCGAAGAGGCAAGATGGTACGCTCGTATTGAACGAGTGGCCATGCACCGGCGAACCCGCAGAACGCTCCTCATCGTGGCCGCGGTCCTGCTCCTATTGGCCGTGGCCATCTTCCTGCGCTCCAAGGCCCCGCCCGAGGCCGCTCGCCTGCTCCCCGAGTCCGACGGCATCCTCTACGTCAACCTAAAGCCCTTCCGCGCCTTCCTGCACAAGGATCTGAAGCCGCCCCGCCGCGTCCCCGAGTACCAGCAGTTCGTCGACGCCACCGGCATCGACTGGGAGCGCGACCTCGACCAGGTCGCCATCGCCCTCCACCGCATGACCGACCCCAACGGCCCCAACGGCCCTGTCGCCTACTCCCTGGTCCTGGTCGGCAAGCTCACCGGCCAGCGCCTCAACGCCTGGCTTGACGCCCACGCCGCCTCCCGCGAGTCCTACGCCGGCCACACCGTCTACTCCATCCCCGTTGAGGGCCGCACCCTCCGCGTCGCCCAGATCGGCTACGACATGCTGGCCGTCTCCAACTGCCCCACCACCGAGCAGATTCACTCCATGCTCGACCGCCACAGCACCGCCGCATGGCCCTTTACCGATTCCTCGCTTCTCAACCGGCACTACCACGAGGTGCCCCTGCTCTCCCTTGCCTGGGGTGTCGGCCAGATCGGCGTGCCATTCAATGAAAGCGGCTCCATTCACATCTTCGGATTCGACCTGCATCTGCCCTCCGACTCCACCATCGTCGCAAGCCTCACGCCAGCGCTCTCCCTGGCGGGCTCGCTCAATCTCAAAATCGAGGAGATCGCCCCCACCGACGAGGAAGCCGCCAGCCAGGCCGCCTCCCTCGCCACCCTCGTCACCATGGCCCGCGGCTTCACCGCCCCCCTGGCGGAAAACGCCGCCAACAAGGGTCTCAAGCAGTGCCTCTCGACCGCCCAGGTCGTTCAGCACCGGAATCGCGTCGTTGTAACGGCCACGCTCTCGCCCGCCTCGTTCGCCACCCTCGCCTCCGCAGAGAATTCCACAGCGGAATCGGCAACTCCGGCGGCCGCGGCCGCATCACAGTAATCAGTCAGCGCGCTTCCCCCCGCTGATTGCGCACACGGCCCGGAACCTCCCCTCACCCCCACTCAGATTCACAAGACCTGCCCCAAGCAGGCCGGGAGGTTCTAGGCCGCGCAGGGGGTCGGACCGTGACATTTCGTCGCCGCTCCAGCAATTCTCTTCAGCAGACAATTGCGCATCCTGGCCCTCTCCATTGGCATCCACAAAGAGCAGCATTCCCGCCCGGAGGTTCCATGCCTGGTTTGACCGATTTGTCCCGGCTTACCCGCTTGACCGGATTGACTTCGTCTCTTCGGACTTCGGTTTTTGTGTGTGCCCTTGCACTCGCGCCCAGCCATACCGCCCGCGCTGCCGATCCGCCGTCGAAGCCAGCGCCCCAGCACGCCGTCCTTACCGGTCAGAACGCCTTTACGGACGCCCTCCACGAGTCTCCCGGCATTCGGCGCCACCTCACCGTTGCCGACCTGCCCGCCCCGGCCCCGGAGCAATCTGTGGATAACGGCCCCACTCTGGTTCCGCGGCCTGAGAACGCCTGGCCCATCGCGCCCAAGGGTTTCAAAGTCACGCTCTATGCCACGGACCTCGACAATCCCCGCCTGCTGCGCACGGCTCCCAACGGCGACCTCTTCCTGGCCGAAAGCGCTACGGGCAAGATCAAGGTCTTCCGAGGCGTAGGCCCCGACGGCAAAGCCAAACAAGTCTCCGTCTTCTCCGCCGATCTCCACCAGCCTTTCGGAATAGCTTTTTATCCCGCCGGCCCCAACCCTCAATGGCTCTACATCGGTAACACCGACGGCATCGTCCGCTTCCCCTACAAGAACGGTGACCTCACTGCCCGCGGCCCGGCCCAGAACCTCGCGGACCTCCCCGGAGGCGGACGCTTGCGCGGCGGCGGCCACTGGACCCGCGATCTGGTCTTCTCCAAAGACGGCGCCAAGCTCTTCGCCTCCGTGGGTTCCCACTCCAACGTCGACGATTCCGACACTCATCCCGAGGAGTTCCATCGCGCCGATGTCCTCGAGTTCACGCCTGAGGGCAAGTTCGTTAAGGTCTACGCCAGCGGCCTCCGCAACTGTGTTGGAGAAGCCATCAACCCCACCACCGGCCAGCTCTGGTGCTCCACCAACGAGCGCGACGGGCTGGGCAACAACCTCGTTCCCGACTACATCACCCACGTTCAAGAGGACGGATTCTACGGGTGGCCCTGGTTCTACTTCAACGGCCCCTCCGGCGGCGTAAACGACCCGCGCCACCCCGGCAAGCACCCCGAGTTGCAAAGCAAAGTCATCACCCCCGACATCCTGGTGAACCCCCATTTTGCCTCGCTTGAAATGCTCTTCTATGAAGGCTCGCAGTTCCCCGCCGAGTTCAAGGGCGACGGCTTCGCCGCCGAGCACGGCTCCTGGAACCGCGCCGAGCGCACCGGCTACGAAGTGATCCGCCTTCCCATGCGCAACGGCCGTTCGAACGGCGAATATGAAGACTTTCTCACCGGCTTCGTGCTCCCCGACGGCACCGTCTGGGGCCGCCCCGTGGGCGTAACGGTAGCCAAGGACGGCTCCCTATTCGTCTCCGACGACGGCTCCCGCTCCATCTGGCACATCGGCTACACAGGCAAATAGCGGAGTTGGCGCTGTTGCCGGAGCTAAGATGGTAGCCCAGCCAGCCAAACTCAAACTCCAGTACCCTCACCGGCTCGGACTAACCTGCATTTCTCACAGCCCGCCAAAAGTTGTAGCGTCTCCAGACCGGCTGTCCCGAGGGCCTCCCGGCCCTCGGAGGCTCCTTTGAGAGGTCAAATTCTGAGTTGTAGCGCCTTCTGTGAGAAATTCAGGCTAAGCCAAGGGGCAGTTCAAATGGTTGGTAACAAAGATCGGGACGTCAAGAACTCATGGATGGAAGACGATACTTAGAACCTCTGACTAGGTCGTTGTTTTGAAAGGGCAAAGCGGGGTACCGGGGAGCCCTCTGGGCAGGGTCCCGTGCCATAAGGGCAGCAACATCAATGGGCTTTAGCCCCTGAGGGATGGCTTTGCCAAGGGGATAGAGCATGTTCGGAGGTTCTCTAGGCTTCGCGGGCGCTCAGCGGCGAAATCCAGCCTTCCTCCTCGCCCCCTTCGCCCTTTGCATGAAATTACCCTCCGCCGCCCTAAACTGGAAGACAGAGGAAGAGCACAAAGATGACCCTCCCACCCCCAGTCTCTCGCCATCGAAACGGGTAACCAAAACTGTTAACCAGAAAATTAATACCCCCCACCCCCCTATATTTATTTTCAAAACCTTGCAGATTATTTCGGCCGTCCCAAAATCATCGACGGCTCGGGGGTAGATATAGGCGGGAGCCAGGCAACTCACTTCTCGTCTTTTCCAAAAAGCTCTTTCCCGTCCTCAAAGAAGCTGATGAGCACGACGACGGACGATCCCGCCAGGCCGACAAAGAACATGACCTCGAGCAGCCGCATTGCAAAAAGCGCCAACACCATAGGAACGATTGTAGCGTGTTTCCGGCGAGGAAGCTGCTGTTCCGGTTGCGGCCTCCCGGATGCGATAAACTCGGCCCAGTATGCGCCATCCATCGTTGCGGTTAGGAGCCTTGAAGTTGTGGGCTGCCGCCGGGCTTTCCGCCGGTTTGCTGGAGTTGCCGTTTCCACTCGCTGGGCCTCTTCCTGCCTGGCGCACGGTCATCGCCTGGTTCGCCCTGGTCCCGCTGCTGTGCGCGATTCTTTCGCTGGCGACGCCGGGCGAGCCACGCCCCCTGCGCCGCGCGTTTCTGCTTTCCTATCTCTGCGGAGTGCTTTGGTACGCGGGAAACTGCTATTGGATTTACGACACCATGCTGATTCACGGCGGCTTGCCGCCCCTGGTTTCGGCGCTGCTGCTGGCGGGATTCAGCCTGGTGCTGGGAGCGTACTTCGGGCTCTTCGGACTGGGCGTCTTGCTGGTGCGCAGGGCCAGCGGCAGCACCCGGGTGGCGCTTGCCGCTGCGCCCATCCTGTGGGTCGCGCTGGAACTGGCCGCTTCGCGCATCACCAGTGTGCCTTGGGACCAACTGGGCTACTCGCAAGTCGACAATCAGATTGTCAATCAGCTTGCGCCATGGACCGGCGTCTACGGCATATGCTTCTTGCTGGTTGCGGTCAACGCGCTGATCACAGGTGGACTGCTGCTGGACCGATGTTCGGGCAGGCGACCGTGGGGCATTGCTGGGGCGTGCTTGCTGATGGGTGGAGCGGCAGGGATGCTGATTCCTCCGCACCGGCCCGCGGCTACCGCGACTGCCGTGCTGGTGCAGCCGAATCTCGATGTAAAGGGCGTGGGCTACTGGATGGGTCCCGGCGAATGGGATCGCCATATCGCCGATTTCATCAAGCTGGGGGGTGAGGAGTGTAAGACGTATATCACTGGGATTCCGGAGACGGGCGCGTCCATCGGGGAGATTGTGTGTCCGCCTTATCCCACTCATCCGGACCTGGTGGCCTGGCCCGAGTCACCCGCGCCTTATTTTGAAAAGGACCCCCGCTTTCAGCAGGCCATGAAACGGGTGGCTCACACCCTGCAATCGCCATTGATCGTGGGTGGAGTCGGCGAGGACTTCTCGGCGGACGAGCAAACCTGGCGCGCCTACAACTCCGCACTCATCGTCGGCGAGGACGGAGCGCTAGTGGGACGCTACGACAAGATCCACCTGGTTCCCTATGGCGAGTTCGTGCCCTTCAGGAATCTCTTCTTTTTCGCGCACAAACTCACCGGCAAGGTCTCGGATCTCTCCCGCGGCACAGAGCGCAAGGTCTTCCGCCTCAACGGCCACCGCTACGGGGTATTCATCTGCTACGAATCGGTCTTTGCCGACGAGGTGAGGGAGTTCGCGCAACTGGGGGCCGAGGTGCTGGTCAACATCAGCGACGACGGCTGGTACGGCGACACCAGCGCCCCCTGGCAGCACCTGAACATGGCGCGCATGAGGGCCATCGAAAACCGCCGCTGGATTCTGCGCGACACCAACAACGGCATCACGGCGGCCATCGATCCCTATGGGCGCGTCCGCCAGAGCATTCCTCGCCACCAGGTCGACGCGCTGCCCGCCCAGTACGGATTCCGCGACGACATCACCTTTTACACCGCCCACGGCGACGTCTTCGCGTGGACGTGTGTCCTACTGAGTCTGGGGATCGTGGGATGGGCGGGAAGAGAACTTCTGCGCGGCGGGCGGCAGCTTGTCAAAATACACCCGCTAGGTTAATGATCCCGCGTGTCAGGGCACGACTTCAGAGGCTGCGGAAAGAGGCAGGAATTCAGCCAAGAATCCCGAAAAGCATACCTAAGTGGCTGAAGGCAGCATTGATTCTGTTGGCTTTCTGTCAGGGATAAATCCCCGGCCTACCGCACGAAAACACAGCTCGGGCGTCGGCTGAACCGACTTCCGGGGAGCTGCGTGATAGAGTTTCAATGACGCAGGAAAGCGGATGCGACCAGGATTTGTTACGTTTCGAAATCATCCCGATGTTTCCGTTCTGATTGTCGGCGGCGGCATCAACGGAATCGGCCTTTTCAACGAGCTGGCGCTGCAAGGAATCGATGTACTGCTAGTCGAAAAATCCGATTTCTGCGCTGCAACCAGTGCCGCGATGACGCGGATCATTCACGGCGGCCTTCGCTATCTGGAGAATGCGGAATTCCGTCTGGTGCGCGAGTCTCTCCAGGAGCGAAACCGGCTCATCAGAAACGCTCCCCACTACGTCAAGCCGATGCCGACCACGATTCCTATCTTCAATTGGACCTCGGGGATCGTTCCGGGAATTCGGAATCTGCTGAATTGGCCCACCAGACCGGGCAATCGCGGAGCGCTCCTGATCAAGACCGGGCTCACGCTGTACGACTTTCTGGCCGGCGGCAAGTCTCCGCTCCCGCGGCATCGGTTCCGCTCCCGGCGCGCCGCCCTCGCGCTCCGGCCCGCTTTGAATCCCGGGGTGATCTGTACCGCAACGTACTACGACGCGAAGATCACCTATCCGGAACGGCTATGCCTGGAGTTGGTTCAGGACTCTGAAGCCGCCTGTCCCGGGGCCCGCGCGTTGAATTACGTCCGGGCACAGAGCGCGGCGGGCGGAAGCGTGGTGCTGCGCGACGAGGTTTCCGGCGAGACCTGCGAAGTGAGACCGAAGGTCGTGGTCAACGCCACAGGCGCGTGGATCGATTTGACCAATCGCGATATCGGACGCACCAGCCGATTCATCGGCGGAACCAAGGGCTCCCACATAGTTCTCGACCATCCTGAACTGGTGAAAGCCACCGGGGACGACATGATCTACTTCGTCAACCGGGACGGCCGCATCTGCATCTTCTATGTGGTCCAGGGCAAAGTTGTCGCCGGCGCAACGGATATCCCCACGGAAGATCCTGACGCTGCCTGCGACGAAGCCGAGGTCGATTACCTTCTCGAGTCCATGCGCCAGGCATTCCCATCGATCCTGGTGGACCGGTCGCATGTCGTCTTCCGGTTCTGCGGAGTCCGCCCTCTGCCGCGCAGCAATGCCCTGACGCCGGGTCAGATCAGCCGCGACCATAGCTATCCGATGCTGCCTCCGGGCAACGGAATCGACTTCCCGGTATACTCTCTGGTGGGCGGGAAGTGGACCACCTTCCGCGCACTTGCCGAGCAGGCTGCGAACGAGATTCTGCGCGTGCTGGGCCGGCCGCGAGTCCGCAGTTCGGCGGATATTCCCATTGGGGGCGGCAAGGGCTATCCGCGGATGCCGGAGGGTACCGGACTGCCGCGGGAGCGGCTAGTGGCTCTCGAGGAGCGCTATGGCACCGGCGCAGATCGCGTCGCCGCCTATATGCTGGCAGGCTGCGATGCGCCGCTCGCCTATCACCCCGGCTACTCCCGCCGCGAGATCGAATTCATGGCGCTCAACGAGCGCGTCGTCCACCTCGACGATCTGATCATGAGGCGCACCTTGATGGGCTTGCTGGGAGAGGTGAATCGGCCCTTGCTGGAAGAACTGGCTGCCATTGTGGCGCCGATTCTTGAATGGCCGGACGAGAAGGCCGCGGCCGAGATCGAACGAACCGTTCAAATCCTCAAGAAGGTTCACGGGGCGATGGCGGCCGCGTGATCGAAATCGCCTTTTAGATGCTCATAGACGTCCCGGAAGACACGGTAGTACTGCGTGTACCTTTCGTGATTGGCCCGGTTTGGTTCGTAGCGCCTGTCGAGATGCACCATCTCCGCGAGTGATTTCCGGACGTCGGGAAAGGCTCCGGCTCCCATTCCCGCAAGGATGGCGGCGCCGAATGGAGAGCCGACCGCGGCGCGCGGCAGAAGCAGCGGGATGCCCAGAACGTCGGCCTTAATCCGATTCCACAAATCGCTGCGGCTGCATCCGCCCACGCTTCTCATCTCCCGCACCTCGGCGCCGGCGCGCGCCGCCACCTCCACGTTGTGGCGAAGGGCAAAGGCGGCGCCCTCCAAAATGGCGCGCACCAGCGCCGCCTTTGGTGTCGCCAGCGTGAGGCCGAAGAACACCCCGCGGGCATTGGTATGCCAAAGGGGCGACCGCTCCCCCATCATGTAGGGGAGGAAGATGACGCCATCGCTGCCCGGCTCAACCTGCTCTGCCTGCCGCGTCAACAGATCGTATGCGTCCACTCTGCCCTCGGACGCGGCCTGGCTCTCAGGCTGCCCGAAGCAATCCCGGAACCAGCGCAGGCATCCGCCCGAAGAGACCATGGCGCCGAGCAACAGGTGGATTCCCGGCAGAACGTGTGGCATGGCGATCAGCGCAGGCTCTGTTGCACTGCGGTCGTTGGGGATGATGACCACCGTGGAGGTTCCCGTCATTTCGACGGCGATACCGGGCTCGGTCACGCCGGCCTCCAGCGCCGCCGCGGGGCTGTCGATGACCCCGGCCATCACCGGCGTCCTGGCCATGAGGCCGGTAGCCTCGGCGGCATCGATGGTGACCTTGCCCTGAACGTGGTGCGCTTCCATGACCTCGGGGAACTGTGCCGGATCGACTCCACAGGCGGAGCAAAGGGCTTCCGACCACTCACCCGTGGCGTAGTTACGCATCTGCATCAGAACGGCATGCGACGGATCCACCGTGAGCCGTCCGGTAAGCCGGTAGTTCAGGTACCCGTTCACCTGGGCGAACTTCCAGGTCCGCTGCAGAATCTCAGGCTCGTGATTGCGCAGCCACAAGAACCGCGCGGCCAGGTAGAAAGCGTCGGGGCGGTTGCCGGTTATCCGATAGATTCCCTCTGCCCCCAGCAGTTCGGTCAGGCGCGCCGCCTCCGCTTCGGCGCGGCGATCCATCCAAATGATCGCGGGGCGCAACGGCCGGCCGGAGGAGTCCAAGGGCAATAAGGTAGGCGCCTGAGAGCTCACGGCCAGCCCCAGGACTCTTTCAGGCCCATGCTCGACCTTCGCCAGAGCCTCGCGAACAGCCTTGCAGGTCGCTTGCCACCAGTCCTCGGGGTCCTGCTCCACCCACCCTGGCCGAAGGTGATGCAACGGATACTCCGCCTGGCAGACGGCACAAAGGTTGCCGCGAAGGTCCAGCAGGACGGCCTTTACGGAGCTGGTTCCGGCATCGATGCCGAGCAGCAGTGGTTCCCTCCGATCCATTCGGCCCCCCTCGCTAGCGGACCGCATAGAGGGGCGCGATTGAAACCACTCCAAGGCCGGTCAAAAAGAGCACGAACATCAACACCAGGAGCCGGTTTACCCGCGCCCCGCCTCCCGCGAATTCTCTCCACACCAACACGCCCCACAGCGCCCCCACCATGGTGGAGCCTTGCCCGATGGCGTAGCTGATCGCCGGTCCCACCTGCAACGCCCGCGGGGCACTGGCGGCGACGAAATTCGAGAGCGAACCCGTCATCCAGGCTATGCCACCCACGATGCCGAGAAAGTGCACCCACCAATTCCCCTTCAAGTAATCCGCAAAGCGCAGCCGCGGGCCTTTGATCGGAAATCTCATGAAATAGAGGTTGAACACAAATACCGAGGCCAGCACGCCCAAGCCGAAGACGAACCCGACCGCGTAGGGGCCAAGTCCCTTCGGGCCAGTCTTGCCGATCTCGACCAGCGGGTAGAACATCCCCATCAATATTCCCCCTGCAATGCTCAGCCTGATGCCTTTCCACGTAGCGGCGCGTTTCGCGGCGGCATCCGCCTTGTCGCCGGCGGCGCTCTGGCTGACGGCATGCGCGCGATAGGCGATAGCGTCCACGACGATGGCCCCCACAATCAATGCGACGCCCAAGCACAACAGCCACGGATTCCCTTGCGGGTTGACAAAGTAGTTCCAGGTTACCCCCACGACAAGAGCCAGCCCCACGCCGATGGGGAATGCAACCCCCATTCCCGCCACGGAGACGGCCCCCACCACCAGGATGTTCGAGAGGTTGAAGATTACCCCGCCGGCGAAGCCGGAGAGAACATTGACGGTGCCCGCGTGCGCCAGATCGTCCGCGAAGCGGAGGCCGTCGGACCCCCAAGTGCCGAAGGTCAGGCCTGCCACCGCGGCGGCCAACGCCACTCCGATGGAGTAGTCGTAGTAGAGAAGTTCAAAGCGCCAGCCCTTGGCGATCTTGAGCACGTTGGCCCATGAGCCCCAGCAAAGCATGGTCAGAATGGTGAGCGCCAGTGCGGTTGCGTACGCGTGCGGCAGAGTCATGCGATCTCCTTTCGCTGCCATGACATCGATTTCTATGCTCTTGGTGAACGCTGAGAATCTTACCACTTTGCGCAAGGGGACGGCGCTTGCCGCCGGTCGTGCCCCAGTCGACAGGAACGCGGAGGTTATCGGCTTCTCCCCGATCGCCGAGAATCCTAAAACTGACCATTCCTGGACACCACGGGGGTTGCCGGGACCGATCACGGAAGGAATCCCCGATCTGGGGATTGGAGAATGGCCGACGATCCATGACGATCGACCTCGACTGCAAAAGCCAATTGAGTCTCAGGCTTGCTTTCGAAATTGGCCCTCAATTCGCCAATGCCATAAGCCAGCCTCCCGTTGCAGCGGCAACGAGCATGATCCAATCCTCGCCAAGAATCTGCCCGGATATAACAATCGTTTGCAGGACATGGGGACGCACGGTTCCACCGGCCTTAGGACCGCGTGGAATACGATAGACTCGTAGCGGAATCGGAGAACACGGCGCGAGCCGCCAGGCACGCTCGGATCGGCATAACGAGTGGACATGGGCTCCCGCCGTATGCTTTGAAACCTAGGTGTGGTACGGCTTGCGGGGGAAACGTTCGTGGCGCCCATTCTTCTCTGGCTCATCATGTTTCTCTGCCTGACGATCTCGGTGGTCAAGTACCTGGCGGGCCTCATCCTCAGGGTCTCATTTCCGCACGCCGGCATTCGCAAGGACTACACCTGGCAGCCTACCGTCAGCGTTCTTCTGCCCTGCTACAACGAGGGCCGGTTTGTTTACCAGACCATCGAAAGCATCAGCAAGAGCAACTACCCCAACGGCAGCTTTGAAGTGATCGCGCAGGACGACTGCTCAGTAGACGACAGCCATGAGTGGATGCTCAAGGCGCAGCGGGACTTCACCAACATTCCCATCCGCGTGGGCCGCAACCGGTACAACTGCGGAAAGTCGCGCACCGTGTGCAACGCCTTGCAGCTTTCCGACGCGGAACTCATCATTTCCATCGACTCGGACTGCATCTTCCACCCCGACGCCATTCGCGAGCTTGTCGCGTGCTTTGCGGAGCCGGGCATCGGCTCGGTGGGCGGGCGGGTGGGGGTCAGCAATCCCAACGACAATGTCATCACCGCCATTCAAACCATCGTCTACTACGCCGCCTTCGAGCTTTACAAGATCCCCGAAAACCTGACCCGAAGCGTCTGTTGCATCAGCGGATGCCTATTCGCCATTCGCCGCAAACTGCTGCTGGAAATCGAGCCGGCCTTGCGCGACAGGCACTGGTTTGGCATTCCGGTCAATCAGGGCGAAGACCGGTTCCTCACCCACCACACTCTGCTGCGGGGCTACGGAACCTACATCAACAACGACGCCCTGTGCTGGACGACCGTTCCCAACAAGCTTTCGGTCCTGTTCAAGCAGCAGCTTCGCTGGCGGAGCAGCATCGTGCGCGATTTCTTTTACACCATGCGCAGCTTGCCGCAACACGTCTTCAAGCTGCATCCGAATACGGTCTTCACCCTGGTCCTTACGCCGCTGGGGGCCGCGGTTGCGCTGCTGGTTGTCATTACCATGCTCGTCACCAATCCAACCGCCTGGGCCGGACCCGAGCCGCTGGTCTTCTATCTTGGCATCGCCGCCATCATCACTTGGGCCATCAAGAAATACAGCGTCAGGGAGACCATCCAGAATCCCCTGGCCTTTGGCGCCTACATTGCCTGGTCGCTTGCCAGTTCGCTCTTCATTACACCCCTCGCGCTTTTGACCTTGGATTCCGGCGATTGGGGCACACGGGCAAAACATGCAGAGGAGGACCCAATTGACCACGCCAACGTCTGATCCATCGCTCCAGCGGCCGGAGCCCGCCGCCGGGGACCCAGGTTCGCTTCCCGCCCCGAAGAAGATGCGCCGGTGGTCGCTCCAATCGATCGCCTACGCCTCGACACTGACCCTCTACCGCGTTTTTGCCATCGCGGTGCTCTACGCGGTGCTGATTGGCGTGCTCTCCTATGCCTTTGTCATGGGATTCTATGCCGTCAACAACAGTTGGGCCGCCCCCGTCATCCTATCCCCCACCGATGACAAGAGCCTCGATTTCATGCAGAAGCTGGTCCTCAGCAGGCAGTCCATTGAGGACCTCAAGGTCGACGTCATCCGCCAGCAGAGCACCCTCGCCCAGATGGCCAAATACCGCGCCTCCCTGTTGGCCCTCGATCCGGAGTTGCAGACGGCCATTGCGCGCGAGCGCGATCACGACCAGCTTACCGGCCCGCAACTGGTCCAGCTCGAAGCGCAAAAGCAGGCCGACAACCGCAAGACTCAGCAGTTGCTCTCGCAAATCCACCAGCTTGAGGCAAGCATCCAGAGCGATCTGGCCGCCGGACTGATCACGAAGGGGGATGCCGCGGCGCAACTGGCCGCCCTCAACCAGGCCGAAGGTGCTTACACCGACAGCCGCATCGCCGAGGTAGTGCTCTCCGACAGCGTCCTCGACAAGACCACCGTAGGAACCAAGTCCCTCGAAGTCGTCGAAAAACAGGCCGAACTGCGCTCCGACATGGCCCAGCTCGACGTCACTCTCAGCGTGGCCCAGAAGCAGTTGGAAGAAGACAACCGCCAGATCGATCGCCTGCGCGACGCCATCACGGTTGCCAAGCAAAGTCCCTATTTTCTGAATTCCAGCGGCGGCCAGCAGCTAAACTTCGCCTTTGTTCCCTACGACAACCAGGCCAATGCGACCGCCGGCGCTCCCGTTTACGACTGCTATCTCAACATGATTCTCTGCCGCAAGGTGGGGACCGTTAAGCAGATTTTTCCTGGCGAACAGGTCATCACCCATCCCATCTTCAAGACCCAGATACGGGGCCTGACCATACTGATGGATCTCTCCCACCCCGAGTCCGCAAAATCGCAGACCGTCTTCCTGGGCCGCAAACCGCTGCTGTTCTAGCCCTGCCGGGCGACCTTGGACGTTGACCTAAGTGATCGATTTTCACGGAGCACAACGATGATTCGCCGCTACCTGTATCTTGCCGTCCTCTTACTCCCACTGCTTTTCCCGGCCACCTGCGCGGTGGCGCAAAACTCGCAAGCCGATGAGCAAGCTTATTGCGCCTATCTTGCCGAGCAGGCCAAGGCGCAGAGCGATTTTCTGCGCACGCCCTACGCTCTGGCGGGCTTTACGCAACCTGAGACCGGACTGCCCACGCAATTGGTTGCCGGCGCCTCGCTCAGCCTCGCGAATTTGAAGAAGGCGGGGATTACTCTCGATGCCGCGCGCAAGAACTGTGAGTTATACAAGGCGTCCACGGGGGTACAGACGACCCTCCAATACGCTCTGCAAGGCATCGAAAAAGACGCTCTCACTCACCGGCTCGGCCTTATCGGCGAGGCTTCAAATTCGCTCGACGCTCTAATCGACAAGGCCACAAAAATGGTCGAGGCCCAGAACATGACCCGGCCCATGCTCCTGGCCCTGGTCACCAACCGGATGAAACTCGACTCCGACCGCAGCGATACCCAGTCGAGGATCGCCGCACTGTACGTTCCGCCGCTCGCCGATCAGCCGCTCAAACAGCAGGTGGCGGCCAAGCAGGCCAGCGACATCGACGAGCAGAGGTCGCTGGCAAGGCTCACCCGCCAGAATAACTGGGACGTCGCCCTCACCGTCGGCACTCACCAGCAGATCAATCCTCTGGCCAACGGCCTTGAACCGTATGGGGAAGTCAGCGTCACCTATAACCTCGCCAGCCGCGCCATCGACAAGCACCTGGACCGCTCGGTCGATGCTTACGCCCAATGGAAGAAGGTGCAGGAAAACGATGTTGCCCGCGGCACGGAAGTGCTTCGCGACCAGGTGCGGCAGTCTATCGCCGCCCAGCAAGACCGGCTCAAATCTCTTGCAAGGGAGACACAGGAGATTGAGAAGAGCCTCAAGCTTGTGGAGGACGCCGGCACCACAGCAGCCTTGGACTTCCGCAATCAGCTCGTCTCCACGCAACTTCTGCTGGGCATAGAAACCGGCGACGCCACCTATCGGCTCGATCGCCTGCAAGATTTCCTGGGCAGGAATTTCTGACCATTACGACTGCGCGGGCAGATGGGTAGTGCATCAAGATGCATTTTGATCCGGATGATTGACGATTGAAAGCCCGGATCGGGCCCGGCAAATTGCCGCGCCTGCGTTTGGTCCTCTTACTGCCGGTCCACCGCGGTATTCCGATGCCGCTATCGCGGACGTTTGTGTCGCCGCTGGGAGCAACCACGGGACAGGCGAGGGAATGCTATACCCCGGATTTCCGCATGAAAACAGATTTGCCGTGAGACGGCGGATTTGAGGGACGAAGAGCAAACGAGTTCTATGAAATGCATGCCGGAGGGGATAGGTGGGCGGGTCAAAACCCGTCCCCACCGATTCACTCCTCGCGCAGCAGGATTAGAGGATCAATCGACAGCGCGCGCTGCGCTGGAATCCACGTAGCCAGCAGTCCGAGCAACGCCATAGCCAGAACAACACCGCCCAGGACCAGCGGGTCGCGGGGAGTGGCCAGATACACAATAGAAGCCAGCACCTGGCTGGCCAGAACTCCCAGGACCAATCCTGCCGCCGAACCAAAGGCCAGCAATTTCACTGGCCGTCCCAAGGCTGCCTGCAACACTTCCGTCCGCTTGGCGCCGAGGGCGATACGAATGCCTAGCTCCCGCAGCCGCTTGCTCACCGAGTAAGCGGCCATCCCGAAGATGCCGGTGATCGACAGCATCGCGCCCATCATGCCAAGAATGCCCAGTGACACGGTCGCCGTGCGCGCAGCAAAGAGAGCCCCGTTCATCTCCTCGTCCCATGTCTGGATGAAGGCGGGCAATCCCGCGTCCAAATCCCTCAGAGTTCTCCGGATGGCCGCCACCAGTTGCTCGGGATCGCGGTTCGAACGCAACACCAGGGCCGTCTCACTGGCGGGGAATTGCAGGATGGGGAGAAACATTGCCGGTTGCGGAGCCTCGGCGAGGTTCGCGGTATACTTCCCGTCTTCAACCAGACCCACTACCTCGATGCGCGTTCCATCCGGCATCTTGTAGTGTTTGCCGAGCGCGTTGGTCGCGGAGCCGAGGATTTTGCCGGCAAACTCGCGATTCACCACGGCTACGCGCGGTGCATCCTTGTCGTCATGCAAGGAGAGATTCCTGCCCGCCAACAAGGTGGTGCGCGCCGCCTGAAAGTACTCCGGAGATATCTTGTAGGTGACGGCTTGAGCGGCGGCATTTGCGGGCCTCAGATCGGTCGTCTGGTCGGTGAACACATTCGAGACTCCCCATCCCATATGCAAGGGTGGCGTATCCACTAATCCCACGGCGGATACACCAGGAATGGCCCCCACCGCATCGACGATGCGCCTTTGCATGGCGGCCGCTCTGTCCTCGGTGTAACCGGCCATGCTCAGGTCGGTATCGACCAGCAGGACGTTCTTCGGCTCAAAGCCGAGTTTGCTGCGCATGGATCGCGCCAAGCCCCGCACGGCAACCAGCGAAGACGTCACCAGCACCGCGCAGATGGCAATTTGCGCCACAAGCAAGATGTCCCGGACCGTGATCCTCCGCACCAACCTGGCGCTCGAACCCGCTTTTACGATCTCATAGGGATTGGTCCTGAACACCTGCCGCACCGGGACAATTCCGAAGAGAAACCCGCTCACCAACGCTAAGCCCAGAGCGACCAGATAGACACTCGCATCGGGACTCACGGGTATATTCATCGGGAATTGAGGAAACGGCTGCCACCCGCTGAGCCGGTGCAGGAGCGCGATGCTCCCCAACAGTCCGGCGGCGCCTCCAGCAAGTGAGATCAGGATGGCTTCGGTCAGCAGTTGACGCAGGATGCGTATGCGGCTCGATCCCAGTGCGAGCCGAAGAGCAACCTCGCGTCCACGATCGGAAGCGCGCGCGGCAAAGAGGCTGCCGAGGTTGGCGCAAGCAGCCAGCAGAATCAATCCCGCCAGCAGCATCAAGCCGGCGAGAAAGGCACGCATCGCGGGAGCAAAAAAGTCGCCATGCAGGCCTGGACGCACCAGCGAGAAACTGGCTTGGTCATCTTCTTTTGGATAGGCCTGGTGCAAGTAGGCGCCAACAGAATCCAGATCGGCCTTCGCCTGAGCAGGGGTGACTCCGGGCTTCAGATGTCCCAAGACCTCAAAGACCCAGCGCGTTCCGCGCGCATTCAGGTCAGCCCACGCTACCAACTGCTGCTGGTTCACGAGCGGCACAAAGAAATCGGGTGAGAAAAACAGCAGGGTTCCGTGAAACTCAGGCGGAGTGACGCCGAGGATGGTAAAAGGGTGCTTGTTCAGCCGCACCACACTGCCAATCACGCTGCGATCGCCCTGAAAGTGGCTATGCCAATACCCGTAGGTGAGCACGATATATGGAGCGCTGTTGGGGCCCTGCTCATCGGAAGAGTGAATGAACCGCCCGGCATAAGGCTGTATGCCCAAGGCGTCGAAGTAATTCCCGCTTACTCCATAGAGCCAGACGTGGGATGGATCCTTCCCAGTGTCCAGGCCGGCCTGCACGATGGTGTAAGCCGCCAGGCTCTCGAAGCTGCGATTGCGATCGCGCAGGTCGATGTAGTCTGGATACGACTGGATGATGTAGGTGTCGTTTCCGCGCTGGATTGCGTAGAGGCTTTCGCCATGCGGCACCTTCAGCGGGCGCAGGAAGAGACCATTCAATACTGCGAAGACCACGGCGTTCGCGCCGATGGCCAAGGCCAGCGTCAATACGGCGGCGATGGTAAAGCCGGGAGACTTGCGTAACTGGCGAGCGCTGTAGCGCACATCCTGCAGGAGGATCTCAATGGAATTGCCGCCGGCCGCCTGGTGGCATTCTTCCTTGTACTTCTCTCGGCCGCCGAACTCGATGCGCGCGCGGCGTTCTGCCTGGGCACGACCGATGCCGGAACGCTCCAGATCGTCGGCGCGGTGCTGAATGTGCGAGCGAAGTTCCTCCTCCATCTCGGCGTTCATCCGGGAACGCTGAAAGAGAGTGGCGATGCGAAAGCGCAGCGAGGCGAAGGGAAGGGGATCGGGGAGTTTCATGCTTCCTCCGGTTGCTGAGACAGCGCCGTAGCGATGGCCGCCGCGAGGCGATTCCAACTGTCGGTCTCTTCCCGCAGACGCCGGCGGCCGGCGGCGGTCAGTTCATAAAACTTTGCCCGGCGATTGTTCTCCGATACTCCCCAGTTGGCCTTGAGCAATCCCTGGCGAACGAGGCGGAATAGGCCGGGATAGAGGGCGCCCTGTTCGACCAGGAGGGCATTGCCGGATATCTGCCCGATGCGCAGAAGGATGCCATACCCATGCAACGGACCGAGCGAGACCGCCTTGAGAATGAGGAGATCGAGAGTGCCTGGAAGAAGCTGAGCTTGGTCGTTCATCATTCCCCCTAAGATGATTAGGAGGATAGCCGATCACTCCTAAGCTGTCAAGGAGAAAAACAGAACTCGGGCCTTTTCGCTCGAGAGCCCAGAGACTTGTGGGTCTATCCGAGCCAAAGCGCCTCAGCCGGTCCAGGGACGAGGAGACATCGCTACCATCCCAGGGCTGTGGGATCGAGGGGGACCGTTGGGGGATGTGCGATCCCATGTCTCAAGAACGAAACTACACCCCAGCGAGGAAGATCTGTCGTCGGGGACCCCGAAACCTGGCGCCCATTTTTGTGCCAGGTTGGCGGTTTGACCGCAGCTTCATCATTATCGCCGGAGGAGGCCGATGGGGGCGGAGCGGAGCCCGGCGATGTGCAGAGCCTGGGCACTGTCTTGGCGGAGAGAATGCCCGCGGCAGAGATCGCGATCCGGCACACACTATGCCGCAAGTTGTTTCAACCTCGCAGACCCGTCCCGTTCCGGCAAGAGTGCCAACACTAGGACGGCGGGGATGCATACAAGCCGGTGCTCCCGAAGTTCGTACCGGGCGCGTTCCATCTCGACATTCTTCCGAGCCGCAAGCTTGGTGCAGACCCGAAAATATGCTGAGGAACGAGCCTCGATATACTCGCTGAGTCCAGCCTCATAAGCCCGTTCCAGATCCCTGCAAACTGCGCAATCCATCCGTACGCCCCTCCGGCGTTCTGCCGGACCAACCGTAGCTAAGATGCGGTCGTGGTTCAGAAACTGCCTGAAATCTCGATCGAAGCGGTATTCAGGCCAGCGGGCGAATGTTCCAATATGAAGTCTTCGAAAAAAGTGAGTTTGCCCGCCCATGGTCTGTCCGGCTTGATCTCTGAAGAATTGGCTCTACCGGCTTGTTCCACCGATTTAAACCAATGCCGGCTCTTGTTGCGGCTCGCATTTAGACGATTCTTTACGAAGCAATTCTTGATGAGACTCATCGCAGCTCCAGTCGTTCGGTCGGGTACTTGAACGGTGCTCGTCTGGGGCAGAGCCTGGAATGCGGAAGGCGAAAAGAGAAGATTATGTACTGTATTGATCATACACCCACGACAGCACTGGTGCCGACGGCTTTTTTCTTCAAGGTGCTCGACGGATCGTAACCGCATCCGGCAACGGATCTGGAAGGCTCCCGGTTAGCGCTGCAGCAGGTCGATGGAGGCGGTGAAATCGGTGACGCGAATGTGTTTGGCAAGCGAGGGGTGCTGGCGCTGGAGGGCCAAAAACATCTCCCAGGCGACACGGCGGTAGCTGAAATGGCCGGCGGGGGCGGAGCGGAGTTCGGCGATATATTGGGCCTGGCCGAAATCCATCTTAAAGAGGCTGCGGATTCTTGTGGCCAGGGGGAGCAGGTAGAGGGCGGATCGGGCGGCTTCCGGGGCCTGGCTCAAGGCGATCTGGGTGCTGGCGGCGTGGGCGGCTTCGATGGCGGATTGGAAGGTCTCCAGGACGCCGGACTCGGCAAGGAGATTGACAGGACCGGCTTGGTCGACCGGCGGAAAGTCGGCGTGGGTGGGGGTTTCGTAGCCGAGGAGGTGGGTGAAGGGCTGGATGATTTGCGTGCAGCGGCGGTGGCGGTGCATGTCGCGGAAGCCGCCGATGTCCATGAGGATGTCGAAGCGGAGGGCGGCTCCGGCCTGAAAGGCGCGGAGGGCTTCGTCGTGCTTCCCGCGGCGGCGCAGGCCCAACTCGACAATCTCCGAAACGCGAGCGGCTGGAAGCCCGGTTACCTGGTCGCGGATTTGGCGGTAGGGGTGGTGGGCGGCGGAGTAAAGGAGGGTGGAGGCGACTTCGACTTCAAGGGTTTCTGAGCGTTCGACGAGGTCGACGAGCGGGCTGAGTGCGATGGAATGGTGGGCGAGGAGTTCGGCGGCGGCTTGCGTGAGATCGGCGCGGGTTTGGAGGAGGTAATCGCTGGGCTGGGCGTATCTGACCAGTGTGGGGGCGGTGCGGACTTCGCGGGTGAGGAGGTTGGCGGCCTGTTCGGCAAGAGCGGGATCGGCGGCGAGTTTGTCCACAAGGGCCTGGCCGGATTGGGCGTGGACGTTCCAGGCGGGGCCGGTGGCGGCTTCGCGGAGCTTGAGGCCGAGATCGCGGAGTTCGGCGGCGGGGTGGGAGAGCAGGCGGGAGACCTGCGTCTCAAGAGTACGAGCGTTGACGATCTGCCCCAGAGAGGTGTTGGCGGCCAGAGGGAGCAGATAGCGTGCTACGTCGAAGGCACGGGCCTTGAGGGTGCGCTCGTAGGCGTCGGGCTTGAGAGTTTCGGGGCAAGGCACGCGGTGGCGCAGGGCTTCGAGAACGGCGGGGGTGGTGGTCTGGTAGGCGGCGAAGAGTCTTTCTATGGTTTTTGAGTAGAGCTGTGCTGAGTCGGAATCGGGTCCGAAATCAGGGAAATACCATCCGGATTTGAGGAAGTTCTGGTACCTCGTCGATCGCTCCTGACCGTCCCAGCGCTGCTCGTCCACGAGAATGATGGCGGCGAGAAGCGAGAGGCGCTCGACGGCGAAGGCGATGTGAGCGAGGTCGGCAATGGAGCGGTGGCCGTACTGGAAGTAAAAGGTGTTGAGGAACTGCTCGGCGCGCTGGGCGCTGATTTCAATGAGGGACTCGCGCATGGAGAGGGCGGAGCGGGAGTATTTGGCCATGGCGTATGCCAGGACTTCGGGGTCGGCCCCGTGGACGGCAAAGACTTCAGTTTGATTACGGGAGGCGGGCGAAACAAAAGATTCACTGGACATGGGCTAGGGCTCGCGAACAGAATACGTCATCGAGGTATTGGCAGGGCGGTGCGTATTGCACGGCTTGGCGCGAGCCGTATCATAAAGGGGCGGAAGCTGGGAACCGGAGCAACGCAGGAGCAGGCGATTCAGGAGTTTCGAGTGCGCACTTCCCACAGGCCGCGGCCGTTGCCGAAGGGCCGCTGGATGATGGCCCAGCGGTGGAACGATTTACTGTTTGCCCATTGGCCGGTGGCGGCGCAGGCGATTGCGCCGCTGCTGCCCGAGGGCCTGTTGGCGGACACCTTTCAGGGGTCGGCGTGGCTGGGGGTGGTGCCGTTCTGGCTGGACCGGATCAAGATGCGGGGCGTGCCGCCCATTCCCGGAGCCGGCGGCTTTCCCGACCTGCATCTGCGCACCTATGTGCGCGACGAGGACGCGGGCACGCCGGGCGTCTTTTCCTTCTCGCTGGATGCGGGGAACCTGCTGGCGGTGGCGGCGGCGCGGATGCTTTTCCACCTGCCGTATCATTGGGCCGAAATGCGGCTGGAGCAGCGCTCGGAGCGGGAGTTTTCGTTCTATAGCCGGAGACGGTTTTCGAGCCAGCAGGTGATCTTCAAGGCACGGTACCGGGGGCTGGGACCGACACGGCGGCTGGCGGAGAGCACCGCGGGGACGCTCGAGTATTTTCTGATGGAGCGGTCCTGCCTGTTTGCGCGCGACCGGGCGGGGCTGGCCACACGGGCGAGCCTGCACCACGTTCCGTGTCCGCTGGAGGAGGCAGAGGCGGAGATAGAGCGCAACGACTTGGCCGAGTCGATCGGGATACGGCTACCGGCGCAGGAGCCGGTGCTGCACTACCTGCGGCAGCTGGCGGTGTATATCTGGCCGGCGGAACTGGTGCGGCCCGCGTTGGCGGGGCGGCCGGTAACGGTGGCGGCTACGCCGCTGGGGTGAGGGCGGGGGATCGGGGAATAGAGGTACTGCTCTCAGCTATCGGCTTCCGGTTTTGAGATTGCTGCTTCCGATCTCCATCTCAAGGTCTTCCTCACACGATTGTCTCTACATGGCTCGTCTCCTGCCCCACCTATAATGAGGGGCGGAAGGGCGCGGAACTGTGCGCGGGGACAGAGGGAGAGATGGCGGATTTAGAGGGACGGATTGCGCTGGTGACGGGGGCGAGCCAGGGGATTGGACGGGCTTGCGCGCTGGAGCTGGCGCGGACTGGGGCGACGGTGGCGCTGGCGGCGCGGAATGAGGTAAAGCTGGCGGAAGTGGTGGCGGAGGTCGAGGCGGCCGGAGGACAGGCGGCGGCGTTTGCGCTGGATGTTTCGAGCGAGGAATCGATCAAGGCTGGGGCGAAGGCGGTGCTGGAGCGGTTCGGGAAGGTGGAGATTCTGGTGAACAACGCCGGGATCACGCGGGACGACCTGATGGCGCGGATGAAGCGCGCGGATTGGGACGATGTGTTAAGGACGAATCTGACCGGGGCATTTCTGCTGACGCAAGCGCTGCTGCGACCAATGCTCAAGAACCGCTGGGGGCGCATCGTCAATATAACGAGCGTAGTGGGACAGACGGGACAGGCGGGGCAGGTGAACTATGCGGCGTCGAAGGCCGGGCTGATTGGGCTGACGCGGGCCATGGCGCGGGAGGTGGCCTCGCGGGGGATCACGGTGAATGCGGTATCGCCGGGGTATGTTGAGACGCCTATGACCGAGGTGCTGGACGAGAAGCAGCGGGCGGTGATGCTGGTGCAGATTCCGCTGGGGCGGCCAGGAACGGACGTGGAGATTGCGCAGGCGGTCAAGTTTCTGGCCTCGGATGAGGCGGCCTACATAACAGGTCATGTGCTGGACGTGAACGGCGGGATGTTCATGGGCTGACGGAAGCCTGCCGGCTCAGTCGGTCCCTCATGGTATGCGCTCCGCCTGCCGATAGACGGTGTGAGAAGGTGCGCATGGCCACACAATCTCTGCCTCAAAAAAGCTCCCCGGCGGTCCGGCTTGAGCCTGCGGGCGGGCTACGCTATGTGGCGCGGCAACCGATCACCGACATGCGCGGTCGGGTGCACGCATACGAACTACTGTTCCGGGAGGGACCGGAGGCGTTCTTTCGCGGCGATGGCGACATGGCTACCCGCACGATGCTCGACAATTCGGTCATGTTCGGGCTGGAAAAGCTTACAGGCGGGCTGCCGGCCTTTGTGAATTGCACCAAGGAGTCGCTGACTGAAGAGCTGGTGGACGTTCTTCCGCCAAGCATGACGGTGCTGGAGATACTGGAAGACTTGGAGCCAACCCCGGGGCTGATAGCCGCCTGCCGCAAGCTGAAAATCGCGGGGTTCCGGCTGGCGCTGGACGACTTTGTCTGGAAGCCGGAGCTAGCGCCGCTGGTGGCGCTGGCGGACTATGTGAAGGTGGATTTCACGCTGCTTGGCGCCGCGGGGCGCAAACTCCTGCGCCGGCAACTGAGCGGCGCACCGGTGGCGCTGGTGGCGGAAAAGGTGGAGACGCAGGAGGATTACCGGCAAGCCTGCGAAGAGGGATTCACGCTGTTTCAAGGCTACTACTTCTGCCGGCCACTCCTCATGAAGAACCGCAAAGTTCCGGCCAACCGGCTGCTCCACTTCGAGATCCTGCAAATGCTCCACCAGGACCCGCTGGACCTGCGCAAGCTGGGCCGGCTGGTGAAGCGCGACGCGTCGCTGACTTACCGGCTGCTTCGCTTGGTGAACTCGCCGGTCTATGCAGTGCGTCAGGAAGTTCGCTCGATTCAGTCGGCGCTGATTGCGGTGGGCGAGGACGCGTTTCGGCGCATCGCCACATTGGCCATCGCCAGTGAGTTGAGCAACGGGCAGCCTACGGAGATTCTGCGCATGGCCTTTGTTCGCGGGCACTTTTGCGAAGCGGCCGCCGAGCTATGCGGGCTGGAACCGGCCGAGCAATATTTGTTGGGAATGCTAAGCCTGCTTCCGGCGATGCTGCGCCTGCCCATGGAGGAATTGATCCCCACTCTCCCGATGCGCGAAGAGATTTGCGAGGCCCTCGAGGGAGGGATGAACCGCGAGCGGGTCCTATTGCAGTGGCTGGAAAGGCATGAGCACGGCGACTGGGCTGGCTGCGATCAGGCGGTCGAGAGCGCCAGATTGAACCACGAGGAACTAATGGATATTTATACGGAGGCCGTGACGTGGGCCGAGGAGGCGCTGAAGACGGTTGGCTGATGAAGTGCAGCGTGTCAGCGAGTCAGTAAGTCAGTGAGTTACTTCGTGCTCAGGGTTTCTTCAGGCAATTGCTCATAACTGACAAAGGCGAGTTTGAGGCTGTCGGGCGACCAGGAGGGAACGTTGATGGATCCCTGGCCTCCGAAGAGCTTTGCGAGCACGCGGACCGAGTTATCTTTGAGCGACATAAGGCGGAGTTCCACATCCTTGTCGGGAGGGTGGCCGGTGACGCCTTTTTCGTAAACGAGAAAAACCATCCATTGGCCATCTGGCGAGATGTGCGGGAACCAGTCGTTGGTTTCGTCGGAGAGGACCTGCTCCTGCGCGGAACCGTCGGGCTTCATGCGCCAGATCTGCATGTGTCCGGTGCGTTCGGAGTTGAAGTAAATGAAAGCGCCGTCGGGCGAGTATTCGGGGCCGTCGTCGAGGCCGGGCGCGGTGGTGAGGCGGGTCTCTTCGCCGCCAGAGGCTGGGATGGTGTAGATGTCGAAGTTGCCTTCGCGTTGTCCGGTGAAGGCAAGGATTTTGCCGTCGGGTGACCAGCCGTGCCAGTAGGACGGCGCATTCTTTGTGACTTGGCGCGGCGTGCCTCCGGCAAGGGGCACGATGTAGACGCGCGACTTGCGGTCATCGGCGGATGAGTCGCTGATGGCCAGCCATTGTCCGTCGGACGAGATGCCGTGATCGTTGTTGCAATGGACCTGGGGAGCAGTGGGAATGAGCGTGGGCTCGCTGGCGCCGAGCGCGAGCCTGCGGAGATTTCCCTCCTGGTTGAAGACAAGGAACGAGCCGTCGCGGGACCAGTTGGGAGCTTCAAAGCGCGCTGCGGCAACATATTCGACGTGGCGATCCGTCGAGGCGATGGCGACTGTTTCCAAAGCGCTGACGAGGATCTGCTTTCCGGAGGCAAGCGAGAGCTGTTCCAGCTTGACATTGGAGAAGACGGCTGTTTCCACCGCGTCCTTGTCGTGGGCGCAGACGCCGATGCCGATGTAGAAGCCGCCGGTGAGATGCAACTTCGTGGCAGCGCCGGCGGGCTGAAGTTTGCCGTCCTTGGCTGAGACGAAGGCGTAGATGAAGTCGCCGCGCTTTTCGATGCGCACGGTTTGGGGAGCGGAGACATTGGACTCGACTTCGTGCGTGTCGGCGCCGGCCACATCGCGATACTGAAGCGAGGTGAGGCCGCTTCCGTGCACGGCGACATCGACGGATGGGGAGCTGCCTTCGAGGGTCTGACGGAGCATGAGAACGGCTTTTCTGTGGGGATTGCCGCCCGTGCCGGGGAAGGCGATGTCCGCGGTAATAGCAACATCTCCCGTCACCTTCTTCCAGACGAAGTGGAAGTCGTCGATGCCGAACCACATGTTTTCTCCGCTGCCGCTGACCGTGTAGGCGTTGCGAGCGCTCGAGTACTGCGCGGAGCCGGCGTGAAGCACGACGCCGACGTCCTGATGGGCCTCGAAGATGCCGACTTGTTGGGTCTGAGGCTGCTGGGCGGATGCGCGCGGGACAAAGACGGACAGCGCGACGAGAAGGCAAATCGCAAGTTGACGGCGCGGACGGGAAGAAAAACCGGACATGGAGAAACCTCTTGAACTTCGAAGCGGTTTAGAGGCGCAAATGATGAACGCCTCGACGTCGGGTTCGAGGATATCGCATTTTTCGCCGTGGCGTCGCAGCAATCCAAGCAGGACTCTAGATTCCGAGCCGCGATTTCAGGATGCGGACGCGGTCGCGGGCAACGGTGAGTTGCGTCCGCTGGGGGTCCTTGAGGGTGAGGATGACCTTGCCGGCGAAAAAGGAGTTGACTTCGTGGATGCAGTCCACGTTGACTAGGGCGGCGCGGTGAATGCGGAGGAAGCGGGCGGGGTCGAGGCGGCGCTCTAGTTCGGAGATAGTCTGATCGACGGAGTGGCGATGGCCGTTGGCAAGTGCATAGGTCAGCTTGTCGTGGGCAATGAAGTGCGTTACCTGGTCGAGGTCGAGGAAGGAGATACGCTCGCCGACCCGGAAGGCGATGCGGCGGGGGTAATCGGGACGCGGGCCGCGGAGGGTGGCGGCAAGTTCGGTGAGGAGGGCCGCCGGGTCAAGCTGCCAGTTGGATTTGGGGACAGGGCGAAGGCTGCCGAGTTTCTTTAGCGCGCGCGTCAACTGAGCGGTTTCAATAGGCTTGACGAGGTAGTCGATGGAGTTTACTTCGAAGGCGCGGAGGGCATATTCGTCGTATGCGGTGGTGAAGATGACGAAGGGCTTCCGGGTGAGCCGCGCGAGCAGGTCGAAGCCGTTCAGCTCAGGCATCTGGATGTCGAGGAAGAGGACGTCGATGGAGTTGTTGTTGAGGTAGTCGAGGGCCTGGGCCGGGTCGGTGGCGCTGCCGGCGACGGAGATGGCGTCGAAGGGGGCCAACAGGCGCGCGAGGCGCTCTATGGCGAGGGGTTCGTCGTCGACGAGATAGGCGCTGAGCGGGACTGCTTCCATTGCATTTCAATTATGCGGGGAGGAAAAGGCGGACGGCAGTTTTTTCGTTTTCGCGAGCGACTTCAAGCTGGCCGGCAGGGCCGTAGAGGAGTTCGAGGCGGGCGACCAGATTGCCGAGGCCGTGCTCGGGGGTGATGGCTTCGAGGGAGAATCCAGGGCCGTCGTCGAGGACTTCGATGCGGATTCGGCCGGAGTCCCTTGCGCCGGAGATTTGGATTTCGGCTCCCTGGCTGCGCTGGGAGACTACATGCTTGATCGAGTTCTCGACGATGGACTGAAGAGCGAGGGGGGGGAGCTTGACCTGTTCGAGCTCTTCGGGAACGGTGATTCGATAACGGAGCCGGGAGCCGAAGCGGGTCTGCTCGATTTCGAGATAGTCGCGGACGATCTTGAGTTCCTGGCTGAGCGGGACCAGGCCGCTTTGGTTTGCGTTGAGCGAGAAGCGAAGCAACGAGGCGAGCTTGCCCACGGTGTCCTCGGCGCGGGCGGGGTCGGAAGGGATGAGGGCGGCGATGGAGTTGAGGGTGTTGAAGAGGAAGTGGGGATGGATGCGGGATTCAAGCGAAGAGAGCTGGGCTTCGGCAAGGAGCTTGTAGGCGCGCTCCTGCTCGACTTGGCGGGTGCGCAGTTCGAGCGCGGCGGCCTGGAGCTTGAAGCGGAGCGTCTCATAAGTCGAAATGCTGAGCCCAAACATGAGCGAGATAACGACGCTGAAGGGAAGGACAGCCCGGAAGTCAGCCCAATACTCGGTGGGGGAATCGAGTCCAACGAACATGAAGATAAGGCCAGCCCCGAGACTGCCCAGGGTTGCGGTGCAGACCAGGGCCAAGGCCTGCATGAACACGATGAGGCGGGGAAACTTCTCGGCATAGCGATGCGAGAGTCGAGGGAGAAGAGCGATGGAAGGCAAGGCAATCAAAGTGCTATAGGTGAAAGCAACCAAAAACTCGCGGACGGTCTCGGAGAGCCGGAACTTACCCAGGGAGAGAAGGAGCAAAACGATCAGCAGTGTTGCGCCTACCGCGATCGATATGGCCCTCAGGATGTGAGCGGCATAGGCGCGGGATTGCTTGCTGCTCTCGGGCGGATTGGGAATGGGCGAATAGGTTTCGTTGTTCATAGCTGGAAGCGAACTCCGATGGAAGTGGCCGCGGAATAGGGTGCGACGCCATACTCCGATGTTTTGCTGCCGGCCGGGACTTCCAAGTGCAGATAGGAAGAGAAACGATTGCCTAACCTTCGATTGGCGTCGAAGATGGCGGTGTAACTCAAGTCGTTGAGATTGGCCACCACCATTGCGTCAAGGTCCCACTCTTTCCAGCCGGGCAACTCGCGGAGGCGGCTCTTTCCGGCGTCGAGGAATAGATAGTGCTGGCGGCCGGCGAGAGGCGAGATTGCCATGTCCCGATAGTACGGGATGTTGGGAGGGGTGTAGAACTCGCCGATGAAGGTGATGCCGTTGCGGATGGTGTACTTGCCGCCGATGAGGATGGCCTCGTGCTCGCGCCAGGCAGCTTCGCCGTGCAGTTCCCAGGCCTGCCCGAAGACGCGTGTGAAGGCGAGGGCTCCGAAGGCGTCGCCGCCGCGGTCGTCGCCGGCGATGAGTGCAGTGTCGAAGCCGCGCAGAAGAACGTTATAACGAAAGGCAATAGTGTCGTGGAGGTTGGCGGCAGCGGGGGTCAGCATGGCGGTGGACCAGGCGAGGGTGAGGGCGTGGGGTCCGTGGACATAGTCGGCCTTGATCATGTCGCGGCCGACGTTGAGATTGAGGCGATCCGTGGGATTGGTGGGCATGCGGGGTGGGTCGAGAACGCCGGCGGCGGTGAAGGCGTAGCCGGTTCCCCAGCGAACCATGCGGCGGCCGGCCATGAGGTCGAAGTCGCCGAGAGAAAGGCCCGTGTAAGCCTCTTTGACACTTAATTTGGTTTTTGTGCCGGTATAAGGCTCAAGCCCGGCGTCAAGCGCGGCAACCGCGGTCGTGTCGCCAGGAGGCAGATCGAACTCCGCGCTGGAAAGGCCATGAAAGGTTTCGGCGATGCCCACCATGCTCGACGCGAGGGTCCAGCGCGAGCGGTAGCGCAGCGCGAAGGATGGTTCAAGGAGCAACTGATTTTGCAGGAGGGTGACGGATGGATCGTTCAAAAACTGGTTTTCCGGCGCCGGCAGCGGGACTTGAAGGTTGCTATCGAAGGTTGCATCGTCGATGACGGCGAGGGAGTAGCGGGTGTCGAAGCGGGATTCGGGAGCGGGGGCGTCCGAGGGTGGGGTGTCCTGCGACGCGGCGAGAGTGGAGGCTGCGAGGAGGATGGCCAAGATGAGGAGAAGAACCTTCATTCAAACCCCACGGGAGTAGACGGTGGCGGCGTGGAGGTTATGGAAGCACAGAAAAAGCACGGAGAGGGTCCAGTACATCCATGGTTTGAGGGGGAGTTTGGGAAGGAGAGGCTCGGAGCCGATGAGGCCGATTGCGGCGAGCCAGAGGCCGGGCGCGAATGCGGGCGCGAGAAAGCCGATGACGCTCGTGCTCCATGGGGATTTAGGGGCAGCGATCAGCGCGGCCCAGGAGGCCAAGTAAAGCAAGAAACCCAGGAGATAGAGGCCGAGGCCGAATCTCTGCCGGGAAGAGGAGACGCTGAGGCGCATGAAGACGGGCAGGATCATGACGAGGGCGCGAAAGAGGTTTTCGGGGATGGCGATGGCTTTGGGAATCTGTTTCCAGAAGACGCCGGCCTGGTAGGCGGCGGGAAGCTGGCTCGCGTAGAGGAGGTTGAAGACCAGGATCGGCACAAGGAGCCAGAAGCAGTTGCGGAGGTATCCGAGAAGTTTTGCGGAAGTCATTCCGCCCTCCTTAAGAATGTTGGAGCCGGCAGGTTATGGGATCCCTGGCCGCCCAATATGGAGCCGAGAGGACGTTGTTGCAGCCGTTCGCGGCCGCCGATGTCGAAGCCCCAGGACGACGACAACGTGCCTGTGGGACATGCGCTGACGCAGGTGTTGCAAAGGATGCGTTCGGTGGAGAGGACACGCTGGCCGGCCATCACGTAATCGGGAATGCGGATGTCCATGGGACAGACTTTGACACAGGCCATGCATTGGTTGCAGCGCTCGCTTGCGCCGGTGATCTTGAGGAGCGCGAAGCGGGAGCCCAATTTCATCAGCACCGGGACCGGGCAGAGATACTTGCAGAAGGCGCGGTTGTCCTTGAGCAGATATGCCAACGTAATTCCGGCGGCGTAGTAGAGCAGGTTGCCGGCCAGCAGCCACCACAATGGGGCGAGGCCCCAAGGGTGGTAGCCGAAGTGGAAGACCAGCGCCGCGACCAGGGCCAGGCTGAGGGCGAAGTGGGCGTAGCGGGCCCACTTCCACGGGCCGGGAACCCAACCCTTGCTCTTGTCGAAGGGCAGCAGGTCGAAGACCATCGCCGTCCAGCAGGCCCACCCGCAAAAGCCGCGGCCGAATATGAGCGGTCCGAAGAGCTTGGCTATGGAGTAATGAATGATGGCTCCGGAGAAGATGCCGGTACACACGAAAAAGAAAAGTCCTTCGAGTTGCATGTTCTGAAGAACGAACAACCCCAGGAAGCCGACCATGTAGATGCCGATCAAAAACTGTGCGACGCGGCGGCCGATGCGCCGCATCCGCCGGGGGAGCAGAGCGTAGAGGCCGGTCCCAATGCCCAGGGAGGCGCCGATATAGCCGATGTCGAAGAGGAAGAAGATGGTTCCGGTTCTGCGCCAGAGAATGAAAGCTATTGTCCAGAAAATCAGGAGCAGCTCGATTGGAGCGCGGAGTTTCTTGAGCGGGCCTTGCTTGGTCCCATAAGCTGGTTCATCCTCTGGCATCTCTCGACTCCTTTCATTCAAAAGCGGTCGGTGCGGCCCTGGTAAAAGAGCTTGTCGGGCAAGTCACGGGGTGCGGAGCCTGAGTATTCGAGGACGCTGTGCGAGTTATGACGGATCTCGTCGTAGAGAGTGAGCTTGTGCAGCAGGGTTCTGCCGCCTATCTGTGTGTAATCGTCGAAGGTGGCCGATTTGATGTGCTTGCCCGAGGTGAGATAGAACTCGGCCCTGACCGGACGGGCGTCCTGAATGCGGAGCCAGTAGAGGATGCGCTGATAAGTGGCTCCCTTGCGCTTGGCCGCGAGATCGAGGACGTAACAATCCTCTGTGCCTAACTTCTCGGTGCGGACATATGTGGCGGTGTAATCGGAGGCATAGTTAGTGCGGGCGACGTCGCCATTGGAGGCATCGCCGGAGAGGCGCTCCAAGGGCGTGATGCGAATGGGACGGCTGGTGTCGGGCAGATAGACCCACATATCGTCCCCGATCATAAGCAAGTGCTGGCCCTTTTCGCGGGGGCTCATGAACTCGACGTAGGTCTTTTCGGTGCCCTTCTGCGAGACCTCGTAAAGCTTCTCTTCATCCGATTTGCCTGATTCGTAATTGGTGATTTTAACCCGCACCACATAGGAGGGCCATGCGTTGCGGTACGAGTCGGAGTGCTTGAGCAGGGCGTCGGCGTCGGGAGTTGAGGGGGTTGCGGCGCGGCAGACCAGCGCGCAGGCGATGAGAAAGCCGAGCAGAAAGAGCATGAGGAACGAGCGCAGGATGCAATTGATGTTAGACATGAGCTAGAGCCTCCGCAATTTGCAGCCGGGATGCGCGGATCGCCGGCAGGATGGCAGCCAGGGCCAGAGAGACGATGACCAGGATCGAGGATCCGATCATCAGGCTGGGCACGTGGAGAACCCTGAAGGGAAAGGCGACCGTAGTTCCGGGCGGGGGGGGCAACTGGAGGCCCGCGGAATTCAAGAGCACTCCAAGGAGGTTGCCTCCCACCACGCCCACGACTGCGCCCATCACTCCCAGCAGAGTGCCTTCCAGCACGAAGAGGGCGATGATCCAGGAACGGGGCGTGCCCATGGCCAGCATGGTGCCGATTTCGCGGGTGCGCTCGAACATGGACATCAGCAGGGTGTTGATGCTGGACATAAGGACCATGAAGAAGACAATGATGCCGAGGAAGACGAAGATGGTGCTGAAGAGGGAGCGGACCTGCTTGTAATAGGTCGCCAGTTCGATCCATTTCTTGAGGACCAACTGCTGGTGCAGGCCGTGGAGGCGGGGAGTGAGCAAGGCTGCCACCTGGTCGGTGTTTTCGGTTTTGTCCAGGCCGACGACCAGGTTGGTGACGCGATCGCTTTGCAGCAGGCGCTGCGCGCTAGGCAGCGTGATGCGCAGATAGCGGTCATCCACCTCCTTGAAACCGGTGTCGACGATGCCGACGATCTGGACGTCGATTCCATTCAAGGCGCCGTCGGAGGTCACGGCGAGAAGGGTGAGGCCGTCGCCCGGCTTGACGTTCATGGAGCGGGCCACGCCGGCGCCGATGAGGGCTTCGATCTCACCGCCGGGCTTGGTGTCGAGGTCTCTTCCGGTAGCCAGACGGGGAGAGAAGCCGAGACTTTGCTCGGCAACGGGATCGACGGCGCTACCCATGAAGACGCTGGATTTCACGCCGTTGGAGAGCATTCCGTAGAACTCGATGCGAGGCGCGACGCCGCGCACATGGCCTCCGGTGGAGGCGGTTGCGGCCACCTGGCGCCAGTTGTCGATGCCGGTGTCGAGGACGTGTGTTTCCTCGCGGTTGAAGTGCTCGGCGGTGAAGATCTGTATATGGCCGAGGCCGTTGTTGATGGTGCTTTCGCGAAGGCCCCAAAACATGCGGGCAAAGAAGCCGCCGACTAGGAGCAGTCCGGCGACCCCTCCGCCGACCATGATGAGGGTCATGACGGTGCGGCGGCGGTTGCGGAAGACGTTTCTAAAGGCTAGCAACAGGAACTTGGCCATGGCAGGTGTCCTTCATTGGAGCTTGGGAAATTGTGCTTTGGGCGTACGGGAATTCGGCGCCAAGGGCTTCTTCCCCGTGGGTGTCGGAGGCGATTTGGCCGTCGGTGAGACGGACGATCCGTGGGGTATGTTCGAGCAGACGCGCATCGTGGGTAGAGAAGAGGAAGGTGAGGCCGAGGCGGCGGTTGAGGTCGCGCATCAGGTCGATGAGCTGGGTGGCGTTGCGTGTGTCGAGGTTGGCGGTGGGCTCATCGGCGAGGACCAGGGCGGGGCGATGGACGATGGCGCGGGCCACTGCGACGCGTTGGCGTTCGCCGCCGGAAAGCAGGTCGGGGCGATGGTTGGCGCGGGCGGAAAGACCGACACTCTCAAGGGCAGCGGCGACGCGCTGGCGGCGCTCGCGAGAGGCGAGGCCCTGCACGAGCAGGGGAAACTCGACGTTTTCTGCAGCGGTGAACACAGGGATGAGGTTGAAGGTTTGGAAAACGAAGCCGATTTTCAAGCGGCGCAGGGCGGTGAGGCGGTTTGGGTTCAGCGTGGAGGTGTCGGTTCCGTCAATCAGGACGCGACCGGCGGTGGGCTTGTCAATGCATCCGATGAGGTTGAGGAGGGTGGACTTGCCGCTGCCGCTGGGACCGGCGATGGCCAGGAACTCGCTGGCGGCGACGGTGAGGTTCACGTCGCTGAGCGCGCTGACAAAGCTGTGGTCGAGAGGAAATCTCCGGGTGACTGCTTCGACCTGGACGAGTTCTGGCGATGGATTCATTTGACCGTTCCCTTTCAGTTTTTCTTCTCGTCTTGGACCATAGCGGAGGAGCGTAGGGAAAGGCGCGGGGTTTTGGACGAGGGGTCGGGATTGCGGATGAGGGGTGGGAATGGGGGGATGGACGGAAGGCAGAGAATAGAGAACGGCTTGCGGTGGCGGGGAGGGGCCGTGGTTTCCCATCCTTTCGCCATGACGATAACGAAAGGGTCGTGCACGGGGCATTTACTGCCCGGATAGTTTGAACAACGGGGAGATCGATGCTCCGCTTGCCCCCTTCGCTGGCGGATCGGCTGAATCAGAGCGATTTCTTGCGCTATTGCGGCGGGGCGCCGCGGGGGATGGCGGGCGTGCCGCCCTGGGGCATGGCCATAACATTGACAGCGGTTGCGGCGAAAGCTCCGTCCTTCATTGCGCCCTCGACGCGGACGTTGTCGCCGACCTGAATGTCGGCTAGGGTGATCGGCTCGCGACGCTTGCGGAACGTGGTGTCTTCATCGGCTACAAAGATGTGGGGGATGCTGTCGATGGCGCCCAAGAGGGTGACTTTGACGCCGTCGATAGCAGTGACCTTGCCCAAGAGCCAGGTCTTCCCGTAGTTGGCCTGCATCTCGCGCATCTGTTTGGCGCGCTCGGGGTCGATTTGGAGGACCATCATGGCGCCGACGGACTTGGCGGTGGCATCGACTTCTCCCATGGCAGCTATAGCGTCGCCAACCTTGATGTCGGTGGGTTTGATGGGCTGGGGGGGATTGCCGCCGGCCCCCATGCCCATGCCTTGTCCGCGGCCGCTGCCTTCCCCGCCTTGTCCGCGTTCGCCGCGTTCGCGCATACCGGGCGCTCCGGCAGCCTGCTTGACAATGCGGGTGTTGGCGCTGAAGTGGACGGTGTAGGTATCGCCAGTGTCGGTCCTGATTGTGTAGTGGTCGGCGGCGACGGCGGTCACAGTCCCGGTGAGCCCGCGTCCCATCATGCCGGCGCCTCCGCCCCAGCCGCCGCGACCGCTCCCGCGCTGGCCTTGACTGCCCTGCCCGCCGCCGGGGTTCTGGGCCGGAGATTGGGCTGGAGGTTGACTGGGGGAGGGAGGGGTGGACGTATCCTGGGCGGATGCCGCAACGGTAAGAGCGAGCGAGAAGAGCAGGGCGGAGATGAGACGGACTTTCATGGCAGCTCCAAAAGGAAAAATGGCGGGGCTGAGAACCTGTCCCTGCCGAGTTAAACGCCCAACGAGCCTGGGAAGACAACCGTGGCACGGTTATGGCGTGCTCTGTTCGGCAAGGAGTTTCCGGAAGGCGGGAAGATCGCGGATCGCGGCGAAGTCGCTGTCGGTGATCAGTTTCTTGGGATTCGTGTAGCCCTCGTTGAGAGCCAAGCGGAGGTAGTCGATGGCGCGGTCGTTCTGGCCGGCGCGGACACAGCCCCTGGCCATGTAGTAGTTCATGGCGCCGCGCGCCTGGAGAGAGCCGGGGTTTTCGACGCGGGGGCCGGAGTTGTTCTCAAAGATGTGCGGGTCGATGGCCAGCGCGGCCTGGTAGTTCTCCCAGCCCTGCTTGAGCTTATGCTCGGCAATCAGCGCGGTGCCGAGGTTCTTGCGAATCAGGGCGGACTGGGGATCGAGCTTGAGCGCCCTGCGGTACATGCGCTCGGCGTCGCCATACCGCCTGAGCGAGTCGTAGATTGTGCCCAGATTGTTGAGGACACTGGCGTTCTTTGGATTCAACTTGAGCGACTGCTGGTAGCAGCGGGCGGCGTCCTGAAGGTTGAACATCATCTGGTAGGCGATGCCCATTTTGTTCCAGACGTCGGCAGAATTGAGGGGAGCCTTCTTGTAGGCCTCGATGGCGGCTTGGTAACGTTGATGCGCGACGAGCGAGTCGCCGACTTGTTCAGGGAGGGGTGGCGACTGCGGTTCGCCACCTCGCGATTGCGACGGCGGCGGGGATACTGGCGCTGCCAACGGCTGCTGGGGCTGCGGAGACTGAGCCGCAGCTGCTCCGGCGGCTTGCATGAAAAGCAGTTGAGCCACAATGGCCAGGGCAGCGAAGACTGCCGGCCGGGGAAAGGGACGGCGTTCATCGATCCTGTTCATTTGACCTCCTTCCCAGGGAATCCCGGACCTCGCGTCAAATCGGGAGAGATGCCCCCATCCTGGCGCCCGGACGACGCATATGCCGCTGCAAAGCGCTCCGCCTATCCATGATAGACCGGAACAAATGCGACGGGGCGCCCTCATAGTTAGATTCAGCGGCGCAAAAAATGGGAAATCGCGATTCGGCACAGATCTCTCCTGACCACTCTTGCTCAAGAGGAAGGCCATTGCAGGGGGATGCCAGGCCATGCGGCTGAGAGCCGTACCTCCGGGGACGAATACGCTGCGGAAGAGGGTTGATACTCGGGCCAGAACCCCGCAGACCCAGCCTCGGGGGATAGCAGAATGGGGCGCCCAAACATGTGGCCGGGGGTGCGGCAATTACTGCGCGCTCTGTTCAGTGAGAAGCTGCTGGAAGGCCGGAACACCGCGGAGGCTGACGAACTCGCTATCGGCGACGATCTTCCTGGGATTTGTAAATCCTTCGTTGAGGGCCATGCGCAGGTACTCGAGGGCGCGGTCGTTCATTCCGGCGCGGGCACAGCCTCTGGCCATGTAGTAGTTCATAGCGCCGCGCTCCTGCGCTGAACCCGGGCTCTGAACCCGGAGACTGATTCGATCTCCGAAGGTGTGGGGATCGATGGCCAGCGCGGCCTGATAGTTCTCCCAGCCCTGCTTGTACTTATGCTCGGCCAGCAGTGCGGTGCCCAGGTTCTTGTGAATCAGGGCAGACTGGGGATCGATCTTGAGCGCCCTGAGGTACATGCGTTCGGCTTTGCCGGTCTGCTTGAGCGAGTCGTAGATGGTGCCCAGATTATTGAGGACATGGGGGTTCTTTGGGTTCAGCTTGAGGGATGTCTGGTAGCAGCGGGCGGCGTCCTGGAGATTGAACATCATCTGGTAAGCGATTCCCATCTTGTTCCACACATCCGCGGAGTCAAGGGGAGACTTCTTGTAGCTCTCGATAGCGGCCTGGTAGCGTTGGTGGAGCATCAAGGCGTCGCCCACCTGCTCGGGGGTTGGCTGAAATTCCGGACTGGCCGCGACGGGCGGGGATTGCAAAACAGACTGCGCTGCCGGGGGGGAAGCCTGGTCGGTGGATTGCGCGCGGGGAGCAGGGCACTGAGTTGTGAGGGCCACCAGCAAGGCAAGAACCGGGAGCAAACGGTGTCGGCCGGGGCTCAAAACAGATCCGATCAAGAGCATAACCCCCCCGCCTGAAGCAACCGAACCGATCGATTAGTCCACTTGCAACCAAAAATTAACAGTATATTAATGCGCTGACTCGGGATTATGTGTCAGTGATGCGGAGCACTCTTTTGCGGCAGCGAGTTCCGGAAATGGCAAGCCGGGACAGCTGCATCCGGTTTCGGGATACACTTTGGGGGAGTATGGGGAGGCTGCGCGGAGTGAGTACAACCACTGCGGGGAATCGGGAGCTGGGTCATCGTCAAGCAGCGAGCGGGTACGCGGAGTTGGCGGCGCGATTCAGGACGGCGCGGCAGCGGACGCTCAAGCTGTGCGAACCGTTGACGGCAGAGGACATGATGGTGCAGTCGACGCCGGAGGCTTCGCCGGCAAAGTGGCACTTGGCGCACACCGCTTGGTTCTTCGAGGCGTTCGTCTTAAGGGAGTTTTTGCCCGGCTACCGGCTTTTCCATGAGGCGTTTCCGTGGCTCTTCAACAGCTATTACGTGAGCTTTGCGGCGTTTCCGGAGAAGCGGCTCCGGGCATCGTTCTCGCGGCCGGGGCTGGATGAGGTGCTGCGTTACCGGGAGCATGTGGACGAGGCGGTGGAGCGGCTGCTGGGACGGAATCCCCAGGCGGAGGCGCTGAAACGGATTGAGCTGGGGGTGAACCATGAGGAGCAGCACCAGGAGCTGCTGCTGACCGACATTCTGCACGCATTCTTCACCAATCCCCTGCGGCCGGTCTACCGGGGGGAGAAAGAGACTCTGGAGGGTGAAGGAGCGTCGAATACCAAGTCCGAAAACCCGGATCTGGGCCACCCCGACGTGATGGGGTTTCACGAGTATCCGGGCGGCCTGGTCGAGGTTGGGTATGGAGGCGAGGGGTTCTGCTTCGACAACGAATTGGGGCGGCACCGGGTTTGGCTGGAACCCTACGCGCTGGGAACCCGGCTGGTGACCTGCGGGGAGTATGCGGACTTCATGGCCGATGGCGGCTACCGGCGGCCGGAGCTTTGGCTCTCAGCGGGGTGGCTGGCGGTGCAAGCGAATGGCTGGCGGGCTCCGCTTTACTGGACCAGCGAGAGCGGGGACTGGAGTCTGTTTACGCTGCGCGGGGTGCAGCCGTTCACGCGAATGAGGGATGTGCCGGTAAGCCAAGTGAGCTACTTTGAGGCCGATGCCTATGCGCGGTGGGCGGGGAGGCGTCTGGCGACGGAGTTTGAGTGGGAGGCTGCGGCGGAGGGGACGGCGGTGGAGGGAAATCTGTTGGATTCAGGGCGGCTCACGCCGGCTTCCACAGAACTCGTCCAAAGCCAGTGCCATACGCAGTATGGGGATTGTTGGGTCTGGACGGGGAGCGCTTACCTGGCATATCCGGGATTCCGCCCGTTCAACGGCGCGTTGGGCGAGTACAACGGGAAGTTCATGAGCGGGCAGATGGTGCTGAGGGGCGGCTCTTGCGTCACACCCGCGGAGCACATCCGGGTCAGCTACCGCAACTTCTTTTCTCCCGAAACCAGGTGGCAGTTTTCCGGGATACGTCTGGCGCGGTAATCTTGTCCGGTAATCGGGGCCGTTCAAGCCCCGCCAAGTGAGCACATGAATCCTGCGGTTCTGCTTTCCCCCAGTACACGCGTTGAGGAACGGGTCGCTTCGGCGGTGCGGGAAGGGCTGACGGCCCGGCCCAAGCGGCTGCCGCCGTGGCTATTCTACGACCTGGTCGGGTCGCGGTTGTTTGAGGAGATTACGCGGCTGCCGGAATACTACCTGACGCGGACAGAACGGGGGATTCTGGCGGAGTTTTCGGAGGTGATTCTCGATCGGGCCAGTGAGGGCGCGCGGCTGCGGATTGCGGAGCTGGGCTCGGGGTCGGCGGACAAGACGAGGCTTCTGCTGAAGGCGGCGGTTGCGCGGCAGGGGACGGTGATTTACGAGCCGGTGGATGTGTCGGCAACGGCCCTGGAAGCAGCGCGGGTGCGGATTGAGCGGGAGATTCCTGGAGTTCACGTTGCGCCGCGGGTCGAGGACTATACGCAGGGATTGGAGTTGGAACAGGAGGGTGAGGGAGAGCGGCGGCTCGAGCTCTATATCGGATCGAGCATTGGGAACTTCGAACCGGCGGAAGCTGAACGGCTGCTGCAACGGGTGCGGGCGGGGCTGAATGCTGGAGATGGCCTGCTGCTCGGGGTGGACCTGGTCAAGGAAGAGTCCTTGCTGGCGGCGGCCTATGATGACGCGGCTGGTGTGACGGCGGCCTTCAACCTGAATCTGCTGGCGCGCCTGAACCGGGAGCTGGGCGCGAATTTCGATTTGCAGGATTTCAAGCACCGCGCGGTTTGGAACGGGGCCGAGCGGCGGATGGAGATGTATCTCGAATGCACACAGACGCTGAGGGTCACGGTGAGCGCGCTGGGGATGGGTGTTGCGTTCGAGAGCGGGGAAAGAATCCACACGGAGAATAGTTATAAATACCTGCCGGGTGAGGCGGAGCAGAGGATGGCCCAGGCGGGATTCAGCCCCGTGGAAAGCTGGACGGATAAGCGGGGGTGGTTCTTGGTGTGTCTGGGACGGGCGGGATGAGAAGGAGAGCTGGTTAGCAAGTTAGCGTTGATGATGGCAGAGTAAGACCATAGTTATGTGGCCCATGCCGCCTTAGCGTGAATTCATGCGCCTTGTTCCGGTTCCGGCGTCTCCTCTTGATCCTGTTTTTCCGCGGGTGGGAAATAGAGCCAGCGCAAGAGGACATACGACGCGCCCAACAGGAACAATGCCGTGAACAATTCCGGAATCGCCATCTCGAAAGGGAACCGTGGGGGAAACTGGTAAACGACAGAATTTCGGCTGATCTGTTGTTCCTGGAACCGCTGCAGGAGCCAGCGAATGACAGGTTCGGAAAAGATGTACGCGACACGCTGAATGCCTTCAGCGACCAGAATGCCTAAAACGATGGCGCCCGCAAAGCTATCGACGAGAGCGGTTTTGAAACGATCAAGCATGTGTTTTCCTCGAAAGTTTGTCCCTGTAGGTGCCTAAAGCGCGAAGCGGACCGACGCCGTATGTCCAGCGGGAGAGCAGCCATGCGGCAAGTATGCAGACAAGAGCTGAAACCAGGAAAGAGAGCCAGACCGGCAAATTGGTCAACTCTTCAGAGAGCATGCGGCGAGTTGCGTAATCGAGATTCAGATGGGCGAAAGGAGGCTTTCCGGTTGCCTCGGCGGCGAAAATGTAAAGAATACCGTTGGCGGGTCCCCACAGGGCCATGAACGCCGCACTGAGCGACGAGAAGAGCAGGATCGCGATGGCGATAGCCGCGACGTGCGAATCGGTGAGAACTTTGCGAAAAGAGGGTTGCATGGCTTCTCCCGCTCGAAGGGATTCTAGCATCATTCGTTTTTTGAGCGGATCGATTCTGTTCCGTTGATTCCCACCCTAGCGACAAAAACAAAGGCGTCGCGAGGTTGGGCACCCAATTTACAACCTCTTCAAAGCTCACCGCAGATTACTTTGGCGCGGCGATCCGGACCAGCAGGATGTCGTGGCTGCCTAACTCGATGGGCATGTTGTTGGTGAGGGTGATGGGCTTGCCGGTCCAGAGATCCTTGCAGGTTTGTGGGCCATGGAGACCGAGTTTGGCGAGGCTTAGGTGGAAGGGATGGGTGGAGTAACGGTCGCTGCCGGCGTTGAGAACGGCGACGGCGAGGGCTTCGCCGGAGAGATGGCGGGTCCAGACTTCGACTTCACCGTCGGAGTAGATGCGCGCGCCTTGTTTGCCGAGTCGGTCCTGATCGATGGCGATGACTTCCTTGTTAGTGAGGATGGCCTTAACTTCTGGAGTCATGTTGGGAAGATCGTTGCCCGCGAGCAAAGGCGCGGCGAGGATAGCCCAGAGGGAGAAGTGAGAACGGTTTTCGGCGAGCGATAACTTGCCGTTGCCGACTTCGAGCATGTCCGGATCGTTCCAATGGCCGGGGCCGGCGTACTTCTCCAGACCCTCCTGCTGGCTGACGATCGCGTAGATGCGGTCCCAGTCGGGAGTGATGTCGCCAGTGGTGCGCCAAAGGTTGCCGCCGAGAGCGGGAGCCCACTCCCATGGGGAGTCCCAGCCGTACTGACAGAGGGAGAAGACGATGGGGCGGCCCGTGGCTTTGAGGGCTCTTGCCATCTTGTCATAGGCGGCGATCATGAGTCGCATCTGCGCGGCCTTGTCGTTGGGCGCCTGTTTCTCCATCACTTCCGGGATGAAACTGCAGAGGTCGTACTTGAGATAGTCGATGCCCCAGGAGGCGTACATCTGCGCGTCCCGTGCCTCGTGGTCGAGCGAGCCCGCGTAACCGCCGCAGGTTCTGGGGCCGGGGCCGGAGTAGATGCCGATTTTGAGGCCCTTGGAGTGGACGTAGTCGGCCAGAGACTTCATGTCGGGGAATTTGGAGTTGGTGTGCAGCAGGCCGGTCGAGTCGCGCTCGGCCTCCCAGGTGTCGTCGATGTTGATGTAGGTGTAGCCGGCGTCTTTCATGCCGGTCGAGACAAGCTGATCGGCGGCGTCGCGAATGTTCTTGTCGGTGACGTGCTCGGCGAAGAAGTTCCAACTGTTCCATCCCATGGGCGGTGCCTGCGCCACCTGCGGTGAGGCGGCCCGCAGCGCCTGCGGTGCGGCCACCTGCGCCTTGGGCGCGGACACCTTTGAAGTGACTGAGGACTTCTGCGCGCCAGGCGATTGGGACGGGGTCTGTGCGGCGGTGGTGAGAGAAGCCAGGGCCAGAACGGCAAGGGAGAGCGAAGCTGAGATGCGCATTGTCGATCCTCTTGGAAACGATTTCAGCGGGAATTCTATGCCGGTGGCGCTGGTTTCGGCAACCCGTGGAGTGCTTTGTTAGCATTCATTCCAGCGGAGGGGGCTGATAGTTGTGGATTCGGCGGCTAGCGGTTCGATGCGGTGCACGATTGTTCCTTGGCTCTCGGTGCGGGGAAGCGCAAGGGCAGTGGAATTCTACAAGGAGGCGTTCGGCGCGGTGGAGGTCTACCGGTTGGAGGATGCAGATGGGAACGTGGTGGCAAGGCTGTCGGTGGATGGGGCGGAGTTCTGGGTGAGCCACGAGTCATCGGAGCATGGGAATGAGAGCCCCCCGCGAGGCTGGGGGGCCACGGTGCGCATGATTCTGACGGTGGCCGATCCGGATGCTGTTTTTGCCCAGGCGCGGAGGCTCGGGGCCTCCGAGGTGTATCCGGTAGGCGAGAGCCATGGATGGAAGGTCGGACGGGTGGTCGATCCGTTCGGGCATCATTGGGAGATTGGGCGGCCGGTGGGGGACTAGGCGCACTCTTTAGGGATGAATTCAGTGCAAGAGAGATTGGTTTTCGGATGACTGACAATAACGCGGAGATGACGGCGGTTTTTCTTCAGTTCTCGCGGCGGAAGCTGCTGGAGCAGTACAGGCCTCGGCTCAAGGCTGGCGTGGAACCGCTGACGGAGGAGCAGATCTGGTGGCGGCCGACCGACGCCTCGAATAGCGTGGGAAATCTGATTCTGCGTTTGAATGGGAATGTGCGGCAGTGGAGGGTGGACTCGTTCAACGGGATGGAGGATAGGCGCGACCGGCCAGCGGAGTTCACCGCTCAAGGCGGGATGACGTCGGCGGAGCTTCTCGATCGGCTGGGCGCGACGATGACCGAGGGTGCGGAGGTGCTGGGGCGGCTGACGGTGAAGAATCTGGCAGGGCAGTATGAGATTCAGGGCTACTACGTAAGCGGGCTGGAGGCGGTATATCAGGTTGTGGAGCATTTTGGATTGCACCATGGACGGATTGCCTATATTGCGAAGAGTCTTGTTGGCGCGGAACTAGGGAACCTCTGCGCAGGTTCCTGATTCTCTTAGCGGCGAAGCAGACGTGCCTGATTCTCGACAGTCTCGATCGAAAATCGCTCGAAATAGCTGCACGTGAGCTTGTTTTCGTGGTCTCTGAAGGCTGTTTTCCGGTCTCCCCAGACACTACGCCCCTTGCGAGGCCAACCGGTTTCGGTGTTGATAGAGAATCACCAGGGCGAAGGCCGCACTCAGCCACTCATGGTTCTTCTTCAAGCCCGGGTAGCGAACCTTGGTAAATCCGAAGCACGCTTCAAGATGCGGAATGGCCATTCCGCCTTGGCTCTAACTCGTGAATTAGTCCGGTTCTTGCGCTTGCCCTCTTCGTCCGCATAGTTCTTGAACTTAGTGCGGCGGTTAGTCAAACCCTGCGCATCGGGCGCAGCCTCATGAATCGCCTCGGTCTGCCCTTGATAACCCGCGTCTCCCCACACCTTCTTCTCTTCGCAGTGCAGTAAGTCCGGCAACATATGCGCCTCGGCCACGCTGGCAACGGTCGTCGCCACCGAATGTACTACGACCTCCCTGCTGTCCACGCCGATATGCGTCTTGGCTCCGAAATACCACTGCTGTCTTTTCCTGGTCTGATGCATCTCCGGATCGCACTCCTTGCTCTCGCTCTTGGTCGACGAGGGCGCATGGATGATCGTCGCGTCGACGATCGTGCCCGTGGTGATGCGAATGCCCTTGCTATCGAGATATCGATTCACCGTGTCCAGCATCTGGCCGCAGAGCTCAGGCTCCTGGAGTAAGTGGCGGAAGTTGAGGATGGTGGTCTCGTCCGGCGCCGGCGCACGGTCCAAATCGGGGTCCCCGCGGACAGGTCTTGGTCCGTAGGGGTGGAAGATCGACGCCGACAAAGCGCCGCAGATTCGTAGAGTGCGTACTCGGCCGCCGGGTCCGAGAGCGCAAACCACGGCTGCAATAAATACATGCGCAGCATGATAGAAAGACCCACCGGCTTGCGCCCCGTCTCCCCCTTCGAGTCATGCGGCTCGACCTCCGCCAGCAATTTGGACCACGGCATCACCTGCTCCATCTGGTCCAGAAACAGCTCCCGCTTGCCCTTACGACCAAACTTCTTAAAACTCGCCCGGGCACCAGTGTTTGTTGCCGCATCGCCCTCACCCCCCACTTATCATCTTGTCCAAGCAGGGCGCGGGGTTGGGACTTTTGCAGAGGCTCCTTAAACGAAACGTAGGTCGTATCTCGGCACGCACTCAGGCGCGGCGTGGGTGCGAACCGGAGGGACAGAGAAGCCATGGCGGGCGCAGCGGCGCACCCGCTCTTCCACAAAAATGTAATATAGAACGGCCTGAATGTCCGGCCCGGCGAATCACTGACGCGCGAGCCTAACGCGGCTCCATGTTGTACATGAACAAGGCACGCAGCTCGAGATACGGCCCATGAAACTCGCGAGGCAGCGGCGGATAATTCGAGAATTGGATCGCGCCCCAAGCCGCTCGATCCAGACCCGTGTCCCCGGAGCGGCCTTCCAGTTGCATATCCGTGACCCGCCCGTTGGGCAGGACCTTGAAGCGGATCTGAACCTGTCCCTGCTTCATAATCGGCGCATTCACCTCGTCGGGAATCAGCGGGTCCCAGGTGCGCCTGGTTTCGTAATACCAGCGCTGCAGCCAGTTGCTGAAGTCCACTCCTTGCGTGTCGGACAAGATATCGAGACCGCCGGTCCCGGCCCCAGGATGACGCGCCAGTCCACCCGGGGGCAGATTACCCAGCCCGCCAGTTCCGGGGTTCTGCGCCGCGCCCTTCATCGCCTCCCGAAGCTGGTCGGCCGGGTTTTGCGAGTTCATCGCGAAGTTAGGCCGTGCCGGAACCGGCGCGGGGCGCGGCGCCTCAAGTTGCGACTGCTGGACAGGCGGAATGGGTGGGGGGGGCTGAACCGGAGCCGGCGGGGCTGGCTGCGGCGCCGGCGCCGGTGCGGGCGGCGGAGTAGCCCGATTCATCTCCTCCAGCGTCTTCTTGTCGATGACCGGCGGCTTTTCTGTAAGCGGTTTGATCGCAACCTTGGGCGGCAACATCGGCGTATCCAGATAGGTGAAATCCTTGTGCTGCTTAATGGCGTTGTTCTGATCGACAACCAGCGGCACCTTGAAAATGTACTTTGGAATCCAAGTAATCGCGGAGAGCAGCGCCAGGTGGATCAGGATGGCGATCCAGACTCCCTCACGCAACCGTGCCCAGCGCCGTTCATCCTCGAGCTCGCCGATCATCTCCAGCAGTTCGTGAGTGTTGTAATCCACCCAGCGCGAACCCCGCACGACCGGCGGGCCCTGTTCAGGCTCAAGAGGCTCCGCCCCCGGGGTCCCCGGCGATGCCCGGAGGGCGCTCACTTGGTCGCTGGCGTGGCAGGCCGGGCCGGCCAGCTCGGGGCTTTCAGCCTCCCGGCTCGTATCCAGGATCGTCTCCGCCGGCCCGTTGGGCTCGGCCACGTCAGTTGGCGTTTCGCTGGAAGGCATTCGTTTCGGTAGAGCCTCTCTGGAGGCACACTCACCCCAGCGGCTCCGTATCGAGTCCTTTCTATCTATTCTCTCATCTCCGCCGACGTGAGCGGGCTTTGCCCGGCCCCTTACAATGATTCCTGACATAAGGACGGTTTGCCGCCCGGAACGGATACTGTTTGAAGGCTTTTCTTGCTCGAATCGTAGCCAAGCTGAATCTCGCGCTCCTGCCCTTTCTGGCCAAGTACGGGATTTGGGGCCTGGGCGCGGTTGCGCTACTTGACTCCTCTACCGTGCCCGTTCCGATGGACGCAATTCTGGCCCTCTATGTTTGGAACGGCAAGAGCCGATTCTTGCTCTATATCCTGCTGGCCGCTGCCGGGTCTGCAATCGGCGGCCTGCTTCCCTATGGCCTGGGCCGCGCTGGCGGCGAACTCTTTCTGCTCAAGCGCGTCAACCGCGAGCGTTTCGACAAGCTGCGCACTCGCTTCGAGCGCCAGGAGTTCCTGGCTATGATGATTCCCTCCATGCTGCCCCCGCCAACACCTTGGAAGGCCTGCGTCTTTGCCGCAGGCGTCTTCGAGATGCGGGTCGTCCCGTTCATGTTGTCCGTCTTTTGTGGACGCTTGGTTCGCTGGCTGATCCTCTCCTTCCTGGTGCTCAAACTTGGGCCCGGCGCGGTGGACCTTGTCGAGCACCACTCGCTCGCCCTGGTTGCCATCGTGGGCGGCCTGGCGGTGTTGGGATTTGCGTGGTGGTGGATGCGCAGAAAGCGCGCCGGAAGGCTGCTCGAAGACTGATTCCTTGATTCTTCAGTCGATCGGTCCCGGCAAGATTTCAGTAGCTCCCCTGAGTTCTATCGGCCGGTCATGTTCGCTAGGACACTACACCATTTGCAACGGATAACTCGAGGACAATAGCGGAATCTGCCCTCCTTCGTTCGAGAGAAAGTGGAATCCTGCCCAGAAGCGGAGATACTGAAATCCCGGAGGTTTCTTGTTCCTGGGCCGGAGCGGCGCGCCGCCGCGATTTGTCCCCGATAGAAAGAATTGTTAGCCTGGTGAAACGGTTCGGGTTGACCCGGAGGCCTGAGAACCCCAGAATAGGATGAGCGTTTTTATTGTGAGCCCCGGCATATTGCCGATGCGCTTTCCCCTACATTGGGAAATTGTCCCAGGAACCGAAGAGATTGAGGTGTTCATGCCCGCTTATCTGCTGTTGCTGGTTGCCGTGTTGACCCGTGTGCTGCCCCATGCGGGGTGGTGGAACCTTACGGCGGTGGGTGGCGCCCTGCTCTACTTTGGCGCGCGGCGCTCGTGGCGGGAGATGCTGGCTCCGCTGGCTGTGCTGATGGCCACCGACTACTACCTCACCGTATTTGCCTACCACTACAGCTTCCGCTGGGAGAGCTACTTGCCTACCTGGGCATGGTACTTGGCGGCGATGGCCCTGGGACAAATTCTGCTGCGGGCCCGGACCACGGTGGTTAGGGTGACGGCGGGAGCGTTGTTGGGGCCGACCTCGTTCTTTGTTCTCTCGAACTATGCAGTTTGGGCCGGCGGCGGGATGTATCCGCACACGCTGGCTGGACTGAACGCCTGCTTTGTGGCGGCGTTGCCCTTTTACCGCAACGATTTGATTTCGACGGCGATTGTGGCAGGATTGGCGTTCGGGGTTCCGGCGCTGGTGCGGAGGATGAGCGCGGCGCGGACGCAGGAAGCGCTGGCCGGGAAGTAGTTCTTGCACTTTGCTCTCCCGACCGAGCCGCTAGTACGGGAATGCGGCGAGGTTGGGGCCCCCGGCGATTCCATTTCCGGTTTTGCGCAAGGTGTGCTCTATGGCTGATTTCTTCAGATATTGCCAGAAGTTTCTATCCCACTGGTTGACGGAATTGTTATCGTTCGGCAGGGAACAAGTGGTAGGTGTGATCCTAGCGATCCTCATCCCTATATTTCAGCGACAATCAGTACTGTCCGGTTAGATGTCGACTCACTGCGGTCCAAGACGGATTTCGCTATTTTGGACGGCAGTGATTCGGGAGCTTTTCCGGTCTTTGATTCTCTGGACGAGGCCGGCAACGCGATCCGCTTCAACGCCCGTAGCACCTGGCGCGCGATCACCGCCAGCCGCAGCCAGGCCGCCTTCCACCCCACCAAGCTTTCCCCATCGCGGCTTCGTCAAAGCCCCGATCCCGCCGCTTGATAGGAACGTGTTGGCGTGCGCTGGCAGCAACACCCAGGCAACGCAACGGCTGCACTGTCAAGGGTAGGCCGCCCCAGGCGGCCAGCGCTTTCAAGGGGCTAGCAGCCTGTGGTGCAAGTCCAGGTTCGCATGTGGATATTTTGTGAAGTATCCACAGGCGCTGTTTTTAGAATCGCGGCATGGGGATGGGGACGCGGCAGTCGCAAGAGAAGCAGGAGGA
>Ga0326727_10001537_pt1 | contig 84703 bp, 59 predicted proteins | sample MB2enrmetagenome_FD_207643 | JGI IMG/M metagenome (GOLD analysis project Ga0326727, IMG submission 207643) | Lab enriched peat soil microbial communities from McLean, Ithaca, NY, United States - MB29MY | ecosystem: Environmental > Terrestrial > Soil > Wetlands > Peat | place: USA: New York... | reverse complement strand
CGGCGGTCAACATGCCGTTGTTGGTCAGGTTGGCAGCAGCGCCGCCTGCCGATACCAGTGGCTGGTTCTGGCTGTTCAGATAGGCCCAGGAGGTTGTCAAGCCGAAGGTTGACTTGGCGCAATTGGCCGTAATCTGACAAAGCGCCGGCGCCTGGCTGGTGGTGAAAGCGCCGGACACGAAGTTGGCGATCTGGTTTCCGTCCATGGCCGACGCCGTAAAGTACGACCAGCGCAAGCCCACGTTCAGGGTCAGGCGCGGATTGACTTTCCAGTCGTCCTCCAGGTACCACTCCGCCCACTTGTTGCGGAAGCGGCCGTCGCGTTGCGCGTTGGTCTGCTCGTAGCCAAAGCTGCAACTATTGTCCGGGTTGGCCAGGAATCCGAGCAGGAAGTCGCCGGCCGCAGAGCCCGAGAAGTCGCCGTTGATGCAGAAGTTACCCATGGGGAAGGCGGTGCCGGCGTTGGCGTGGAGCAGGTTCCACATGTAGGTCAAGCCGCCGGACACAACGTGATTGCCCTTGACCCAGGAAATGTCGTCGGAGAATTCTCCGGTCTGGTTGTTGGAGTGGGTGGGCAGCGCGCCCTCGCCCATCCAGAACCAGCTTTCGCTGCCCATCGAGTCGTTATTCATGCTGATGTCGGGAATACGGTTCAGCGGGTCGGCGCCGGAGAACTTCTGGTTGATGGTCACTCCGCTGGGCACCGTATACTGGCCGATCAGTGCGGCAGCGTACTTGGTGTAGACCGCGCCCAGGCTGGCCACATTGATCAACGTTGGCTTCACGGTCCACTGCCAGCGCAGGAGCAGGTTTCCGGCCGGCGTGTCGGTGCCCGAGTTCGGGTTGGGAGCGTAGTCGTTGTAGCCGCGCGTGGCGTTGATCTGCGTGGCTTCCTCGTGCATGATGCGCAGCGTAATTTGATGATTCTGGGTCGGGTTGTAGTCGCCGCGATAGAGCTCATCGTTGACGCTGAACCGGACCGGATTGTCGTTCAGGTAGTTCTGGCTGGTCGAGGTGTAATTCGACGCCGGCCAGTAGGCCTTGCCCAGGGCGACCGTGTTGGGGTCCATGCACTTGGGCAGAATCTGGTTGTAATTGCCGCCTGCCGTCTTCTGGTAGATGCAGGCCGCGCCCGAGCCGGTTCCGCCGCCGGCGCGCGCATCCAGAATGGCCTGATGCACCGAGTCAAGGTTTGCATAGGGATTCATTTTCGCGCCGCCCGCGAGCACGGGCTGCGGTCCCCAGCTGAGGTCGCCGTTGTAGTAGTTCACGCCATTGTCCAGCGAATCGCCGGTAGGAAATACCCATCGCGCGCCGGACGTATACGCATAGTGGTCGGCTTTCCAGTCAGCGCCCACAAAGAAGAAGAGCTTCTTATGCGCGCTGGTGAGCAGCTTGGGAATCTCCACCGGTCCGCCCAGCGTGATGCCCCAGTCGGAGAGGTGCAGCGAGGTCAGCGGCACCTGTCCGCTCTGCAGGAAGCCGTGCGCCGTGCCGTACTCGTTGGTGCGGTCAAAGAAATAGCCGCTGCCATGGTACTGCTCGCCGCCGCTCTTGGTGGTGATCAGGACCTGGCGTCCGGCCAGACCGTACTTGGCGCTGAAGTTATCGCTCAACACGCGCATCTCGGCCACGTGATCGACGACTGGCGTGATGGGCAGCGTAATATCCGAAGACGAGGTCACGTTGTAGACGCCGTCGATGGTGTACATCGTCTCTTCGTCGGACGAGCCGTTGATGACGATGTAAGAAGTGATGGCTCCCGCACCGGCCTGGTAAGATCCGTTGGCGCCGTTCACATTGCTGACGCCGGGAACTACGGTCAACAAGGCCTCGAAGTTGCGGCCGTTGAGCATGATGTTCTGAACTTCTTTCGAGGTAATGGTGCCGCCGGCTTCGGCGCTCTCGGTTTGCACCACCTCGGCATCAGCTTCCACGCTGACGGAGACGGTTTCGCTGCCCACAGCGAGCTTCACATTCAATCCGCGGCGCTGGCCGGGTTCGAGGTGGATGTTCTTGATTTGCTCGCTCTTGAATCCGGTCTTTGTGGTGGCGACCGAGTAATCGCCCGGCGCCAGCGACTCTGCGTCGTAGAACCCGCCGCCATTGCTGGTTACGGTCTGAGACAGGCCCGTGGCCTGGTTGGTGATTGTCGCCTGGACTGCGGGCACGACCGCCCCGGTGGCGTCGGTAATTGTGCCGGTAATCGAGCAACTGGTTGCGTTCTGTCCGTGTAGCCATGCGGCCACGCAGAACAAACCGAACGCTGCCACCAGTCGCGATGCATTCCGCACCTGATTCAGTGTCATTGAGGCCTCCTTCCGGTTTTGGTTCGCTCTCGTTGCTTGGCGCGAAGAGAGCACAACATTGCTGTTGCGGAGGGAACAGTAAGGAACCCTCAAATTCGGTGTCAACGTGAAAACCAGTTTTTCGTCGCGCGGAAATCAAGGGGAGATGACTGGGCAGAACCGCGGCTCGGACCGCGCGCAAATTTTCAGCAGACTAATCCGCAATGCGGAACAATTTTCTCGATAAGTGGAGGCGTGGTTTTCCGTTATTCGGCTGCGTTCACGGGAAGACGTTCCCTCGACAAACAAGGCGCGTGAAGGCTCGCGGAGTAGGCGTAAATACTTGACGGAAATCGATTCGAGAAAGAAATGCCCGCTTGCATTCTGCTTCCCAGGCGTCGCCGATTTTGAGAGTCAATCGTGGGCAATCGGAGCGCGAGGAGGGCGGATACGGCGCTTGGGGTACGCGGTCACTTTGCGCAGCAATATGTATCTAGTTTCCGCAGCGGCGTGTATGAGCTTGCGGTTCCATTATCCGGAACGTCCATGCGGGCTCATTCGGGCGCTGCCTGGGCAGTTCGATGTGCAGCCCGTCCGCTTCCTGACGCCAGGAGAGTGGCTCATCGGAGCCCAGCATCTTTACTCCGCAAACGGGTCCCTTGAGATAGGGCAAGCCGCGCGCCAGCGAGCGAATGCGCAACTCGCCGTTCGCGGGCCAGCCCAGCGCGATGGCGTAGAGCGCGCCACGGTGCGTAGTGAAGCGAATATCTTCGGCTGTGAACTCCTGCTGATCGGAGTTTTTTCCCGAGCCGGTCACTTTTGTTGGGCCTTCACCGTAAAGCAGCCACGGACGCGAGCCGTAGATGGCCTCGCCGTTGGTTTTGAGCCACGCGCCCATCTCGAGCAAGATGGCGCGCGCCTGCTCGGGAATGGTGCCGTCGGACTTCGGTCCCACGTTGAGCAGCAGGTTGCCATTCTTGCTGACCACGTCGACCAATTCGTCGATGAGCGATCGGGCGCTGCGGTACTCGTCGTTGTTTGCGTATCCCCATGAATGAATGCTGACCGAGGTGTCGGTCTGCCAGGGGAGCAGGCGAAGCGTGTCGAGCTTGCCGCGTTCGATGTCGAGGGTGGCGGCGTTCTCGGGGAAATCGTATCCCTTGTAGGTGAGCACCACACCCTGGCGACGGCTTGCCGCTTCATCGTAGTAGTAGGCCGCAAAGCGCTGGAGATAGGGCTGAAACGTAGGCTGGCCGATCCACCAATCGAAGTACAAAAAATCGGGATGGTACCTGGCGACAAGTTCCGCGCTGCGCGCCAGCCAGTCATCGAGGAAAGCCTTGTCCGGCGGGAGCCAGCGCTCGAGATGATCGGGGTCCGGCTCCTTCGCGTCGTCCTCGCTGGGCAGCGCCATGGGCTGCGCGGGACCGTAGAGGCCGGCGTAGCGCGGGTCGCGAACATCGGAATCGAATTTCATTCCGCCGTCGTACCACCACCAATGCTCGGCGCGATGCGACGAGAAGCCAAAGTGCAGGCCGTGGCGGCGCGTGGCCGCTTCCAGCTCGCCGACTACGTCGCGTTTCGGACCCATCTTCGCGGCGTCCCAATCGGTAAGGCTCGAGTCGTACATGGCGAAGCCGTCGCAATGCTCGGCCACTGGCACCACATAGCGCGCACCGGCTTCGGCGAAGAGATCGAGCCACGCATTGGCGTCGAAGTGCTCCGCGCGAAACATGGGGATGAAATCCTTGTAGCCGAATTTGGACTGTGGGCCGTAGGTTGCGACGTGATGCTGGAACGCGGAATTGCCCTGGACATACATGTTGCGCGAATACCATTCGTTTCCGAATGCCGGAACGGAGTACACGCCCCAGTGGATAAAAATGCCGAACTTGGCGTCGCGAAACCACTCGGGCACGCGATAGCCGGCAAGCGAATTCCAATCGGCGCGGAAAGGGCCGGTGCGCGCAGCCGCGTCGACGCGCGCCAGTTGCCGCTGCACATTCACGGGCGTTTGCTGCGCGCAGACCGGGAAGGCCAGCGCGGCCAACATGGTTGCGGCGAGGGCAAATTGCGTTCGGCGGTTGCGCTCTCTGCGGTTCATCCCATCCAAGCTAGCAGAAGCGGTGCGGGTTTGAGGATTGCGTTCTTGCACCCGGGTGCTGTATCACGGGGCTGATGATGATCTACGCAATGTTTCTGAAGCATTCTCCGGCTCGCGCGCGCGGGTTCATTTGCTGCGCGGCCATTCTATCGCTCGCAGCTGCGCTGGCGCATGCGGCTTCCACTCCCGGGTCGCATCTGCTGCTGCCGATGTATCTGCGCTGCGACGGCAGGAGCGAACCACTGGCGGTCTCGGACGCGCATCCGGAATTTTCCTGGCAACTGGCTGCATCGTCACCAGCACTGCACTCTGTAAGCCAGTCTGCATATCGCATTCAAGTTACGGCGGACGGTCGTGGCCCTGCTTCGCCACGCACGATTCTCTGGGACAGCGGCGTCGTTTCCAGCCCGGCAACTTTTGGGATTGCCTACATCGGGCCGGCACTGGAGGCAGGCCGCGCGTACGCGTGGCGCGTGGAGGTTTGGGACGAGCAGAAACACACGAGCGGCTGGAGCGGTGACGGCCACTGGACGCAAGCGCCGGTGTGGCGCGCTGCATGGATCGCCGCGCATCCTGCGGACGCCGGTGAAAACGAACCGCTGCCGCTCTTCCGCAAGGTCTTCACGTTGTCGCATCCTGTGGCGCGCGCATGGCTCTACGCCTCGGGGCTAGGGCAGGACGAGCTGCGGATGAATGGCCGCAAAGTGGGCAGCGACGAGCTGACGCCGGGTTGGAGCGACTATCGCAAGACGGTGTATTACGACGCCTACGATGTGACGGCGCTTTTGCGCGCGGGACAGAATGCGATGGGTGTGATGCTGGGCAATGGGATGTATCGCGTGCTGAAAACACCCGACCGCTACGCAAAGTTTGTGGGCAGCTTCGGCGAGCTGAAATGCACGGTGCAGCTTCACATCGAATTCGCTAATGGCAGTTCGGCAGAGATTTTCAGCGACGGTTCCTGGAAGACCGCGCCGGGTCCGATCACTTTTTCATCGACCTACGGCGGCGAGGATTTTGACGCACGGCTCGAGCCGCAGGAGTGGGATCGCCCAGGCTTTGACGACAGCCAATGGCGCGCCGTTTCTGTGGTCGATGGTCCCGGCGGTGCGCTGACCCCGGGGATTGCGCCGCCGATTCGCGTGATGCATACCTACGCGCCTGTAAAGGTGACGCACTCCAGGCCCGGAGTGACGGTCTACGACCTCGGCCAGAACTTCGCGGGCTGGCCGGAAATCGGCGTGACGGGAAAAGCCGGGACCACGGTGAAACTGATTCCCGGCGAGCTGCTTGACAAGGACGGTCTCGTGTCGCAGCGCAGCTCAGGCCATCCGCAATGGTTTTCTTACACGCTGCGCGGTGGAGGGTCCGGTAGGGGCGTTGAAAGCTGGCATCCGCGTTTCAGCTATTACGGATTCCGCTACGTTCAGGTGGAAGGTGCGGCTGAAAGCGGCGTGCGCATGGTGAGCCTGCGCGGCAAAGCGGTGCATTCTTCGTCGCAGCAGGTGGGCACATTCACATCGTCCGACGAGATGCTCGATCGCATTCATCTGCTGATTCTGCGCGCCATTGAAAACAACGCGGTCAGTCTCTTTACCGATTGCCCGCACCGCGAAAAGCTGGGCTGGCTCGAAGAGACGCATCTGATGGCGCCGTCGCTTCTCTACGACTTTGATTTCGCGGACCTGTATGCGGCCACTGCGCGCAACATCGCCGATGTCCAGCGCAGCGATGGCCCGGAGGCCGGCATGGTGCCGACCATCGCGCCACAGTACGTGGTCTTCGAGCCCAAGTACGCCGTTTTCAACGATTCGCCGGAGTGGGGCAGCGCGGCGGTGCTGGCGCCTTGGCACGCCTACGAGCGCACCGGGGATCGCGCATTCCTGGCGGCGCAGTACGGTATGATGCGTGCCTACGCAGCATATCTTGGCGCGCGCGCGCACGATGGCATTGTCGATTACGGCCTCGGCGACTGGTTCGACATTGGCCCCGGCGATGCCGGATTCTCAAAGCTGACGACGGCTGGCGTGACGGGGACGGCGATTTACTACCAGGACTTAATGGCCCTGGAGAAGACCGCCGCAGTTCTTGGCCGGAACGAGGAGAGCCAGGCTTACGCCGAGCAGGCGGCACGCGTTCACGAAATCTTCAATGCACGCTTTTTAGATGTTGCGCAACACCGTTACGACAAGGGCAGCCAGACCGCACAGGCCATGCCGCTCGCGTTGGGCATGGTTCCCAAGGACGAGCGAAAGGCTGTGCTCGACGCACTGGTGAACGACATCCGCGCGCATCAGAATCACACGACATCGGGCGAAGTAGGCTTCCATTACGAAGTGGATGCGCTGCTCGAGGGCGGGCGCTCCGACGTTCTGCTCGACATGCTGGAGCGCACCGACGCGCCCAGTTACGGCTATATCCTGGCGCAGGGCGCAACCTCGCTCACTGAGGGATGGGATGGCGGTCACTCGCAGGACCATTTCATGCTGGGCAGCGCAGAGGAGTGGTTCTACCGCGGGCTGGGAGGGATCAACGTGGATCTGGAGCTACAGGGCGCGAGCCGATTGATTTTGCACCCAGCCGTCGTGGGAAACATCATGTGGGTGCGCGCTCATTATCGATCGGCTCTCGGCGAGATCGAGAGTGAATGGCATCGCGGAGCAACGGAGACGGTTTACAACTTCACCATTTCCCCGAATACGAGAGCGAAGATTCAGATCGATTCAGCAGCTGCGGAAACGACGACCGTGAACGGCGTAGCGTCGGCGCATGCCTCCGGCGTTGAAGAATCGACGATCGACGGCGCTCGCCTCGTGCTCATGGTTGGATCGGGGAAATACGAAGTGCGCGCGGCGAATCCTTCGCGATAGCGCAGGAGCATGTGACCCGTCACCAGGGCTTGGAGCGCGCAACGGAGATGCCACGGACATCGTGCGGCCATTTGCCAGAAACCGCGCAGTAGAAGTGGTAGAGCGCGCCATCGTGGAAGAGGACGCATGGTTTGTGCGCGTAGGTTTCATCCACCGTGCCTGGGGCGCCGCGGTCGATGATGATCTCGTTGACTTTCTCGAAGTGGTACGGATCGCGGCCCAGCGCGAGCAACTCGCGGGCGACGCCGCGGCGATCGAGGCCAAAGTAGTACATTCCCCAGAGACTTTTGTGGCGCACTACGAAGGGATTGCTGGCGAAGCGCGCGTCCCACGAGTCGGGGCCTCCGTTGCGCAGGATGGGATTGCCTTTGTAGCGCGTCCACTGCTTCAGGTCGCGCGAAGTCGCCACGCCGCTCTGTTCGCGCCAGCCTCCGCCCTCGCTCTTCGGCAGCACATCGGTCTTAGCGTTGTAGTAGAAGTAAAAAACGCCGTCCTGCTCGATGAGGTTGGGCCTGTAGAGGCCGCCGTGCTCCCACGGTGCGCCGTCCGCGGGAAGCAGAATCGGGTCGGTGAGCTCCCAATGCAGCAGATCGCTGCTCCACGCGAGGCCGATCACCGCCGCGCCCGCCTCATAGCCCGCGCTGGGATACGCGTTCCATGCTCCAAGATAGCGGCCACGCACTTTCTTCAACCGTCCCCTTGAAGTCAGACCGTGTTCCCGCACGATGCAGCTGAGCGCGATGTTGAAGCGCGTGTATTTCGAGTTGGGATCGCGGCGCGCCACGCATGCGACACGCTCCCAGTTCACGAGGTCCGCGGATTTCGCGAGGCCGGTCTGGTAGCCAGTGCCATCAAAGCCGATGTAGAGCATGTAAAACGCGCCCTCGTGCAGGAAGACGAATGGGTCGTCGACGGATTTGCAATCAAATGCGTTGGGGTCGTCGGAAGCGGCGAGAACCAGCTTGCCGTGTTTGTATGGGGTGCGGAAAGGAGCGATCTCGGACGCGCGGAATTCCTCGGCGGAGAGGCGCGCGCTGCGGAGCAGCGGCAGGCCGGCGAGCGATAGGGCCAACGACGAGGAGAATTTGCGGCGGCTGAGGTTTCGAGTCATGGGATCATTTCTCGCTTGCTCCTGAATGTGGGTGCGTCAGCGCGCATTGGATTCAAGCACGGCCACGCCCTGCGGCTCAAGATCGACACTCGTCACGCGGCGGCCGTCATGGAAAACTTCGCTCATTGCGGACGGCAGCGCCACGTGTGCTGCGACGGAGCCGTGGTTGATGAGGACAAAAACCATGCGGTTGGCATCCACGCGGCGGCACACTTCAACACCGGCGGGTACAGCAGTGAACTCGGCCTGGACCTGCGCGTCGCTAGTAGTCCAGGCAACAGCCCTGCGCATGAGATCAGGATCAAGCACTGCGCCCAGGTAAGTGATGCGTCCTTTGCCAACGCAGCGCGTGATCATCGCCGGCTGATCATCGAGCCAGCCGTTCGACTTTCCGTAGCGAAGAAGAATGTCCACGTCCGGCGCATTTGTCGAGAGTTGCTCGGCCCAAAGTGAAGCAGTCCCGGAGCCGAGCGTTCCGCCCACCGGCACAGCGCCATCAAGCGCGTAATACTGCTCCACACGCCCGCCAAGCGGCGACCCGAGCGGCCCGGGCTGGCGTTGGATGTTGAGAGCGTTGTGCTCGTCCTTCATACCGGAGCGCGGGCCGAGCACGAGATGGCCACCCTGCTGGACATAAGCGAGGAGATGCGCGGCAAGATCCTGCGAAATGACATTCAGGCTCGGCGCGAAAACCAATTTGTAGCTGTCCAGCGAGGAATCAGCATTCACGATGTCGACGGTGAGCTGTTGGTCGCGCAGCGGGCGGTAATAGCCGAGCAAAACGTCGAGCTCGTCGTAGTTCCTGTTGTGCGGCTGGAAATCGATGGCCCAGCGGCTTAAGTAGCTGACCAGCAGCGCGACCTGCGCCACGGGCCCGGTTCCTTTCAGCGCGGAAGCCGCGCGCTCGAACTCGCTGCCGATGCGGCTAATCTCTGCATAGATCGGCACCGGCGCGCCATCGGGACCCACGAGAGCGCCGTGATATTGCTCCTGGCCGTTAAAAGCGTCGCGCCACTGCCAATAAAGAACGGCGTCTGCGCCGTGGCCGATGGTCTGCCAGGCCATGGCGCGCGTTTCACCGGCATCGAGCGTAGTGTTTACCGCAGCCCAGTTCACCGAACCGGGCTGGGTTTCCATTACCCAGAAGTTTTGGCGTTTCCAGCCACGCGCAAAGTCGTGCATGGCGGCATTGCGTGCGACATTCAAATGCCCCTCGCCCACGTAGTCGTCCCATGCGGCCAGGTCGAGCGGGCGCGTGATTTCGTAATGGTCCCAGTTATCACTCCAGCCCAGGCCGCCGATGTTTGTGGTGATGAACTGGCGCGGATCGGCGTACTTGCGGATGACGTCGATCTGCACCTGCTGGAAGTCGCGCCAGGTATCGCTGACGAAGCGGCGATGGTCGAGAAGCAGCCCAGGATTGCCGCCGGCGGTGGGCAGCGGAATCTCCTCCCAGCGATCGTAGGTCTGGCTCCAGTAGGCCGTGACCCAGGCGCGATTCAACGCGTCGAGCAATTTGTACTTCTGCTTGAGCCACTCCTCGAACTGGCGGCGCGTCGCGGGGTCGAAGGACTCCTCGGTATATTCGTTGCCGATTTGCCAGCCGATGATGCCGGGATCGTGCCCGAAGCGGCGCGCCAGCTGTTCTGCAATGGCCGCGCAGAATTTGCGGTACTCGGGGCTTGCGTAATTGAACTGGCGGCGGCTACCGTGTTCCGCAAGTCGGCCCGAGGCGTCGACGCGCAAGGTTTCAGGGTGCGCCGCGGTGAGCCATGCCGGCGGCGCGTCCGTGGGCGTGCCGATGACGACCGCGATGTGGTGCTTTTCCGCGAGCCGGACCGCACGCTCCAGCCAGTCAAGATCGTAGCGGCCCTCGGAGGGCTCCAGCGTGCTCCACGCGAACTCACCGACGCGCACCACGTGCAGATGTGCGTCCTCCATCAACTGCAGGTCGGCATCCCAGCGTGACTCGGGCCACTGCTCGGGGTACCACGCCGCGCCCAGCAGCAACGGTGGAGGCGCAGTGTTTTCGCTTTGCGCGGCGGCCGGACCGGATGCGCAGCAAAGCGCCGCAAGCACGAACGCCAGCCATGAGCCGCGCAACGTGCACGCCGGAGTTCCCCTGCCGATCACGATTCGTTTCCTCATTCGAGGCTGTTGTATCACACAGGGCAAATGTTTTGGGCCTTACAGGCGGCCGTTTCCGTTCCGCTTACCGGAATCGCAGTGCAGCGAGGTTGTCATGGTTCGCAAGGCGCGATGCAAATGCGGTAACTTGAGGAGCCATTAAAAACCGGCTCGATGTGCAGGCCGCGGTTGAGGTATGATTCCCGGCCTGGACTCGATCGCTGGGCGAGCCCGCTGCACGGAAAGGCAAAACGTTGTCGACTCATACCGCACCGACCCTCGCTCTCATTCATACCAGTCCTACGCTTGCGTCTGGTTTCACCAAGCTCTGCCATCTGCACATTCCCGAGGCCAAGGTATTCCACATGGTGGATGAGAGCTTGATCCAGGACACGGTGAAGGCGGGATGCCTGCGCAAGGCGACCATCCGCCGCCTGATCGAGCAGATTGCGTCGGCGGAAGAGGGCGGAGCGGATGCGGTGCTGGTGACGTGCTCGTCGATCGGTCCCGGCGCGACACTGGCGCAGCAGCTTTTCGATATTCCGGTGCTGCGCATCGATGACGCCATGGCCGAGAAGGCGGTGCGGCAGGCGCACACCATCGGCGTGCTGGCTACTTTGCGCACCACACTCGATCCCACTACCGCGCTGCTGCACGAAAAAGCCGCCAAAGCCGGGCGCAAGGTGGAACTGATAGAGTGCTTGTGCGAGGATGCGTTTCCCGCCGTGCTCGCCGGCGACACCGCGACCCACGACCGCTTGCTGGCGAAGGCGCTGGTGGAAGATTTGAAGGGAGTGGACCTGATCGTGCTCGCGCAAGCTTCCATGGCGCGCGTGTTGACCACCCTTGCGACCGATGTGTTGCATGCGCCGGTACTCTCCAGCCCCGAACTCGCGGTGCTGAGCGCGCGCAAGGCGCTCAAGCTTCCGCAACTGGCGAGGGCCAGCGCTTGAAGCAGCGCTACAAGGTTCTCGCGTTTCTCGGCCTGCTCTCAGTCCTCACATTTCTCGACCGCCTTGCCATTGCCGTCGCGGGTCCCGCGATTCAGGCCGACCTGCATATCCAGCCGCAACAGTGGGGATGGATCCTGAGCGCCTACGTGCTCGCCAACGGAATCTTCGAAGTGCCGTCCGGCGCCATGGGCGACCGCCGCGGACAACGCGGAGAAATGACGCGCATCGTCACCTGGTGGTCCTGCTTCAACGCACTCGCTTCGTGGTCGCGCGGATTCTGGCAACTGTGCGCATCACGATTTTTCTTCGGGCTGGGCGCGGCGGGCGCGTACCCCAACATTGCCGGCGTGATTGCGCGCTGGTTTCCGGCGCGGGAGCGCGCGCGTTGCCAGGGCCTGGTGTGGGCCGCGAGCCGCCTGGGCGGAGCGCTGGCGCCGGTGCTGATTGTTCCTCTGGTGCATTTTTTCGGATGGCGCGCGGCATTTCGCGTGCTGGCACTGGCGGGCTTCAGCTGGGCGGCGGTGTGGTGGTTCCGTTTTCGCAACCGTCCGCAGGACGATCCTTCGGTGACGGCCGTTGAATTGGCGGAGATTGGCGAAACCCGCGCGGCGCATCACGAAGCGGCCGTTCCCTGGCGGCGGCTCTTCCGCTCGCGCGCGTTGTGGCTGATCGTTCTTGCCTACGGCTGCTACGGATGCGGAAGCTGGTTCTACTTCTCCTGGTTCCCGACATGGATGGTGCACACGGCCGGCTTTTCGCTGAATGGCGTGCTGTTCGCTTCGTTGCCATTTCTCGTCGGCCTCGCGGCAAACCTTGCTGGAGGACAACTGGGTGACCGGCTGACCGCGCGCTGGGGTGCGCGGCGCGCTCTGCGATGGATTCCCGCCGCGTGGCTCACGGTGACGGCGTTGTTGCTCGTCGCCATGGCGGCCTTTCACGGAAAGATCGCGGTGGTGGCGCTTTCCAGCCTGGGTTTCGGCGCGATGGACCTGATGCTGCCCTCAGCGTGGGCCTTGTGTTTGGCCATCGGCGGCCGCTTGAGTGGAACCGCGACGGGCATGATGAATACCGCAGGGCAGGCTGGAGGGTTTTTGTGCACGGTTCTGTTTGGCTATATCGTGCATGCGACCGGAAGCTACAACCTGCCCCTGTATTTCATCGCTGCCATGGTGCTCGCGAGCGCCGCCATCTTTACGCGCATCGACTGCACGCAATGCGTGGACGCAGATTGAGGCGCACAATCGCGTGATCAGGTCCGGCGGCCGTCGCGCACATTGGCGAAGAAGTCTTCGGGGCCGATCTGGCCGCCCTTGAGCGCAAGTTCGAGTCCGTCGAGTGGCGATGCGGCGCTGGCCCGGCAGAGCGGCACGCCGGCGACGAGCGGCGCGGCAAAAGTCAGCGCGTCGAGTCCCAGTTGTTTTACGGAATGAGTCGCGGTATCGCCGCCGGCGATGAGAACCCGGCGCACGCCGCTCGAAAACACGAGATCGCGTAACAGGACGCCCAGCGCCGAGCCAAATTTCTCGCCGAAGTCTTCTTCCGGGGTTTTCGGGCCGAGCGCGGTGTAGAGCACGACACTGCGGCCGCTCTTGAGCGCTTCATTAGTCTTCGCTGCCTCAGCGCTCCACGGCCCTGCGCCTTCGAGACGCCATGCGGCAAACCCCATTTGTTTGGCGCGACGGATTTGGCGGGCTGTCACCGGCGAGCAACTTCCGCTCAGCACCAGGAGCCGGTCGATAGGCGGCGCGGGCGCAAGCGCCCGCGCCGTGCCGATCAGTCCCGCCGAGCGCCAATGCTGAAGAAGCCCATGAGTGAGGCCGGAACTGCCCACGGCAAAGACCGTTCGCTCTGCGGCACGTCCCCAGAGGATGCGCGCGGTTTCTTCGAGCATGGCGTCGGAGAAACCGTCGAAGACGACTGCGCCGGCGCGCGCGGCCACTTGGTTCTGCCATTGCTTTTCCGCAGTTTGCGACTGGAAGGCAGTCAAGTCGACGAGTCCCATGGGGAGCTTTGTCTGCCGGGCGAGGTGCAAGCGCAAATCGGCCTCCGTCAGGGGCGTCACCGGGTGTTGCCGCATGGTCGGATGGCGGTCGATACGGTACCAGGTGCCGTCGGCCTCGGCAAACAAGTTGCCGAAGACCACGGCGCGGCCCAGGTGCGGCGCTCCCACAACAACCGGCACCGTGCCGGAGTGAAACACAGCGCGGCCCAGCTCCATGGCGCGACCGATGCTGCCCACGCGAGGCGAACTATCAAAGGTCGAGCAGACTTTGTAGTGATTGAAGGGAGCGCTGAGCCGCCGCATGGCGCGAATGATTGCGGGTAGATTGCGGCTCATCCAATGGGGACTGCGGCTGCGGCTTTCGCCAGCGATTCCCACCGCACGGCAATCAGAAAAAGCTGCAATCTCGCGCCAATTGGGTGTGTGCGTAAACAGGACGGCCTTGACGCCGTGAATCGCCAGCGCCTCGAGCACGTCGGTCGAGCCGGTAAAGTCGTCGCCGTACCAGGCATAAAGCGGACGTGCTGCTGATTGGGTGCTCACGCGGCAAACGCCTCCAGCGCGGAGCGCAATTCTTCGTGATTCTTCGCATATTCGGCGAGCGGGATGCCCGCAGACGCCGCCTCCCACGCTTGATGCAGACTGTGCACACCGGCGGCGGGGCCCGCGGGATGGGCGAGAATTCCTCCACCACAGGCGTAGATCAGATCCATTGAGCCGAGCGCTTTGTAAGTATCCGGCGCCTGGCGCGCCGACTGGCCCGAAGAGAAGACCGGCATGATTTCACAGCCTTTGTACGGCGCGGGAAACATGGGCGTGAGGCACTCGCGCGCGGATGCGATGACGCTGGCGTCGTCTTCGCAGAATTTGTTGCGCAGGCCATTCACGTGAATGTGATCGATGCCTGCGAGCCGCCAGAACTTCTGAAAGGCGATAAAGCTCATACCCGTGGCGTGCGAGCGGCTGAACATGCCCCAGCCGTTGCGATGGCCGTGGATGGCGACCTGCGCATGGCGGCGCAGCGCGGTCATCGCGGGCAAGCCCACGCTATTCACGCTGACCATGACGCATGTGCCGCCTGACGCGACCACCATATCGTGGCGGCGCAGCATCTGGTCGATTTCGCCAGTAATGTTGGCCGCGTACATCGGTCGTTTGCCGGTTCTCTCGGCGTATTTGTCCAACACGCGAAGCACGGCGGGAACGCGCTGGTCAAATGGGCAGTGAGGGCCGTCGGCTTGCAACTCGTCGTCCTTGATGAAGTCCACGCCGGCTTCGGCGAGCATCTTCACTTGCGCCGCGGTTTGCTCCGCCGAAAAGCCCACGCTCGGCTTGATGATGGTGCCGATCACGGGCCGGCCGTAAACGCCGGTGAGCCGCCGCGTTCCCTCCACGCCGAATTGTGGCCCCTGATACGCAGACAGAAAGGCCGGGGGCAAGGTGACGTCGAGCAGCTTGAGACCGGAGAACGGCTTGAGCTCGAAGAGATTGCCGGCAACGGTGGAAAGCAGGTTGGGGAGCGAGGGCCCCATGTTTTCGATGGGCCAGGAAAGCGTGACTTCGGCCGTGCGGCGGACCATAGGGCCGGTATGCTTTTTCGGGAGACCGGAACCGGCGAGCGATGGCGTATCGACCGTACCCAATTCGACGATCTGCTCCACGCGCGCGGCGTAGCGCTCGCGCAACTCGTCGGTTTCGCCGGGCACGCGCACGAAGGTTCCCGTGGACTGTTCGCCTGCCATGATGGCTGCCGCGTCGTCGAGCGGAAACGCCGTCTCGATCCAATACCGCGCGAAAATGCGATCCGTACTTGCGTTTGTCTTATCCATGCTGGGCGTACATCGTGTAAGCTTCATCGCGCACCAGGTAGAAGGGCGCGTAGGTGCGTATCTGGTTGCCGGCGTGAGAGGAAAAAACTCCCGGCGTTCCAGCGGCGGGGCGCAGAGCTTCAGGGTTTGCGTGCGCGGCTTCACCGGTCGCCGGATTCTGCTCTACGTAAACCAGCGGACCGCGCAGGATTGCCACGGTCTCGGGGTGCAAATCGTCGATCGCTTCTGTGCGAAATTGCAGCGGAAATTCGCAAGTGAGCGTATCGCCGCTGGTCCAATGCCGCCGCACGACGGCAAATCCCTGTTGCAGATCCGCATGCACCGGTTTTCCGTTTACGCGAAGCTGCGGCGTTGCGTTCAGCCATTTGGGAACCCGTATTTTCAGCGCGAACTCGACCGGGGCAGTGCAAGTTACGCGCAGAACAACCGTCTCGCCGAGCGGGTACTCCGTTTCTTGGGTCAATGTCACCGCAGTGCCGTGATCCGCCCATTTCACGCGCGAGGGCGCGTACAAATTCACCACCACACCGTAGTTGGCGCGGAAGTAGATGTTCTTTACGTAGTCCGCGACACCCTCGACGAGCGTTCCCGAGCAGCACGGCCATTTTTTCGGGTAGAAAACCTTGTGCGCCCCTTCTCCGTAGGTGGAGTAGTACGGGTAATCGCCATCGGTATCGGGCTCTTTGACCGCGAGAATGCCGTTGAAGACGACGCGCTCCAGCCCGTCGCCATAGCGCGCATCGCCGGTGGCGCGGAGCAGATATCGAGCCAGTTTGATGGCCGCGTAACTGCCGCAGGGCGTCTCGAAATGATCGTTGGTCGTGCGCAGGCTCGCGTAGAGTTGGCCCTGGTGCGGCGCGATGAAGGTCTCGTTCGGTCCCCAGCCGCCGGTCGCGTACTGCTGCGTGGATTGGAGTAGATGCGATGCGTTTTGCATGGCGCGCAGATATTTGTCATCGCCCAGCACCAGCCGCGCTTTGCCCGCCGAACTGAGCGCAATGACGTGGCTGTATGCGTGCCGGCCCGGCAGCACGTCTTCACCTGCAACGAGCGGGTCGAAGTAGTCGCGATCCAGCAGATAGGCCATCGCGCGGTCATACAACGCACGATCTCCAGTCAGCTCATAGGCGAGGAAGAGCGATTCGGGCAGAACGTAGGTTTCGTCATAGGGAGGGTCTTTCTTACCGACGCGGTCGCGTCCGCGCTCGGGAATGTGCGGGAGAGCCCCATGAAACACACGGGGAAGAAGATCGCGCGCCTGTGCGACGCCACTCAACTGGTGCGCATCGATCAACCCGGCAAGATGTTTGTCGAGGATGTAGCACGGCCAGAGGTCTTCTGCGTTGGGCGCGGCGAAGCACTGATCTTTGGGACCCAGGGTGGCCGCAAAGCCTTCGACCAGAGCCGCGACCTTGGTCGCGCAATCGGCGTCACCGGTGGTGCGCCCGATCCGGGAAAGTCCGGAAATGTACTGGCCCAGCGAATGGCCGGGCACAAAGCCATCGCGGCCGTACCATCCTCCCATCGGCTCGCCCGGGGCGGGCAAGCCCGCGCGTTCGCGGTAGACCTTCAGCAGCCGGTCGTTATCGAGCGCGAGATATGCGGCACGAATGCGGTCGTACTGCTGCTTGAGCGGCCCGCCCGTAAGCTCGACGGCACCGTAATCGAATTCCGCCAGTGGGTCAGAGGCAGCGGGAAGAGCAGAAGCCCGCGCGCCGCCGGCCAGCGCGACGGCGGCCGCGCCGGCCAGGAAATCCCTTCTTGTGATTGCGTCGTCCATCCCGATGGGGTTGCTCTCCCTGCACACTACGATGCGGATCGACATGCGCCGAAGATCAAACTTCGACGGCCTTTTCGTTCCGCATTGCGGAATTTTCAGGACCGCCTACACTCTTGCGCGCGATGCCTGCCGGGACCTCGTCGAGCGGATAGACGAGGTCCACATTACGCGGAGTCAGGAGCTGATGCTTGACGAAGATCGCCGCCGGCGCCGGCTTCTGCTGCAGAATATTGAGCGCGAGCGGAATCAGTTCATCGCCATAGCGCTCGGGGAAATACGCCACCGATCCGACCAGCCGCGTGCCCGGCCGGCGCAATTCCGCGCGCGCTTCGCGCAGGGCGTTCTGGCCCATCACCGCGCACTGCTGCGACGCGCCGGCTTCTTCAAAGGCGCGCAGCGCAGCCAGTGCGCAGATGTCATTCACCGTGCCCACCAGCGTGCGGCGCGGTCCGCGGCGGCGCAGGTATTTTCGCAGCACATCCAGCACTTGTTCAAAATTTCCGCGGCCGTTGAGGCGGACCAGGGGCGCCTCGACAATTTTTGGCAACTCCGTGCGCAGACCGTCGACCAGGCCGGAGAGCCGCAACTCGAGGAGCGAACCGGCAATGGGAAGCTCGACGAGAACCAGCTGGTCCACCTTGCCCTCCCAGTTTTCGCGCGCCCAGCGGCCCAGGGCGCGGCCGCCGATGAGTCCAGCCTTGTAGTTGTCCGCGCCGAAGTACGTAGCGCCTGGATGCGGCACTTCGATAGCGATGACCGGCACGTTCGCGGCCAGAAATTTTGAAGCAATGACGGGGGCTACGCGCTCGTAGGTCTGGAATTCGAGGACCAGGTCGACGCGCTCGCGAATCAGCACGTCGGCATTGCGCAACGCCTCGCGCGCGCTGTAGCGATTGTTGAGAGTGATGAGCTGCACGTGCTCCCGCGCCGCAGCGGTGACCATGCTGCGCGTTACCTCGCGGGCAAATTCCGTGTCGCCCTGCGTCGCGAAGCCGATGCGGAAGGGCCGCGCCGTGACCGGCCCGAAGCTGTTGCGATAGACGCCCGCGCTGACCCTCTCCACCAGTCCGCCGTGAATGAGCGTACGCAGCAGACGAAAGGTGGTGGTTTTGGGCAGGCCGGTGCGCTCCATGACGGTGGTCAGAGGCAACTCCTCGCCGAGGTGGCGAAAAGCCTTTAGCACTTCGCATGCGCGCAGCACGGTCTGTGATTCGTTGCGGTCGCTGCTGCGGCCGTTTGCCTCCGCGCCGTCCAGCTCCGGCTCCAGTTTCTCCAGGAATTCTTTGTCTCCGCGTCGAGCCACGTTCATCTCCGGGTGTTCGATCTTCAGGCGGTACAGTATATTCCGATCTCCGGAATTGGCAAGTCCGATTTTTTGCTTGGCGCCGCTTCCGGACCAGGGATCTCGCTTAGAGGAGATTGAACAACGGATTTGTTCTGGGGTAGTCGATGAATGTGATTGGAGGATCCGTGATGACAAGCTCAACGGATGGAAACCGCATCGCTTTCCATCCGTTTCGTTCGACCGCCAGATTCCAGGGACGCACCCGACTAGGCAATTACGCCTTTCTTGATGATGAGGCAACCGTAAAGGCGGGTCTCGCCGGTCATCAGGACGGCAAAGGCGTTGCGGGAGCGCTCGTAGAAGGCGAACTTCTCAATGCGGATGGGCGGCGGCACCTTGGGATCGCTGCGCCGGATGACCTGCATGTAGTCGGCCTCGACGGCGGGATCGAGTTTGTCGCCCGCTACCACCTGCATCATGATGAGGGGATCGGCATAGGTCTCGAAGGGAAAGAGCGGGGCGATGCCTTCAAGGAGCGTCGTGACCGAGAGGCCATCGGCGCGGAGCAGGCGCTTGGACATGGTGGCGCCGGGATAATTGGAGTCGCCGAGCACAAGTTCGTCGCCGTGTCCCATTTCAGCGAGAATCCTGAGCAACTCGGGGCTGATGACAGGCGAGATTCCTTTAAGCATGATCCGATTCCTTTCTTGATTTCGAGAGAAGTAATTCGCTTGTGTTGCGTTTCATTCGAGTGAGGCGTTGGCGCTAGGGAATCCGCCGGAAGCGCAATGCCTGGAAGGGCCGACCGGTGAGCTTCAGCTTTGTTCTTCCACCAAAGGTACCGGGCAGCGGGGTGATCTTCATCTCCCAAGGATCAATCAGCTCGGCGGTGAACTTTCCGTCGGGGAGGGGGAAATCGTAGAAGATGGGTTGGTGATAGTCCATATAATAGAGAATCTCTTCCGCCTGTCGATTGGACTGGTTCACGATCGAGGCATTCAGGTAGTAGGCCAGGTAGTAGGAAACGGGCTGCGCCTCAAGGCCGGGACGTCGCGCGGGAGAGGCGTCTGCCGACCCCTCCACCAGCTTGCGAAGAAAGCTGATGCGCGCCGGGCTGGTTCCGTGCAGAGTGCCACCATGCGCCCACCACAAGGTTGGCGTTGCACTCTCGTCGAACGATGAATCCGGATCGAGACAGGTCTCGCCATGTGTGACATAGCATCCGGCTATGACGCCGAGCCAGAAGCGGCGCGCCATCTCCTCGCCGGAAAGGTTTCCCCAGCGGCTGTTGAGGTTGCCCTCATACTGGACCTCGTCGAAGCAAATGGGTTTTTGCCAGGCCGTGAGCCATTCCGGCGCCTGTTCGAATTTGGAATTCTGCAGGCTGGCGTGCGTGACCCAGGGATGACCGTAGTCGTACATGGTATAGCAGTAATGCACGGAGCGAAGGTGGCTCACTGGATCGTTCTGCTCGACGATATGAAAGAAGCGGTCGAAGTCCTGCGTGGACTTGGCTTTCATGAGGTCGTATTCGTTTGCCAGTGACCACCAGACGTTCCGATAGGCCGACATGCGCGCTAGTACATAGCGCAGATATCTGTCATCCGCCTCGGCCGGCATCGTGGCGTATCCCCAGCGGTCGTAAGGATGAAACAGGATCAGGTCTGCTTCGATGCCCAGGGCACGGAGATCGGCGATGCGCTGCTCGATATGCGCGAAAAACGCCGGATTCGGCTTGGTGAAATCGGAAACGCCGGCCGCATTGCGCTCGAATGGATAATAAGGCGGCTCGTTGTGATTGTATTGGAAGCTCTTGGGAAAGACGCACATGCGAATCTTGTTGAACGGAGCGGAGCGCAGCGTTTGCAGCGTTTGCTGCTGCAGGCTCTCCGATTGATGAACCCAGGCGTAACAAGTGGTGCCGAAAGGAAAGAAGGGAGTGCCGTCGGCATACGCAAAGTGATGGCTGTTGCGCACTCCTACCGGTCCGTGCGCTCCGGCAAGCGGCGCGACGCACGAGAATCGTCCCGTTTTACCCGAGAGCTCTGACGCGGAGCTCTCCGTCAAATAGGACCATTCGCCCTGCGAATCCGGCATGAAACGCACTTTGAAGCGCCCTTCGCCGTCATAGAATCCATTGGTCGTAATCGTGCGATGGCCAAGTGTGAACTTTGCCGAAAGCTGAACCTCGGTAAAGGGATTCCCTTCCACGGAGGCGAAAAGGACGATTTCGAAGACCTCCCATTGCGGAATTGGCGCGTGATGGATTCCGGAATCAACCTCGGAGATAGCCTGGGATCCAGGTAGAATAGACGCTGCCAACGAACCGGCAGATCCAAGCTTCAGCATTTCGCGACGATTTATCAGGCTCATTGCAGCAATCTCCTTTTTGAATGAATGCCAGACCGTATCGGATCAAGTCCTGAGCATCGCCGAGAATCAAGAATCCGGGAAAGAATAATGATTGATTTCCACTCTTTACATGAAATGTGAATACACACGATATCAGCCTTCAGAGACGAATGGAGGCCAGTTAGCCTCCATTCGTCCTAGCGATTTGGTCGGACATGCGATCAGAACAAAAGCTTGAGAGAGAGTTGCGCGATGCGGGGTGAGATGTCGGAGGTGATGCGACCGAAGCTGGCCGAGGACTGCGTCAAGTTCGGGTCGCCGAGGTTGGTATGGTTGAGCAGGTTGAAGTACTCGGCGCGGAATTCAAGTTTGGTGCTCTCGCGGCCAAGGCCGAATTCACGCTTGAGGCTGCCGTCCCAATCGATGTAGCGCGGACCGACGAACGAATCCTTCTTGAGGTTGCCGAAGGTGTCGTTGGCGGGGCGGGCGAAGGCGGTGGGATCGAGGTAGTTGACACAGGTGGTGGTGGCCGCGGTGCCGTAGGTGCAGGCCGTTCCGCCGTAGCCGTTGGCGATGCGGTTGGGAACGTCGATGGTGGTGCCGAGGCCGGCGAAGGAGGTGTCGGCGCCGACGGCTATATCCAGCGGATCGCCGCTATGGATGCTGGTGATGCCGGTGGTCTGCCAGCCGTTCACGATCTGGCGCACGACGACCGAACTGTTTTTAAGCTCGGGGAAGTTCCAGACGTAGGAGAGGCTGAGGTTGCTGCGGTGGTCGAAGACGGAAGGGCCGTAGTCGAGCCGCTTGAAGTTGGGCACGTAGACGGGGAGCACGAAGGCCTGGCCGGTGCCGGCGCTGGTCACAGCGGTCTGATAGGGAATGTTATCTATGCTCTTCGACCACGTGTAGTTCAGCGTTCCGCTGAGCCCGTGGGATTCACGCTTGCTCAGAGTAATCTGCAATGCGTTGTAGCTGGCATTCCCGCCCATGTTCGTTTCGGGGATATTGGAGTAGCCCTGGAAAGACCGGCGGGCATTTTCGTTGCCGGCCGTGTCGGTGCTGCCGGTTTGGACGGCGGGATTCAGGTCAGGGCAATCGAAGAGATGGCTTCCGTGAGAAGCGACATAAGCCGCACGTGCGCTGAACGAGGGGGTCACCTGGCGCTCTACGGCGAGGTTCCAGTTGTACATGAGAGGAACCTGGAAGTTGCCGGAGGGATCGAAGGTGATGGGCGAAAACGGCGACGTGAAAGTCACGCTGGAGGGCAAAGGCGTTGGGGCCGGGAAGGGATTGGCCGTCTTGCCGTAGGGGTTGCTGAATGTGGCCGTGGGGTCGGATGCGGTGGGATTCGAGATCGAGTACGACTCCACGAACGGAAGGACGTTGATCCAGCCGTTGTTGAACAGGTCGTTCATGCGGGTGTCGTAGAACATGCCCGCGCCGCCGCGGAGACTGGTCTTGCCGTCGCCGAAGAGGTCATAGGCGAAGCCGACGCGCGGCATGAAGTTCTTGTAGGTATTGCGCACGCCGTTGCGAGGCATTCCTGCGTCGCCGGGGAAACGCATGCCGATGGGCGCGTTGGGATACATGCTGGAGTGCGTGGCGGAGGCGTAGTAGGTGGGGTTGAACTGGCCCATGCGGCCATCAGCGGATTGCGGGATGAAGGGCTCCCAGCGCAGGCCGTAGTCGAAGGTGAGCCGGTGGTTAACCTTCCAGCTATCCTGCGCGTAGGCGCCGATGAACTTTCCGGTGCCGTTCTGAAAGCTTCCCGAGGTTTGGCTGAACGAGCTAAGGTAGCCCAAGAAGAAGCTGGCCATGGCGTTATTGGTGGTGGTGGAAGTGAAGGAGAAGCTGCCGGGCTGCCCGTTGGTGTTAATAACTTCGAGATGACTCAGTTCGCCATGGAAGCCGAAGGCGATATTGTGCGTGCCGCGGATCCAGTGCAGATCTTCAGAGACGGTCGTGTTGGAGCGCTTGAAGGTGGCGTGGGGATTCTGACCGAAGGAAAAGTCGCCGGTTACGCTGATCGATTGAATCGATGGGAAGGATGGCTGCCAGATGTTTACACCCAGAGTTCCCGCGTCGATGCCGCCGGGCAGCGGGCCGCGGATGGAGCTTTCGCGTTGATAGCTGACGATGAAGCTGTTCAACAGGTGATCGTTGAAGGTGTGCGTTTCAGAGGCCATCGCATTCTGATAGAGAATGTCGGACTGATCCTGATAGGTGAGGTAGTTGGTGGGATTGAGAACGCCGTCGAGGTGGAACTTGTCGTAGAAGTAGCGCGCGGTGACGCGATCTTTGGAGTGGATGTCCTGGTCGTAGCGGCCGATGAGCTCGTCGTAGTTTTGCAGGTTGGGCTGCAGGTAGGAGAAAGGGGTACCGCTGGCCGAGGCCACCGGGATGTAGTTGAGCAGCGCGAGCGAGGCCTTGTCAAAGCGCGTGGTGGGAATGGTGGCCACGTAGTTATTGCCGCTCACGTTTGTGTAGGGAAAGCAGGCTTTTGGACTGGACGCTGGATCGACGATGCAGTTGGCTGTCGTTACCGTGCCTGTTGCAGTGAAGGGGAATTGGCCGGCTTCGTTGCCCGTCGAAGGCAGCGAGGCATCATTCGACGTGGTCGCCGAAGTGTCGCGCCAGCGGCTGCCCTGATAGCCGCCGAAGAAGAAACCTTTATTGGCCTTCCAAAGATGCGGAATTTCGAGCGGGCCGCCGAAGGTGCCTCCGAACTGGTTGCGCTTGAGCGGATCGGTATAGGGCGTGAGCACGCCGTTCTGGACCACGGTCGAGAAATGGTCGTGCGCGTTGAATACTTTGTTGCGGACGTACTCAAACAGATCCCCGTGATACTTTTCGGTTCCTGACTTGGTAATGATGTTGACCACGCCGCCCGCATTCTCTCCGTATTCAGCCTGGTAGTTGCTGGTCTGGACGCTGAACTCCTGCAGCGCGTCAGGGAAGGGGAAGGGCGCGTTGACGTTGGTATATTCATCGACGTTGTTGCCGCCGTCGAGCAGATAGTTGGTCTGGTTGGTGCGCGCTCCATTCGATGTAATCAGGACGTCGACAGGGAATGTCTTCGTATTGCCCTGGTCGATTCCATTGATGTTCGGAGCGGCGTTGATCCCCGCGGTGAGCGTGGTGAGCTGAGCCGCGTTGCGCCCATTCAGCGGCAGCTGGTTGACGCGGGCGCTTTCGACCACCTGCGAGAGTGTGCCGGTGGTGGTGTCCACCTGCGGCGCTTCTGTGGTCACCGTCACCGAGGTGGTGGCTGTGCCGACCTTGAGTGAAGCATTTACCGTCAGCGCCTGGTCAGCGAGCAGGGTGACGCCCCGCTGCATCGAAGTCGTGAACCCAGGAACAGAGAAGGTGAGGTCATAATTGGTCGGAGGCAGCGCGGGAAACACATATCCGCCGGAGGCATTGGTAATCACCTCGACCTTTACGCCGGTAGCGGACTGCACAGCAGTGACTTTGACGCCAGCGACCGCTGCTCCGTTGGGATCGACAACGGTGCCAACGATGCTTCCCAGTCCCTGAGCATGTGCCGCGGTCGGCGCCGTACCAGACAGGAAGCAAAGAACGGCGATAAGTGCAAGAGTGGCCCCACAGAATTTGGGAATGCAAAGGTACAGGTTTTTCATAGTGAGACGGATGCTATGCAACGGCAATCTCACTGTCAACAATAATTCTCAGGCAGGCATAAATATGCTATTTTGATCTTCATGCTTGCATAGTTATGCATCATGTGTGATGGTGTTATCGATAGCCGCGACGCCAGTGGTCAGGCCAAACGCGGTTCCATCTTGCGGTTAGCCGGCAAAGGTTGAGGGTGGTCTTGATGGCACGAAACGACAAAGTTCGGTTAATGACGAAAGTTGCGCGAATGTACTACTCGCAATCTATTCGACAAACGGAGATTACCGAGCGGCTGAACATCCACCAGTCTACTGTTTCCCGGCTTCTAAAGAAGGCATATGAGGCAGGCATTGTCCGGATCAGCGTGACGGTCCCAAGTGGCATTCACGCCGACCTCGAAGAGGCTCTGGAATCTCGATTCGAATTGCGCGAAGCAGTTGTCGTCGATTCGATAACAAACGACGAAGGGCAGATCGTGCGCGACCTCGGCAGCGCGGGCGCCTACTTGATGGAATTGGCCGTTAAGCCTGGCGAAGTGATCGGCATATCCTCCTGGAGCGCATCGCTGCTCGAGATGATCAATGCCATGCATCCCACAAAGGTGGGCACCGCCAACAAAGTAGTGCAGATTCTGGGCGGCCTTGGGAACCCTGCCGCGCAGATGCATGCCACCCATCTCACCGAACGTCTCGCCTATTTGATCGGTGGCACCGCGGTCCTGCTTCCCGTCCCGGGCATCACCACTTCCATCGACGCTAAGAAAGTGCTGTTGAAAGAAACCTACGTTCGCTCGGCAATGGAGCTTTTCGATCGGATGGACATGGTGTTGGTTGGTATTGGCGCAGTTGAGCCGTCCCGCTTGCTGGCAAGCAGCGGAAATGTTTTTTCTTCGCAGGAACTCAACCAATTGCGCAAACAGGGAGCAGTGGGCGATATTTGCCTGCGGTTCTTCGACTCCGCGGGAGAGCCAGTTCGTACCGACCTGACAGAGCGCGTGATTGGCATGTCATTGCCACAGATTAAGAAGACAAAACGCGTGATCGCACTGGCGGGCGGGAAACGCAAAGTGGATGCCATCCTGGGGGCGCTGAACGGGCATTGGATCAACGTTCTCATCACGGACCGGTGGACCGCAAAATCGGTTCTCGAAGCAGCGGGCAATTAGCTCAAGGAGCGAGATGAACAGCGAGATTCTGTGTTGCATAACTATGCGACCAAGCATTTTCCTGCAGATTAAAACCGCGGCATGGTGTAGAAAATACTTTTGACGAGTGAGTTTCGCATAAATGATTAAAGCGACAAGCCTATGAAGCCTGAGCAAATCGACGAAAGCCTGGACCTAAAGAAACTGCTATTTCATACAGCCCAAACCGTGCGCATGCGAGCTTTGCAAATGGCTGCCCATGCAAAGCTAGGTCATCCCGGGGGGGATTTGTCCGCTGCAGACGTGCTGGTCACGCTTTATTTTGCGATCATGAAGACCGATCCGCGGAATCCGGCATGGCCGGAAAGGGATCGTTTCATCCTCAGCAAAGGACACTGCGCGGCCGCGCTCTACGCCACGTTGGCCGCGCGCGGATTCTTCCCGGTGGAGCAGCTCAAGACATACATGGACCCGTTCTCGATGCTCAACGGCCATCCTGACCGCAACAAGGTGCCCGGCGTGGAGGCCAACACCGGCCCGCTTGGGCACGGATTGCCCATCGCGGTGGGTGCGGCGCTGGCTGCGCGGATGAGAAAAGAATCGTGGCGAGTGTTCGTGCTGACCGGCGATGGCGAGCTGCAGGAGGGGTCGAATTGGGAAGCCGTGATGACCGCTCAGCAGTATGGGCTCGACAATCTCACTCTCATAGTTGACCGCAATCGCATCCAGCAGGGCGACTTTACGGAAAATACGATTCGCATGGAGCCGCTGGCCGCGCGCTTTCGAGCATTCGGATTTGCAGTCGAGGAGATCGACGGCCATTCCACCGCGGCGCTCCTCGACTGCTTGTTGCGTTTGCCTCTGGAAAAGGGCAAGCCCTCGTGCCTCATCGCAAACACGGTGAAGGGCAAGGGCGTTTCCTTCGCTGAAAATCAACCCGCATGGCATCATGGCGTGCCGACCAAGGAGCAACTCGCCGTGGCCGCGAAGGAACTCGACGTGGAGGTGGCATGGTGAGCAGCCCATCATCCTCCACAACCGGCCAGCAGCTCTTCGACTGCCGCGACGCCTACATGAGCGCCCTGGAAGAGATGGCTGCTGCCGATCCACGCGTGTGCGCAGTGGCCAACGACTCGCTTTCCTCGGCAAAGCTCAAGAACTTCAAAGCGAAGTTTCCTGAGCGCTTCGTGAACGTGGGCATCGCCGAGCAGAACATGGTGGGCGTGGGTGCAGGGCTGGCCAATGGCGGCATGATTCCTTACGTTTGCGGCGCGTCGTGCTTCCTTACCGCGCGCGCCATGGAGCAGATTAAGGTCGATCTCGCGTACACCAAGGCGAACGTAAGGCTCTGCGCCATGTCACCCGGCATGGCGTACGGCCAGCTTGGGCCCACGCATCACTCCGTTGAGGATCTTGCGTGGATGCGCGTGCTTCCCAACCTCACTGTGATTGTTCCGGCTGATTCCGTGGAGACCGAGCGCGTGATGCGCTACTCGCTCGTGCACGAGGGGCCGATGTTCCTGCGCATTGCGCGCGTGCCGGTGCCGCGCGTGCATGGAGACGATTACGAATTCCGGTTAGGAAAGGCAGTGCGGCTGCGCGCGGGCTCCGATGTGACGCTGATCGCCAATGGGCTGATGGTATGCCGCGCTCTCGATGCGGCCCAGGCGCTTGAAACGCGCGGCATTTCGGCGCGCGTGCTGAACATGAGCACCGTGAAGCCGCTGGACCGCGAAGCGATTCTCGACGCGGCCCGCACCACGCGCGGCATTGTGACCGCTGAAGAAGCGCTCGCGGCTGGCGGACTTGGCGGGGCCGTCGCAGAGGTGCTTGCACAGGAGCATCCCACGTACCTGTGCATTCTGGGCGTGCCCGACGTCTTCGCACCGACGGGCACAGCCGAATTTCTGCTCGAGCACTTTGGGCTGACCGCGGCGGGCATCGAAGGCGCGGCTCTGGAACTGCTGAAACACGAGGGATAGATGGCCAGCGAATGGATTCTTGCGATCGACCAGGGCACGACCAACACCAAAGCGTTGTTGGTCGATCGTGAGGGCCGCATCGTCTACCGCGACGCGGCGCCGCTCGAAATCCTGCAGCCGCAGCCCGGATTTGTGGAGCAGGACCCGCTCGCGCTCTGGCAGTCGGTAGTTCAGGTCATTGCAGCTTGTGTGCGTCATGCGTATGCGGAACGCGCATCCATTGCGGGCGTTGCCATCACCAATCAGCGCGAGACCGCCGTGGCATGGCGCCGGTCCGCAGCAGGAAGTTCCGCTGCGGGTGAGCCTGTGGGCAACGCCATCACCTGGCAGTGCCGGCGTTCCGCACCCGTCTGCGACCGCCTTCGCGCGCATACGGCGACGATCCAATCCATCACCGGCCTCCCGCTCGACCCGCTCTTGAGCGCGACCAAGTGGGCGTGGCTCTTCGATCAGCATCCCGAATTGCAGGCACAGGCCGCAAGGGGCGAACTGCATCTCGGCACGGTGGACACGTGGCTGCTATACAACCTGACCGCGGGCAAGGTGCACGCCACCGACCATACGAATGCCTCGCGCACCGCGCTGCTCAGCCTGGCCACGCTCGAATGGGACCTTGTGCTGAGCGATCTTTTCGGGATTCCACTTGCCGCGCTGCCTGCGGTGGGCCCATCGAGCGGAAATCTCGGAACCTGCGCTGCGATCCCCGAGCTCGCCTGCGTTCCTATCGTCGCCATGATCGGCGACTCGCACGCCGCGCTTGTGGGCCATGGTCGTTACCAGCCGGGGACGGTGAAAGCCACCTACGGCACCGGCTCTTCGCTGATGATGCTCACGCCGGAGCTCGTGACCGAAGCGAAACAACTGGCGCGCACAGTAGCGTGGTCGACCGAAGGCGGCGCGCATTTTGCGCTTGAAGGCAACATCGCCATGAGCGGCGCGGCGGTGCAGTGGGTGGGCGAATTTCTCGGCCTTGCGCATCCCATTAAAGACGCCGCGGCGCTGGCCGCAACCGTCCCCGACGCCGCAGGACTGATTCTTGTGCCTGCGATGGTTGGGCTCGGCGCACCATACTGGGACTCGGCTGCGCGCGGACTGATGACCAACGTCGAGCGCTCGCACACGGCCGCGCATCTGGCCCGCGCCGCGGTTGACGCCATCGCGTTTCAAGTCGCCGATGTTCTGGAAGCCATGGAAGATGCCGCGCAAGTAACGCTACCGGTTCTGCTCGCTGACGGCGGCGCCACGCGCAACGATTCACTGATGCAGATGCAGGCCGACGTTCTTGGCCGGCCCGTGCACCGTTCGACGCAGGAGGATCTCTCGGCGCGCGGCACGGCCTTGCTGGGTGGTCTCACTCTCGGCTGGTGGCGCTCGCTCGACGAGCTTGCCGCGCTGCCCAAGAGCGTGCAACTCTTCGAGCCACGCAGGTCGCAGGCCGATCGCGAGCGCTTGCGCGGCACGTGGCGACTCGCCGTCGAACGCGCGCGCTTGCGCAACGATGTGAAGGAAGGAAGCAAGCCATGATTGCCATTCACAGCTATCCCGTCGCGGTTGTGCTTTGTGTGCTCACCATGATCTGTTGGGGATCGTGGGCCAACACCCAAAAACTTGCCGCACGCTCGTGGCGATTTGAGCTTTTCTACTGGGACTTCGTCACCGGCCTCGTGCTCACATCGCTCGTGGCGGCGCTCACGCTGGGCACATTCGGCCGTACGGGGCGGCCCTTTCTCGCCGATCTGGCGCAAGCCGATCTTTCCAGCATCGGCTGGGCGCTGCTCGGCGGCACGGTCTGGAATTTCGGCAATCTGCTGCTGGTGGCCGCCATCGCCGTGGCGGGCATGGCCATCGGTTTCCCCATCGGCGGCGGCATCGCATGGGTTCTCGGCATCGTCTTCAGTTTTGTCCTCGTCATCATGGAGGGAGCGAAAAATCCCGGGAACACGCGGTTGCTCTTCGTAGGCGTCGCCGTCATCGTGATTGCCATCCTGCTCAGCATGCAGGCCTACGGCCGCTTGGCGAGCGCTGTCAAAAAGCCGAGCGCGAAGGGCATCCTGCTGTCGGTGGCGGCCGGCGTGCTAATCGCATTTTTCTATTCGGTCACCGTCAAATCCATCGATCCCGCGTTTGTCGCCGGTGGATCGGGCAAGTTGATGCCGCTGACCGCCGCGTTTTTCTTCACGCTGGGCGCATTTCTTACCACCTTTCTCTTCCATCCGTTTTTCATGCGCTATCCAGTCGAAGGCAGTCCGGTGCGGATGGCTGATTACTGGAAGGGAAGCGGGCGCACGCACCTGACGGGCTTCATCGGCGGCGCCATCTGGGCCATCGGCATCACTTCCAGCTTCATCGCCGTGGGCGCGGCCGGTCCCGCCGTTTCCTACGCGTTGTCGAACGCGGCGCCCGTGGTGGCCATTCTGTGGGGCGTGCTGGTGTGGCACGAGTTTGCCACCGCTCCGCGCGGAACCAATCGCATTCTTGTGGCCATGTTTCTCTGTTATCTGGTGGGCCTCGCGCTCATCACAACCTCGCGTCTTTAACGTTAGAAACCGAACAGGCAAGTGCCGGGAGATTTTGACATGACAACTTGGGCAACACTTGGAGTGATCGTAGGCAATCGCGACTTCTTTCCTGACGTGCTAATCTCTGAAGCGCGCAAGGACCTGACCAAGCTCTTTTCCGAGCTCAAGATCGAGCCGGTCTGGCTGTCGCCGGAAGAATCGAAGCTGGGCGCGGTGGAAACCTGGGCCGACGCGCAAAAATGCGGCGAGCTATTGCGTAAGAATCGCGATCGCATCGAGGGCATCCTGGTCTGTCTGCCAAATTTTGGCGACGAGAAGGGAGTCGCCGACTCCATCCGGCTGGCCGATACGCACGTGCCGGTTCTGGTGCAGGCTTGCCCCGACGATCTCGATCAGTTTGGCCTCGACCGCCGGCGCGACGCTTTCTGCGGCAAGATTTCTGTCTGCAATAACCTGCGCCAGTACCGCATCCCGTACACGCTCACGCGCGATCACACGGTGGCGATTCCCGATGCGCGCTTCCGCGCGGACCTCTTTCGGTTTGTTCAGACCTGCAAAGTGGTGCGCGGCCTGAGCCGCGTGCGCTTCGGCGCGATTGGAGCGCGGCCCAACGCCTTCAACACTACGCGCTTCAGCGAAAAGCTCCTCGAAGCCAACGGCATCACCGTGAACACCATCGATCTTTCTGAAGTCTTTGGGAATGCGGCCAAGATCTCCAGCGACGACCAGCGCGTGCGCCAGCGCATCGAGCAGATTCGTTCCTATGCCGATGCATCGAAGGCCCCCGACGAGGCCATTGTGCGCATGGCCAAGTTCGCGCTCGTGGTGGACGACTGGATGCAATCGCTCTCCATCACGGCGACGGCCATCCAGTGCTGGAGCTCGCTGCAGAAGAACTTCGGCGTGAACGTGTGCACCATCATGTCGATGATGAGCGAGCAGATGCTGCCTTCGGCCTGCGAGGTGGACATTGCCGGCGTGGTGGGCATGTACGCGCTGCAACTGGCCGGCGGATCGCCCAGCGCATTGGTTGACTGGAACAACAATTACGGCGGCGATCCCGAGAAGTGTGTCTTCTTCCACTGCGGCAACTGGGCCAAGGACTTCCTGCCCGACATCCGCATTGCTACCGCGCCCATCCTCGGCACTACGCTTGGCGAAGAAAACACCTTCGGCGCGCTGGAGGGCCGCACGCTCGCCGGTCCAGTGACCTTTGGACGCGTGAGCACTGACGATCTCGCAGGCAGAATTACGGCCTACGTGGGCGAAGGCGAATTCACCGACGATCCGCTGAAGACCTTCGGCACGCGCGCGGTGGTGAAAGTGGCTGGGTTGCCCGCGCTGATGCATGTCATCTGCCAAAACGGATTTGAGCATCACGCCGCCATGAACCGCAGCCACACCGCGGCCGCCGTGGCCGAGGCGCTGGGCCGGTATCTCGGCTGGCCGACCTATCACCACAATCGGCCGACGGGGCTGCCACCGCTGCCGTGATGCTGGACAACGTCGCGCCGCATGCGCGAATGTGGATGAGATGAACCGCCGGGATTTTTGCCTCTCAGCTGCCGCGGCTGTTGCTTCCGTCCGCACATCCGCATTCGCCGCAATCGCTCCGCAGTCTTCCGCGAGCGGACCCCTGATCACGCTCGCCGAAATCGAGCAGATTGACCGCGAACGGATTCTGCGCGCCGCCAATGAATACCTTGCGCAGCCTCCAATCACCGTGACGGCAGCGTCTTCGCCGCGCAGCAAAGGCGGCAAGCACGATTACTTCTCGGAAGGCGACTACTGGTGGCCCGACCCGAAGAATCCCGGCGGGCCATACATCCGCCGCGACGGCTACTCCAACCCGCAAAACTTCAACGACCATCGCGAGGCGCTGATCCGGTTGAGCCTCATCGTGCCGGCGCTTACCGCGGCGTGGCTCATCACCGAGGAGAAGCGTTACGCCGAGCACGCGGCCGTGCATCTCCACGCGTGGTTCCTCGATCCCGCGACGCGCATGAATCCGTCGCTCAATTATGTGCAGGCGATCTGGGGCGTTTCGCCCGGCCGCGGCACGGGAATCATCGACACTCTGCATCTGGTTGAAGTCACGCGCGCAGCGCGCCAACTGGAGAGCGCCAAGGTGATGACGCCTGCCGAATCCGCCGGCGTGCGCGAATGGTTCACGCAATATATGTTGTGGATGATCACCTCAAAGAACGGCCAGGAAGAGGAAGCCGCCAAGAACAACCACGGCACCTGCTGGGTGGTCCAGGTGGCAGCCTTCGCCGCCTTCACCGGCGAGGAAAACGTGATGAAGCTTTGCCGCGGGCGCTTCCGCGACCATCTTTTGCCCGATCAGATGGCCGCCGCCGGCAGTTTTCCGCTCGAACTGGCGCGCACCAAGCCCTACAGCTACTCGCTCTTCGATCTCGACATGCTAGCCATGGTGTGCCTGATCGCGTCGGCAAGCGGCGCGGAGCCGAGCGGCGTGACAAACAATCTATGGCAATTCGCGCTGCCCAACGACAACCGCTACCAGAAGGCCGTCGAATTCATGTTTCCGTTCATCCAGGACAAGAGCAAGTGGCCCTACCCGCACGACGTGGAGTACTTCGACGACTTGCCCAATCGCCAGCCGAGTCTGCTCTTCGCGGGGCTTGCCTACCGCGAGCCGAAATACATCGCGTTGTGGCGCACGCTGCCGCCCGATCCCAAGACCGCCGAAATCATCCGCAACTTCCCCATACGCCAGCCGGTGCTTTGGGTGCATTCGGTTTAGCACCGTTGCGCGAACCGGCACGCGCTCTTGCCGGGCTGTTCATGCAGTCGCGAGCAGTGTGATAGCATTCCGTCGAAACGCCGGGAGAAACACAAGGAGCGATGATGCGCGAACGCAGAGTGGGAATCATCATGAATGGCGTGACCGGGCGCATGGGGCTCAATCAGCACCTCATCCGGTCGATCCTGGCGATTCGCAAGCAGGGCGGTGTCAAACTCGGCGACGGCGGTGTGCTCATGCCGGATCCGATCCTGGTGGGCCGCAACGAAGAGAAGCTGAAAGCGATTGCCGGCGCGCACGGCCTGGCGCGTTGGGCGACCGATTTCGAGCGCGCTCTCGACAACCCTGAGGATACGATCTACTTCGACTCCGGCGCGACGGGCCAGCGCGAGCAAAACGTGCTGCAGGCGATCGCGGCAGGAAAGCACGTTTACTGCGAAAAACCGCTCGCAACCAACCTGAAAGGTGCGCTAGCGCTGGCGCGAGCCGCGGAGAAGGCCCGCGTAAAACACGGCGTGGTGCAGGACAAACTGTTCCTGCCCGGCATGCGCAAAATGCGCCGCCTCGTCGATGCGGGCTTCTTCGGCCGCATCCTTTCGGTACGCGGCGACTTCGGCTACTGGGTCTTTGAAGGCGATGGGCAGCCGTTGCAGCGGCCTTCATGGAACTACAAAAAGGAAGAGAACGGCGGCATCATCCTCGACATGTTCTGCCACTGGCGCTACGTGCTCGACCACACGTTTGGCGCGGTGCAGGCGGTTTCGTGCACGGGCGCTACGTACATTCCCGAGCGCGTCGACGAGGCGGGCGTTCGCTACAAGTGCACCGCCGATGACGCGGCATACGGCTTGTTCGAGCTCGAGGGCGGAATTGTCGCGCAAATCAACTCGTCGTGGGCCACGCGCGTGTATCGCGACGAACTCCTGAGCCTGCAGGTGGACGGCACCGAGGGCAGCGCCGTGGCTGGACTGCGAGAGTGCAAAATCCAGCAGCGCGCCAACACCCCGCGGCCGGTGTGGAACCCCGACCTGCCCAATCCTTTTGAGTTTCGCGCACAGTGGGCCACGGTTCCCGACAACGCCGAATTTGACAACGCGTTCAAGGTGCAGTGGGAGATGTTTTTGCGCCACGTTGCCGAGGACGCGCTTTTTCCGCATGATTTTCTCGACGGCGCGCGCGGTGTGCAACTGGCGGAATTGGCGATGACTTCGTGGCGCGAGCGGCGCTGGATCGATGTTCCTGAGATTTCACCCGGCGCCACCACGCCGGCCTAAAAAAGTCGCACAGAGACGGGCAAGTTCGCATGGCAGATAAGGCAAGGCTCTCGCTGAATCAGATCACAACGGCCAACTGGAGTGTGGCCGAGGCGGTGGAGGGCTGCGTGCGTCACGGCGTGCGATCGATTGCGCTTTGGCGGCACAAGATCGAGGAGGCCGGCCTCACCGCGTGTGTGTGCGCCGTGAGCCACGCAGGCTTGCACGTCTCCAGCGTTTGCCGCGGCGGCATGTTCCCCGCTGCGACGGCTGAGGAGCGCAGAAAGAACATCGAAGACAACTTTCGCGCCGCAGACGAAGCCGCCGCGTTGCGCGCGGATTCTCTTGTGATGGTCGTGGGTGGTTGCGCGGGCGTCTCTCTTGAAGATGCGCGCCAGATGGTGGCCGACGGTATTGCCGAGCTCGTGCCCTATGCGCACGAGCGCGGAGTGCGCATCGGCCTCGAGCCGCTGCATCCCATGTTCGCCGCGGACCGTTCGGTGCTTGTGACGATTGATCAGGCACTCCATCTGGCGCAGGCCTATGATGCGCGCGAGGTCGGCGTCATTCTCGATACGTTTCATATTTGGTGGGACCCGCGCGTTGAGGAGCTGATCGCCCGGGCTGCAGGGAGAATTTTTGGTTTTCATGTCTCCGACTGGCTGGTTCCGCTGCCCGACGTGCTCCTAGGCCGCGGCTTGATGGGCGATGGTGTGATCGACAATCGCAAACTGCGGCGGCTCGTGGAGCAGGCGGGTTACGATGGGCCGATCGAAGTGGAGATCTTCAACCGCGCGCTGTGGGAGAGTGACCCAGACACGGTCGTGGCACAAGTGATCGAGCGGTTCGAGCAATTCGTTTAAGAAGCGAGGGTGCACGTGGAAGTGAACGAAACCATCACGCCGCAGGAACTGATGCCGGCCATCCGCCGCGCCGTCGAGCTGGCGTCGGAGAAGACGCTCCGCCTCGATCGCCGCTGGAGCGTTCCCGGTTGCGCGCCGGTCTTCACGGCGAGCGGCCACTACACGGCTCGCAGCTGGACGCAATGGACTCAAGGGTTCCAGTTCGGCAATGCGCTGCTGTGCTTTGAACTGGGCGGTGATGAAGAGCTGCTGACGCTGGCACGCCGGCATGTCGTGGCCGATATGGCCCAGCACCTGACGCATACGGGCGTGCACGACCACGGCTTCAACAACATCTCCACCTACGGCAATCTGCGGCGGCTCATGCTGGCCGGGCGCATCGCGCGCAACGAATGGGAACTGCAGTTTTATGAGCTCGCGCTTAAAGTGAGCGGCGCGGTGCAGGCGGCGCGTTGGACCGGCCTTCCCAACGGACTTGGCTATATCTACTCCTTCAATGGCAGCCACTCGCTGTTCATCGACACCATGCGCACCTTGCGCGTGTGCGGCATCGCGCATCAGCTGGGCCACGCGCTGCTGGGCGAGCAGGACGAGCGCGTGAACCTGCTGGCCCGGCTGCTGGCGCATGCCGAGATCTCGGCGCAGTTCAACATCTACTACGGCGAGGGACGCGACCACTACGACGTGCCGGAGTTGCGCGGCCGCACGGCACATGAGGCCATCTTCAATCCCGCGAGCGGCGCGTTTCGCTGCCCATCACCGCAGCAGGGATTTTCGGCGTTCACCACGTGGACGCGCGGTTTGGCATGGGCCATTCTGGGTTTTGCCGAGCAGCTGGAGTTCGTGCAGTCGCTCGCGGCCGGGGAATTCGGCGCCGACAGCGTTCCGGAGAAGAGTGACGCGTGCGCGATGCTGGAGCGGGCGGCCCGCGCCACGTGCGACTTCTACATGCGCCAGGCGAGTGCGCGGGACGGCATCTGCTACTGGGACACGGGGGCCCCGGATTTGCCACGCCTGGGCGACTGGCAAGCGCAGCCCGCGGATCCCTTCAACGATTACGAGCCGGTGGACTCCTCGGCGAGCGCGATTGCCGCGCAGGGGCTCATGCGGCTTGGGCACGCGCTGGGCGACGAAGGCCTGCATTACACGCGCGCCGGATTGACTGTGTTGCGGCGGCTGCTCGAAGAGCTGTATCTCTCCACCGATCCGCATCACGAGGGCATCCTGTTGCACAGCGTCTATCACCGACCCAACGGCTGGGACGCGATTCCCGTGGGCCGCAGAATTCCCTGCGGCGAGTCGAGCATGTGGGGCGACTATCATCTGCTGGAGGCGATGCTGCTGGCGACGAGGATGGCCGAGGGAAGCTATTGCACGTTCTTCCAGCGCTAGCATGCGCACGAAAGGGGGTCGAAGATGGGGAACAGAGTTGCGCTGGTGACGGGCGGCGCGCGCGGCATCGGCCTCGGCATCGCGCTCCGCCTGGCGCAGGACGGCTTCGACGTCGCGATCTCCGGCCGGCGCGCGGCCGAAGAAGCGCAGCCCGCGGTCGATCGCATTCGGGAGCATGGAACCGAGGCTCTCTACGTGCAAGCCGACGTGGCCGACGGCCGCGCTCGCGCGCGCTTGCTGCTGGCCGTCGAAGAGTGCTTCGGCCGGCTCGACGTGCTGGTGAATAACGCGGGCATCGCGCCGCGCGTGCGCGCCGACATTCTGGAAGCGCGCGAGGAGCATTTCGACGAGGTGATGGCGACCAATCTCAAGGGACCGTATTTCCTCACGCAAGCCGCGGCCGCGTGGATGATCCGGCAGCGGGAGAGCCTGGGCGCGGCGCATCGCGCCATCATCAACATCGGCTCGGTCTCGGCCACGGTGGCCAGCGTGAATCGCGGCGAGTATTGCCTGTCGAAAGCAGGCGTGGCCATGGCCACGCGCCTGTGGGCGGCGCGGCTGGCGGAGTTCGGCATCGGCGTCTACGAGGTGCGGCCGGGAATCATCGCAAGCGAGATGACCGAGGGCGTGCGCGACAAATACGATGCGCTGATCGAAGGCGGGCTGCTTATCGAGAAGCGCTGGGGCACCGCAGCCGACGTGGCCAGCGCGGTGAGCGTGCTGGCGCGCGGCGAGCTGCCGTACGCTACTGGCGCATTGATCGTGGTCGACGGCGGGCTGACGCAGCAGCGGTTGTAACGGAGGCCCTTCTGAAAGAGAAACTCGCGAAATCTCAGCTCGCGCCGCGATGGCAGTTCGCCGTGGCGTCGGGAATCCTGGGCTGGGTTCTCGATGCCTATTTCTTTTTCATCCTCATTTTTCTTCTCGATGCGCTGGCCGCGCGCTTCGGTGTGAGCAAGGCCGCCATCGTATGGTCCATCACCGTCACGCTGGTCACGCGTCCGCTGGGCGCGCTGGTGCTGGGCGCGCTGGCCGACCGCTACGGGCGGCGCGGTCCGCTCGTCGCCTGCGTACTGTTCTTCTCCATCGTCTCCGCGCTCACGCCGTTCGCGCCCGGCTACCGGGCATTTTTGATTTTGCGCGCGCTCTACGGCGTCGGCATGGGCGGCTATTGGGGCATCGGCGCGTCGCTCGTTATCGAGAGTTCGCCGGGCCGCTGGCGCGGCTTGTTCAGCGGCATCTTGCAGGCCGGCTATTCTGCGGGATATCTGCTGGCCGCGGCGGCCATGCCCTTGGTGGTTCCGCGCCTGGGTTGGCAGTGGGTTTTTCTTGGCGGACTGCTGCTGGCCGCGCCCATTGTGCTGCTCGCATTGCTCGCGGCGGAGCCGGAGGCGTGGCGCAGCAATCGGCCCGAGGGTTTCGGCGCGGAGGCGCGCGCGTTGTGGGACCACAAAACAGTCTTTGTGTATCTGGTCGCGCTCATGACGGCTATTACCTGCTTCTCGCACGGGTCGCAGGACCTCTACCCCGACTTTCTGCGCACTGTGCACGGGTTCTCGGCGCTGGCCACCTCGAATCTCGCTATTCTTTACAACGTGGGCGCGATTCTCGGCGCGCTCGCCATCGGCCATCTCTCGCAGAAGGTCGGCCGCCGGTGGAGCATTCTCGTCGCGCTCGGCGTGGCGCTCATCGCCGTGCCCGCGTGGGCCTTCGGAGGCTCGCTTGCGGTGCTGGCCGCGGGAGCATTCGTGATGCAGTTCGGCGTGCAGGGCGTTTTCGGCGTTGTTCCCGCGCATCTCAACGAGCTTGCGCCGCCCGCCGTGCGCAGCCTGTTTCCCGGCGTGGTCTACCAGCTCGGCATGTTGATCGGCGCGCCATCGGTCGGCATCGAGTTCGCGCTGCGCCGGGCGATTGGTTATTCGTGGGCGCTCGCCGCGTTTGAGATTGCGTCGATTGCGGCGCTGGTGGTGTTGTGCGCGCTTGGGCCGGAGCGCAAGGACAGGGACTTAGGGACTGAGGGACTAAGGGACTAAGGGGCTAATGGACTCAGGGGGCGGTCCGCTCGGTTTATACCACCAAATGCAATCCCCACCCCTCCCCCTATATGTCGTACCTCCATATTTGAGAACAAATGACTTATGGCCAGGGTATATCTCTCCATACCCCGAGTTTGGAATGCATGACTCACGGGACGATTTTGCGCCGGGAGGGGTAAATTATCTGCAAATCCGCGCGAAAAAATCGGGCCCTTCCGGAAGGAGGGGCCCGATGCTGCGCTGGTTCGAAGTTTTTAGTTCACCGTCACCGTGAAGGTGGTGGTGATTGTGGGGCTGACGGACGGATTGGCCGACGCGGTCACGGTGTAGGTGTAGGTTCCAGCCGTGGTGCCCGGATCGTTTTGGCCTCCGCCTCCGCCACCGCCGCTGCTGCCGCCTCCGCCGCAACTTGCCAGGGCGCCGATTGCGATCATGGCGAGGAGAATCGAGAGCATGGAGCGCCAGCTACGCCGGCGGGCCGGGATGCCGAAGAAGACGAGCAGAGCCAAAACCGCGCCGGAGCCCGCGCCCAGCCAGCCTTTATTGCCGCCGCCCGTCAGATTCGGACGCACCAGGGACGCGGTGATCGGCGGATAGGTGCCGATGGTGAAGGTCACGCTGCAACTGGCGCCGCAGGTGGCGAGATTGACCTGGTCTGACCCGCTGGGGTTGCACGTGGTGTTGTCGCCTCCGCTCGCCGTGGTGCTGGTCTGCGCGCAGGTCAGGGTCACGGTTCCGGTATAGCCTGCCACCGGGGAGATCGTAACGGTTGCTTTGGCAGATGAGCCGGGTGCGATGGTCGTCGGACTGACGGCAATCGGGGTTGAATTCAGGCTAAATGTGGATTCAGTGACGGTGACCGAGCCGGTATTCTGACCCGCTGCGTAGTTGCTGTCGCCGCTATATTTTGCCGTCAGCGTCACCGATCCCGCGCCCAGCGAATTGGCCGGAATTGTGAACGTGCAATTGGTGTTGCTGGTGCAGGGGCTGGTTCCGATGGTTTGCGTGGTTGCAGTGTACGAGCCGCTCGATGCGCTCAGGGTGATGGTTCCGGTGGGAATGACGCCTGCCCCGGTGACCGAGACTGTGACATTCAGGCTGGAGCTCGAATTGAGCGTTGACGATGCGGGGTTCACGGCGATGGTGGGCGTAAGCAGCGACGTTGTGGACGTGGTCACCGTGACCGTGCCCGTCCCGCTTTTTGCCGCATAGTTGACATCTCCTGCGTAGCTCACGGTCAACGTGTCGGTCTCGCCGGTGGCGGTGCCCGGCAAATTGTTGGCCGGAATAGTGAATGTATACGAACCGCTGCTGTTGAGCATGTTGGTTGCCGTGTAGGTCGATCCGGAAGCCGTCAGCGTGACTGATCCTGTGGGCGGCACGGAGCCCGACGCGCCGGCCACGGTTACAGTTACGCTGAGCGAGTTGCCGGAGTTGATGCTGGTGGGACTCGGCGTGACGGTGACCGTCGGAGCTGTCGAGCCGGGCTTTACAGCAGGCCAGGCATTTACCACATTGGCGATGTTCATCGACCCGAGGCCGGTGGCAAGGTCGAATCCGGTGCCGGCGCTGTAGCCAGTGAGGATGCCGATCTCGTCCGAGTACCCGAGCGTGGATTGCGTCGCGGTGCAGTTGGGAGTTTTGTCGACGGCGTCGCAGGGCTGGGCGTTCGTGTATTGGTCGATATCGTTGAAGTAACAGGTGCTGCTGGTGGTAACGCTTTCCGCACTGCAGCTTGAGTAGGTCTGCTTGGCGGCGAGCGCGTAGAGTTGTGCGTTGGGGCTGCCTTGCGCTGCGCCGGCCTTCTGATTGATGAGGGCCACGACGCCCGCCATGGCCGGCGTAGCCACCGAAGTTCCGCCCACCTCCTGGGCAACCGGCTCTGTTTTGCTGGAATAGTTGCACGCCTGAGAGGTGCCGTAGGCGGACGAGTCCTGCGAGACGCAGATGAGATAGGCACTGCTGGAAAGGAAGCCGTCGGAAGCGAAGAAGCTCACGTCGGGCAGATCGCGCACGCCGTCTGACGGAATGCCGGTGACACCGGTCTGCCAAGTTGGCTTGGGCCAGCCGTCAGTCGTGGTGACCGTGAGGGCTGCCTGCGTGGCGCCAGTGTCGGGATTCGTGGTGGTGCCAGTGGTGGTTACGCCGGTGGTGCATGTGCCGGTTGTGGTCGACGTGGAGGAGTTCACGACGCAGCTGCTGGCGCCGCCGCTGCCTCCGACAACGTTCACAAGGTACTCGGCGTAGGGGTAGTAGGCTCCTAGCCCGTATCCCTGGTAAGCGTTGCCTGTGAAGCTGAAGTCATAGATGGCATTGCAGGCCTGTTCCGGCGTGGAAACGTCTGAGGCCGGGAAGCTGTAGCCGCTGTCGGGATCGATGGCTTCAGTTAGGATGTCCTGCTCCCACGTCAGGGCGAGCGGATTGGCGCAAGTGTCGTTCCAGGGAACCTCGGGCACGTATCCGGCGGCGGTGGACTGATTGGTGGAGTTATTTGTCGTGTTCCAGTAAGGGTTAGCGGTGCACTCGGTCGTGGGGGAGTTGAAGAAATTCTGAGGCGCGCACCAGTTGAAGTCGGTGCCGCCTACGGCGGTATTCCAGGGAGTGGAGGCCAGGCCGCTCACCGAAAGCCCGCTTTCCGCTACGTAGCCGCCGTCGTCGCAGCTTGCCGAGCCGGAGTCGCCCGCGGCCACAATGACCGCGAGGCCTTCAGCAGCGGCCGTCTGCCAGAGGTCGTAGTACTGCACATTGCCCGCAGTGCCCAGGGCCAATTCGCACTCGCCGTAACTCACATTCATCACGTGGACGCCGTAGACGGGAGAGCTGGAGTTGCCGACGTTGTCGACGATGTAGCTTTCCGAATCGTAGAGGTTGTCGTCGGTGGCGGAATTTGGGTAAGTGGAGACGAGGACAATCTGCGCATTCTTGGCGATGGATCCCGACCATTCGACGTCGAGCGAATTTTCCAGCAGATCGTCGATGCTGCATAGCGCTGTGGAAGAAGTGCTGGTGCACACCTGGAGGGCCTGCTCGCCGTTGGGGCTGCCGTTTACCAGGATGGGGGTGTTCCAGGAGTTGCCCGTGGGCAGATTGAAGAAGGTGCGGAAGGTGTTTACGTCGTTGTAGCCGTTGGCGCCGGTCACCTGAGTGCTTGATTCGCCGATATCGATGGCACTGGTTCCGGCGATGGCGATGGTCTGGCCGGTGCCGTCGATGCCCGCGTTCCAAAGTGGGGTGATGTTGTAGATAGTGGCGAAATCCCACGGGCCGACGTCCTCAACCAGGTAGGGGTAAGATCCGCTCACGCTGACGCCGAACTGCGGCGCTGCGGAGCGGGAGTTGGCTACATCGCTGGGGAGGACGAGCGTGGAGCTTGCGCCGGCGGTGGAACGGGGCGATGCGGAACCGCTCCCAGCAGTGCTGAGTGCGCCGACCGGGGCCGGCCGCGCCCACTTTCCTGATTGCGCGTCGCGTTGCACGACCTGACCCATGCGATGCAGCGGCCGCGGGAAGAAGTTATGCAGCGATTTGACGCCGACGACGACGGTGGAGAGGGCGGCGGGGATCTGCGGGTCGCTCATGTTGCCGATGTGGGGAACGCCCTTGACGACGAGGTTGTGAATCTCGGTGTGGAAGGCGCTCTGGACCTGCGCTGCCGTGCCGTTGAAGCGGATGGACATGCGGTCGCGGGTGACCTGCGAGACGGTGAAGCCGTGGCCGGTGAGCCAGTTGGTGATGGTGAGGATGTCGGTCTGCGAGGGACCGAACTGCTCGCCGATCTGATCGGGCGTGAGCCACTGGTGGTAGTTGGGCGAGTTCTGATCGTATTCGCCGGCCACGTAGGCGTCGAAGGCGGCCTGCTGCGCGGGATCGCGGCTGAGCACCAGGATGAGGTCGGTCATGGGAAGGCTGTCGGCGACCTTGCCCTGGTCGTGCTTCGCGTTGGCGAAAGGATGGGTGTTGCCGCGGAGCGTGACGAGCTGGGATTCATCGATGCGATTGACAATGCGGACGGTGGGCGCGACGCCTTGTCCCAGAGCGAGGGCGGGGAAGAGGAGGATACCGGCCAATAGGCACAGGGGGACGTGGAGGGGGAGCGAACGCAGCTTGATCATCGTGGTTGGTCCTGAACCCTTTCTTGAGAAAAACCCTCGACTGCAGGAAGAGTTGCCGTTGGTGTGAGAAAAACCGGCGCAGAGCCGGCGCGCTTCGCGTCCAATGTACGAGTCAGAAGACAAGACCATCATACGGCGATTGCCTGAGCGCTATCCCACCCTTTCGCCCCCAAAACGGGCGAAAGAATGGGGCACGGGCAGGTTGCAGGAGCTGCGCCGGCAAGCGCTGCCAGGTTAGGAAGAAACGGCCCGAATTGCAAGGATCGATCTGGAACCAATGCATCCCTGATGAATTCGAACATTTGAAGCCGGATGAGAATGAACACGAGTCCGCTTTTGGTGGAGGAAACGCGCGGACTCGATGTGTTAGACGGATGAGCGCGGGAAAGTGATGACAAGAGAAACAGGGACTAAGGACTAGGGACGAGGGAATAGGGACCAGGGAACAGGGAGATGGGACCAGGGACAGAGGAAGCGGGTCGGCGAGTCAGCAAGTCAGCGAGTCAGCGAGTCGGCGGGAGGGCCGGTGCGATCCCACCCTTTCGCCAAGGAGCGGCGAAAAGGGTGGGGCAACCCCGGCCTTGCCTTTTGTTCAATAGGCACGCGATTGCAATAGACAAGCGTTTGGCGAAGGTTTATGATGCGATTTCTTAGTGGGTACCCTAATTTTCTGACGGCTGAGTGGCTGGATGCGCGCATCCCTGTTCATCACGTGCTATAACGACACCCTGTTCCCCGAGACAGGGCGGGCGGTGGTGCGATTGCTGGAGCGGCTGGGCGTGGAGGTGGAGTTCCGCGCGGCGCAGACCTGCTGCGGGCAGATGCACGCCAACACGGGCTTTCGGGGCGAGGCCTTCAGCCAGGCCAAGCGGCTGGTGCGGCTGTATGCGGACGCCGAGGCGGTGGTGATCCCTTCGTCGTCGTGCGTGGCCATGATGCGCGACCAGTATCCCGGCCTGTTTGAAGAACTGGGCAACGAAAATCTGCGGGAGCAGTTCAGGGCGCTGGTGCCCCGGCTGTGGGAGCTGAGCGAATTCCTGATCGACAAGCTGGGCGTGGAGGATGTGGGCGCGTATTTTCCGCACCGCGTGACCTACCACGCGAGTTGCCACGGGTTGCGGGCGCTGCACCTGGGCGACCGGCCGTTTCGGCTGTTGAACAAAGTGCGCGGGCTGGAGCTGGCGCCGCTCGCGAATCTCGACCGGTGCTGCGGATTCGGCGGCACGTTCAGCGTGAAGAACGGCGATGTGTCGTCGGCGATGCTGACGGTGAAGCTGGAAGACGTGCTGGCGACGCGGGCGGAGTTCTGCACGGCGCTGGACAACAGCTGCCTGATGCACCTGGGCGGGGCGATGCACCGCCAGTACGCGCCCATGAAGACGATACACATGGCGCAGATTCTGGCCAGCACGCAGGCGGAGGCGCTGGGATGAGCGCAGCGAGCGAGCACCCGATTCTTGATCCGGCGCTGGCGCCGCCGTTTCCCGTAGGCGCGCTGCCGATGCTGCGCAATGTGCAACTGCGCAAGAACGTGGCCCACGCCATGGACGTGATCCAGGCCAAGCGGGCCCGGCTGGTGGCGGAGAAGACCGATTGGCAAGCGCTGCGCACGGCTGCGGCGGCCATCAAAGACGAGACGCTGGCCCATCTCGGCGAGTACCTAGAGCAATTTGAAGAGCGCTGCACGGCGGCCGGCGGCCATGTGCACTGGGCGGCGGATGCGGCCGAGGCGCGGCGCATCATTCTGGAGCTGCTGCGCAAGGAAAAGGCGGACGAGGTCATCAAGATCAAGACCATGACCGCGGCGGAGATCCAGCTGAATCCGTTTCTGGAGGCTGCGGGCGTGCGCGCCTACGAGACGGATTTGGCGGAGATCATTCTGCAACTGGGCAAGGGCGAGCCCTCGCATATCGTGGTTCCGGCGCTGCACGTGAATCGCAGCCAGGTGCGGGAGATTTTCGCGCGGACGATGGGGATCAAGGATCTGCCGGACGATCCCAAGGCGCTGACGGCGGCGGCGCGGAATTATCTGCGGCAGAAGTTTCTTGAGGTGCCGACGGCGATCAGCGGAGCGAATTTCCTGGTTGCCGAGACGGGCGGCGTGACGGTGGTGGAGTCAGAAGGCAACGGGCGGATGTGCCTGACGCTGCCAAAGACGATGATCACGCTGGCGGGGATCGAGAAGGTGGTGCCGCGGTTTGCCGATCTTGAGGTCATGCTGCAACTGCTGGCGCGGTCGGCGACGGGCGAGCGCATGAACCCGTACACCTCGCTGTGGACGGGCGTGACCAAGGGCGACGGGCCGCAGAATTTTCACGTGGTGCTGCTCGACAACGGGCGCTCATCGATATTGGGGCGCAAGACGGAGCGGCAGACGCTGCGGTGCATTCGCTGCGCGGCCTGCATGAATACGTGCCCGGTGTACCGGCAGACGGGCGGGCACGCGTATGGGTCGGTGTATCCGGGACCGATCGGGGCGATCCTGACGCCGCAGCTTTACGAGTTGCGGCATGCGCAGTCGCTGCCGTTCGCGTCGTCGCTGTGCGGCGCGTGCTACGAAGTGTGCCCGGTGAAGATCAATATTCCGGAGATCCTGATCGACCTGCGCGCCAGGGTGACGGATCAGGAACGGCACACATTGGGCAAGTTTTTCGATCCCATGTATGTCGGGCTGCGTGCGGCGAATGTGATCTTCTCGCGGGCGTGGCTGTTCCATGCGGCGCAGTGGATGGGCCGGCTCGGCGCGAAGCTCGTGACGCGACGGGATGGATGGATTCACGCGCTGCCCAGCGTAGGCGCGAAGTGGACGCAGACGCGGGATTTGCGCGGGTTGCCGAAACAGACGTTTCATGCGTGGTGGGCGGAACGCGGAACAGCAAGTCAGCAAGTCGGCGGGTCAGCGAGTCAGCGGGTTGGCGACGCGGCTAGCGATCCCACCCTTTCGCCAAAGAGCGGCGAAAAGGGCGGGACAACCTCAAGGGAGGCACGATGAGCGCTGTCACCGATAGCCGCAAGAAAGTTCTAGAGGCCATCCATGCGGCCACTGGGGCTGCCGCCGCCGGGTCCGCAACGCGGAATGCCGCGGCGACGGCAGGGACGGCTGCGGGAGCACATGCAGACATCCCGCGCGGCTATGTGCGGCGTGGCGACATGACCGTCAGCGCCCGTCACGAGAGGTTCATCGAGCGCTTGCGGGAATACGATGCGGAGGTAGTGGAGTGCGAACCGGAGGGGCTTGCCGCGGCGATTGCCACGCAGTTGGCGGCCAGCGGCAGACATCGGTTTGTCGCACCACCCGGAATCCCGGCCGAATGGTATGTCGATGCCGCGTGGAAGATCGAAGGATTCGAATGCACTTTCGATCATGGGCTGGAAACGCGCGAGATCGAGCAGGCCGAAGGGGTGATCACGGGATGCTTTTGCGGCGTGGCCGACTCCGGCACCATTGTGCTGCATCACGGCCCGGCCGAGGGACGGCGCGTGATCACTCTGCTTCCGGACTGGCATCTGTGCGTGGTGCGCTTGAGCCAGGTGGTGGAGACGCTGCCCGAGTATTTCGACAGGTGTCAGGTGTCAGGTGTCAGGGGTCAGGGAGAAGAGACACTGCCGAAGCTGGTCACCTGGATTTCAGGGCCCAGCGCGACGGCCGACATCGAAATGACGCGCATCAAGGGCGTGCATGGGCCAAGGTTTTTGCACGTGATACTGGTGAACGACGAAGAAGCAGGGACGTAGGGACTAGGGGACTGAGGGACTAGGGACTAGAGCTGGTTCCATAAATCCTCGGAGCCGATTGAAAAACGTCCCGCAGGGGCTAAAGCCCTAAGTTTTACGCGCCCGTTGCGGCACGACTAAAGTCGTGCCCTTTCGCGGCGCCATTTATGCAACCAGTTCTAGGGACTTTGGACTGAGGGACTGAGGGACGAAAAAAGACGGGACTCACGCTACGGGGATGGAGAAAACCATGAAACTTTCGGATTCTGCAGTTCAGGATGTTGCCTTCAAGGCGCTGGATTCCTTCCGGATCGAGATTCCCTCCTGGGGATTCGCCAACACCGGCACGCGCTTCGGCAAATTTGTGCAGGCCGCCGCCGCCACCACCATTGAAGAAAAGTTCGCCGACGCGGGCGAGGTGAACCGGCTGACCGGCGTAACGCCCACGGTGGCGCTGCACGTGCTGTGGGACCTGCCCAACGGCGTGAAAGACGTGCCCGAAGTAAAGCAGCTCGAAAAGCGCTTCGGCGTGCGCTCGGGATCGATCAATCCCAACCTCTTCCAGGACCAGGAGTACAAGTACGGCTCTCTGTGCAACCCTTCGGAGGAGATTCGCGCGCATGCGCTCGACCACATGCTGGACTCGATCGCGATCGCCAAGCAGTTGGAGTCGCGCGACATCTCGCTGTGGATGGCGGACGGCTCAAATTATCCCGGCACGCAGAGCATGCGCAAGCGCATCGGCTGGCTGGAGGAGGCGCTCAAGATCTCGCACAGCCACCTTGCGCCGTATCAACGCCTGCTGGTGGAGTACAAGCCCTTCGAGCCGGCGTTCTACCACACCGATATTGCCGACTGGGGCATGTCGAGCCACCTGGCGCGCAGGGCCGGGCTGCAGGCGCGGGTGCTGGTCGATACCGGCCATCACTACAGCGCCCAGAACATCGAGCAGATTGTGGCGTGGCTGCTGCACACCGGCTTGCTGGGCGGGTTCCACTTCAACGATCGCCGCTATGCCGACGACGATCTGACGCTGGGCTCCATCGATCCCTATCAGATCTTCCGCATCTTCCACGAGATTCACGCGGCCTCCGACGACGGGCTCGCGATCGACATCGCCTACATGATCGACCAGAGCCACAACCTGAAGGGCAAGATGGAAGCCATGGTGCAGACGGTGGTGACGGCGCAGGAGCTGTATCTGAAGGCGGCGCTGGTGGATCGCAGTGAGTTGGCCGCGCTGCAGCAAAGCTGCGCCCTGGTGGATGCCGAGGAGCTGTTCCGCGGCGCCTTCTGGAGTGATGTGCGCCCGCTGGCGCGCGCCTGGCGCGAGGCGCGCGGGCTGCCTGCCGATCCGCTGGCGGCGCTGCGCGCGAGCGGTTACGTGGAGCGGGCGGCTATGGAGCGCGGCAGCCGCAGCATGGCGGTGAGCAGCTACGCTTGAACGACAGGGGACAGGGATCAGGGATCAGAAAAACAGGGACTAGGGACTGAGGGAACAAGAAGAAGCTCTCAGCCTTCAGCTTTCAGCCGCCAGCTGAGACCCGACGCGGGAGCTGAGGGCTGAGAGCTGAAAGTTGACCAGGGTCAGCGGCGCTAAGTCGTTCCGCGCCCGGTTGTTCTATGATGTTGTGATGCCTGCGTTTCATTAGGGACACGAGGGGCGGAGGTGTGGGTTGGCCAAAGCGAAGATCAAACGGCTGTACCTGATTCCGATTCTTTCCAAGGCGCTCGATGTGATCGAGCTGCTGGAGCAGGACAACGCTCTGCTGACGCTTGAAGACGTTTATCAGCGGACCAACATTTCCAAGACCAGCGTCTACCGCATTCTGAAGACTCTGGTGCATCGCGGCTACCTGGCGCAAACGCCGAACGGGCAGTACCGGCTGGTTTCGCGTCCGCGCCGGCTACGCTTCGGCTTTGCCGTGCAGAGCGCGGAGATGCCGTACTCCGAGGCCGTGGCGCAGAGCGTGACGGCGGCGGCTGCGGCGTCGGGCGTGGAGCTGCTGATGTTGGACAACCGCTACGATCCGGCAGTGGCCGTAAGGAATGCCGAGGAGTTTGTGGCCAAACGCGTGGACCTGGTGCTGGAGTTCCAGGTGGAGGAAGCGGCGGCGCCGCGCGTGGCGCACATCTTCAAGAAGGCGGACATTCCACTGGTCGCCATCGACGTGCCCCACCCCAACGCCACCTATTTTGGCGTGGATAACTTCGAAGTGGGATACGAAGCGGCGTCGATTCTGGCGCAATATGCGCAGCGCCAATGGAAGGGCAAGGTCGACCGCGTGGTGGGCGTGGGCTTCAGCGAGGCCGGCAGCTTTGTGCAGAACCGCATCACGGGCGCCTTCGACGGAATCCGCGAGCGCTTCAAGGATCTGGGCCCCGACCAGTTTGTCCAGATTGAAGGCCGAGGCATGCGCGAGGCCAGCCACAAGGCGATGAAAGAGTTGCTGCGCGGATGCAAGCCCGGCGAGCTCACCCTGGTGGCCGCGGCTACGGATTCGAGCGCCCTGGGCGTGCTGGACGCGGTGCGCGAGGCCGGCCTGGAAGCCCATTTCGCCATCGTGGGGCAGGATTGCATTCCCGAAGTGATGGAGGAGATGCGGAGCGGCACGAGCGCCATCGTGGGCTCCATTTCGCACGAGCCGGAAACCTACGGCCCGCGGCTGATTCAGCTCGGCATTGCGATTTTGCGCGGCTACACGGTGCCTCCTTACAACTACGTGCACCACAAGGCCGTGACGCCGGAGACGCTGGGCGACGAGGAGAAGGCGAAACACGAGGATGCGTCGCAGACGCTGGTAGAGCAGGGAGTAGGGAGTAGCCAATAGGGAGTAGTTGGTTGTGCTGCGGTGGGGGTCGTGCTTTCCCACCCTAAACGCACAAGGCGCGTTTAGGATGGGGCACCCGGCCAGGGACCGTCGCATCTAGTTCTCAGCCATTATTTTTCTCCACTCAGACGGTGGATCGGCGATAAGGTCTTGGGGAGTTTTGTTATATACCCCGATGAGCTGCCACCGCCGTTCAGATACTTTTCCCCCATTCGCCGCAACCGCCTTGTCGATGGCCTCCGCCGGCAACTGATCGACCCTCTTGAACGCTGGAAGTGGAAAGTTTTCCGCCGGCACGGACGGAGCAGGAGGATAGCCTTGATTCTCCCCGGCCCCCTTGCGGACATCCAGTTTTCTCATTTCCAGGATTCTTTCGAATTCCTCCTCGAAACACCTTTCAATCCATTCCACAGGAACGGCGTCGCGATCCGTCATGCGACTGCGGCTCATCGAGAAGGAGATCAGCTGCTCTGTGTTGAAGATGGCAACTGCCGCTGCAAGGAAACAGCATACCATGCAAAAAATCGTCCGCGGATTCATGTCACCATGAAAAACCGCCGCCAGAAAATCAACGAGACCCCTGGGCTGCGCCGAGATAGCAGAGGCCAGGCCCACACAAACAATTACCGCGCCTGGAGCTGATAGAAGCAGGGCCCACAATGCAGTTTTCTTCGCGGCACGGATCTTGTCGTCCAGGTACATTAGCCGCGCCCTTGGCATGCAAGCTGTGCAGATGCGCAATTCCCATATCGTCGTGTCGTCTGTGTGGGTGTAACGAGTCATTTCGAGGCCTTGAGAGTCAGGAATTTTAAACAAACTCTGAGCAGCTATGAGGGCACAGCGAGTTTCGTGCTGGCCTACCATACCGCAAATGGAACAGGCTTTCATATCTTTCTCAACGGGTCCGAGACCGTCCGCCCATGGTGAGCTTCCCGCCCTTCACCTGAGGTTTCACAGTTGTTTGGAAGATGCGGAATTTTACCACAGGCCGCCAACGCTGTCTGTCGATTTGTTGTGGTCGTGCGTAGGGCCGGATCAGTTCCCGCTGGGCCAATCTGCCGCGAAATGGGGTCGGTTCCCGGGTCTCAAAATCGAGACCCGGGGCACCCTCTGTGGTGGTGAGCTTGCATCCCCAAGAACCGGACCACACGCCAATCCTCGCCCAATATGAAACGGTTTCCTAACGGCTCGTGGCTGTAGAATGGAGGTGTGCTCGCACACTTCCCCGTGGAGTGCACTCACCTATGACGACTGCTACAGCTTCCCCTGTATTGCATTTCCTTGAGGACCGTTGGGACCACGCCCGTGCGGCCACTCTTGATGAACCCGAGCTCCTGCGTTATCGATCCAATCTTTTGGGTTCGGACCTGCGCATCACCAACTTTGCCGGAGGCAACACCAGCTCGAAGATCATGGACGCCGACCCGCTGACGGGCGAACCGGTGGAAGTGTTGTGGGTGAAAGGCTCGGGCGGCGACCTGGGCAGCATCAAGCGCACCGGCTTTGCCACGCTCTACCAGGAAAAGCTGCTGGTGCTGGAGCGCAAGTACCAGGGCGTCGACACGGAAGACGAGATGGCGGCGATGTACCCGCTGTGCGCTTTTCGGAACAATCCAGTCGCGGCGTCCATTGACACGCCGTTGCACGGCTTTCTGCCTTTTCCGCACGTGGATCACCTGCACCCCGATTGGGGGATTGCACTGGCGGCCAGCGCCAACGGCAAAGCCAAAATGGAAGAGTTCAACCGCGAGTTTGGCCACCGGCTGGTGTGGCTGCCGTGGCAGCGCCCGGGCTTTGAGTTGGCCATGATGATGAAGCGCGCGGTCGAGGAGAATCCCGGCTGCGACGGCATTGTGCTGGGCGGGCATGGGCTGTTTACCTGGGGCCAGACGCAACGCGAGTGCTACGTGAACACGCTCACGGTGATCGACCAATTGGGGCAGTTCATTGAGCGGCACGGCAGGAAGAAGGGCACGGTGCGCTTTGGCGGCGAGGCGGTGCCTGCGCGCGACGACCGCGAGCAACTGGCAGCGCAGATTGCGCCGTTCCTGCGCGGACGCATCAGCGCCAAGCAGCGGTTTATTTCGAGCTTCAGCGATGCGGCCGATGTGCTGCAGTTTGTGGATTCAGTCGACGCCAAGGAGCTGGCGTTCCTGGGAACCAGCTGCCCGGATCACTTTATCCGCACCAAGATCCGGCCGATGTTTGTGCCGTGGGGCGCGGGCGAGGATTTGCAGGCGCTGAAGAATCAGATCGATTGCTCGCTGGCCGAATACCGCAAGCAGTACCGCGCCTATTACAAGACATTCGCCACCAAGGATTCGCCGGCGCTGCGCGATGCCAGCCCCGCCGTGGTGCTGATTCCGGGGATGGGCATGTTCAGCTTCGGCAAGAACAAGACCGAGGCGCGCATCACGGGCGAGTTCTACACCAACGCCATCCACGTGATGGAGGGCGCGAGCCTGCTGGGCGAGGGCGAGGTCGAAGGGACTGTACCACAATGCCCGCCGGGAATGGACCCTGCGAGCTTCAAGGTCTTCTCGAATTATGTGGCGCTGCCGGCGGTTGAAGCATTCCGCATCGAATACTGGGCGCTGGAAGAGGCGAAGATTCGCCGCCAGCCGCCGGAGAAGGAGCTGAGCCGGCGCGTGGCGCTGGTGGTGGGCGGAGCCAGCGGCATCGGCCGCGAAGTGGCGCACCTGGCCGCGACGCGCGGCGCGCACGTTTTTGTTGCCGACCGCAATGCCGAAGGTGCGGCGCAGGCTGCCATGGAGCTGGCGTCGGTGACGTCGGCCGAGTTTGCCGGCAGTTCGGGCGTGGATATTCGCAGCCGCGAGTCAATTCGCGAGATGTTGAGCGCGGCGGCACTGGCATTCGGCGGCATCGATATACTCATCAACACCGCGGCGCTGTTTCCGGCCACGGCCGACGGCGTGATCCCCGACGAGATGTGGGGCGACACGCTGGCCGTGAATGTGACGGCGAATTTTCTGCTGGCCGACGAAGCGGCCACGCTCTTTGAGGAGCAGGGGCTGCACGGAAACATCGTATTCACCAGTTCGGCGAACGCGGTGGTGGCCAAGCGCGGCAGCGAGGCTTACGACGTGAGCAAGGCGGCGCTCTCGCACCTGATTCGCGAGCTGGCGGTGAGCATGGCGCCGAATGTGCGCGTCAATGGCATCAGTCCGGCCACGGTGGTTAAGGGATCGACCATGTTCGGGCGCGATCGCGTGCGGGCTTCGCTGACGAAGTACAATATTCCTTTCCAGGAATCGTTCAGCGACGAGGAGCTTCGCAGCCGTCTGGCCGCGTTCTACGCCGAGCGCACATTGACCAACAAGGCCATTGATCCGGCCGATTGCGCAGAAGCCATCCTCTTCCTGGCCAGTCCTCGGGCACGCTGCACCACGGGACACGTCATTCCCGTCGACGGCGGATTGACCGAGGCTTTCCAGCGCTAACGGAAATGGGGAACTGCTGCCGTCATGCAAGAGCCTGCTCGTGTTGCCATTGATTTGGGCGCGGAGAGCTGCCGGGTTAGCCTGCTTCGCTGGGTGAATGGAAATCCGGCAGTCGAAGTCATCCATCGCATTCCCAACGGACCCCGGCATCGCGGCGAAACGTTGTATTGGCCGCTGAAGCAGATTCTGGCCGGCCTGGAAGAGGGGTTGCGCAAGGCCGCCGCGGCCGCGCCCGAGGGGATCGCGTCCCTCGGCGTCGATAGTTGGTCCGTCGACTACGTGCGCCTGGCGCCCGATGGCTCGATGCTGTGCGAGCCCTTCTGCTATCGCGATGAGCGCACGGCGAAGAGCAAGCAGGCCGCGGACGCGATCATCTCTCCGTTCGATATTTATCAGCGCACGGGCGCGTATCCCCTCAATCTCAACACCGTGTATCAACTGATGGCCGATCCTGCGGCGGGAATCGAAGGGAAAGACCAGAGAATCGACAAGCGGGCGCCGTGGGTGATGTTTCCGGAGTTCGTGCTTTACTGGCTGAGCGGGCAGCGCGTGGGCGAGTACACCAATGCCAGCCACACGGGCCTCGTGAATCTCAAGACCGGCACGTGGGACAGGGAACTGTTTGAGATGCTCGGCCTCGCGGTGGAAGCCGCGCCGCCGATCGTGACCACGGGCACGGTGCTGGGACCGATCAAGGGGCCGCTGGCCGCGCTCGACGCATTTCGCGGCACCCAGATCATTGCGCCGGCCACGCACGACACGGCAAGCGCCATCGCGGGCATTCCCACTGACCTGAGCTCGGCGGCTTACATCAGCTCGGGCACGTGGTCGCTGGTGGGCACCATTACGCAAACGCCGGTGACCACGCGATACGCGTTCGACGCCGGGTATACGAACATTGGCGCGGCGGGCGGCGGGCTGCTGTTTCACTCGCTCATCAACAGCATGTGGGTGCTCAAACAGTGCATGGACGGCTGGGCGGCGGAGGGGCGGCCTTGGCCGATCGAGAAACTCGTCCAAGAGGCTGCTGCATGCAATGCCAATGCGGCGACGGGCGTGCTCGACATGGATGCGCCCACGCTCATGCTCGACACGGGCATGCCGCAGCGGATCAACAGCGAGCTGACGCGGCTGGGATTCGATGCCATTCCTGACGTGGCGGGCAACGAGCCTATTTTTGCGCGGACGATTTTCGAAAGCCTGGCGCTGCGTTACGCGTCGGCGCTCGCGAACCTCGAAAAAATGCTGGACCGCAAGCTCGACCGCATCCACATGATCGGCGGAGCCACGCGCAACAAATTGCTGATTGAGCTTACCGAAAAGCAGACCGGGCTGAAGGTCGAAATCGGCGAAACCGAAAGCTCGACCGTGGGCAGCCTGGCGATTCAATTGGCGGCGAGTGAAGCCGCGGGCGAGCGCGTGAGCCCCGCAGCGATTCGTAAATGGGCCGAGCGGCTGTGCCGGGATAAGGCTTGCTGATCCCCTGAGGGCCATGCGCGACGCTGCCGGTTACCTGCCGGCAATTTCAACACAAAATCAATGGTTGATCCTGCCAGAATTTTGGGGATCATTGTGGGGAAAAGGGGCTATAATCCCGCCAGCGCATAGTGGGACAACCGGCGATTGTGTGCATCGCGATTCCCCTTAGGAGCAATCCAATGAACCTTTTAGGGAAGAAGTCTTCAGCCAGCCTCCTGGCGGCAGCGGTTTTCGTGGCGTGCGCCATGGCGGCGAGGCCGGCGCTCGCTGACTCCAGCTATCAGTCGTCGACCCAGATCACGGGCGGGGTCCTGAAGGACCAGATGACCTCGAATCCTTTGACAGCCAAAATGATGGGCAAAGCGTTTTCGGCCATTACCACGACCACCATGGTGCACGGCAATCAGAAGGCCGTGGTGCTCCCGGAATCGATGGAGATCTGGGACCTGGATGCGCAGACCATGACGCAAGTGGACACGGTGAAGAAAACCTACTGGACAGTGACGTTTGCCGAGATGCGCCAGGCCATGACGAATGCCATGAAACAAGTGAACCAGGCCACGCCGCAGCCGCAAGCGCCAACGCCGCAGCCGCAAAGCAATTTGCAGACGACGGTTCAGGTTTCGGTGAACAACACGGGCGTGACAAAGCCGGTGAACGGCGTGAATGCGCAGGAGCAGGTGGTGACATTGACGGTAACGGTGACCGATCCGAGCCAACCGCAAGCGGCCGGAACGAACCCCGCGGTGTTCGTGGTGACGACCGACATGTGGGTGGCGCTCCAGGATCCGCCGGAGCTCAAGGAGATTCACGACTTCGATGTGCGCATGGGCAAGTTGATGATGCAGGGCGTGGACGTGCAAGCGATGATGGCGCAGGCCAACAAGGCGGGAGCGCAAAACGCGCAAGTGCTGGCCAACCAGCCGGGCGCGAGTGTGGCGCTCGAGCAGATGGGCCAGGAGATGGCAAAGTTGAAGGGCACGCGCGTGATGACCGTGACCAGCGTGGGCGGCAATGCGCCCCCGGGGAGCGCCGCGCCGAACGCGCCGCCGAGCGATCAAAGCAACACGGGTTCGACGCTGGGTTCGGTGCTGCCGGGAAAACTGGGCTCATTGATGGGGGGCTTTCACAAGAAACCGGCGGCGCAACAACCTGCGCCTGCGGCCACAACGCCGGGGCCAGGATCGAATGGAGGGTCAAATGGGACATCGAATGTGGTTCTGATGCAGACCACGGACCAGATGCTGAACTTCTCTGAGGGTCCGATTCCGGCATCGACGTTCCAGGTTCCGGCCGGCTACAAGCAAGTGCCCTCGCCCTACGCACAGATGAGCCACTAGGGCGCGGTTTTTTGCGCTTGCCTCTGCTCCCCGGCAGGGGACGCAACGGAGGATGTTTCCCAAAAAGATCCGCTGCAATAGGCCGGCGCCGCCGCGCTCTTGACTCGAACCCTCCTTCCGCCGTACTTTGGCTTTACACGGGAAAGGAGGTTGATCCAGCCTATGAGCAAAGATTCTTCGAGTAGTAACTTACGTGAGGTGACTGAGGCCTAGGGCATCGCGCCCAAGACTCAGGTAAGACCTGACGGAGGGTTCTCTGTCATGGCCCTGGCGATCGCGGAAGCGCGATGGCCTTAGTCCAATCCCAACAGATCACCGGCAGCGGCCTGGGAGCGCGAGTTCTCAGGCCGTTGTTGTTTTAAAGACAGGGAATAGGGAGTAGCCAATAGGGAGTAGAAAGACAGGGGAACAGAAAAACAGGGACTAAGGACGGAGAAATGGCCAGGGAGGTTGAGGATGGGACATAGACTCGAGAACACGATGGCGCTGCTGGAGCGGACGCCGGTGGCGTTGGATGAGCTGCTGCGCGGATTGCCAGAGGTGTGGACGGAAACGAACGAAGGAGGGGACACCTGGAGCGTGAGTACCGTGATTGCGCACCTGATTCACTGCGAATATGAGGACTGGATGCCGCGGGCCCGGCACATTCTGCATGCGGACGCGACGCAACCCTTTCCACCCTTCGATCGCGAGGGGCACGTGCGCTACAAGGGAGGCAAGTCGCTGCCGCAACTGCTGGACGAATTTGCGCGAGCGCGGGCGAAGGGCCTGGAGGAATTGCGCGCACTGAAGCTGACGGCGCAGGATCTCGAACGACGGGCAAAGCATCCGACACTCGGCTCGGTCACATTGTCTGAGCTGTTGGCCACGTGGGCGGCGCATGATTTGACGCATCTGCACCAGATCTCGCGGATCATGGCGCACCAGGTGCGCGAAGCCGTGGGGCCGTGGTCGCGGTTCCTCGGCGTGATGCAGTGCGCGGGCCACAGCGAAGCGTAAAAGACAGGGAATAGGGATTAGGGAGTAGGGAATAGAAAGACAGGGACCAAGGGAGCGAGAAGGCACAGACTTGGGACTGAGGGACCAGGACAGTTTTGCTGCCATCATTCCTGGCCGAGCCCACCCGCGCGCGATGCTACGCTTCCGGCGCAAATGCCGTAAAATCAGCGTAAAGATGAAGTGCCCTTATTGCGGTTTCGGACAGGACCGGGTGGTGGACTCGCGCGAGAGCAAAGAGGCCGACTCGATCCGGCGGCGGAGGGAGTGCGAGAAGTGCCTCCGGCGCTTCACTACCTACGAGCGGATCGATGAGATTCCCTACATGGTGGTGAAGAAAGACGGACGCCGCGAGCGCTTCGACCGGCAAAAAGTGCTCAGCGGCCTGCTGAGGGCCTGCGAAAAACGGCCGGTCGCGTCGAACCAACTGGAGAAGATCGTCGACGCCGCGGAGAGCTTCCTCATTGATGCTCCGGAGCGCGAGCGCACGACCTCTGAGGTCGGCGAGCTCATCATGCAGCACCTCAAGGGCCTCGACACTGTCGCCTACATCCGCTTTGCGTCGGTGTATCGCGACTTCAAGGACGTGCGCGAGTTCAAGGAAGAGCTGGAGGGGCTGCTGGCGAGTCACGGGAAAAAGACAGGGAATAGGCAGTAGGGAATAGGGAGTAGGAAGACAGCTTCTAGCCGCCAGCTTCTAGCTCCTAGCTGCCGGCTCGTCGTGCTTCGTGAGGCGCTGGTGCGGTACTCAGTTTCTTGAGGAGCTGGGTGGTTTCCCGAAAGCTTGCCGTAAAAAAAGGAAAGACAACCGCAGATCCTTCGACTCCGTTTGCCGCTCAATCACCCCAACAGGCACAAATCGCCTGTTGGGGGCCCCGACGCGCGGCAAACTCCGCTCAGGATGACAGGCTTTTGTGTGTAGCCATTTAAGAGACACTACGCTAGATCGTCTTATTCAATTTGGCTCAGACGAAAGTGGATAGCAGACGCTAGACGAAGCTCTCGGCGCGGCGCAGAATTGCGGCCACGCCGCTCACGGAGCCGTTGTTCTTGTCGAAGATCGGCGAGGTGCTGATCTCGACCTTGACCTGGCGCCATTCGCGCGTCATCACGGTGGCCATCCCGCTACAGGGCAGCTCCAACATGACTTGCAGATCGAGCACTGAGCCGCCGCGGGGACGTGCCTGCACGGGCAGGACCTCGTCGATGGCCATGCCCGTCAACTCGTTTGCGCTCCAGCCGGAGAGCCGTTCCGCAGCCGGATTCACGGAGCGGATCACGCCCAGCGCGTCGGTGAGGATGACGGCATCGGCCACGGATTGCATGGCGTTCTCCAGCCATTGACAGGTGCGCTGAGCCTCTTCCAGAGCATTCTTCCTTGCGGTCACATCCACGCCGATCATGCGGACGCCCGCCGCTTTCTTCCTGCCCTTGCGGATCAGGCTGCGGTGAAGCTCGTAAGTGCGGAATCTGCCGGAGCGGTCGAAGATGGAGCGGCAGACGATCGGGGGCTCCTCGCCCGACGCCATGAGCGCAAGGAAGGAGGCGGAGCTCAAGTCTTTCTCGTCGATGGCCAGCATGTCCCATCCGCTTCTGCCGATCAGGTCGCCCTGCTCGGGATGGTGGAGGGTAAGGGCGGCGCGGTTGGCGCGCGTTACGATTCCCTGCGCGTCGATCTCCAGGTAGGGCAGGGGCAGGTGGTCGATGTTGAGGGTCGGCCTTCGCGCGGCCGTGGTGGAAGCGGAGCGAGAATTTCGTTTCATCGCGTTCTCCCGCCGATGGTCAGCAAGGTGATTTTGCACAGATCGTCGGCACTTTTGAGCCGCTCAATGGGCGTCAGGTCGAAGGTGATGGGAATGCGCAGCATGGTGGAGCGGCCGCCGATGTTCACAGTGGTTTCGCGATTCTGCATGGCGATGCGTTCCAGTTCCGCGGTAAGAATCTGCTCGTTGACGCGGCCCTGCAAAATGGCGAGCAGCGACGAGTCGCTCCAGTGATAGATGGCGTCGTCGGAGTGCAGGCTTTCCGTGAGAAACGCGGAAACGGCCATCAGGCAGTCTTCCACCGCCTCCGGGCCGAAGCGCTGGTTGATCATGTTCAGGCAGCTCAACCGGAAGAGCACGATGAATGCCTTGCTGCCGCTCTTCGTGAGGCGTTTCACGTGCTCGATGGCGCTGCCGCCGCCGCGCAAACCGGCGGCATTCAGATTTTCCGTGGAGTGGTCGGCGGTGCGGAACTGCGAGGCTTCGGCGGGAGCGGAATCAGCGCCCGCGGGATGCAGAAAGGCCTCCAGCCGATCGTGAAATTCCTGGATGCTTTGCGCCGTGGTTGCGCCTGCCAGCTTGCGCAGCAACCCGGCGGGGTTGGGCGCGGAAGCATTGATGCCGAGGCTACCCAACAGTTCGCGGAAGAGAAACGAAACCACCGTGCGCCACTCCGCGGTGCGGTTGCGCAACTCGGTTTCGCTGCGGCTGCGATAGCTCTCGAACTCGCGCAACACAGACCGCACCTGCGCAAGCTTCTCCTCTTCCGGCAGCCGGTCGGGGAGCTGCAATGCGAACTTGGCGACATTGGCGCGAAACTCCTTGTAGATTTCGGCGTCCACCTCGGGAACGCCCAGCGCCGTGCCTTCCACGACCAGGGTCAGCACGCGCTCCGGGTTGGGCAGCTCGGCCGGCTTCTTCTCCTTTGCGTCTGGCCCTCCCATTCCGGCGATCTGGCGCAGGTTCATCCGGCAAGCGCTCCTGCCTGTTTTTATCGGCCAAAACCGCCGCGCCAATAGGGGCGGTGCGGGCCGCAAACCCTGCGCGCACACTCGTCCTCTTGTACACTAGAAGGAAACAAGCGGAGCTAGCGGGGTTAGCGGAGCTGGATCGGCTCCTGGAGGCAATCGGGTTACACGCGAGACGGGCCGGAAATGCTGCTGGGGGGCTCAACAAGTACACGGCGATGAAAACCAAACAACCTGTAGGCATCCTGGGCGCGACTGGAATGGTCGGCCAGCGTTATATTCAATTGCTCGAAAACCATCCTTGGTTCGAGACCGCCTGGCTTGCGGCCAGCGACCGATCCAGTGGGAAGTTGTATGGCGAGGCCGCCAAGTGGCGTTTGGACACGCCGCTGCCGGAGCGGATCGCGAAGATGGTGGTGTCGCCGGCCGAGCCGGAGGGCGCGCCGAAAATTGTGTTTGCCAGCGTGGATGCAGCCATTGCCCGCGAGATGGAGCCGAAGTTTGCCGCGGCGGGCTGCGCCGTGATCTCCAATTCGAGCGCCTTCCGCATGGCGCCCAACGTGCCGCTGGTGATTCCCGAGGTGAACACCGATCACCTGCACCTGATTGAAGAGCAGCCGTGGCGCAAGGAGTCGGGCGGCTACATTGTGACCAACCCGAACTGCTCGACTATCGGGCTGGTGATGGCGCTCAAGCCGATTGAGGAGCGCTTCGGCATTGAGGCGATTTTTGTTACTACGATGCAGGCAGTGAGCGGAGCTGGCTACCCCGGCGTAGCCTCGATGGACATTCTCGACAACGTGGTTCCGTTCATCGGCAGCGAAGAAGAGAAGATGGAGACCGAGACGCTGAAACTGCTGGGCAAGCTGGAGGGCCATGGCGTGACGGCGCTGGGCGCAAAGATGACAGCGCACTGCAACCGCGTGCCGGTGGTAGACGGGCACACGGAATGCGTGTCGATTAAGCTCGGCAAAAAGCTGGGCAGGGAAGTGACGCGCGAGGAAATTCTTGCGGCATGGGCGGAATTCCATCCGCTGGCCGGGCTGGGATTGCCGTTCGCGCCCGAGCAACCGGTGGAGTGGGCGGCGCAGAACGACCGGCCGCAACCGCGGCTCGACCGCAACTGCGGCAATGGCATGGCAGTGACCGTGGGACGGCTGCGCCCGTGCAATGTGCTGGACTGGAAGTTTGTGCTGCTTTCGCACAACACCGTGCGCGGCGCGGCCGGCGCAACCATTTTGAATGCCGAGATGCTGGTGAGCCTGGGGAAATTGGAGCCGGTGGCTGCGGCAGCAGCGCGGGCATGAGAAAGCAGGGACTAGGGAATAGGGAATAGGGAACAGGGAACAGTGTTCTGAGTCAGAAGTTCATTGAAGAATTTTGGGACGAAAATGCAGGTCCTTCGACTTCGTTTGGCGCAAAAAGCGCGTCGAACTTCGCTCAGGATGACAGTTTCATCGTGATGCGAGCTTCTGACTCACCACATGTCCATCTGAAGAACGGAAATTTCGCATGAGCCTGGTAGTGATGAAGTTTGGCGGCACGTCGGTAGAGGATGCGGCGGCCATTGAGCGCACCACGGGCATTGTGGCCGGGCGCGTGGCACTCGGCAAGAGTCCCGTGGTGGTGGTGAGCGCGATGGCCAAGGTGACCGACCAGTTGCTGCGCGCCGCAGCCGCGGCCGCGCAGGGCGATCGCGCCGGAGCGCTGGCCATCAGTTCGCGCCTGCGCGCGCGGCATCGCGACACGGCGTGCGACCTGGTAAAGGAGAAGACCGAAAGCGCCGCGCTGGTCCGCACCATCGACGAAAAATTTGCCACACTCGATGAAGTGTTGCGCGGACTGGCGGCAATTCGCGAGCTCACGCCGCGCATCTCCGATCTCATTGTCAGCTACGGCGAGCGGCTTTCCAGCCGCATCGTGGCTGCAGCCTTCCGCGAGCGCGGCGTGAACGCGGCGCATGTGGACGCGCGCGAGGTCATTATCACCGACTCGGAGTTTCAGAAGGCCGCGCCGCTCGACGACATCATCGAGAAGCGCGCGCAGGAAAAGCTGCTTCCGCTGCTCGGCGAGGGCAAGGTTCCGGTGATGGGCGGCTTCATCGCGTCGAACGAAGCGGGACTGACGACCACGCTGGGCCGCGGCGGATCGGACTACACCGGCGCCTTGGTGGGCGGCGCGCTCGAGTCCGAGACCATCGAGATCTGGACCGATGTGGACGGCATCATGACGGCCGATCCGCGCGTGTGCCCCGACGCGTTGCGCGTGAAGGTGATCAGCTTTGAAGAAGCGGCGGAGTTGGCCTACTTCGGGGCCAAGGTGCTGCACCCGGCCACCATTCTGCCCGCGGTGAAGAAGAACATTCCCGTGCTGGTGCTCAACAGCCGCAACCCGTCCAACGAAGGCACGCGTATCATCTCCGTGGCGCCGCACTGCAAGAGCCCGTTCAAATCCATCGCCGTCAAAAAGAAGCTGAGCATTATCGACATCGTGGCCAGCCGCATGCTCATGACGCACGGCTATATGAGCAAGATGTTCGCCATCTTCGACAAGCACAAGTGCCCTGTCGACATGGTTTCGACGAGCGAGGTTTCGGTTTCGCTCACCGTGGACGCGAATGCGAGCCTGCCCGAGATCGCCGCCGACCTGAAGACGCTGGCCGATGTGACCTACGAGGGCAAGAAGGCGCTCATCTGCATGGTGGGCGAGGACATTCGCGGCCAGAACGGCATTGCCGCGCAGGTGTTCAACGCCATCCGGCACGTCAACGTGCGCATGATCTCGCAGGGCGCAAGCGAAATCAACATGAGCTTCATGATCGAAGAGGACGACGCCGATGAGGCGGTGCGTTCGCTGCACGCGGCGTTCTTCAAGGAGCCAGATCCGGAGATCTTCGACGTGGAAGCGAGAAAACAGCTTACAGTGGACAGTGCACAGTGAACAGTGCGCAGTGAGCCGCGCGGCGCGGGCTTTTCACTGTCCACTGTTCACTGTCCACTGTGCACCGTTCCGAGGGAACCCATGCTGATTCTAGTATTGGGCAAGGGAAAAACCGGCAGCCTGGTGGCGGAAGTGGCGCGGGAGCGCGGCCACGGCGTGCGCGCGCTCGATATCAACGACAATCCGCACGCCTCGGCGCTGACGGCGCCAAACCTGGCTGGCGTCGATGTGGTCATCGACTTCACCGCTCCCGAAGCGGCCCTCGAAAACATGCGCGCGGTGCTGGCGCTGGGCGGGCGGATTGTCGTCGGCACGACTGGATGGTACGCCAAGGTAAATGAGATGCGTGCGCTGGCGCTCGAGCGCGGCGGCGGGCTGCTTTACGGGACCAACTTCTCCATTGGCGTACAAAAGCTCTTCCAACTGACGGCGGAGCTCGCGAAGCTCGAGGGCTACCAGTTCTCGATCGACGAGACGCATCACGTGACCAAGCTCGACGCGCCCTCCGGCACGGCGCTCACGCTCAAGGAGATTATTCTCGGCGCCAGGCCCGGTATCGACTTGCCTATCGAGTCGCACCGTGTGGGCGACGCCAAGGGCGAGCACCTGGTGCGCGCGACAAGTGACTGCGATGTGCTGGAACTGCGCCATGACGCGCATTCGCGGCGCGGCTTCGCGCTGGGTGCGGTACGCGGCGCCGAATGGCTGGCCGGCAAATCCGGCGCGTGGGAGTTCCGCGAGATCTTCGACCAGCTCTAATCCAGCAAATTCCTGTACGCCTGAGCTCCGTGGGACGAAAGCAGTCGCTGCGTCTACACGGTCGTGTACTCCTCCAGCAACCGCAAGTAAAGCCGGTAATCATCGATCGAAACCGCGGGTGGGGTCTGGTGGTCGACGCTGGGAATGAAGCCGCCGGTGCGCATGATCGGCAACAGCCTTTCGAATTCCGCGCGCATGGCGGTCCCGCCGAGGTGCATGACGAGCTTGTTGTAGTGGCCCACCATGCGCAGGGTCGGATAGGCCTGCCGCAGCGCCATGCCATCTACCTTCGCCTGCCGCTCCAGCGGCAGCACGCCTTCCACGCCCACCGATTGCAGCCACGGCACGAGCCTGGTGACATCGCCGTCGCTGTCCATGATGGTGAGGATGTTCATCTCCTTCACGTGCTCCAGCAGGCGAAGGTAGTAGGGCGTCATGAACTCGTCGCAGATGCGGCGCGAAATCATGGGACCGTGGTTGTACGACATGTCCTCTGCGATGGTCATGAAGGTGGGCATGCAGGCTTTGCCGATCTCGTCGAGCAGGCCGAGGTTGAAGGCGAGCAGGTCGCTCGAGATGCGGTGCAGCAGCTCGGGTTGATCATGATAGGCGAGCATCATGGTTTCGAAGCCGAGCAGAGTGCGCGGAAACCAGAAGAAGCCTTCAAGCGTGATCCAGACCACGGCTTCGCTGCGCGCCTGGCGGGCCGCCCACGGACGCATGGAATCGATGGCCGCGCTGTGATTGGGATAAAGCGAGGGCAGAATGCGCAGGTAGTCGTCCATGTTGGCGACGGTGCCCTCGATGTGGTGCTGCATGGCTTCGATGGTGGGAGCCGTGGTGGAGAACCAGAACTGCTGGTAGGGATCGAGACCAAAGTACTCGGCGATTTCGAAGACGCCGGTGAGGTTGGCGGGGAGCCCTTCGCTGTGCCAGCGATCGATGGTCAGGTCCCACCACATGGCCCACTCCCAACGGGGCAGGCGGTCGACAGGCTGAAAATTCATGAGGGCGCGAAAGCGTTCAACGTGATTCATGGCGTTTGTGTTGAATACTCTTGCGACCATGGTACACGAGATTTGCGGGACCGGTCTCCCGGAAATTCCGAATTTGGAGCGCGGATGGCCTAGCTCAGCCTTCATATCGGCTTCGCCGAACCGTTATACACTTGACCTGTTATGGAAATGACTGGTTGTGGTACTGCAATTGTGACGCCGTTTCGGGCGGATGGATCGGTGGACGAGCCGGCGCTATGGTCGCTGGTGAATTGGCAGATCGAGTCGGGCATCGATTTTCTCGTGGTCTGCGGCTCGACGGGCGAGGCCGCGACGCTGGACGAGGAAGAATGGCTGCAAACCATCCGTCTCGTTATCGATGCGGCGGCGGGGCGCGTTCCTATTTGGGCCGGCTGCACGCACAACTCCACGCGCGTGCTGCTGCGGCAGGCGGCGCTGCTCAGGCGCGTGCCCGGTGTGGCCGCGGTGCTTTCGGCCAATCCCTATTACAACAAGCCGACGCAGGAGGGGCAGTTCCAGCACTTTCTGGCGCTGGCGCGCGAGGTCGATCCGCTGCCGGTGTGCGTCTATAACGTGCCGGGGCGCACGGCCGCGAACCTGGAGCCGGAGACCGTGGCGCGGCTGGCCGCGGCGGCCAAAAACATCGAGGCCATTAAGGAAGCCAGCGGCAAGCTCACGCAGTTTGCCGATCTGGCGCATCAGTTGCCGCGCGGCTTCAAGATTTTCTCGGGCGACGACAACCTGGCGCTTGCGGCCATCGCCGTGGGCGCGCATGGCCTGATCAGCGTGGCCTCAAACGAGGCGCCGGCCGAGGTAACGCGCATGATCCGCGCCGCGCTGGAAAATCGCTGGGACGAAGCGCGCGATCTGGAGCGGCGCTTTGCGCGGCTCTTCGAGGCGAACTTCTGGGAGTCGAATCCCGGCCCGGTGAAAACCGTGCTGAGTCTGATGGGCCGCTGCGGCGATGCGGTTCGTTTGCCGCTGGTGCCTCCCGCGGCGGCTACGCGCGCCAAGCTGGAGCGGCTGGCCGGCGAACTGGGCCTGCTGAAGCACACGCCGATTCCGGCCGGCGTGCGGTCGGAAGTTTACTAAGTCTCCTATCGCGATAACTGGTTGAGAAGAATCGACTAAAGTCCTCAAGCAAGGCGCAAACCGCGGCGCCGTTTGTGACTGAAGAGTAAAAGTCCTCAATTTTTGAGCAACTTTTTTGCATCCTTCCGGGTCATAACTCATCGACGGCAGACTGGTGACTCAAATCGCCGATGGCTGCCGCCGTACGCAAATTCAGGCAGAGGCTCCGTGTGTGAGGACGCCCTGGAACGGCTGATTTTCCCCCGCTCAGGTTGAGAGCCAGTGTCGATTCGTTTCTTCGCGCGTGCGCGATGTGGCCCGCAACCTGAGCGTCGTTCCGGATATCGCGGCCGGCAATCCGGGTTCGCCCGGCGGCTGTTCTGTTCGCATTACGGATGCCCGCGGAAAGCGACGTATCCTATATGTCCCCCCACACACGTGAAACATTCCTGAAGTTGGCGCTGCTGCCGCTTAGCGCAGCGCTTATCGCGGCGGCGGGTTGCGGCAGCTCCATGACCTCAAGCAATGGCGCTACGCAATCCAGTGCGGGCGGAGGCCCGGTGTTCCTGGTCGGCACCGACGCGCCCGCGCCATTGCTCTCTGTAGTTGGCGTTAAGATTCAGCTCGAAAGTATCGTGCTGACCAACGGATCAACAAAGTCGAACAACCTGCTTGTGAAGCCCGTCACCGTGGACTTTGCCCGCTACAACGGCTTGCAGGGCCTGGTGGAGATGAACGATGTTCAGCCCGGAACCTATACCGGCGTAACGATCGGGTTGGGGACGTCGAATGAAATCGACTACCTGAACACGGGCACCACGCCGCCAAGCATCTCCATGCTAACGCCAACGCTGACGACATCGAGTGTCAACATTACGCTGAACAACCCTCTTAAAGTCAACGCCACGGGCGGAGTGCCCGTGGGCCTGCGCATGGACCTCGACTTGGGTCAGTCGCTCGAGACCAGCGGCGGCAACATTACGGGCACGATCGATCCGACGTTTGACGTCAGGACGGTGGCCCGCACCGACCAGGGGGCTCACATTGACGAGCTTATCGGATCGGTGACTACCCCGCCTTCCAGCGCGACAGCTACTTCGTTTGTGATCACGGGCCCGCACGGCGAAGCGTTCACCATCAACGTCTCCAATTCGACGGAGTGGGATGGCGGCGCATCGGAGAGCCAGCTGATCAGTGACGGCTCCAACGCCATCGTGGCAGTGGCCGGCCAGTTCGATCCCGCCGACCAGACGCTGGATGCGGACGAAGTCGCCATTGTCTCCGACACGGGCTTCTACGCAGGCGGTCTGGTGACCTACGTGACACCTACCACAGGTGCGGCCAACGAGATGCAGTTCTACGTTCGCCACGTATTGCCATCTGAGCTCTCTGAGGTTCCGTTGGGCGGACTCGCCGACGTGAGCATCACAGGCAAGGAAAACTACGGCATCTACTGGATGCACAATGCCTTCACCAACCTGCTCTTCAACGCCGACGCATTGACGCCAGGCCAGGAGATCTCGGTGGGCGGAGCCGATCCTACCGCGAGTCCCTTTGATGTGAAACGCATCCACCTGCGGAACTGGGGCTATAACGGCACCGTCGTGGCAGGCAGCGAGAAGCCGGGGCAGGGCACCTTCCAGATGAAAGTGACGGGCTTTGCGGGGCAGGTCATTCCCTCGCCCATCACCGTCTACCTGGGCACGGGGTGCGACTTCCGCTACGGATTCGGCGCCTTCGGCGACGTGACGGATAATGTCTCGATTCGCGTAGTGGGCATCCTGCTCAAATTCAACGGGCAGACAGTGCTGGTGGCTCGTCATATTGACGGGCTCACTCTGACCAACATGAGTGTAACCGCCTGGCAGTAAGACAGACACGCAAACCTAAGCACGCCGGGGCCGCAAGGCAAGCGGCTCCGGCGATTTTTTAAGGCGCGGATTTTTGTTTTGATCGCCGCGCTCAGAACAGATCCGCAATCGGCGGAAACGTGAGCAGCAACCCGAGAATGAGCAAAGCGAACGCCGCGGCATTTACGCGCGTCAGAGCCACGCTCCGGTTGCGCCAACGCGCGTGCAGAATCGCCCACGCCGCAAGCCACAACACAATCGCGCAGGTGGTCACGCCTGAGAGCGGGCCGGTGGGCTTCCAAAAAATCATCAGGCTTTTGATCGCGGCGGATTGATCGGCCAGGATGGCGAAGACGGCCAAAAGAAACGTGCCGCTGCCGGCCGCGAGAATGGCCGCTGCGCCGGCGCCGTTGGGACGAACCGAGGGGTTTGCGAAAGCCGAAGCGTTCTGCGTGCTCATTTCGTCTCTCCCTGCACGATATGGATGACCGGGCCGCCCTCGACGGGCGCGTTCTTGTTGATCATGGCGCCAAAAAATCCCGATACGCCCGCGGCGATAAGTGAGATCCACACAAACACGAGAACCGCGGCGCGAAGCTGGGGATGGTTCTTGAGATTGCGTCCGTATTGCAGGACCACGGCCGCAGCCATGGTGATGGAGATGGGCGCGATCCAGGCCACGTGCTCCTTCCACTCCATGCCGATGGAGTGCCAACCGCTGGTTGTGGGGCTTGCCATCAACAGCCGTTGCGGAAATGCAGCGAGATTTGCCGTGCCCGGCGGCGGAACCGCGCGATACCAGGGATAGATGATGTACGCGCCCGTAAGAACGGCCAGCCATGCCAGCGCGGCCATGGCGACAAGATAGATGCGGAGGAACTTCTCGTCGCGCTCGCTAGGCAGCTCCTGGCTGTGCGTGCAGTAACGGCGATAGAGCTCGACGAGCGCGCCGGAGCAAGCCAACAGGTAGAGCGCACCGAAGCCCATGCCGTGGATGAGGGTCCAGAAACTGCGTGCCGTCATTTCCATGTGCAACGTCCTCTCGTTCCGTCCATGACGCCGTTAGAGCCCGTTTCTGCCGGGTGGCGTGGGGAAGAGCGGGCTTCCTGCCGATTCTTTCTTCTCCTCCGGCGATGCGGCTTTGTCGTCCTTGCCCCACGTCCAGTACATGCCGATGTACGCGTAGTTTTCGGTTTGACCCGCGACGGAATGGCCGTAGCAGAACAGAATCTGTTCGTTGGTATTGTGCTTGAAGTGGTAATAGCCGCCCACATCGATCATGGCCGAGCGCCCGGTTTGCGCGGAGGCAAAGCCCTCGCGCCCGTGCGCGAAAAGCTCCGCGCCCAGCTCCCACTGCTCGCTCAACTCGCGCTTGATGAGCCAGCCGGTGTAAGGGAAGTCGCGATAGTTTGCCTGCGGAACGACCTGGTAGCCGCCGCCTCCGTCAAAAAGCCATTTTCCCGAATTTTTCTGCAGCCAGATGGGGAGCTTGTACCAGGCCTTGCCCACGCCGAGGCCTTTGTCGTAGTTGCCGGTGGGCATTTCGAACATGGTGAAGCTGCCGATCTGCGGAAAGTGCTTCGTCTCCTTGATGAAGGCGATCTTGGCGCCCAGTTCCATATCGGTGAGTCCAAATTCAGTGGGTCCCGTGCCGCCGGGAAGATAGACAGGATTGTTTGACGGAGCCACCACGCCCCAGGGCAGGATGGCGTGAAGCTGCACACGGGGAATGACGCCCCAGTTGAACTCGAACGCCGGTCCTGTGGAATCCATCTCTGCCGGGGTGCCGTCGACGCCGCCGAAGATGTAGAACTCGTAGTGATGCAGGTCGACCGGCACGGGATCGTCGGTTTGGTAGGGAGGGCCCTGCGCGCGAAGCTGCGCCGCGGCAAACAGGAAGAGCGCAAGCGCGGAGAGAGTGAGGCGTTTGCCGCCAAGCCGCGTTGAAGATTTCCTGTGGGTCGGGGAAGGGTGCGCCGTTGGGAATGTCCTCTGCGGCAAACTTTATATCGAATTTCGATAGTCGTCAAGAAAAAATTGTGCAAATGCCTGTATAGTGGGTTCTGTCATGAATCACAAGCGCGAGCTGTTCTACGGCCTCATTCGCATTCACGTGCTGCTGCATGCGCGCCAGGAGCCGATCTTCGGCCTCGCCATGATGAAAGAGCTCGCGCATCACGGCTATCGCGTCGGGCCGGGCTCGCTCTACCCACTGCTGCACGGGCTGGAACGCGCAGGCCTTCTGAAGGCCGCACATCAAGGCGCTGGAGACCGCCGGAAGATGTACCGAATTACTGCGGCTGGAAGAAAAGCGCTGGCCCGGGCAAGGGAAAAAGTCGACGAGCTTTACCGCGAATTGCACGAGGCGCACTCGCGGCGGGTTAGCGAGTCAGCAAGTTAGCAAGTCAGCGGGTCAGCACGCGCAGATCTGTGAGCCCGCTACAGCTTACGAAAGAATCGCTAGAAATGGTGGTGATGCCCGCCTCCGCCGCCGCCCGAGTGGCTCATCTTGGGAGCCTTGGGAGCTTTTTCATGCCCGCCGCCAAAGCTCCTGGGAGCTTTGTATTTCGGCGCGCTGAACTTCGGTTGCTTCTGGCTGCCGAATCCACGAAAACCGCCGGACTCATTGCGTGCCATGGTATTGCCGCGCGGCTCATACGAATGGCCGGAGTACGCGCGCGAATTCGTCTGCGGCGCGCGATACGAGGGATACGAATTGCTGTAGCCGTATCCGGGCCGGGTCGAGTAACTCGGCTGTGAGTAAGCCTGCGTGGACCGGTTGCCATAGCCGTAGCCATAACCCGGATTGCTGAAGGTTTGCGATCGGCTCGTGTACCCGCGATTCAAATACGTCTGCGCCCGGTTGGGGTAGGCCTGCGGGTGATACGCGTAGGTCTGCGGCGTGGAGCGTTCGTAGTTCTGCCCGGGCAGCGCGGGATGCGTGGAACCGTAAGCCGGCTGCTGGAAACCGCGCGAAGCGTAGGGTTCAGGCCGTCCGGGCTCGCGGGTTGGTTCGGCGGGACGCGTGTAATTCTGCATTGGTGCGCGATTGCCGTAGGCGTTGCCGCGCTGATAGGAGTTCTGGTACGAGTTTTGTGGCGTTGGATAGCGCCGGCCGCCATTGCCGTAACCAGGGTTACCGTATCCGCCGGGCGCGCGGCCATTCTGCCTCCAGCCGCTGTAGGCGCCGTTGTAGGCGCGCGGACCGCCGCGGGGCAGGCCCCAATCGTGCACCGAGGCGCTCGAGGTGAAGTAGCCGGAGTCATGGAAGAGCACGGCGTGGGCCAGCCAGTCGAGACCCCATGACAGCAGCCCGAAGGGCGTGTGCTCGAAGGCTCCGAGCGCGAAGCTCAGACCGTACTGAATCGGCAGGCCGCCGAAGAACGAACCCAACGCACCGGTCAGCGAGAAGCCGGGATACGGCGCAATCGGCGCACCGTACACATCCCATGGATTGTAGGTCGGAACGTAGACTTCCTCCGGGTTGGGCGGCGCAATGTCAATGTAGCCCTGGTTGTTGGTCACGTCTTCCTGAGGCATGGTCTGCAGGTTGCCGGCCTGCTGGGCGCGATCTCGCAACACCTGAACGGTCTGCATCACGTCCTGCGGCTGGTTGTAGTAGGCATCGCCGAGCGCCGTGGTCCATTCCAGGTTGTGGTTCAACATGTCAAGCACGTCGGGGAAGGCCGTGAGCGCCTTCACGCTCGGATCCCAGTCACCCTGCGCATCGGCTCCCGCGGCGATCTGGTCGGGCGAACCGTATCCTTGCGCGCGCATCTGCTGCAGCCACTGGTCGGCCACGGCTACCTGCGCGGGATACGTGGACGCCGTGAGAATCTGCGCCAGAAGTGCGTCAGGATAGAGTGCGATGGGCGCGAGAAGCTGCTCGAGTTGGTCGGCGCTGAGAGCCTGCGACGGCGCACCCGGCTGCGTCAATCCCTGATCGGGAGCCGGCGCATAAGGCTGTTGCGGGAAGGGCTGCTGCTGAACCTGTGGCTGCTGATATTGCGGTTGCGCATAGCCATACTGCGGTTGCTGAACCTGTGGCTGCTGATATTGTGGCTGCTGATACTGTGGCTGCTGATACTGCGGTTGCGCGTAGGGGTACTGCGGGGATGGTTGTGCGTAAGGGGTGCTGTAACCTCCGTTCGGCGATGCCGGATAGGAATACGGTGGATACGCCTGTTGCGCGCGGGCCAAAGCCGGCGCACAGCCGAAAACGACGAGTGTCAAGGCGATTGCGGCGCTTGGGACCCTGGAAACAAAAGCGCGCAGGTGCGATGCGGTGTTCATGATCCCTCACAGTCCGTTCCAGGCTGCGCCCGCTGAATAATCCGCGTGCCCGGAGCCGTTGAGCGGCCGCGCCCTTCCCATCGCAAGCAGGAATCCGGCAGGTCCGCGCCAGAGCAATCCCGGCAGAGCCGGGGGAGGGCTAATCCAGTAAACCCCGATTGGGGGGATTAGTTCTTGGAAAGTATTGGTAGTTTCGAGGGGAATTCGGCGTATAGGGCCTGGATGACGCCGTTTGGCCGCCGTAATGGAGAGATTGGACTAATTAGTGAAGAATTTGCCGCCGGAAGCTCCTCGCAGCCCAATATTCGCCAGAACTGCGAGACGCCCTCATGAAGGCTCTTGCAGAAGCGAGTGATTCGAATTCTCGTATTCCTGTGGCAGGGAGCTAACCCGCCAGGGCCTTTTTCACCAGCTCGCTCACGGCTTTGCCGTCGGCGCGGAGGCCCGCGGCCTGCAGCTTGGCCTGCACCGCCTTCATTGCCGGACCCATCTCCTTGACCGCAGGTTTGTGGCCCAGTGAGGTTTCGAGCTCGGCGAGCGTCTCCGCTACCAGCTTGGCGAGGCCTACTTCGTCCAGCGCCTTGGGCAGAAACTCCTCAATGACCACGATCTCTGCGGCTTCCTTGGCCGCGAGATCCGGCCGGTTGCCCTTGGTGAACTGCTCGATCGAGTCGCGCCGCTGCTTGATCATGCTGGCGAGGACCTGCTCGGATTCGGGCTGGGTCAGGGCTGCGTCGAGCTGCTTCAGTGCCCCGCGCTTCTCGATAGCTTTGTTCATCAGAGCGGATTTGATCAGGCGCAGGGTTCCGAGGCGCTCCGCGTGGTGGGCCTTCATGGCGGTCACCATCTGCTGGCTTATAAGGACTTCGAGTGCGCCTTGTTCGGACATTTTTCTTTGAGCTCCTGGCCGATTTCTTACGCCCGCATCCGCGGGCTGCATGTCATCCACTGTTGATTCCCCCAGGCTTGCGCCTGGGGCTAGCATCTTTCGCCCGCTTTGCGGGCTTGGGCCGAGGTTCGTCTGAGCGAAGCTTGCCCAAGTTGAGATTGTAACGATTGAGGGGATTGGGGAGCAAAACGGGAAGGTTTTCCCTGGTCGAAGTTCCAATTCCGATTTCCACAGCAAGAAATAATCACAAAAACCACAAAATTGTGTATTCTGTGGATGATGATCCAGCAAAATGGCTGGCTCCTCTACGAATCTGCTCCGAAACGAGGGAAAAATGATCCGCAAAACGCGCCTTTACACTCCCGGCCCGACGCCGCTGCTTCCGGCGGCCCAATTTGCCATGGCTGCGGCCGACATCCACCATCGCACGGCGGAGTTCCGCGCCCTCTTCCAGAAGGTGTTGGCGCAGCTCAAGGTTTTTGTGGGCACCAAAAACGATGTGCTGTTGCTGGCCTGTTCCGGCACGGGGGCCATGGAGGCGTCGGTGTCGAACCTGACCTCGCCGGGCGACAAGGTGCTGGTGCTGACGGCGGGCAAATTTGGCGAGCGCTGGACGGGCCTCGCGAAGGCCTTCAACTGCGAGCCGGACGTGGTGACGGCGCCCTACGGGCAGACCTTCGACCTGGCGCAGGTGAAGGCGGCGCTGAAACCTGAGCACAAAGCCGTGTACATGCAGGCTACCGAGACTTCGACGGCTGTACGTCATGATGTGGAAGCTGTGGCGAGGCTGCTCCATGCAATGGCGCCCGGCACGCTGCTTGTGGTGGACGGCATCACCGGACTTGGCACCACGCACTTCGATGTGGATGGCTGGGGCATCGATGTGCTCGTCGGCGGCTCGCAGAAGGCGGTCATGATTCCGCCCGGCCTCGCCTATTTAAGCGTGAGCGAGAAGGCGTGGGCGGCGATGGAGACCAGCAAGAATCCGCGCTACTACTTCGACCTGCGCAAGGAGCGCAAGAACGCGGTGAAGGGCGAGAGCGCCTACACACCGGCTGTCGCGCTGGTCGCGGCACTCGGCGCCGCGCTCGACTACATTGCCGGGCAGGCGGGTGGCGATCTGGAAAAGGGCCGCGACGCGCTGATCGATAATGCGCAGGTGAACGCGGCGGCTACGCGCGCGGGCCTGGTGGCGCTGGGCTTTACGCTCTTTGCTCCCACCGCGCCGGCGGCTGCAGCCACGGCGGTTGCCGTGCCGGAGGGCATGGACTCGGGCGTAGTGGTGAGGGCGCTCAAGGCCAAGTTTGCGCTGGTGGCGGCCAACGGCCAGGGCGAAATGCAGGGCAAGATCTTCCGTGTGGCGCACCTCGGCTTCTTCGACTATCTCGACACCGTGGCCCTGCTGGGCGCGATGGAGCACATTGCGAAGGACACGCTGGGTCTGCCGGTGAAGTGGGGCCAGGCCGTAGCCGCGGCGCAGGAAGTGTACGCGAAAGCAGCTTCTAGCTCCTAGCTTCTAGCTGCTAGCTGGTCGTTCCACCGGCTCTATTCCGTGACGTCCTGCAATTGCAACGGAAGGGGCTAAAAACGCGACTGAAATGCGCCGAGATTACCGTTGCCCCAGTTTTTGGCTGGTAGCTAGAAGCTAGAGGCTAGGAGCTGATTTTTCATGCCAGACCTTAGTTTCGCCGAGAAGCTGCTGATCGCGCGCAAGCAGCTCGATCTCTTTCAATACGAAATGGCGGAGCGGCTGGGCGTGCATCCCAACTCGCTCACCAAGTACGAGCGCGGCGAAGGCAAGCCGCACGCGGCGGTGGTGCGCATGTTCGATCTGCTCTGCGAGCAGGAGGGCATTCGCTTTAACGACTACGAGAAAGCGCCGAAGTCTGGCGCGACGGACAAGGGAGCAGCCATGAAGATCGTACTGGCGGAGAAGGTTTCTCCGGCGACGCTGGCCGTGTTTGCGGCCGAGCCGGGATGGGATGTGAAGACGCACGACCAGTTGCCCGACGGCCTGCCGGCGGCGCTTGCCGACGCCGACGCGCTGGTGGTGCGCAGCGCCGTGCAGGTGGGCGACGAGCTGATGGCGCATGCGCCCAAATTGCGCGTGATTGGCCGCGCCGGCGTGGGCGTGGACAACATCGACGCCGAAGCCGCCACGCGCCGCGGCATTGTGGTGATGAACACGCCGGGCGCGAACGCCGTCGCCGTGGCCGAGCTCACGCTTTGCCTCATGATCGCGCTGGCCCGCAAGCTGCCTGCGGCCAACGGCACTATGCACGCCGGCAAATGGGAGAAGAAGAATCTCCAAGGTGCGGAGCTGTGCGGCAAAACTCTCGGCATTCTCGGCCTCGGGCGTATTGGGCTTGATGTGGCGCGGCGCGCGCGCGGCTTCGGCATGGAGATTATCGGCACCGATCCGTTTGTCTCAGCGGCCGTGGCGCGCGAGAACGGCATTGCCCTGGTTCCCATGGAAGAACTTTTTGCGAAGGCTGACTATCTCACGTTGCATGTGGGCCTCACGCCGCAAACGCACGGCATTATCAACGCAAAGACTCTGGCCGCTATGAAGAAGGGCGTGCGCATCATCAATTGCGCGCGCGGCGAGCTGGTGTGCGAAGCGGATCTGGTGGCTGCGCTCAAGAGCGGCCAGGTGGCCGGCGCGGCGCTCGACGTGTTTACCGTTGAGCCGCCCAAGGATTCGCCCTACTTCGGGCTCGACAACGTGATTCTGACGCCGCACATCGCCGGATCTACGGCCGAGGCGCAGGAGGCCGTGGGCGTGCAGATTGCGCAACAGGTGCGCGAGTATCTGAAGCTCGGCGTGGTGCAGAACGCCGTCAATCTGCCTTCGTTGAGCCACGAGGAGTACGTGAAGCTGGCGCCGTTCATCGAGCTTGCGGGGCGGCTGGGTTCGTTCCTTGCCCAGGCAGGCAAGAGCGGCATCGAGTCCATCGCGCTCATCTACGGCGGCGCGCTGGCCGAGGGCAAAACCGAACTGGTGCGCAACGCGGCCATTGCCGGCCTGCTGCAGGGGTCGGAGAATGTGAATCGCATCAACGCGGCGGCCGTAGCCGCAGAGCGCGGCATTCGCGTGCACGAGGAGAAGGAAGAGAGCCATCGCGGCGGCGCGGCGACTGTGCTTACGGTCGTCCTGCACACGGCGCAGGGTGAAAGCCGCGCCAGCGCCACCGTGATTCACGGCGAGCAGCCGCGGCTGCTGGCATTCGACGGCATCGACGTGGAAGCGCCGCTCGAGGGAACACTGGTGGTCTGCCGCAACCTCGACGTGCCCGGCGTCATCGGGCGCATCGGCACCATTCTCGGCCAGCAGGGCGTTAACATCGCCAACTTTGCGCTGGGCCGCGAGCGTGCGGGCGGAAAGCCCGTGAAAGCGCTGGCCGTGGTGCAGGTCGACGAGCCGGTCTCGGAGCAAGTGCTCGAAGCGTTGAAGGTGATTGAGGCGCTGCTCGAAGCGAAACTGGTCAAACTGAACAACGGGAAATAAAGACAGCTGTCAGCTGTCAGCGATCAGCTCGCGGGCGGGTTCGAGAGTCGAAACCGCTCGCCGACGAGAAAATGGCAGCCATGCGGCACCTGCGCCCCGCGCTCACACCCAGCGCCACGCCATGCCAACCGGCTCCGTTACGAATCCAGCAGCGTTGAATGGGTTCTGGCGGAGTGATCGAGAACCTGCTGAATATGTACGTCCACTTGCCTCAGGACGGCAGGCGTTACAGCGCAGCCGTCGGTTTCATAGCTGAGAAGGGGCATGCCGTGTTGCATGCTGAGAGGCTTGAGAATTGCCTCGGAGATCCTGAAGGGAAGACAGTTGAATGGCCCGATCAAAATGATGCCGTCGTAACCCTCGTATTCCGCATTCAAGCTCCGGCCGACTGTGGGTGTGACCTCGCCGAAGATCCGCGGCGAGATGTGTTGCGAGCTCTTCTCAATGGCAGTCACAACGTCATTAGGCCTGGAAATCAGAAGTCCCGTCTTTGAGAAAATCTCGCGGTAGTGTTGCTCGGCTTTTCTTCCGGACTGATATCCCCACCATTGCTGCAGATACTGTTGCCCGTCTGCTTCCAGCATCCTCGTGCAGGCTTTGGCGAGGGCGAAACCTCCCGGCTTCAGTCCCCAGTTGTTGGCCATTTCCCTCATGCCGTCATAAGTGACATAGAGGAATAACTCGGTCAGATCGACGGGCTTGAGGATGATGCCGCGTGCAGCATACAGGTCGCGGACGCCATCCATGAAGAAGGGACTGAAGCGGGCGAAGAAATCGCCTGTGACGACCACCTTGGGGCAGTCAGCGGGATCTCGCGTCAGCGGCAGCTCGGTCAACTGCTCAACAAATGCGGGCAGCAGGGAAGAGAATTCATCCAGCGTTGTTGCCTTGAGCCTGAATTGTTTCCACTCCTGCTGGAATTGCCTGATGCAGCCGGGAACGCCCACTACGCGCAGAACATTGTCGATCTCGACGAGGATGTCCGCCAGCAAAATGGCGGGGGACACAAGGTTCATTAGAATGGAGGGCCCGAAGCCGAGATAGCCGTCTTCCAATCCGGGGCTGACCATGAATACATCGGGCAACTGATGCTCGGCGATAAATCTCTCGAAATACTCCATATAAGCGTCGGTCGCGCAGGGAGCGCCACCCCGCATCATGAAGAAGCCGACGATCTCGCCGGGTTTGCGATCACGAAGGATTTTGAGGAGTTGTCCGATGGCGAGAGGCAGAGGAAGACACTCACGGCCGGAGGTGAACTGGAGACCCAAGTCGAGCTGACTACGATCGATGGGGACCTCCTGGCCGGCGTGCAAACCAAGCCAACCGAGGGCCATGGCCGCGGACTGCTCGTGGAATTGCGAGAAGTTCAGAAGATGCAGTTTAACCCTGGGGTCGGTGAGCTTGACTCGCTCGCCATCCGAAGTGAGAACGACCCCGTCTGTGAGCAGTGTGCAGGGGACAAAGGGCCTGGTGGGACCGGGTTGAGCCGCGCGATAGTTTTCGACGACATCGAGGAAAGCCTCGAGGCGGGTTTGCACGCCGGCGTCGGCGGTGTGGGCATCGATTTCGAGAATCAGATACGGCTTGGAACCGAGCTCAGAGGCGAGCAACGAGTGCGTGAATGCATCGATCGTGCAACTGAAGTTGCTGACAGTGAGGAGAAAAAGGTTGGGATGCTGCTTCGTGAGCCGTGCCGCATTCATGATCTGATTTGCGAAATGCCAGGCCGTTGGCCCCGCCCCGACCGGCTCAAGGCAATCGGCGGGAATCACGGGCACGCCCATGCTGGTGAGCTTTTTCCCCACCGATTGCGAAGCCTCGGGTGTGTAGGCGTTATAGCTGTGACCCGCCAACAAGATCGCGGGCTTGCCGTCGGCCAGGGCCTGAGCGAGAGCCTGCCGGCCCATCTCTGACAGAGCGTGCTCGGCTGCTGTCTGGTTGCGCACGGCCACTTGCCAGGCCTCATCGACCGACTCCCGCGAGAATCCCAACTCGCTCACGGCCATCTCCGTGATAGCCGAATTGTTGGCGTATCCGCTAGAGAAATCCAGAACGGGCGCCAGGAACTGCGTATCGGGAAATGCCTTGGCCAGGAAATAAGGACCGGCTTGTGTGATGGGACAGAGGTACGAGTCCTTGGGAGAGCTGTTTTGTGGCATGCGCGCCAACTGCGGCAGGAAGACCAAGCGCACATCCTTTTGCGCCAAATCGAATACTGCGCCGTGAGCAATTTGCGCGGGCAGGCAAAAGCCGGAGTTCGACTTCAGATCGCCCTTCGGGTCGACGCCGGACAACACGACCTCCATTCCCAGGGCGGAGAAGAATGACGAATACAGGGGGAACAAGGAGTGCGTGGTCAGCGCGCGAGGAATGCCAATGCGCGTGGCCGCGATGCGCGGCTTCGCATTGGGCTGACCGAACGACTCCTCAAAAAACGACCGCGCAGCCTCAAGCACAGGGCCAACATCCCATCGATCGTGCTTCGCCGGGGCTTCGTGAGTGGGCTCCTGGTCCGCAGGTTTGGCAACACTATAGACGATGGCGGCACGCTCCTGGACCAGGTCCCGGGCCGGCGTGATGCGGGACTTTCTCTTCCAAACGTTCTCGTACAGGCTGCAGCGGCCACCGAAAGGAAATTTCCGGCCAGCCACTTCGAAGCGCTCGATACTGCAGAACATCTTGCATGCCTGGCACCTGAATCGGCCTACGAGTTTCATCTCTGCCGCGGTGAGAGATTGAAGATCGGTTGCCGCGCCCAGCGTGCCACCCGACCGGTCAAGCGCCAGGAGCGCCACGCCCAGAGCGCCGAGCAACTCCGGGTTGGCCGGGATCACGATGGGGCGCCCGACGCGCTGCGCGAATGCATATCCAACTGCCCGGTTCAGGGCCACTCCTCCCTGCAAAAGCACCTTCTTCCCCACGGGGCGCTGCCCTTTGACTTTCGTGAGGTAGTTATCCGCGATCGAGTACACCAGCCCGGCAAGAATGTTGTCGCGCTCCTGGCCCTGTTGCTGCGCGATGCGGATGTCGGAGTTGATAAACGCCGCGCAGGTGGCCTTGAATTTGACTGGAGCGGGCGCGGCCACTGCAATATCTGCAATCTCAGAGACGCCAACCCCCAAATCGCTCTGCGCGCTTTCTTCCAGAAACGAACCTGTGCCCGCTGAGCAGGCGTTGTTCATGGCATAGCCGATGGGCACGCCATTGCGCAGGTAGATGTACTTGGCGTCCTGGCCGCCAATCTCAAAGATGGTGTCCACGTCCGCGGCAAAGTGGGTTGCGCCGGTTGCGTGCGCTGAAATTTCGTTGTAGACCCGCTCCGTGCCCAACCAGGCTCCGACCATTTCCCGGGCCGAGCCCGTTGTGCCCACCAGACTCACGGAGCGATTGCCAACCTGGCCGATGAGCGCTTTCACGCACTCCCGAACCGCAGCCACAGGATCGTCGTGCGTGCGCGCGTAATGCGAAGCCACGATGGCGCGCGTCGCGGGGTCGAGCAGAACCGCCTTGGTGGTTGTCGAGCCGGCATCCACTCCCAGAACCATAGGACCGTCGGGTGGCGACTGCATGGGTGGAGCGGTCATCACCTGCACCTGGTCTTCAAAGCGATAGAGAGGCGGCAGCGTATCGAAGACCGGCGGATGAGAAAGCTGTGGCGATTTGTGAACCGGCTCGTCGCGCGTGAGCAATGCGGTGCCCCACGCTTCAAACCACTCGCTCTCCGGCAACACGGCAAACTCGGTAGCTGGAAGTTTCTCGCCGAGCGCTTCGAGCAATACGGCGTTGCGCGTCACGCCGCCGATCAGCAGCACGCGCCGCAGCGAGGATTGCCCTTTCTCCAGAAGCGAGACAAGTTTTCCGGCCATGCTTTCGTGCAGCGTCTTGAGGATGTCGGCAGGCGTGGCCTCGTGCCGATTCAGCTTGTGCGTCACATCCGACTTGCAATGCACGGTGCAGCGGGAAGCCAACGGCACCACGTTGCCGGAAAACGAGAGGGCGATCGCCGCGTCGAGGTCGAGTCGCATGCGGCCGATCAATTGCACGAAGAATTCACCGCTGCCCGCCGCACATTTGTTGTGCGACAGGACATTGGTCACTCTTCCATCCGCGAGCGTGTAGACCAGAAACGATTCGCCGCCGAGGGAAGCCACCGCGTCAAACTCGCCCTCCGCGCGTTCGCGCAACTCGTGGAGAGCACGCTGGATTGCAGCAAACTCAGAAATATGGCCCATTTGACCGGATACGCCGAAGGATTCGGCGTCGGCGAATTCAGGCGCGGCCAGCAACCGCTCCAGGGTTTCCAGTGGGCGTCCCTGATGGGCGATCACCTGGGCGCTGCAGGCGTTGCCCCGAATCGCGACCACCTTGACTCTCAGAGCACCGATGTTGATGCCCACATGCGACATAACGGCTCGGTTCTGCGGGATCGGTTGTGACGATTCCCTTGCAGGCGTGACCCCGAGATCGGGCCGGCTTATGTCTGCATGCCAGAACTGTACGCGCAAACCGAAGAGAAAGATAGCTCATTCCGAGAGCCGGGGAACAAGAGCATGGTGGCCACTTCCGTTGCAGGGATCCCGAAAGCGATGATGGGAAGCGTTGCAGTTGGCTCCGCAGGGCCACGCAGTGCCAACCGGCATCCCGTTACGAATCCAGCCGTTACCGATCCATCCACGCCGAGGTTGCAGGTTGCCCCGAGCGGCGCGAAAATAGGTGCGAGTATTGGAACGGCCCATGAAAAAGCCCGTCCCCGCGGAATCCGCCTCTGCCTTTATCGACGCGAAGATCAATCAACTCGCCGACTGGCGCGGCAAGACGCTCGCGAAGGTGCGCGACCTCATCCACCAGGCAGACCCTGAGATCGTCGAAGAGTCGAAGTGGATGGGAACTCCCGTCTGGTCCCATGGCGGAATCGTTTGCACGGGAGAGACCTACAAGAGCGTTGTCAAGATGACATTTGCCAAAGGCGCCGCGTTGCCGGACCCTTCCGGTCTCTTCAACTCCAGCCTCGACGGCAATGTGCGGCGCGCCATCGACATCCACGAAGGCGAGAAGATCAATGAGGCGGCCTTGAAGGATCTCATCCGCGCCGCAGTGGCGCTCAATCTCTAAGCAAAAAGTAAGCCGAAGGCGAAGTGAGGGAATTTGTGGAATCCCAGGTCTCAAAATCGAGACCTGGGGCACCCCAGTTCGTGGCTGGTCGAGGTTCATAGGCCGGGGGCTATCTGCCATGTTCAATTCCCGCCAGAAAAATGGTGAATCGGTAATTGGCCGGCATGTATAATCTCCTGCAATCGGAAAGGGGGACCTGGTCATTCTGGCTTAGTAAAAGGAGGTCGTATGATGGCTAGAACTCTGGGCTTTGCGTATGGCGTGGTGGTTTACGCCATATTCTTCGTGACGTTTCTCTATGCGATCGGATTTGTGGGTAACTTTGGCGTCCCCAAGTCGATCGATAGCGGGGCGCCCCAACCCCTTCCCCAGGCGATCCTGATCGATGCGCTTCTCCTCGGAGCGTTTGCGATTCAGCACAGCGTGATGGCGCGTCAGGGTTTTAAGCGCCGCTGGACCAAGGTCATTCCGAAGGTGATCGAGCGCAGCACATTTGTGCTGATTGCCAGCTTGCTGCTTGATCTTTTGTACTGGCAATGGGCGCCGATCCTGTCAGTGGTGTGGCAGACCGGAAGCCCTGTAGCCATTTGGCTCCTCCGCGGGCTCTCCCTGGCAGGCTGGCTGCTCGTTCTGCTGGGCACGTTCCTCATCAACCACTTTGACCTTTTCGGTTTGAAGCAGGTCTATCTGAACTTCAAGAGCCAGCCCTACTCGTACCCAGGGTTTCGCACGCCTTTGTTTTACAAACTGGTCCGGCACCCGATCTACCTGGGGTTCCTGATGGCGTTCTGGTTCACGCCGACGATGACTGCCGGCCACCTTCTGTTCGCCATCGCCACCACGGGGTACATCTTCGTCGGCATCGCCTTCGAAGAACGCGATCTGGTGTCGTTTCACGGAGAGCCTTACCGGCGCTACCAGGCGCGCGTGCCGATGATCGTGCCAGGGCTGAAGCTTCCATCCGCGGAAACAGAGGCTGAAGAGAAGGGGCGAGCTTAGCCGGCAACCCGGCGTCGAGTCCCACCAAGGCGGCGAGCTCGGTGAAGCGGCCTTGGTGCGACTCATCGGCGCTGCAGTGGCGCTGAAACTCCAGGCAAGAACGAGATGAAGCCCCGTTGAGCGGATGGCTGAAAGCTGGGAGCTTTCGCCTCGGTCACTGTATTTCTGTCTACTGCTTATGGTCAATTATTCGCCGTTCGCTTCGCCGGATCTGTCCGCCCACAGGCGCAGGTCTTTGCGAATTGCCGATGCGCGCAGTTTTGCGCGTGCTCGGCGGCAAGATTCGTGCACCTCGAGGTGGTCACAGCGTGGGGTCGGTGACGCGGCCCATGAAGAGGATCGCTCCGCTCGAGTTCTCCCGGATGAGGAACAGGAAGGGATGGTCGGCGGTGAAGATAATGGGCGGCGGAGGCGGGGACAAGGGTCGCATGGCCGTGGCCATCTCCATCACCACCGCCGTGGCCGCCGCGGCCTCGGTCCCGTTCTCGTCCAGATCGATGTACGCCTTATGGATGGCAGCGGAGATGACGAGACTTTTGTCGCCGGTCATGGCGGAAAAGTCTGCGATGTTTCCGTCGAAGGCGGTTTTCATTCCCAGGCCTTCGAGTGTGGAGCTCAGCTCGAACTGCTGGGTGATCTTGAAGCGCGGCAGCGAGACGATTACCTCATGCGCGTAACTGAGCGATGCGGTCCACTTCTCAAGATTCGCGGCGGTGAGCGAGCGCTCCAGGGCGGGCAAGCCGTCGACGTTGTCGGGAAGCAGGATCAACATCGCGATTTCGTTCTTCTCGTAAGGCATCAGGAGCGCCTGGAAGGATGGGCCCTTGAAATAGTAGTAGCCTCCCGAGTTGTGCATCGTGGGCGCTTGAATGGTTTTGCCCGCGGACAGGTGAAAATCCGCGTTCTCGGTGGCGTTCTTGCTGAACTGATCGGCCCACGCCGCCTTGAAATAGATGGCGTTTGTGAGAATCAGGCGGGAGAGCGGCGTGACGGTGCCGGGGCCAAGAAGGTTCTGAATCTTGTCGTTGGTCTGCTTTTCGACCCACTGGTTGATGGTGACGCGCACGCTGTCGGGAGCGGACTTGAAATCGACGGGATGAAATCCCGCGCCGTAATTGGTTTCGACCAGCTTGAGGTATGCCGGCAGGAACTTTTTGTCCTGCTGGGCCCAGAGCGCGTCGGCCACGCTCAGAGCGTATCCCTGATGGGGCGCATTCATGCCGGCCAGCAACGCGCCGATGGCCGGGTGCAGGCGCTCCGGCGGCAGAGTGAAGTGAAAGACGTGCGCCATCTCGGTGGCTGTCTGGCCGTGCGCACCGGCGTAGGTCATGGCGAAGGCCGTGGAGATGCTTTCCGGCGAGAAGAAGAGATTGCCGGGTTTTGCGCTGAGCCGGCCGTAGAGATCGACGGCGAAGGCATTGCTGCCTTTGACAACCTCGGCCTGGTCGGCTGCCGGAGCAGAGATTGGGGTTGCGGGCGGCGCAGCGGCGAGGGCAGTCTGGCCGGCGAACAGCGCGAGAAGAAAATAAAGCAGCGGCTTCATGCGAGCCTCCTGGATTGATGTGCAGAAAGGTACCAGCTGATCGTAGATCGCAGCAGGCAGCCTTTCTTGCATCAAAAAATCGTGGCCCGCCGATGCGCCGGTTCGCTGCTATCCCATCAGTCCCTTGTGTCCCAGCCAGCTACGCAGATATGACGCCTGTCCGATGTGGTACGTTTCGTGGATCGCGAGGAAGCTGACGATGCCGCTTACCTTGCCGTCGGTGCTCGGAGGCCCGCTTGTCGCAGGTTGCGCGAGCGCCTCCTCCGACACCGTGTCGAGTGCGCCGGCCAGCACGCCGGAGACCTCGCGCCACGCATCGATCAGCGCGTCGGGCGACGGATAGGCGGCGCCATCCTCGCACTTGGCGCCGCGCGCGAACATGCCCAGCCAAGGCTGCGACCACTCCGTGCCCAGCCGTCCGAGCAGCGCCTTGCGCGTCCACACCACGTGGCCCACGATCCACGCGATGTGATTGCATTTTCCGTCGGGGCGGCGCAGCCACTCTTCCGGCGAAAGATCGCTCACCATCTTCACCAGAAAATCGGAGTTGAAGCGATAGTTGTGTGCGGCCGTTGCGATGACTGCCGGCGTAGGCATGGAACCTCCGGTTGTTGGCTGGGCGCGGGCGTCTATGCGCGACTCAGATATGCGCCTTCACTGGTGTCGACGCGGATCTTTTCCCCCTCGTTGATGAAGGGTGGAACCTGGACCACAAGGCCGGTTTCGGTCTTGGCGGGTTTGGTGACGCTGGAGGCGGTCGCCGACTTCAAACCCGGCTCGGTTTCGACGACTTCCAGGTCGACGGTTTGCGGCAGTTCAATGCCCACCGGCTGCCCATCGAAATAACTCACCTTGATCTGCAGATTGGGAGTGAGATACTCGACGGCGTCGCCGAGCGTGGCACTCTTGAGCACGGTCTGCTCGAAGTCCTGCGGGTTCATGAAATAGAAATCGTCGCCGTCGGCGTAGAGGAACTCCATGGGGATTTCGTCGACGACGACTTTCTCGATGGCGTCGGCGGAGCGGAAGCGGTGCTCGAACATGGCGCCGGACTTCAAGTTGCGCAGCTTGGCCTGGATAAAAGCGCGAAGATTGCCGGGCGTACGGTGCTCGACTTTGAAGACCGTGTGCAGCTGGTCGTTGTGTTTGATGATCATGCCCGGACGAAGTTGTGTGGCGGGAATCGCCATAAATGTTGCAGCTCCTTGCTGGATTTGCGCGCGGTGCGCAATGAAATATGCCGTTTGGCCTCTATCCATTGTAGCCCAGCGGAGGCTTGAGCATGTGGCATGAACGCAGGGCTACAGACCATGCGCCAAAGGGATGTTTATCTACCACTTAAGGTGGTGACGACCCCGGTTGACTGACCGGGAAGAGTGATATCGAAATGCAACAAGAGCGATATAGAATAGCGATGAGCCAGCGGGGTGACTGGAAGTGTATCTGCACTGCTGGTTTAGGGCAAGATCAGAGATCCTGTATCCCAGTGCGTCAAGCCGCCGCTCCCCGGGGTCGCGTCAAATGGAGCATGCGGCTCCGAAAACCATCCTCTGATTGCTTTTTAGCCGAAGAACAACGCCTTGCGACAAGCCGGGCATGGAAGAATATGCCAGCGAGAAACGGCAAGGGAGAAGACGTCAGCGCATGAGCAAGCCAGTTTCAATCTGTGTGATCGGGTCGGGTTACGTGGGACTTGTGGCGGCTGCCTGTTTTGCCGAGATCGGCCACCGCGTGGTCTGCGTGGACAACGATGAAGCCAAGGTG